>Ga0163152_10002816_pt1 | contig 23776 bp, 19 predicted proteins | sample OliLakLV19MP8IB2_FD_148635 | JGI IMG/M metagenome (GOLD analysis project Ga0163152, IMG submission 148635) | Freshwater microbial mat bacterial communities from Lake Vanda, McMurdo Dry Valleys, Antarctica - Oligotrophic Lake LV.19.MP8.IB-2 | ecosystem: Environmental > Aquatic > Freshwater >...
ACAAGTGACAGTGAAACCACGTTTAGCATTGCGGCCCAGCAAGCCAGTGCGCAGCGCACTCAAAAGCAGGAGCGAAAACTACACTGAACTATTGAACGGACTGTCTCAAACCTATTGACGCGTTCCGCAAGATCCTGCGAAACCTTGGTTTCCCACAAGCGGCCCTCTTCGAGCGCCAATCCGTGAAAACTACGACCATCGGCGTCGCCCGGTTGGGGAAGAAATGCTTCGCGCCTGAAAAGCAGAAAAAAAGCGCGCAGGTAGTGAACGTGCATCGCATTGCTATCTGTAAAGAAATCGCCAGTGACGCTGGCAACCGCCGCGAGACCATTCAGGTCGAACTCGAGAAACTCCTCCGAGCGCGAGCGCGCCGATTGCCAATAGAGGCGCCAGATAGCACCATTGGTCAGCATGCCCCACTGCACCACGCGATCGGACGCGACCTCGGCTCGACTCAAGTAGCGCAGCATCTGGCTGGAGGGCGTTCCGGCGTCAAGGGGATCGGTGCCATCGCCTCGATCGAGAGGCCGAAACCAGCGCTTTGCCTCAACGATGAGCTTGCCGTGTCGATAGCGGCGATCCGGCTGTCTTTCTGAACGCGCGGCCTGCTTCAACTCGGGCGTTGCGAACAACAGAAAATCAGGTACGTCCTGACGTCCCTTCCCGCTGGCGTTGGCTTGGCGCAACCAATGCGTCCAACCGAGGGCTTCCAGCACCTTCAAGATGATCTCGTCTTCGGTTTGCGCTTCGTTGAGCGCCGTGTCGGGCGCCAAACCAGAGTACACGCGCCGAATCGCCTCGCGAAACGAAATGAAGTCAGACTCACTCGCCATCCACCCGGGTGTCTGGCAAATACCCTCGCGCAAGAAATCACTGGTGAAAAGCTGTCCTTGCATAGAGCAATCTCGCGCCACGGAAACTTGCCCATGGTAACTCAGTGTGCGAAGGAGTCGCGATTCGCGTTCACCCCGCATGACGGCCGCGACTGTTTGAAGCTAGCGTCACATCGTGGCGAACCGCGCCTAGTAGCTGCCCTCGTAGGTGCCAGTGTTCGGGGTGACCTCAGCCCTAAGCAATGCGCAGTAACAATCATTGTCTCAGGCACCGGCTTCGTGGATCGCTCGCGATGTCAATCGTACCCAACGCAGCCCATTGGGCTGCTGTGGCTGCCGACGTGCGGCAGCGGAACGGCGCGCATCAGATTGCTCAATCCTGAGGGGTTCCCAGCAAGCACTTAGAAAATCGACGTCCAGTCGTAAATTGCCCTGAGCCAGTCTTTCAATTTCTCTTTCACCCTTTCGTATCCGAAGCTCAATGAGCACACGAACGCGATAAATATCGCTGTGAACGTGACATAGACCAACAGAAGAAGGAGCCCTTTCATATCCACACCCTATTCTTTAGCTCATCTGCTACCCAACTCAGGCCGTCCCGTTCTTTGGTGACGTCAACGTTTTCGCCAAGGTGCGCGGCACCTGCCGGATTCCTGCGCGCAGCCTCCCGGGGCGTCTCGCAGAACTTCTCAATGGAGCGCTGGCTGGCACTGGGCCGAGTTGTGAATTCAGTATGACCGTCGAACACTCCGTCCAGAAAGGGTGCCTTTCAGCCAATACCCCTACGAAGCAGTAGTTCGGCAAGCCTCAAGGCGGGGGTACTTCCGAGGGAACCGGTGGATATAGCGGAAGAACTTTACCGTCGGATGAATCAAAGGCCTCAATCAGCTGCCTTGACTCCTTGTCTCCTGCCGCGGCTGCCTTCCTAAACCAAAATATCGATCGATATCGTTCACTACCGGTCTTCTGCAGCAACAAAACGCCGTAATTGAATTGAGAGACGATGTCGCCGTTCTCCGCCGCGATCTTGACCCAATACTCTGCTTCCTCGCCATCAGCGCTATGCACCTCCCTCAACCGACGAGCGCTATTGATGTCTCCGATCAGGGCAATCGTCTCAAGGCATTGATAGTCTTCTGCCATACATTTGTTTTCATTGACGGGCACTTGTGTCTCCAAGAGACTGGCTGACTGGCACGAACTCACCAAGACAAGTACCGAGCCAATGAACAAGCAATTGAGGTAGCTCTTCAGAAGTCTGTCCATTGGGCTCCCGGAATCGGAACAGTTCTAAGCGGAGTGGTGTTGGGAACAGGGGAGCCAATAAAAATGGAACCGTCCGCACGATATCCGACCAAATGATCCGTTGCCTCCACCGGCTCACCTGATACTCGCGCGAGTTCTTCGGCGAAGATTCGCCCATTTCTGTCGGGCTTTCCTGCTCCGCAAGCACCAACTCGAATGGTGTCATAGTCGCCTGATTCGTACTGGGCGCGGATTAGTTCCCAAGCCGCCGTTGCGCCGATAAATTTTCCATCAGGCCCCTGAATAACTGGATATCCACGAGGATCCGCATGCGTCGCGACAGTGAACGTCTTGTCCGGTGACACGTAGTTGCTTGCATTGTCATAGAAGCTACCGTCATTTGGGTCAAACCAGTTCGCTTCTGGCTCATACCCTGTCCAGTCGGAAAAATTGATCGGATCAGCATAGCCGTACAGGTAGGAATTGGGGTTCGACGCAGCAACGAGGCCGACTGCGTCCTTTGCCCCCCACCGCCCGCTTTCGGGATCATAGTCCCGCGCCCCAAACCGAACGAGCTTAAGGTCCCTATCATAGATTCCACCAGCGAAACCAAACGGCTGAAAGCCGGGATTAGTATCGCTAATGACGTTGCCCCAGGCATCGTAGTCCATGCGTTGCGCGATGGTGCCGTCCGCGACGTCGAGCACCAGTCGAACGCTGCCCAGATGATCGGCGATCACTCGGTAGGTGTTACCGCCCTTGAGCAGATAGCTCGGCACGTTGGCGCGATCGGCATAGATAAAGGTGGCGACGCGATTACCGTCGCCATCGGTCTCGGCGACGGGTTCGAGCTGATTCATGTAGACGAAGCCTTGCACCTTGACGCCGTTGATGCGCTTGCCGATGCGCCGATTTCGTCCGTCAATTTGATAACTCAACACATCGCCGTTCGGTAGCGTGGCACTGCGCAGGTTTGCGAACACATCGTAATCGTAGGTTGTGGTTTGACTGGTGTTGATGTTCGTTTTGCCGGTCAACTCGCCATTGGCGGTGTAGGTGTACGAGCAGTTGGCGTAAGTGAGCAGACGGTCCTGAGCATCAACGGTGGCGGATGGATTGGACATTCCGGCGGCGCAGCCGGTGCCGGCAATGCCGTTCGCGGCTAAAGCCGCTCCATCCTTGTTGCTGTTGCTGTCATAGGCGTAGTCGGCGATCAGCGTGCCGTTCTCGGTGACGGTGTCGAGTCTCCCGGCGAGGTCGTAACCATAAACGGTGGTGGCTGCAGTGGCACCGATGGTCTCCACTTTCTGGGTGATGCGGCCGAGTTTGTCTCGAGCGTAGGCCACATGCAGCAGGTCATCGCCGAGGAATTGCGCGCGATAGTCGATTGGTTCGGCGAAACCGTTGTACTGCCAGGCATCAACCAGTGCGGACATCTGCGTGCCATCGAGCAATCCATTCTGTGGGTTGCGGAACAGGATCAGATTGGCGCCGCCGTTGACCAATGCCTGAGTCAACAAGCCATCGGCGTCATAGTTGTAATCGACGGTAATCTGCGTGGTCTCATCATTGGAGTTGTTGCTGAGAATGCCCATGCCATCGAGCCAGTGATTGGCATCATGGAGGTAATTGACCGTTGCGTCCCACGTGAACCCATCGTAACCGTCGATGAAGGTTTGCTCCTGGCGCAGCAAGGGACCATTGAACTCGCGCACCACATCGATACCGGCATGGGTGAAGTGCCTGATGCGCTCGCCGTCGCTACCGAATCGGTCGAACGAATAGCGCCCATGCGGCGTGTCCAGGTGCTCGGTCCGGCCGGTTGCAGTTTCCAGAACGGGAGTGATTTGCTGCACGCCCTGTCGTGTCTGTCCGGTGACGATCTTGTCGAGGTTATGGGTGTAGTCGGTAGTGACATCGGCAATGCCGGGCACTGCGGGGGGCCGGTATTCCGTGACGCGATTGACCTTGTTGTAAACGAAGGCGTGGTCCGGGCGGCCAGGGGGCACAATCCGCGTGACGTTGCCGTTCGGGTCATAACCAAAACCAATCTGGCGGGTGTCTGGCAAGGTCTGCAGTGTGGTGCGCCCGGCGTTGTCATTGGTCAGCGTCGTGGAGCGCAGCAGCGGATCGGTGAGCGTGCTCAGATAGCCATTGCTGTCGTAGCCCAACTGCCATTGCCGCTGTTCCAGGCCAACACCGGAGCTGATCGTCTGCAATCGACCGCGCGTGTCGTAGTCATAACTCACCGCATTCAGGCCCGGTATCGCGACTTGTGTCGGACGCTCCTGCATATCCACGCTGACGCTGGTCTCTCGCGCCATCGGAGACCGTGTTGCCCAAGTGCGACCGGCGGCATCGTAGTTGCGCAGGTACAAGCGACCATTCACCGTGGACTCGTATTGCAGATCGCGCTCGCCCAGATCAGCGCCTAGAACGGAGGGAAACGAATACTGGGATCGGTAGACCGAGGAGCTGGGCGCCAATATCGGCAAATTCAGCACGCTCGAAACGATCGGCACACTGAAACCGAAGCGATCGTCTGGCCTGCGTGTTGAACTCAATCTTGATCCATTGTTATGGAAAGTGAAGCTGGCATTGGTGCTCGCCTGACTGGACGATTCAAATGCGCCCGAGAATTGCGATGCGTGCCGAAACACACGGCCTGGGCTGTTGTTGGACCACACGTAGCGTCTGCGGCCCTCGGCACTGCGAATGGTTGTGCGCTCGGCATCGAGGTGATTCCACAATTCCCGCGTCAATCGGGCGAAGCCGCCTTCGGGGTTGGTGTCGAGAACAAGTCGTCCATCATCGGACCACTCCATCGTGGACGCGTTTCCCCTTGGGTCCTCGAATCGGTTCAACAATCCGAAACGCTCGATTCCGGACTCGTATTGCATTTTCCATGTGCGGTTTTCGACAGAGTCAACCTGTGCGAGTAGACCCGATGGGTGGTAGCTCAACACGGTGCGATGTCCGTCGGCCGATTCGATGGCGAGTGCGCGGCCATTCGCATCGCGCTCAATCTCGCTGAGGTCGCCATCGCCATCCTCCACGCCCACCAGATGACCCGTCGCGCTATAGTTGAAGCGAAAAACCAGGCCACCGGTGACAGCATTGCGTGTTTCCAGATGGCGTCCTGATGCGTCAAATAGCCAATAACGCCTACCATCCTCACTGGGCACCAGATGCTGTCCACCTTCTGCATCGAATCGGAACGAACCGCCACCTACTCTGACCAAGGCGCTGGGATCGCGATAGCTGCTGCCATAGATCAGACCGCCATCGGGCATGGTGGTTATAAAACCATCAGACGAAAGACTGACTGAGCGTGCTTTCTGTTCAATCGCCGGATCGAAGGTTTCACTTCCGCCGCCCAGAATAGAGAAAATCTGGCCATTTGACCGGATCTGAAACACCAAGCCGCCGGCCAGAATGTAGTGGCTGCCGTCCGCAGAAGCGACAACAGAGCTGACAATGGGAAGCGGGCTCGCCAACGCGATGGCACCGTCAACCGGCACGCCAATGCTGCCATTGCCCGCGATAGTCGTGACCCGCCCGTCAATGCCCAGCATGCGCACGCGCGGCTGAGCGGATTCGGCATACAACACGTTGCCCTGAACATCCACGTCCATCCAGCGCGGAGAGAACGTGTTTGCGCCTTGCACCGGTATGCCATCGCCTTCCTCAATACCACCGAGCGCCAATGGGGTTGCGCTGCCATTCGGCCACACCATGCCGATGCCGCCCTCTAGGCAGGTGTGATAGATGCGGCGTTGATGGATTTTAAGAAACGCGTAGGTGCAGGGGTCGCTGGCCGCCAGGGAATCCCTGAGCACGCTGACCGCACGTGCCTGAGCATCCAGCTTGAGTAGAGACTGCCCCTGCGAGAAATAAAGATTGCCGCGTTCGTCGACGACATAGGAATCCATGCCCTCAAAGATGGGTGTGAATCCAGGTAGGCAGAAATTCACATCCGCAAGATCCGGAGGGCAGTTCTCGGCCATTTGTTCAGGTGTGCCTCCGGGAAAGGTGCGCGAGATCGTTGCGCGTATCGGCTGCGCCGGGCCACGCGTACCACCGCCTGGATCGCCGCGCCACAGACTCCATACGGATGCACCGGCTCCAACCAATTGGCCCCCGCGGCCCAACGCATACGGAATCGTCAATGCCACATCCCTTGATGATTGAACGTCTGCGCTGCGCATCGAGCCATCGCCCTTGAGCACAATCCGACGCTCGGGATCGTAGACATGGTGTTCGCTTAACGACCAACCACCGTTGGACAGACCACGCGCATCCCAGATGCCGCGACGTCTAAATCGTGGCGTTCCAAGCACTCCAGCGGGACTGCTCCACATGCGGCCCACCTTGTACTCACGTGTGCTCGGCCAGCCGCCTGCAAGAATGCCCGACACGCCCGCCCATGCTCTCGCAGCTTGAAAGACATCCAGTCCGGGACTGTAGACCGCCTTGTACACGTATGAGACCTGAACCGACACTTGCGTCGTGCCCTGAATAGGTCGACCGTAAAAGTCCTTTCCGTCAAACACAAAATCGGCCGACCGATTCGGCAACGGTGGAATCGTGCGCGTCACTTGTTGCCCGCCAATCGAAACGGTGGCTTCAACGCTTCGAACGGAAGGGGGAATCGCTGCAGACGTCAGCTTTACGCGCAACTTCAAGTTCGATAGGGATCCTCCGACCACCCGAGCACTTTGGTAAGACAAAGAAAGTGGGGTGCCTTGAATTGGAATGTATTCACGTAGACGTGCGTTCTCGCACTCAATCACGCTACCGGTCTCGCAACTTGGTTTCTCCTCGTCCTTGTCGGAATCGTCTGGATCGCTGTCAGATTCTTCAGACGGATCGCTCTCCACATCCGCGCCTGGATCATCGTCTGGATTGGTCGGTGGATTGGAGTCCTGATCGGGCTCAGTAGGCGGTTCGGGTGCCGGCTGCTCCGGAATCCAAGGCTGATTGCAATCCCAGGGCGTGAAATGCGCAACGGGCGTGCGCCACAATTCCTGTCCAGACGAATACAAGCTCGCGAGCCGAGTACGCTCGGCAACATCGATCCCTAACTCTGCGAGTGCACTCACATCCGCTGGGTTACCGCTTCCATCAATATCGAGCGCTGCAAAGCCTCCGGAAGTGCTGAGTACCTTGATCACCCGTCCGTTGTCGGCAGGCAACCAACTCCCATAAATGTAGTCGTAGTAGCCAACAGGAATGACAACGCCAACGGGAAAGTTGAGATAGTTTTCGAAATACAGCGCCAGCGGCCGATCAAATTCCACCGATCGCGCGCCAGCGGCGACAGCTTCGTCAGCACTGAGCTCGATCGCGTAGGTGTAGCCGCTGGTCTCCGGCAGCGTCGCCGGCATGCGCTTGGGTCCAAATTCACCCACTGTGTACTCGGTGGCACGTATGCGCAGCGAGGCGGCGACCACAGTACTGCCATCCAGTCGGCGCAGGTTTGCCACTGTGCCCGCCGGAATGATCAAGGTGCTGGTGCGGTTGCCATCGCTATCCGTGACTGGCGTTGCGCGATGCACTTGTTGGCCGCTGGCGGCACCGAAGAACACCTGGGTGGAGGCGGTGTCGAAGGGCAGCAGATGAACGTCGTCGAGCACTCTCCAGTTTTTCCACGTGGTCATTGCGGTGCGCTGGGCATGCAGGAAGCCAGTTTTCTGGAAATCCAGCAACACATCTCCCCCGCCGTTGACTAGGACATCGTAGGCCCCATCGGGACGACTGAACGTATAGCCGTATTCGGGATGATCCAGGACGCGAATCAGCACGCCAGGCAGTGGCATGCCGAGATCGTCGCGAACGACACCCCGCATGATGGCAGCGCGATAGGGCTTGATGATGTCTGGCACCACTTCACGCTGAATTGCATTGGGTGGCGAGATCAGGAATTGATTGATGGTCCAGAAATTGGAGATTACCGTCTGGTCGATCGGCGGCGCGACTAATGCGGGGTCCGGCGGCACGAAAGTGACGATACAAACCGAATCAAGCAAACCATCGTTGTCGGTATCCTGCGCCGCCTGACACGGCAATGTCTCGCCATTTTCAAAGCCGCTCCGGAAAAACGTGTCGCTCGCGCGGCCCGGTGGTGTTTGCGGCGCTGAAGCGCTTGCAGACTGCATCAATCCGACAATTGCGAGATTGATCCAAAGTGCCGAGAATCGGGAGAAGCCAAAATGCATGCGAATCATGCGCAAATTCCGGTATGGCGTGATGATTGCCGAATCTAGCCCCAGCCACTGGAAAAGGACATTCAAACTGTCGTCCAGCGACAGAACGAGTGCGTTTTGAGCTCGCCCTGGCTGTGTGACGTTGGCGCCGAACCTCAAAAAGAAATCTGCACGCGCTGATCTGGCCGTGGGAGCGGACCCGGCGGCTACGGCTGTTGACGAGTTCGAAACGAATCGCGCACGGGTGCGCTCCTACAGTATTCCACTGACTCTGTAGTGTTGATTCGGCGTTTCGCGATGAACGCGCCGGTGCTCAGCCTCATCCGCCTTTCTTGATGCCGTTCAATGCAGTTACTCTATGGCTCAGCTGCGCTGTTCACCGCGCTATCGACCCGAGGGTTGCCCCTTCCAACCTCACACCATATGCATGCCACCGTTGACATGCAGGGTTTCGCCGGTGATGTAGGCGCCCATTGGTGATGCCAGGAACAGCACGGCATTGGCGATGTCTTCGACGCTTCCGAAACGGCCGAGGGCAGTGGCATCGAGCATCAGCTTGCGATAATCGGCGGTGAGGTCTTTGGTCATGTCGGTGTCGATGAATCCCGGCGCGACTACGTTCACGGTGATGCCGCGACTGCCAATCTCTTTGGCAAGTGACTTGGAGAAACCGATGATGCCGGCCTTCGCTGCGGCATAGCTGGATTGTCCGGCATTGCCCATCACGCCGATCACTGAGGCGATACTGATGATGCGACCTTTGCGCGCTTTCATCATGCCGCGCATCACCGCTTTGCTGGTGCGGTAGACCGAGCTCAGGTTGGTGTTGACCACGGCGTTCCAGTCTTCGTCCTTCATGCGCATCAACAATCCATCGCGGGCGATGCCAGCGTTGTTGACCAGGATCGAGATGCCGCCGAACTCTTTGCCGATCGAATCGACCAAGGCATCGACCGACGTACTCTCGGTGACTTCGAGCAAGCGCCCGACACCGCCGGCTGCCTGCAAGCGTGCGCCAATGGCGTCGGCGCCACTCTGGCTGGTGGCGGTGCCAATCACCAATGCGCCACAGGCAGCGAGGCGATCGGCAATGGCCGCACCGATGCCGCGCGATGCTCCCGTGACCAGGGCGACTTCTCCGGAAAGATCTATTTTCATACAGGCCTCAGCATGCTCATGTGGTTTTCCAATCGTTCAGTGCGAGGTCAATCTCGGCACCAACTCCCAGCGCGCGCGCGTCGAGTGATTTGTCGATACGTTTGACCAGGCCGGCAAGCACCTTGCCCGGCCCGCATTCGCCAAATCGGGTCACGCCTCTCTGCGCCAGGGCCTGCACGCATTCGGTCCAGCGCACCGGCAGATACAGCTGACGCACCAGCGCCTGCTGAATCGCGTCGATGCTTGCATGCGCTTGGGCGTCGGCGTTCTGGATCACTGGCAGACTGGGCAGGCTCCAGTCGAGTGTGGTCATGTACTGCTGCAAAGCTTCGGCGGCCGGTTTCATCAACGCGCAGTGCGAGGGTACCGAGACCGGCAGGCGAATCGCCTTGCGTACGCCGCGCTCGGCGAGCAGTGCAATGGCGCGCTCCACTGCTTCGGCATTGCCGGCGATCACTGTCTGTCCCGGACTGTTGAAGTTGGCGGGCGACACGATCTGCTCTTGCGCCGCGTCGGCGCATGCCTGCGCGATAAGCGCATCGTCAGCGGCCAGTATCGCGGCCATGGCGCCTACGCCCTGCGGCACCGCTGCTTGCATCAGACGGCCACGCTCGCGCACCAGCGCAGCGGCATCGGCAAGGGTGAGCGCGCCAGCACAAACAAGCGCGGTGTATTCGCCCAGGCTATGTCCAGCGAGCGCCGCTGGCGGCGTGCCGTTCAACTCCCGGCTCCACACGCGATACACCGCTACTCCTGCAGCGAGCAATGCGGGCTGGGTGACTTCGGTGCGATTGAGCTCGCTCTCTGGGCCGCTCTGCGATAGCGACCACAGATCCAGACCACAACCCGCGGATGCCTCGTCAAAGCTGGCGCGCACGCTGGCAAATCGTGTCGCCAATTCACCCAACATGCCCAGCGACTGCGAGCCCTGACCGGGAAATACAAATGCAAGCTGTGCCGACTGCGGCATGAAAAATCCCTCTTGCAGAAATCGATTTGATCGCCGGAACGCCCAACCGTCTGGGAATTGGTCAGTACAGCACTAGTGTGGTGTTGCACACTATGCGGCGCAAATAAAATGGATGGATTCGGCCCCGTGGCGAGGCGCGAATTGCCGCCAAGGCCGGTGGGCCTTGGCAAGATTCGCAACTAAGCCACGGGGTCGAGGACGCGATTTTATGTGTCGCTTGGGGTGCAACACCACACTAGAACCGCACCAGCGCCGAGCCCCAGGTGAAGCCGCCGCCGAAGGCCTCCATCAGCAACAGGTCGCCACGCTTGATCTTGCCACTCTGAACGCCGGCATCCAGCGCCAACGGCACCGAGGCCGACGAGGTGTTTCCGTGCATATCAACGGTAACGATGACTCGCTCCATCGGCATCGACAGGCGCCGTGCGGTGGCTTCGATGATGCGCAGGTTGGCCTGATGCGGGATCAACCAGTCGATCGCGGACTTGTCCAGCTGGTTGGCGGCGAGGGTCTCCTCGACCACGGCGTCCAGGGTCTTGACCGCAACCTTGAACACTTCGTTGCCAATCATGATCACGCGCACGCCAGCGTTCTTTTCGTCCATCTTGAAACCGACGGAGACACCGACTGGATTGTGCAACAAATGGCGATGGCCACCGTCGGCGTGCAGGTGCGTGGAAAGAATGCCGGCTTCGCTATCGGCTTTGAGCACGACCGCGCCAGCACCATCTGCGAACAACACACAGGTGCCGCGATCAGACCAGTCCAGCATGCGCGTCAGCGTCTCGGCACCAATCACCAGCGCCGTCTTGGCGGCGCCGCTGCGGATGAATTTATCGGCGACACCGAGCGCGTAGATGAAACCCGAACAGGCCGCATTGACATCAAATGCCGCGCAGCCGTTGGCGCCCAGGCGATGTTGAATCAGGCAGGCGGTGGAAGGGAAAATGACATCCGGCGTTGTGGTGCCGACAATGAGCAGGTCGATCTCGCTGGCGTGCACACCAGCAGCCTTGAGCGCGAGCGTAGCGGCTTCGACGCCCAGGTCGCTGGTGGTCTGGCCTTCGGCTGCCACATGGCGTTGACGGATGCCGGTTCGCGCCCTGATCCACTCATCCGAGGTGTCGACGAATTTGGAGATATCGTCGTTGGTCAGGATTTTTTCGGGCAGGTAGCTGCCGGTGCCCACTATGCGCGCAAAGGTCATGCGTTTGCCCCCTCCAGAAAAGAACAAGCGAACCGGGATCAATGATTCCGATTCGCTGCATCGCTTTTTGTAGAGCTGGGCTTGGTCCGCTGCCTTTGCTCTTGTGGCGTCGCCGCTAAAGAGCAGCGGACCAAGGCCCGCTCTACGACATCAGACGAGCCGAAGCTCAGTCTTCGGATTCGACCCGATCGGCCTTGGTCTGGAGGACCTTCTTGCCGCGATAGAACCCATCCTTGGTCACATGGTGACGCAGATGGCTCTCACCGCTGACTTTGTCGATCGACACCTGGGCGCCGGTAAGCGCGTTGTGCGAACGGCGCTGGCCGCGACGGGAGGGGCTGACTCGACTTTTTTGAACTGCCATGACTCTTTCTCCAGCAAACTTTAGTTTTTCTTCAATGCCGACTGCTTCAATGCAGACAGCGCAGCAAACGGGTTGGGCTTTTCGGGCTTTGCCATTTCGCTGGACCAGACCACTACTTCTTCCTCACTGTCATCGCCCGGGCTCAGAGGCACCAGCGGCAACGCCAGAATCAACTCATCCTCAATCACGTCGGCGGGACGGATGTCGGTTTCCAGCACCAGCAGCGGCTCGTAACCGGGCGGCAGACCGGCTTCGTCTTCTTCCTTGCGGATCAGACCAAGTCTTGCATCCAACAGTACTGGCCAATCGAACGACTCCAGTCGTCGCTGACACAGCATCGGCAACTTGCCCTCGACGTGGATGGCAACGAATCCGATGCCGAAAGCGTCGCGACCAAACTCGAGCGAGAACTTCACCGACCCCGAAGTATCAGTCAGGCTTTCAGCGAGTCGCGTCATGGACGCCAGGGGCAGGTTGCCTTCGAAGCACCTGCCCTGGGTGACCATCCGCCACACGTCTACTGTTTCGGGCAGGTCCGCGGACATAAGCGCGCCATGGTATTGATCTGTCGCTTCTGCGTCAAGGACGCTGAACAGCACCAGGAAACAGCCGCTTTGCAAGTACCTCGCGTCTGGCGCAGACTCACATTCCGTCTTGTGCTCGCCAACCTGGAGCCCGGTATGTTGATCTGGACAACGGCAGTTGCGACCCTTCTGCTCGCAATTACCCTTTGGTTCGGCTGGCAATTATGGCTGATCCGGCGCCGCAACGGGCTGATTCTGCGCATGTTGGACGACGCCGACAAGGTTGAGGCTCGCCTGCTCGAGTGCCGCGAAAAGATGAAAACGATCGGCGCCATGCTCGGACGCCTGCCTACTGACATTACCGCCAGCGCACGCGCCACCCTGGATAGCGAATCCGGCATTCAGCAGGCGTTGAAGGTTGTGCTGCAGCACCGTTTGTGGATTCGGGAGAACGCCAACACCGCGCCCGTGAGCAAGTTGGTAGAAGTCTCCATCTCGATCCGCAGGTCACTTGAACAGCTGAATCTGCAAATCAGCCGTCTGTCCGGGGTTGGCGATGAGCTGGCGGCCGCCTATGTCCGTTCCGACGCGGTGATGAGCGGAGGTGCGCGGCACGATCACTCCAAACCGCGTAACGGGCAGGTCGATCATTCGCACTGAGATCGAGCATGCGCCTGATTCTGGCTTCAACATCGCGCTATCGACGCGAGTTGCTTTCCCGCCTCGGGCTGCCGTTCGAGTGTATGGCGCCGGACGTCGACGAGTCGCAGCTTCATGGTGAAACGCCTGCGCAGCTATGCGCACGGCTAAGTGTGGAAAAGGCGCAGTCCATCGCCATCCGCCATCCCGGCGCGCTGGTCATTGGTTCAGACCAGGTCGCCGAGCTCAATGGCATCGCCATCGGCAAGCCGGGCAGCCGTGAGCGCTCGATCCAACAGTTGCGAGACGCCTCCAACCAGAGCATGTACTTCCATACCGGGATCAGTTTGCAGCACGCCGTAACGGGTCGCAGCGCGCTGCACATTGATCGCACAGAAGCCCGTTTTCGCGTACTGAGCGATGCAATGATCCAGCGTTATCTCGATCGCGAAGCAGCGTTGGATTGCGCCGGCGGATTCAAGTGCGAAGGGCTGGGCATCAGCTTGTTCGACGCTATCCGATCGGAAGATCCGACAGCGTTGATCGGTCTGCCGTTGATCGCGCTGTCACGGATACTGGCGGACTTCGGTCTCGATCCGCTGCACTGAGCCACAGCGCGATGGGCTATTCAACCCACACGGGCACCGGACCAAAATGGCGCACCAGGGCATCGGCCGAACGACTGCGCACCGCGATCTTGATCAGATGGCGCCCTGGCGCCAGTGAACCCGGCTCGATCGTGTAGCTGAATCCTACATTGGGATGGTCGGGATCGTTTGAGTTTGGCCATTGCTTCTTCACATGAGGTGCAAGCAGATGGATATCGGCGAGCGCAATGCGCACGTCGTCGACCCACACACTGACTTCAGCTACCCCCGCAGAATCGGCTATGGCCCAACCGGAGACCAACAGCGCGTCGCCGACGCCCAGCATCTGATCAGGTTTGGGAAAGTCCAGATGCGCGATAACCGGCACCTGGCAGGCGTCGCTCTGGGCCGCGACTGTCGGGGTGACATCGGCATAGAGGAAGCTGGTTCCGTTGTCGCCGATTCGCTCCTCATGCAGCCAGCGCACTGTAGCAAATCGATGGCACAACGACTGCCACGCAGCCAGCCATTCGCCCGGCGCGCGCGCATGCACTTCGATCACCAGCAAGCCGCTCTGCCATTTGCTCGCCAGCAGATGACGCTCGGCACGGTGCCAGATCTCGATCTGCGCCTGACGACCGTGTTTGATGTTGCGCGGGTGATCCAGCACATACACCGTGCGCGTTCCGCCCAACGCAAAATCGAGTTCCGCACCGAGCAGGAAGTTATCTGCGATCAGCACGCTGTCAGCGGGATGACTTTTGAGCAAACGTTGCGTCACCGAAGCTGCCTGCGGCCAACCGATGAATCCAGCACCCAGGACACGGGCTGCCGCCTGCTGATACGGCACCCGTGTCGACGACGCGGCAGCCATCACGCAGAACACCGCCAGCGCACCCAACGCGGTGCTGGCCAACGTCCAACGTGCCACCCTCCCTCGCCACCCTGGATCTGCTTGCCACTCGCGCAATAGCAAAGGTAGAACAAGAAACAGCGGCAGATAACCGGGTAATGGCCAGTGAATACGCGTGCGCTCATTGTCTGCAAACAGGCCCACCAATAGATAGAGCGCGACCACGCCGATGGCAGCCGACAACATCAGATCGAAAGGACCACGATCCGCGTTCTTTCGGGCGCGGCTCAAAGCGCAAAGCAGCAGTACCGCGAGCAACGGCGTCAGCACTGCGATTTGCTCCACGGCAATCCACAGTCCCGAAGGCTGGAACTCCCAGGGATTGCGTTCCAGCACTTGGAAACGCAGTGCGCTCCAATCGTGCGTGGCATTGAACCAGAGCACGGGCAGCAATCCGATCAGTGCCAGCAATAATGCCAGCCACAGGCCCGGCGAACGCAAACAGCGACGCCCTCGCGCGCTCAGAATCACCCAAGCCAGACCGGTGGTGCATAGCGCCGCAGCACGCCAGTGAGTGAGCAATGCGGCGCCAAGGCACAAGCCCAGCAACGCCCAATCGCGCGCCCGATTGCTGTCGGCGGCCCGATCCAGACAAACGAACGCCTGCAGCATCAATAAGGTCAGCGGTAGATCAGGTAACGCCAGCACGCCGCCCATGTTGATCAGCGGCAGGAACATCGCGTACAAAGCTACGCGATTGGCATCAGCACTATTACCCAGTCGCCAAATCGCCCAATGACGCAGAACCAGCGGCAGCGCAGCTCCGATCAAGAGGAACGGCCAGCGCACGCCCAACAGTGTGTCACCACCGAGCGCTGTGCCGAGCGCGATCAACCATGCGGTCAGCGGCGGCAAGTCGGTATAGGACACCGCGAGTACACGACTCTCCTGCCAATAAAACGCCTCATCGCCGAACAGCGGGAGCCAGGCAGCAATCAGCACTCGCATCGCAAGCAGCGTCAACGTGACCATTAAAACGGCACGATTGCTCACAATGTCGGGATGAAGTGCACTCATCATCGAACTTTCCGTTTTCGCAGCCCCATGTTAAGCGCAACTCGCACTGCAGGACTCCAATGGACCGGGCGTTTGCACACCCGCTGCGCCGCTCGTGCACGCATGCACGGGCGGCATCATTCCGAATTATGGCAGGCGGCAATTCGAAACTCTTTGCATTGTGTGCACTCTACCTGCACCGGTCGCGACTAGAATCCGCAACGGGAATCCTCCTCCCATATTCTCCAACAAGGCATGCTGCATGAGCACCGAAAGCGCCGAACTGCACGCACTCGAACTCGCTATCACTCAAGTCAATCGCATCGTACTGGGCAAGAACGAGCAGGTGCGCCTCGCATTCGCCTGCCTGCTCGCCGGCGGGCACCTGTTGCTGGAGGATGTTCCCGGGGTCGGAAAGACCACACTTGCGCACGCGATCGCCGCCAGCTCCGGGTTGAGCTATCAGCGCATCCAGTTCACCAGTGACCTTTTACCATCGGACATTCTGGGCGTTTCGATCTATGAGCGGGAGAGCGCCGTCTTTCGTTTTCATCCTGGCCCCATCTTCTCGCAGTTGATCCTGGCCGACGAGATCAATCGCGCCACGCCCAAAACGCAGAGCGCACTGCTCGAGGCAATGGCCGAGCTGCAAGTCACTGGCGACGGCGAGACCCGGCCGCTGCCATTGCCATTTTTCGTGATCGCGACACAAAACCCGATTGATATGGCGGGCACCTTTCCTTTGCCCGATTCGCAGCTGGACCGCTTCCTGATGCGTCTGTCGGTGGGTTATCCAGATGCCGAAGCCGAGCGCAACTTGCTGGCTTCAGCCGACCGACGCGAGCTGCTGATCGGTTTGAAACCTCAGTTGGACACCGAGCGCATCAATCACCTGCGCGCCCGTGTGCACGCGCTGCCAGCTTCAGCGGCACTGATCGATTATGTGCAGCGTCTGCTCGCGGCATCGCGCAGCCATACCGGCGTGCGCGTTGGATTGTCACCACGCGCCGGGCTTGCTTTACTCGCGGCCGCCCGCGCTTTCGCCTTCCTTGCTGGACGGTCGTTTGTGCTGCCAGAGGATGTGCAGGCGGTCTTCGTTGGCGTCGCAGCGCACCGGCTGGTGCCCGGTGGTGAAAACACGCGCTCACGCGATGAACTTGCCGCCCAGATACTGCGCAGCACCCAGGTCGACTGATGCGATTGCTGGTCGAATCATGGTGGCAGCGGTTGATCGGACTGGCCGAGCGTCGTCTGCCGGCGTTGACCCGCCACCGACTGCCCGAGTCACTGCCGATCCGCCTACACCGGCGGCGAATCTACATTCTGCCGACGCGCTTTGGCCTGATATTTGGCGTTGTCGTTTTCGCCATGCTGCTGGGCGCGCTGAACTTCAACAACAACCCTGCCTTGTTGCTGACTTTTCTGGTGGCGAGCATTGCCGTACTGAGCTTCCACCATAGCGTTGCGCAGCTGCGTGGCATCAGTCTGGTCGCGCTGCGTGCTGATCGAGTGCATGCTGGCGATCATGTTGAAGTGCAGTTTTGCATTCATGAGGATGAGGGCCGACATCGCCCCGCGCTGATGCTTGAGCAGGACGGCCAGGAAGTCTGCTGTAGCGCAGTGGCGGAGCAAACAACGCTGGTCTGTGTGCAGCTCGCTACGACGCGGCGTGGCTGGCAAAGTGTCGGGCGCTGGCGGCTTTGGACCGAATACCCGTTCGGTATCGTCTGGGCTTGGAGCTATCTGCATCCCGAGCAGAAAATTCTGGTATTTCCACCTCCTGAGACAGAAGCGCCCTCGCTACCGGGCGAAGCGCGCAACGAGCCGGGCACGCAGTACCGGGCGCCCGGCGACGATTGGGTGGGATTGCGCGACCACCGCGCCGGCGACCCACCGCGTCTGGTCGCATGGCGAGCCAGCGCCCACAGCGATCGGCTATTGGTAAAAGAATTTGCCGATCCAGTGGGCAAAGCCGTGGTTCTCGACTACGCGGCGCTGGGAGCGCTTGCGCACGAGCATCGAATTTCGCGGTTGACGCGATGGGTGCTGATTGCCGAGAGCCGCCAGCTCAGTTTTCGTTTGCGCCTGCCCGGAAACGACCTGGGCCCAGGCACCGGACCTGATCACGTGCTCGCCTGTCTACGCGAACTGGCGTTGCTGCCATGACACGACGCGCGACACAGCCGAGCAATGCCACGCTGGAACCCTCGCGTCTGATTGGCGCACAGCAAATGCAGGCGCTCGCGTTGCTACTCGGCGCTAGCCTGCTGGCGCACGCGGGCTGGATGTCGATCACGCTGACCCTTTACCTCGCAGCGTTGATCGCGCTGCGCGTCTGGTGGCATGTTGCGATGGCGCGTGCGGTGCCCATGCCGATTCGCGTGCCATTGCTCATTCTCACGTTCACGCTGTTGTTCATCACCTCGGGCACCCCGGTGGGTAGGGATGGCGGCGTCGCGATGCTGCTCAGCTTAGCCGTGCTCAAGTTGGTGGAAACCCGCGTTGTGCGCGATGGTCGCATGCTGGTTGCGGCCGTTTTCTTCGTTGCCATGACCGAGTTTTTGTTCAGTCAAGGCATGTTGATTACCGTCTATCTGGGGCTGGTCGCGGTCGGGGCTTTCGCAAGCTTGACCTTGCTGCGCAAGTATCCCGATTCTGCGCAGTCGACGCAGTTGCTGGGCGCCCGACTGCACGCGGCGCTTACCGCAGTTGGCCGCATGGCACTGGCTGCACTGCCGCTCGCAGCGGCAGCGTTTCTGTTTTTTCCGCGTCTGGGCGAGCCCCTCTGGGGCGCGCCGTGGCGCGGGTCAGAAGGCCGCACTGGCATCAGTGATGAGATGCGACCCGGCATGTTTTCCAAATTATGGACCGACGATACGCCAGTCTTCCGCGTCACCTTTGACGGCAGGGTTCCACAGACGCGGGACCTGTATTGGCGAGGGCCAGTATTGTGGAACTTTGACAAAGGCACATGGAGTCTCGGGCGCTGGATTGGCCGAGGCGATATCCTTCCAATCCGCTACCGCGTGGAAAGCGTAGTCCGCTACGAAGTGCTGCTCGAAGCCACCGAGATGAACTGGTACTTTCCACTCGATCTGCCGTTGCGCCCTGCGCCCGACTCACAGCTGATGGTCGATGGCCAGATGGTCACCTCCAAACCCATCATCGCGCCGAAGCGGTTGAACCTGGAATCGGCGACTGAGTTCGCGTTCGAAGAGACGCCAATACGTGGACATCGCTGGGCCGCACTGCGCTTGCCGCCCGGCAGCAATCCGCGCGCAATCGCGCTGGCTCAGCAATGGCGGGCTGAGGGCAAGTCCGATAGCGAGATTATCGAGGCGGCGCTCAAGATGTTCAATGCCAACTTCACCTATACGCTGGAACCGCCGCCACTGGCGCCTGAACGCAGTGTCGACGACTTCCTTTTTGAAACTCGGATGGGTTACTGCGAACACTTCTCTTCGAGCTTTGCGTTCCTCATGCGGGCTGCTGGCATTCCTGCGCGCGTGGTCACCGGTTATCAAGGCGGTTATTGGAACCGCAGCGGCAGCTATCTGGTAGTACGCAACTCCGACGCGCATGCCTGGACCGAGGTGTGGCTGCAGGGAAGAGGCTGGGTGCGCACCGATCCAACCAGCGCCGTGGCGCCAGAGCGCATCATTCGTGGCAGTAACGCCGATGCGCTGCCCGCAGCCATGCGTTGGTATCACAACAACTGGGCAGCAAGCTGGCTGGATCGCGTGGACCATGTCACGCGCTGGTGGCGTCGACGCATCGTCGACTTCGATGCTTTGCGGCAAGAGAAACTGTTGGTTCCCTTTGGTGTAGTCCAAACGCAATGGCAGCATCTGGTGATGGCCCTGGCCGCAGCGGGCGGCATCGCCTTGGCAATCGGCGTGTGGTGGTCTATGCGCGGCATGCAACTGCGCGCGCGTGATCCGCTGCTCAAGGCATGGAAGCAATTTGCCAATCGATTGGCACGCGCAGGCGTGATCCGTGCTGTCGACGAGGGGCCTATCAGCTTCAGTCAACGCGCGGCGCGACAATTGCCACACATTGCGGCCAACATCCTCAAGCTTGGTGAAGAATTCGCCGGCCTGCGTTACGACCCCGCACGTGCCCCAGATCGCCCGGCGCGCGAGGCCTTGATTGGAAACCTGAGAAGATTTCGGGTTCGCGCACAGACATAGGCCGGATCACGGCGGCCAGGGCATGCTGCGTCCCGCAAGCAAATGCACGTGCAGATGAAAAATAGTCTGGCCACCATCGCGGTTGCAGTTGATGACAGTGCGATATCCGTTTTCCGAAAAACCTTCTTTGCGCGCATACGCAGCCGCCGCGAGCAGCAGGCGGCCAGCAAGCTCGGCGTCTTCAGGCTGCAGGTCGTTGAGCGTAGCAATCGGCTTTTTCGGAACAAACAATACGTGCACCGGTGCTTGTGGATGAACATCGCGAAACGCCAATACATGATCGTCTTCGTAGACGATATCGGCGGGAATCTCGCGGCGGATAATCTTGCCAAATAAAGTGTCGCCCATCATGTCGACTCCGTTGTTTCATCTTGAAAAACCATTTCGCGCACTGGCGCCGGTAAATCACCGATCAGGAAATTTCGAGGCGCCCACCGAATGCATGCGCCAGAGTGCCGCGATCGATGAACTCCAACTCGCCACCGAGCGGTACGCCGTGCGCCAAGCGGCTGGCAAGTACGTTGTGTTGCCGGGCGATCTGGCCAAGATGATGCGCCGTTGCCTCGCCTTCGACCGTGGGATTGGTGGCCACAATCAGCTCGCGCACTTCGCCCTCGCCAAGGCGCCGCGCGAGCAGGTCGAGGCCGAGCTCCTCTGGGCCCAGCCCATCCAAGGGTGACAGCCGGCCGAGAAGCACGAAATAGCGGCCGCGAAAGCCCGTCGCTTGCTCGATTGCAAGTTGATCGACGGGCGACTCCACCACACACAGCAGGCTGTCGTCCCGCGCGGCGCTGGTGCACAGCGGGCACACCGGTTCTTCACTGAAGTTGCGGCAACGCGCGCAATTGCCGATCCGTTCGCTTGCCTCCTGCAGTCGTTCGGCCAGCCGACGCGCACCATTGCGATCGCGCTCAAGCAGATGAAACGCCATGCGCTGCGCAGTCTTGTTGCCAACGCCGGGCAACACGCGAAGCGCTTCAATGAGTTGGGCCAGGAGCGGGGAGCTGGACAAGTGCAGATCAAACCGTGCGAGTGGAGGAATGGTAAAGCGGCCGATGGGTTCAAGGTTTCCGACAACTGCGGCCTGCCACGCCATTATGCCAGCAGCAGATTTCAGCAACGGGGACGGAAAGCCATTGCCTGCAAAAGAGTGACTTGGCAACTGTGACGTTTTTACACTCCGCGGCAGCGGACCGATGCTCCAGACTGCTGCGGCATCACCATGCGATTCACATCGCATGCGCGCTGGCTAGCGGGTAATTCGATACAAAAATCTCTGATTCAAATTCCGCCATGGCAACCAGGCGCCCAAGCACACGCCTCACCGTTTAACGTCCAATTACCCCGCCCTGGCCGTGCTTCCCGATCCTCAGAACGGCAGCTTGAATCCTGCAGGCAGAGTCATTCCCCCAGTTACCGCAGCCATACGCTCCTGGGTGATCTCGGCTACTTTGTTCACAGCATCGTTGCATGCTGCAGTGACCAGATCCTCGAGCATCTCCACGTCGTCACCAATTGCGGTTTTATCGATGTGCACAGCGCGCACCTCGTGCTTGCCGCTCATGGTGACTTTGACCATGCCGCCGCCGGCCTGGCCGGTGACTTCCAGTGTCATCAGTTCCTCCTGCGCGCGCTTCAGGTCATCCTGCATGCGTTGTGCTTGCTGCATGATGTTGCCAAGGGGTCCACGCATGATCTCAGTCCTTTTTCAATTCAGTGGGGTTGTTCAATTCGATTGAACGCTTCGATTCAATGGGCCTGCTGCTGTTGGGCAGGATCCTTGCACCCAGCTCCGCTACAGCGCGCTGGATAAAAGGGTCTTCTTGAAGGAAGCGCTCGGCCTCGGCCTGGCGCTCGGAGCGCTGCCGGAATTCGCGCAATGCCGGTGTGTCCATCGATGCGTCGATAAGATCAATCGTCAACGTGATCTCGCGCGCGAGCTCACGGTTCAATGCATCGCGCAGTGAGCGCTGCCCCAAATCGTTTTGCAGGTGCTTGAGATTTTCCGCGAGACCGAGCCGAATCTGCTGACCGTCGTCGCCGATGAACGCCAGATTGGCGGCGAACTCGCGGGCTGGTCCGCGCAGGCCCGACAGTTGTGGAAACTCCCCCCAGCGCTCGGCGTCGAGACGAAGCGCTGGGGGTGAGTCAAATTGCGTGGATTTCAGTTCCGTGGCCACGGCTGCGATTGGGGCGGACGCGATTGGGGCGGACGCAACTGCCGCGACCGCAATGGCCATCGGCTCAGCGCGGGCCTCGGTGAGCAGATGCATGTCCGGCGCGCGGCGCGCCGAAGCCGAAGCCGATCCACTGGCTGACCCGGAAGTCATGCGCGTCGCGCCGCTTTGCGTCCGCACCTCGCTTGAGCGCTCGGGCACTGGCGTGCGCGCGCCCTGCGGCGATCGCGGCTGGAACGCCAACATGCGTAACAGGCACATCTCAAATCCGATCCGGCCGCTGGGCGCGAGATGCAGGTCGCGACGACCGGATATCGCCAATTGATAGAGCAACTGCACCGTCTCTGGCGCTATGCGGTCGATAAATTCAGACACCGGCCAGACATCCTCAACGCGCGCGCCGGGCATCAACTGCGCCACCTGGATGCCGTGCAGACACTCGGCCAGCGCATCCAGCACCTGCGCATAATCCGGCTGAAATTCGGCCGTAGCGGCCAGGCGCTGCGCGAGCACATCGCCGTCGCCACCGACCACCGCGTCGAGCAAGCCGGTGACCCCGTTTCGATCCAGCGTGCCGAGCATGCTTTGCACTTCAGCCATCTGCAAACTGCCGCCGCAATAAGCGATGGCCTGATCCAGCAGCGACAGCGCGTCACGCAGACTGCCATTGCCACCGCGGGCGATCTCGCGGATCGAACCCGCATCGTGCGCTATCCCCTCGGCCTGCAGGATCTTGCCAACCTGTGTCTCGATCTGCTCGATCGACAGGCGCTTCAGATTGAATTGCAGGCAACGCGACCACACGGTAACCGGCAAGCGCTGTGGATCGGTGGTCGCGAGCAAGAACTTGACATGATCAGGTGGTTCTTCCAGTGTCTTGAGCAACGCGTTAAAGGCGTTCTTCGACAGCATGTGTACTTCGTCGATCAGATAAACCTTCATACGCCCGCGCGCTGGCGCGTACTGCGCGCTCTCAATCAGGCTGCGCACGTCATCGACGCCGGTATTGCTGGCGGCGTCAATCTCCAGCAGATCGAAGAAGCGCCCCGCAGCGATGTCGACGCAGGCACTGCAAACACCGCACGGGGTGCTGGTGATTCCGATTTCGCAGTTGAGCGACTTGGCAAAAATACGAGCGATCGTGGTTTTGCCGACACCACGTGTGCCAGTAAACAGGAACGCGTGATGGATCCGTCCGGAATCCAGCGCATGCGAAAGCGCCCGAACCACGTGCTCTTGGCCCATCAACTCGGCAAACACCTTGGGACGCCACTTGCGCGCCAGTACTTGGTAAGACATCGGGACGCTCATGCCTGGGATGGGCATTGTGCCACTCGTTTGGGACAAAACGGGCGTCGCCGTGAACAGTATCGTCAAGAATTATGGGCTTTCCTTGAGTCGGAGCGCTGCAGAAGGTAGAGTGCGCGGCCCTTGCGGCGTGGTTGGCGCAAGTAGCCGGTATTTTGGAAAGGTGTCCGAGTGGGTGAGACTTCGCGCTTACCCGATGCCCCCAGGCATCGTGTGCGAAGTTGAACGCCGAGGCAGGAAGCCGAGGCCGGCGCCCTGCACCAGGGAAGGTTGATGCCGAAGTGAGAAATTTAGGAGAGGTGTCCGAGTGGCTTAAGGAGCACGCCTGGAAAGTGTGTGTACGCGTTAAACCGTACCGAGGGTTCGAATCCCTCTCTCTCCGCCACAAATTGAAATCTTGATGTTGCAGATTGCGAAAGTGATCCGCGATTTCGAGGAGAGAGGGTGAGAAGCCTCGCG
>Ga0163152_10002818_pt1 | contig 23751 bp, 20 predicted proteins | sample OliLakLV19MP8IB2_FD_148635 | JGI IMG/M metagenome (GOLD analysis project Ga0163152, IMG submission 148635) | Freshwater microbial mat bacterial communities from Lake Vanda, McMurdo Dry Valleys, Antarctica - Oligotrophic Lake LV.19.MP8.IB-2 | ecosystem: Environmental > Aquatic > Freshwater >...
CATGAAGGAACAGCCAGTCGAACCGGCAGCAACAGCTCCGGCGAAGCCGATAGGCGCCGAACTCGCTGCAGAAAATTCGGCCCAGGTATCTGAGTTGGAGCGCTTAATGTTCGGGGAGCCACAACCGAAGATACCGATTGAATATCGGTTAGATCGTCTCGAATCAGAGGTCTTTCACAGCACAAACCCTGATTGGGACATATCACGTCGCATTGACCGGCTGAACCAGACCTTAGTTGGCAGCGGCGGCGCAACCACGCCGACGGCACCACTTCCTTACCCTCCGGACAACAACCCTTATCCAACGGCAGCAGGAGCGCCTTATCCACCCGGGTCGGCAACACCTTACCAGGGTAACGACCCGTCTGGCCAGCCGGGATTGCCGTACAACCAGCAAGCTGGCAACTATCCAACACCGAATTACTCGCAAGAGCCTCTGCCACAGAAACCTGCGGTCTCGATGCCGCCCCCACCAAACGTCGACACGCCAGAGTTCCAGAACGAGTTGCCAAAGCCAGAAGCAGAAAAATATGCCCTCGATCGGGTAAACCAGATGCGAACGCACAACGGCTTGCCGGGTCTGCTCTGGGATGACACTGCCCACAAAGTTGCGGAGCAGCACGTAAGTGATCTTTGCAATCGAAACACAGTTTCTCACCATAATGCTGCCGGCGAAAATCCCGATATGCGTTACACGAAAGCTGGCGGTACGGATGCTTTGCTTGAAAGTATCGTCAGCTTGAAGGCCAACGGCAACGTTCGCTTCAACAAAGCTATTGTGGCCAAGATCATCGAGGAGCAGATTCGCTCCCAAGATGATCGTGATGCCATGCTGTCGCCGCATGCAACCAGATTTGCCTTTAGTTTCTCCAACACTCAAAAGGCGGACCGTCTGATTGCCTGCACCGAGATTGTTACCGATCAAGCTGAGCTGGAGTCCATTCCAAATGAAGTTAAGGTTGGCGACAAGGTAGAAATCAAAGGCGTGATCAAAGGTCCATACAAGTTTCTGAAAATCACTCTTGCATGGGAAGGAATAAGCGCAAACGGCGATATTTCCGCCGCCGAAGAGCAGGATGAAGCCCTGCCTTACTTTCCACCTTTGGATTACACAGCTTTCGCCAAGCGCTCTGAGCACGACTGGGACAAAGCAATTCGTTTGGCACAACTCGGTGGCATCGGCATTGCTTTAGCTGGCGGCCTATTTTTTCCACCGGTCGCTCTGGCCGCTCCATTGATTGCCGCTTCTGGTTCCAACATGAAGCCCAAGGCGGTTTCGGATATTCCGATTAAAGGTGGAGTCAAAATCTCCGGGAATGCCTTCGAACACAAAGCGGTCATCTCAAAAGATAATAAAGAAGGCATCTATTACATAACTGTCTGGGTCCAAGCAGACAGTGATCCAACACCAATAGCCATCAGCCGACGGGCTATAATTGCCCACGGACAGGATGGCAACGACATATCCAAAAACAGCCTAAAAACGGGCGAGTTGCTTACAGTCATCGAGAAAGAAAAGACCGATGACAAAAAAAAGGGTAGCAATGATACCAAGTAACTGCAGACTATGGAAAAAAATCCTCAATGCAGTTCTTGCTATGGCCTTCTTGCTAGCCTCCGCTCCATCGGCATTGGCGCAGTGCATTGGCTGTCAGCATAACGGCAAAGATGGACAGTTAATCCCAAAAGAGGCGCCGATTGAGACAGCACCAGATTTGGTGCGCCGCTCGAAACCGATGCAAGTTGGAACAGATTCAACCCAGCTTCGCGTGGGAACTGATTCCACGACCCTACAGGTTGGGACAGACTCAACGACGCTACAAACCGGTACCGACAACACTTTGATCCAGGCTGGCGTCGAGCGCCAACAACCGCAAATGGCCGTTATTATCTTGATCGATTGCTCTCACAGCATGATCGAAGGTCTTGGCGGACCGCTTGCAATGGGTCATGAACAAAAAATGGATGCAGCCAAGAGAGTGCTGCAGGAGACTATTGCAACGATTCCCAGCGATGTGAGTGTCGGCTTGCGTGTTTTTGGACAAAGCTTTCACAACGACGGATATCTGGACTGCCAGCAGTCAGCCCTGCTTGTGCCGTTAGGCGTTAGAAACCGCCGAACAATGATTGAACGCGTGCGTCAGATTCGTCCCTTTGGTTTGACACCATTAACTTACGGACTGCGAGAAGCGGCAAACGATTTAGCTTCCTTTCAAGGAAAACGGCAGATCATTTTGATTTCGGATGGTGCCGAAACCTGCAATGAAGATCCCTGCGCGCTGGTTCACCAGCTGACATCCCGCGGGTTCGATCTTAAGATCGACATCGTCGGAGTTGGTCTGCGCAACGACCGCCTCGCAAAAGCGCAGCTGGATTGCATAGCGCGCCAATCGCAAGGCACCTTCTACGATTCAAACACAGCTGCAGAAATGGTCGACAGCATTCGCAAAATTGTCGGCGAAGCCAAAGTCAGCGGAAAAGTTCTAACCAAGCTGAAGAACCCAAACATAATGAACCAGACAGCTCCAGCTGATTTCCGCTAGAAGTATTTCCGGGAGCGCCGGCGTCCCGCCGGCATTTGCTCCTGGGCGTGGCAGCATAAGATATGTGCCACCACAAGTGCAATCAGGTGCCGGCGAGACGCCGGCGCTCTCAGGCAAGCCACATCACAAAGCCGGCTGGAAGCCGCGCCAGATCATTACATGGTGAAGTCGCTGGAAACTCGCGTAGCTGCTTTCTTGGCCATGCTGTCGGAGACATCTGTATAGAAGTGCGTGAGGCACATCGGATATACACCCAACAAAACGATGAACGCGGCTAACACAGATCCAACAAAGCGCTCTTGATGGGTCATGTCGGTAAGATGTCCAACCCAACGTGGATTCTCATCCCCATAGAAGATGCGGCGGAGCAGCCAGAGCATATATCCGGCAGACAGGATGACGCCAAGACCAGCGGCGATAATCCAACCACGAACCCAGGGCAAGGAATCGGCAATCGGCGATGTGTAAGCTCCGTAAAACACGGTCACTTCCGCAACGAAACCAGCCAGCGCCGGCAGTCCAAGGTTAGCCATGGCAGCCAGGATCCAGAAGTAAAACGCAGTCGGCATCTGTTTCGCCAGTCCGCCGCCAATTTCCGGAATGTCTCTGGTATGTACGCGATCGTAGACAACGCCGACCATGAAGAACAGCGCAGCCGAGATGAATCCGTGGCTAACCATCTGGAAAATCGCGCCGCTCAATGCGCCCGCGGACAGCGATCCCAAACCGATCAATATGAAGCCCATATGGCTGACACTTGAAAAGGCAATGATTCGCTTCATATCATTCTGGACAAGGCAGGCAACTGCCGCCCAAACAACGTTGAATGCACCAAGGGCAATCAAGAAGCCACCAAATTGAGCGATGACATCCGGGAAGAATCCAAGACCGATTCGCACCAGACCATATGAACCCATTTTCAGCAGAAGCGCCGCCAGAATCATGGAAATCGGTGTGGGTGCCTCAACGTGAGCATCGGGCAACCACGTATGGAAAGGAAATGAAGGCAGTTTGATGCAGAAGGCAAGCATGAATCCTAAAGCCGCTAGCGCTTGAGCTTGTCTCGGCAACGTCGGAGCAAGTTCCGGCAACCGCAGCATGTTGAATGTCTGTTCGAGACCGTTTGCACCCAGCTGGAAATATAGATAGAGCATACCGGCCAGCATAAAGATGCCACCAAAGAAGGTGTACAAAAGGAATTTCATAGCGGCGTAAGAACGTCGCGGACCGCCCCAAATGGCGATCAAGAAATACATTGGAGCTAGCTCCAACTCCCAGAACACGAAGAACTGGATAAGATCCAGGGAAACGAATGTACCCAGAATGGAAGCGGTGAGAAGCATCACCAAGCTGTAGTAGAGCTGCGATCTTGTCTCGCCATATTTTTTGCTTGCGACGATTGCCATCAATGTGACGATGGTTGTGAGTAAGACCAGGCACAAACTCATGCCGTCTATGCCGACGTGATACTCAACCGGGAAAGGCGTCTTGAACCAAGAAATTCTGTGGATGAACTGCATTCCGTGACCAGGGCTGAAGTTCAGCGCGAGATATCCTGAAATGAGTAGCATTACCCAACCCAAAACGATCGCGATATTGCGCGATGCCTTGGCCGGACAAAGTGGAATCAACAACGATCCGATGATTGGAATCAGAAGCAGAATTGTGAGTACTGGATTCATGGACGGTGTCCTTCGAATTCGGTGGTCTCTCTTGACCACTAGTTCTTGCAAGCGTGCCCAGTATAGCTATAGCGAGCTTTACTGTGCCAACGGAAACGGCAAGAAACAACCAGATTGAAGAATTATTGAAACACAAAATAATTTCAGCTTTACAGCACTAGCTGACGCGGCTAAATTCCCGCAGTCAAGCCTGTATATTGTACTGGCGTGATTATCGGTTCACGAAACCAGCCAACCGCGTGAGGAGACCACCTTGCCACCTTCCCTGATTCTGCACAACGCGTACTGGATTGTGCTTCTGCCATTCCTTGCGGGCGCATTAATCATCTTGTTGCCATTTCTAACCGAGATGGTGCCAGCTCTCCCACGCATCGCCAGAGACACCCGCGGCTGGAAACTGTTTTCAATGGGCCTGTCGGTCGGTGCCGTGACTATCGGCTTCGTTCATTCAATCCTGGCATTCGACGTTCTGGCCAAGACTGGGATTCCCTACGTAGCAGACACGATATGGTTCGATTCGGCATCGTTCAAGTTGACAACAGGATTGTTGATCGATAACTTGGCAGTCGTCATGTTGGTCATCGTCACCACAATAAGTTTGCTGGTCCAAATCTACACTCATTCATATATGAGAGAGGACCCCGGCTATTCACGGTTCTACGCTTACCTTTCTTTGTTTACTGGCTCGATGTTGGGACTTGTCATATCGACCAACTTGTTCCAGATGTATTTGTTCTGGGAACTGGTGGGGGTTTGCAGTTACTTTCTAATCGGATTCTGGTGGTACAAGAAGAGCGCTGCGGATGCTTGCATGAAGGCATTCATCGTAAACCGCATCGGAGACTTCGGCTTCTTAATCGGTATTCTGATGTTGTTAGCCGCAACATGGGGCTATTGGACAGCACACCCCACACACGGCATCCTCGCGTTTTCCGACCCACACAGTCACATTGACATCACTAATGCGATTCGATGGGCTCTTGATCCGGCTAACAACACGCACCTTACAACTGCCGGACTGACAATAATTGCTTGCCTGATGTTCTTGGGTCCAATGGCTAAGTCCGCGCAAATGCCGCTGCACGTGTGGCTGCCGGATGCGATGGAAGGTCCAACACCTATTTCGGCGTTGATCCACGCGGCAACCATGGTCGCCGCCGGTGTTTACATGGTGGCACGGGCGTATCCCATTTGGCTTAACTGGGCAAATCCGGCGATGCCTACACCAGTTGGTTCTGACGCTCTTGCATGGGTCGCCTTCATCGGTGGATTCACCGCGTTGATGGCTGCCACCATTGCCATGAGCCAGTTCGACATCAAGCGCATTCTTGCCTGGTCCACCGTATCGCAACTTGGTTATATGTTCGCCGGTCTTGGCGTTGGAGCCTACACCGGCGGGATGTTCCACCTTTTCACCCACGCATTTTTCAAAGCCATGTTGTTCCTTTGTAGTGGTGCAGTTATTCACGCACTTTCCGGAGAACAAGACATTCGAAAGATGGGTGGTCTGAAAAAAGATCTGAAGTGGACACGTTGGTGCTTCTTGATCGGCTGTATGGCCATCATGGGCTTGCCCGGGTTTAGCGGATTTTTCTCTAAAGACGAAATCATCGGGGCAGCATGGAGCGCAGAAAGACATGCACACCATTTGCCGGTGCTGTCAGCCGTCCTCATCCTCACAGCCGGTCTCACCGCCTTTTACATGTTCCGCGCCTACTTCATGACCTTCAGCAATGAATATCGCGGAGACGTTCATCCGCATAAGGAAAAGAACCTCACCACGCTCACAGCACCACTGGTGGTGCTTGCCATTCCGTCCATTTTTGCTGGCTGGGTAGGTTTTGCCCCAGCCGGATGGGCGCATTTCGGAGCACTGGCAGAAAGCCCGTTCGGGTTGTTTGTCCACTGGGGTGAACCGGGGCCGGTGCACTGGAGAATCATGATAGTTACAGTCCTTTGCTCCTTAGCCGGATGGGCAGTGGCTGCGAAGCTTTATTGGAAACGCGATGCGCATTTCAACACGACGTTTACCACAAAATTACCTGGGCTCTACCAGTTTTCCTTAAACCGTTGGTACTGGGACACTTTGTATCTGAAGGGAGCTCAGCTATTCCTTTATGCGTCCACTGCCGTCTGGACAATCATCGACAGCTGGATCGTGGATAACTTCGTCAATATGGTCTCCAAAGTCACAGCGCTGTTTGGAAACACACTTCGCTATTCGGAAAACGGCCGCGGTCAGTATTACGCGCTGGTAATCTTCGCTTGTGTAGCAGGCATCAGCTTCTTCGTTTACGTCATTCGTCCCTGAGGAAACTGAACAATGGCACACACTTCAGATACGACCGAACACGAAAGCGGACATGGGCATGACGATCATGACCACGGACATGGCGGCGGTCAGTCACTCGGATTCGAGACAATTGCCGAAAACAGTGCAGCCGACGGACTGCTGAAAATGCTGGCTGGGTTCACTTTTCTCGGACTCCTTGTCTTCGTGGGCATTATGGTTTCAACCTGGCTTCATCATGAAGAGCACCCAGCTGCGGAAACACAGACGGCACCGCAGGGCAGTCCCTCCAGCGTCACTCCGGGCGGCTCGCACGGCAATGCTGAGCATCCCTAAGTCCGTTTAATAGTCAAGCTGAAGTTTGTTAAGTCCAGCCTGGTGAGTCTTTCAGGCGAGCCGTTACTTTTGTTGTCATTAAGAATAGTGATCGCGCCGGGTACGGATATGCAGTCAGAGGATTATGCTATTGTATCGACTCAGTACTGTGCCTGATTTAGGCCCTGCTGAGGTCTTCAGAAGCTCACCACGTAAGGGTTCGAGTCCGCTCCGATTTTGGTTCGGGTTCAAGTTCTCGGCTCGGCTGACAGCCATCTGAACAGTCAGCGATATTCTGGTGATTGAGATTCTTGGGCGTAACCTCGTGTTTGCGGGGAAGGAGAGAAAAGAGGAAATGCACGAAGTAACTGTTGGAATTGGGGGCGCAGCCGGAGACGGACTTGATAAGTCCGGCGACACACTAGCGAAAACCGCTGGACGGCTCGGACTGCATGTCTATGCCTACAACAGCTATCAGTCCATCATCCGCGGCGGACATATTTGGCTGCGCGTGCGGATTGGGCAAGACAAAGTTTATAGCCACGGTGACAAGCTCGACGTTTGTGTAGCTTTAAACCAGGACACTTTGGAGCGACACGCAGGCGAAGTTAATGCCGGTGGTTGCATCACATTCAACGCCGACAAGCTAAAGTGCGACCCGTCCCTGGTTCCTGCCGATGTGCAAGTGCTGGGTGTGCCTATGGCACAAGTGACTGCAGAAGTAGCTAAAGAACACGGCGCGATTCAACCAATCATGCAGAACACTGTAATGATGGGCGTTGTGATGGCAGTTACAGAAATCGATTTCTCGGAAGCCGTTGAAGTCGTACGCGAAACTTTTGCCCATAAAGGCGACAAGATTATCAACCTGAACCTTGGCTTGCTGAAAGCAGGCTTTGATTGGGCCAAAGCAAATAGCAAACCCGTATCAAAGTCCTGGACGTTCAGCAGAAAGCGTCGTCCATTCTGTACCGGTAACGAAGTAATCGCGATTGCCGCGGCAGCTGCCGGTTGTAAATTCTACTCGGCTTACCCGATGACACCGGCTTCGACCATTCTTCACTGGATGGCCAATCATGCTGAAGAAGCAGGGGTCTGCGTCAAGCAGGCAGAAGACGAGCTGGCTGTTGTTAACATGGCAATCGGCGCCGCACTCGGCGGCGTACGCTCAATGTGCGGCACTGCCGGTGGTGGCTTCGCTCTTATGACTGAAGCAATCGGTATGGCCGCTATCATGGAAGTGCCAGTCGTTATTGTAGAAGTACAACGTGGCGGACCATCGACAGGCTTGCCGACCAAGACTGAACAAGCGGACTTGAACCAAGTCTATGGGGCATCACAAGGCGAGTTCCCGCGCTTGATCGTCCACCCATTCGATATCGCTGACTGTTTCGCTACCACTGTTGAAGCCTTCCACCTGGCAGACAAATATCAACTTCCGGCGCTAATCATGTCCGACTTGATGCTGTCCGAACATCCTGAGACTGTTGAGCCGGAAGTCTTCCGTCACGACGTTGAGATCGACCGCGGCAAGCGAGTAACGGAATGGCCTGCTGGCACCACCTTCAAGCGATTCACACTCGCCACCGAAGATGGTGTGTCCCCACGGACGATACCAGGTACGCCAAACACCATTTTCACATCTGGCAGCGATGAACACGACGAGCGAGGAATTCTCATCTCCGACATGTTCACCAACACCGCAATCCGCCGCAAGATGATGGAAAAACGGATGCGCAAGGTTGAGTTCATGCTCAAAGAACTTACACCGCCCAAGCTGGAAGGTCCGGCAGATGCCGAGCTCACACTGGTCGGCTGGGGTTCCACCTACGGCGTAATTCGCGAAGTTGCTGCGCTGCTTACAGCAGAAGGCATTAAGACGAACTACGTAATCGGTAAGTACCTCGCCCCGTTCCATGTCAAAGAGTGGACAGAATTACTCGGCAAGTGCAAGAAGAAGATCTCTGTTGAAGCAAACTTCACCAGCCAGTTCGCGCGGCACATCAAAGCTGAGACCGGAGTTTCGATGGACGCTTTCGTCAACAAATACGACGGCGAGCCACTGGAGCCAAACTGGACTATAGATCGTATTAAAGAGATCATCGCAGGCAAGAAAGTCGATCTTTCCGTGTCCGAAGAAGATGCAAAAGAGATCGCTTATCACTACCTCCGCACTCACTTTGCAGAAAAACAACGTCCTGCAAAAGCAGTACTCGACAGTAAGAACGGCAAAGGCGAAGCCATCTGGCGCGTCGAACTTATCGAACGCGCAACCGGCAAGAAATCAGGAGAGATGACGGTCGGAGCCGACACAGGCGCAACTTATTCGTATGAACCCGTCCTTGAGCCTGTAAAAGCTTAAATTCGCCACGCCAGAGAAAGAGAGGTTTTTGAGAAAATGGCAACAGTTATAGAACTTCCGCTGGAAGCATATAAAGGTCCAGTCGATCCAGACTGGTGTCCTGGATGTGGCGACTTCGGCGTATTGCGCTCGTTGCAGACAGCAGCAGGAAAGTGTGGCATTCAGCCTCATGATTTGCTCGTTGTATCAGGCATCGGCTGCTCGTCGAACTTGCCGGGCTTCATCAAAGCATACGGAATTCACAGCTTGCACGGTCGCTCAGTTCCGGTAGCTACCGGTGCTCACCTTGCAAACACAGACATGAAAACTGTCATCACAGGTGGTGACGGCGACGGCTACGGGATTGGTGTCGGACACTTCATCCACGCCATGCGCCGCAATCTCGATGTCACCTACATCGTGATGGACAACCAGATTTATGGTCTGACTACCGGTCAAGCTTCACCGACAACCACCCGCGGTCACAAGACAAAATCCACGCCTAAGGGCAATGCGGAAATCCCACTGAATCCACTGGCGCTGGCTATCACGGCTGGTGCATCATTCGTGGCTCGCGGTTTCTCCGGCGAACCAGCTCAACTCCAGAGCTTGATGCAACAAGCGATGCAGCACAAGGGTTTCGCGATCATTGATGTGTTCAGCCCATGCGTCACATACAACAAAGTGAACACCTATCCTTGGTTCAAAGAGCGTGTTTACAAGCTGGAAGACGAGAACTGGGATCCAAGCGATCCGATGGAATCTCTCAAGAAGAGCTTCGAGTGGGGCGACAAAATTCCGCTGGGCGTGCTCTACAAAACCGAGCAAGTAACTTACGAAGATACAGAACCGGTTCTGCAGCGCGGCGCTTTGGTCAAACAACCGATCGGCGTGAACGCTGCCACGATGAAGCAATTCGTCGACGAAATGTGCTAATCAACCAAACAACGTCTTATCAAAAAAAGCGCCCGCAACTGCGGGCTTTTTTTTGCGCATTGGCCAAGTCAATTCGGCCGGCAAAGCCTTCGAACCCGAGACTCAGCGATTGCGAATCAGAGGCACTAACTTGGACTGGAGCTTAAGCGCGCCCGAGGCATTCAAATGCTCGCCGTCGGCAAAATCGTCCAAACTGAAGCTGTTAACTCCGTCCAGATTTAGGAACGAAGCACCATATTCGGCCGATATAGCAGAAAGAGTACTCAGGTAAGAGCTATAAAAACCGGCCGGCAAAAGATCCAGGTTGCTGCTGGTCAGCGGCATGTTCACGATTACAACTTTAATTTGCAACTGTCGGCAACCGACAAGAATCCGTTTCAAGAAGGTAAGCTGACCGTCCAGTTGTGCAAGACCAATGCCTTTATAAGCCTCCACGTACTCAAGACTGGCTTTCTTGCTAGCAGCAGGCTGAGTGGGAGGCTCTTTTGGTGCCTGCCCAATCAACTGACGAGCGATATTAACCAGCCGATGACCACCTGAAAGAATTTGCTTGAAGAGAAGCTGTTGAAGCAGCTGCCTCTTGTCATAGAGAAACACCTGTTCAGAAAACCAAACTTGAGCGTCTCGAAAATCGGATACGGCAAATTCAGAGCGCTCCGACGGACGCAGTCCGGACCGGGTCAGAGCATAGAAGTTAGCACTCTTTTGCGGAGGAAGATAGCGAAAGTCATAAAGATCCCGCGGCTGAATTCCGATCACAATTACCTTCGGCTTCCAGTCACCCTTGAGGTATCGCTCAAAGTAGAGGTAAGAATCGGATAGCAACGCGTACGGTGTGGCCAAACTGATCAATTGAATCGAGGCCGCATCGCTTCCAAGATTTTTCGCCAGGCTGTCGCAGTGATGGTAGAAGAAGCGGGCCGAGCTATCTTGATCATTTGGCCGATCCAATCGCCAGAGCGGATCTTCTAACTGCGAAGTACCCAGAATCACCACATCCGGATTGGGATTCTGTTTGTGCAGATAAGCTACAGCAGAATCCACGCACTTTTGCCCATTTGGCTGTAAACACCAGGCCCAGAAACTGAGGTCATTAATGTGATCGAGCAGTTCAACGGACTTTCCAGCTCTCGCCTGCTCGACGGAACTTGCAGGAACTTGCAGATATTTGCAATAAAGTGCACGCAGACCTAGATTCAGGCAGACAAAAATGAGTAAGGCAATTGGAAAAAGGCTCTTCATACGATCATGGCTCTGAGCGCTCGTCTAGTTGACTCTTAGTAGCATGCTCCACTTTAACATCGTCTTTGTTGACTTGGTAAATTCTCCCGATCGGGGTTTGAAAAACTAGATGCAGCGGATAGGAAGAAACGTCCAAATTTTTCTCAGTGATGACGTGCGTAACTCCCAATTGCTTGACGTGCTTCAATGCCTCTTCATTAGTGCGTATCGGTAGAAGAGGCAATTCGCCGAATAATTCGCCTCGAACCCTTACGTAAGGCTTGTCCAAATAGTAAGCCACAAAAGTAGGCCACGAATTAGAACGGGGCGCAGTCACGAGCACCGAACGGACCTCGTCGGAGCTGTTAATGTAGGCGAATAAGTCCGCACCAAGAACGTTCTTTTCAAAGTAGGTAGCGCGTTGCTCAGCAGACAGCAATGCCAGCACGCGCGGTGAATCAACTGAGATCAGGTAAGCCAATCCGTATATCATCGGAATCAGAAGCACACTCCACGCCAACACACGTGTCTGTCGTTTGACGCTCGCGAAGCAGTACTGAAGCCCTTTTGAGGCCAGAACAAACAGGACTATGACCCCCGGTATGAGATATCGAGCCTCTCTGTCTGACACAAACCAAATCAGTGTCAGAAGCGTTGCCCAAAGAACAAAGAACTTTACCTCCGGCCTCTGCCTGGACTGCCAGATACCAATCGGACCGAAGGCCAGAGGAACCAGTCCAAAACCTCCGGCACCAGCGAAATTGTCCGTAAAATACGTAAATTGATAAGGCAGAAGGATTAGATTTCCAAACCCACCGCCCATGCCACCACCCTTTATGGCAGAAAAGCGGAAGAACTCATCAAAGTACCCGGCAGGAACTGCACTTGCACTCATGAAGAGCCGTTGCACCACACCCGGCGGTGGATAAATGGGCACACCTAACTCAATCCAGTTTCGTAGATACCAGGGACATCCGACGAAACAGACAACCGGCAAAAAGCGACCAATCAGCAGTCCCGGACTCTTCCCCAAAAACACTAGCATCGAAATCAATGTGACCGCGGTGGTGATGCTGCCCGTGTACTTTGTACTCATAGCAAATCCACACATCACCGCCGTTGCAACTATGGCACTTGGCCCGGCTATGGCAAAGCGCAAAGCGGCAAGAGCAAAAACTGTCAATGGAACGTCAACGAAGTACTCAATGACTGTGCAATTTACCAGCGGTGCCAAAGCGACTGCAGCAACGACCCATGCTGAGGTTTGCCGCCCGGCTTCCAAGACGCGGCAGCAGGACCAGACTAAGACAAGCAGCGCAACAAAGAAAATAACTCCGATCAAGGAGGGAGCGATCTTACTTTTCAGTATCAAGCAAAACGCAAATAATGTCTCCACCAAACTCGGGTAAGCAGTCGGAAAGCAGTCAGCCAAAGGTTTGATGATGCCGGTTCGAACCCAGACTACCGGACCAAGCAAGTGGTAATAAATTCCATCGTGTGCAATGGTGCCGGCCGGTTCGGTAAGGCCAGCCACTGCGAGTAATAGGACGACAAAGGAAGCAATTGCCAAAGGCGGCGCAAGGAGGCGCCAATCATCGGCCAATTTCCAAACTTTTGGTAAATGCGCCCTCAGGCGGAAAACACCGACCAAAGCCATAATCCCAAGTGCAGGCTGCAGCCAGGTCGACGAAAAATTGAAGCAACCAATTGCAAAGGCACCAATACTAATTGCCCCTAACCCGGTTAGGCCATCGACAGTCATCCGTTCAGCAAGTGATGCGGACGGATTGAGCGCTTTTGAAGTTGTGCCGAGAAAGGCAAAGGACGCCAGTAGAATCAATCCAGCGACCGCTATAGCCCATATTTCTGCCGGCAACAAGATGCTAATGCCCCCAGCTTGGAAGTTTAATCAAGTTGGAAACGGTGTGGATACTCAGCAAATTTATAGCGACAAAATTCACCAGTACATAGGCAAGCCACCATTCGATTCCAATAATTACTCGAAATGACTTCATGGCCATTGTCACCTCTGGTGCAAACAGGAAGTCTATCAACAATCAACTGATCAAGACAATGTCCGTGGGCAAGCCTGCTGAAGCTTCAACCAGTCATCGGCACCATTTGACAACTTTTGGAATGTAAACGCGTCATCCTTCATCGCACAAACAGCTTTGTGCAATTCAGGACCGTTGGATCAACGGGAGGGGCAAGCCCCTCGCCTACGATTTCCAACGTGATCGTTCAAGCTGGACCACTAGGACTTGCCACTTCAGGCTATCGGTCGAATTCCTTGAATACTCTTTGCATCCCTTGTGCAACAGAGCAGTACGCTTCGAAGGCAGCGTCGAAATCGCGGTCCAGATCGAGCGTTCTTCCCATTTGGCGATCGTAGGTGGTGCATTGGCCGACGCGTTGCATCACACGCAAGTAATCCCAAGCTTTGTCAAACACAAGCTTTGCTGAATTCTGACTATCAACCAACGATACATGAAGCCCGGCTGAGTTATTGAGAATCGATATCTGAACAGCAGTAGACGTTGATGTCAGTTCAGTGACCTTCCCAATGTAAAGCCGAAATGCCAGCAGTATAGCTCGATCTAGCAATTGCTTTAGCGGATTCTGACGCCGTCCCAGCGTTAACGGCATGTCGTCCGATGACATGTCAGCAGCATCTAACTTCGGATCGAAATCCCGCAAGGCTTCAATCACCGGAAGTCTCTGGCTTGGGTTGAATTTCAGTTCGAAGTCGTAACTCATGGCCAATATTCTACCGCTGGTAGAAAACAATTAGGAGACATTCTCCCAGGCTGGGCCACCATATCTGATACCAAGGAACTGAAACGTTGCCATGCAGCAATGGTTCATTCAGATAGTTAGTGCCAATTACAGGGCTCTAAACGGTAAGCGCTGTTATTAGTCCAAGAAACCAGAACATCACTACGCAGGTCACAGTCATTGTTCGAACTGAACAGCGTATGACTTTCAAAGCAATCGGAACCGATAGAAAACAAAGCGCCAAACCCATTGCCGCCGCCGTTGATTCAAGAGACGGGTAATTACCGGCGGTCAATCCATTAGCGTGAGCAAGGCAAAAAGAGACGGCAAACGGTACAAGCGACCAGAGGACCGCAATGCCCGCTCCGGTGAGCAGGTCAAATGGTTTGTTTAACTCGGTCGTCGCATACATCTTGATGGAGACCGGTTTCTTACCCTGCTGTTGAAGACTCATCATCGTCGCTGTCACCCTATCGCTACTTGTGCCACGAACACCGTTTTGTTCAGTTTCTACAGATTAGAGGTAGAATTTGGCGAAATTCGGTCAGCCGTGTGACAAATTTATGGCATCCAGCAGGGAACAACTAAATGGTCTGTAGGGAGCGCAGCCAGCTTTATGATCCGCCAGCTAGTCCCGTGCATATTAATAGCATTCATGCTGGCCGCCGGCCCATCGCTGGCGATGCCCGACATAGACTTTCAGGTCCCGGACCCTCGAACAGAGCCGGCCCAGGCACATGCTGCGACCGATATTTTTGTCGACCTCGATCTTTCATCCGGCAGAGAATGCGTACCATCTGCAATGGCCTTCGAAGCTGAAAAATGGAAGCAGCCGACGATTCTACTTGATGAAGGCGACAGCGTTCGCACCGCCAGCAAGCATTGCATGTTTACTGCGGCTGAATATTTTGCCGCCAGGCAAGTGATGAACAACAAGCCCCAACTTGAGCTGACCATTCACGGCATCGCCAAGTCCGGCTCAATCATTTTCGATGAATATACGGCCAAACATTGCCGCAATATGTACGTGCCAAAGAAAGTTGTGCTCGTCCAGAATGCAACCACACATCCGGCAGTCAATATCCAAGGAGAGCTGCACATCGGCGGCGCGTACATGGTGACCGGAAAGGCACAAGACTGCAGCATCAAGGCCAAACGCATCAAGCTAAATTCAGATTCGTCAATAACAATCTCGTCACCGCACATTAACAGGCTTAGCTTGATATCAAAAGAAGTGGAGGTGCAAGCTAGAGAAACACCAATACGGCAGGAGTCGTCTGCAGCTGACTCCACCATAAGTGACACCGTATATTCAAAAGACAAACGCGGTTACAAACACGTAGAGGCTGTTGTGAACAGCAACTATGTTCTCAAAACAACACAGACCGATTTGGTCCACTCGCCAGAAGAATTCATACCTGTGGAAGGTCAGGATGAAGCTGTGGAAGTCGGCTTGTATCGGCAGCAGCGCGAATCCTGCCAACTCAAGCGCAAAGAATAGTCAGATGGACGTAGTCACCCGTGCAAGAACAGTCACCGGCGCAATGAATCCAAATCGGCGAAGTGGGCCGCCCGGCTGTATTTGCGGATTGGCGTTGATACGTCCGTTAATCGTTATCGGCACTTCGACTGTCAGACGATATCTACCATAGACTCGGAGGTTAACTCCAGGCGCTATCGACATCACATAGCCGGGCTGTCGAAAACCACTATTGCCACCAATAAGATCGCGCGTTGGAATTCCTTCCCAACGGTACGAACCCAGAAGTCGAATTCTCTTCAACCCAGAAAATCGCTGACTCCCTGGAACTGGTGTCGACAACGTGGCCTTCAAAGAATAGCTATCGGCAACGGTGTTGGTTAACGCTCTGCTATCAGCCTGCCCAGCAAGACCGAGCGATGTGATCGCAGAGGCAACACCATTTGTATTGCGCGGATTGACAAGATAATTGGCAGTCAGCAAAACATTGCTGCCTTTCAACAGATGCTGCCCATTGAACGTTTTAAAAGCTATGGCTTCAAGAATTGGGCCGGTACCTCCATCTCCCGGAGCAATAGAATTCGGAAGGATCGATTTACGTGCGAAAACTCCCTGTACGTTTGGATAAAAAGCGTCCGGCCCGGGATTGCCCGTCGGCACTTTCAGTCCGACTCCAAGTGCAACGTTGGCGCTCGGATGTTTTTTGGGATTGAGCAAAAAGCTACGCGCCAGCACGGTCAAATCACCGATGCCGGCTCCCGGCAATCCGTAACGACCACCACTTCCGGGCGGAATTAGAAATGAAATTCTATTCAAAACCAGTGGCACACTTGCGCTGAAGCTTACTCGATCATTGAGGCTATAGCTGCCAGTTAAATCGACTGAGTTAAGCCATTCCTTTGGCCTCAGCAAGTTTGTCAGCGGCTGATTGACGCGCGCATTATCAAACAGCTTATCTGAATACGACTGCCTGTAGCCGACCGATATCTGAAATTTCTTCTGCCCTGATTCTGTTCCCAACACGGGGACCACGCCTCGGGGAGCCGGTCAGCCTTGTCCGCGAGCAGCCTGCCCGATAAGCAACATGCAGCCGACGGCTGAAACAACAGAAATGGTGCGTATATACCTAAAGCGGCTCAAAATCTTCGATTCTAGCTTGCAATTAGACTGTAACACGAATGTTTGGCACCAGGTTACCGCCAAAGCCTGAAATCAGGCCCCACAACCTGTTACCGGCTTTTGCCGAGCGGTATTTAGTTAGGCAACACGGACCGTTCCGTCGGTGACACTGCCGGCCCTTCAACAGCAACAGCCATCGTCACTTCAGGCGAAATGACGACAGTAAAATCTGCCACGGGGCGGCCTTCTAGCGCCAAGACGACGGGCCAATAGTTCAAATCCGGCAATAGCTCGCGCATCTTGGCTGTAGCAAAATCGTCGGCTCTGGCGCTCAGCTGGATGATCTGCTCGTGTTGGCAATCCGCCGCAGGCACCAACCATTTGTATCGCACTCGATAACCTTGAAGCGTCAGCAATCGCTCAAGCTGCTCCGCCTCGGCTTCCTTCCCCTTGGGATACTTGAGCGCCACGCTGAGAGGCTTTAGCACTGAACCGGTCGTATGTGCCACCAGCTGGGTTGAGTTTGCCGCACTGGTCGAATCTACGGCTACCGCTTCTTCTACAAAGGAACCGCCACCAGCCAGGCCAAGGATTCTGTTGAAGACAATTCGACTGGCATCCAAATCGGGAATCCAATAACTGCCCCCAGCAATCATTTCCGGCGTTCCCGGCACGGTCGCGGTAATTACGTCTTCCGGTCTAATATCTTTGGCAAAAGTAGCAAGACGCGCCATATCTTCTAACGAAAGGTCAGTCTGCACGTACTCGTGTGCAAGGCGGATGAGCTCAGGTAGCCGCAGCAAGAATTGCGGATCCTTGAGCTTCTTGCCGGCCGAACGGAAAAACCATTGCTGACGCTCAATACGCCCGATGTCACCGCGCGGATCATGACGAAAACGAACATACTGCTCCACTTGCTCAGGATTCAGCACCTGTAAGCCCGGCTTCAAGTCGATATGAAGATGCGCTGCCCAGTCGTGATACTTCATCTCTTTCTCAACAAGGACTTCAACTGGTCCGAGCAGTTGGCACAGTTCCTTCAACGCTTGAGTATCCACGACCACATAATGATCGATTGGGACGCTGAAATTTTCGGATATCGTCTGCACAGCAAGCGGCGCACCACCAAATGCGTGTGCCGCGTTGATTTTGTCCAGTCCGTGGTTGCCACAGATGTGTACTCGGCTATCGCGCGGAACAGATACCATGCCAACTTTGCGAGTTGCAGGGTCGAGGCTAACGAGAATCATCGTGTCAGAACGAGTGCCTGTGATGCGCTCAGTTTCCCGTCCATTAGAGTCAACACCCATTACCAGCACTGTCATCCGCTCTGAGAGCGTCGGGAATATCTGGATAGTATTCCGCGGAGGCGCAGCGACAGCCAGGTGCGGGAAAGTCGACTTGACAACCGCTTCGGCCGCCGGACGGTCAGAGAAACTCAAAATCGCCAAACCCGTCGCAACGCCGAGCACGGTAGACATGGCTATCTGCCAGAACAGGTGGCGCAACGGGTAGTGGGAACTCAATTCTGAAACCTTGGTGAATTACTCTACTGTGAGAATCTTACCCTTGGTGTATTGGCTATACTTGAAGGCCGACTAAATCTTCCAAGGATTTTACGTCGCGTATGTCTAATAACCCTTAAGGCTATTCGAGGAGCACCTACAGTGAAGCTATTTCTGGATACAGCGAACCTGGATGAAATTAAGGAAATTAACGCATGGGGTGTGTTGAACGGCGTTACAACCAACCCGTCACTGGTGGCCAAAGAAGGCGTGGATTTCAAGAGCCGAGTTGTTGAGATTTGCAAAATCGTCGATGGACCGGTTAGCGCAGAAGTTACGACCACCGATCCAAAAGAAATGATCAGGCAAGGCCGCGATATTGCAAAATGGGCTTCCAACGTCATGGTCAAGGTGCCTCTGACCCCTGCTGGCCTTGAAGCTTGCAAAACCTTGTCTAACGATGGCATCAAGGTTAACGTAACTCTCTGCTTTTCCGTTAACCAGGCGATCCTGGCGGCAAGAGCAGGCGCCACTTTTGTCAGCCCGTTCGTTGGACGGTTGGATGACATCAACGAAGACGGCATCCAGCTAATTGAATCGATAGTCGAAGTGTTTCATATTCATGGCATTGAGACTGAAGTACTGGCCGCCAGCCTCCGTACGCCGCCACATGTGATGCATGCCGCGTTGGCTGGAGCTGACATCGGCACCCTGCCGTATAAAGTGTTCAAGATGCTTGTGAATCATCCATTGACCGATGCCGGTCAAGAGAAGTTCATGGCAGATTGGAAAAAAGCTGCCGCTACCGTCGGCGCGGCGGTCTAGCCCCGTACAACAAGATTGAAAACCGCTCTGCGGCGGTACGTAGACAGTGGGCCTGCTTGCGGGCCTACTGTTTTTTGTGTGACAGAGCATGATAAGCAGGTTATTATGCGGAGAGTGACCGACGACGCGGAGGATGCGTCTGCCGAATGGCAACTGAGAGTCTGATAGAAACTTCTAAGAGCCAAGGTCCGAGCGGTTTTCTGGAGCTCGACCAGAGCATGCTCGTGGTTGACTATGGCAAGGTCTATCATGCCGATGGCAGCGCCATTGGCTTTTTGCACGAAGACGGTCTGATTGAAGGTTCAGCAGCGCCTTTCGATTGGCAGGGAATGAAGACTATTGAAGAGCTGCCTGGTGCCAAGTTTCGCGGCATTGATTCCCGCGGAGTGTCAATCGAACTGCCTGGACCCGAGGACAAGCGCGGACCGACCGGTGGTTTGCAGTACAACGGCATTGCTCTCAATGTTCTTTACGGCCGGATATCCACCCAAGAGCATTTTGTCGTCGGCTACTTTAGCGACGATGGAATCATTCATCTTCGCGACCATAAGACTCCAACCACGTTGCATCAGCTGGACGAAAACTCCCAGTTGAATACGGTGTTCCAAGGTATCAACTCTGCAGGCACCCCATTCATACATGAGTGGACCCGCCCTCTTCATCGCAAAGATCGCAGTTATATTGATAATGAAATCATTCGCTACTTCGAGCAGTTCGATAAGCTCACCTCACAGCAAAAGGGTTATGTCCTGGAGACGATGCGCATATGGGCCTCATCAGGACTGCTGCAACTCGTACGAAAAAGTGAAGGCACGGCCGCTCTAGGAAACGTCAAACATGGTGCTTCTGGTGTAACAGGAGTCCGGACCGGCATGGTCACCCTTGATCGCGAAGAATTCGAAACTGAAATCAGTTTGTATAAACAGTACGGTCCGGTGGCAAAAGTCTCGACCCGTTTGCGACCCTATCTGGAAGTGCGGATCAACCTTGTGGTGTCACACGAATACGGACACCAATTAGAATTTACTCTCTCTCAAGCGATGCAAGACAAGATTACAGATTTGTACCAAGGGCGGCTGAAAACCTGTAATAGACTGCATCCTCTCCCAGCCACCTACGAAGGCTATTCAGAACTTCTGTTGATGCACCAGATCGAAGAGCGAATATTTATATCCGGATACGCACGCACCAGCATGCATGAATATTGGGCCGAGTGCGTAGCGGCATTTTCTGTAAAGGAGAGCCGCGAAATGCTTCGGCAAATGGACCCCCCGGTGTACCAAATTCTCCACGATGCACTCTATTTACCTGAAAAGACACTAAGTCCAAAGCATGAGACTGAAGCTCGTCGTTTGCAGTCAAGCTTACGAGTTGGTGGCGAACTAACGGACGATTTGTTGGCGAAGTGAAAATACCCGACAGAGTAAAGAAAATCCTTATCAGTGTCGTAGTGACAGCGGCATCAGTCAGCATGCTCACCGCTCCTGCGTTTTCTGCGCCCAAGGCACAACTCAAGCCGGTTCTGAAAGCCATCGATCCTTCTCAGGCCAGATTCGAAACGTCGCCAGAAACACCGGCCGAAAGTGCACCTGTCAATCCGCAACTGGAACAATTGATTCCAGAATTCGGAAAACCAAATCCACAGGTACCACCTTCCATGTCGGCACCGATGCCTCCGGGTCCCGGCTTCGGGACAGGCTGGGTACCAGCTGCAGCGCCACAAGCTCAAGCATCGCCGGAGGATCCCAGGGTAGCTCGCTTGGAACAACTTGCTTTCGGATCAACTTATCCTGAGCACGAAACAGATGATCGTATCGAGCACCTGGAACGAGAGGTATTCGGCAAGGTTAGCCAGGGCGATCCTGACTTACGAATACAGAAACTCCAGGCGAAGCTTGGAGGAGGACAAAGCGCTTTCGGTGGCGGGCCGCCAGCCTCAGTACCGCAAACTCCAATTCAGCCAACGGCATTCGGGCAACTTCCTCCTTACCTCCCACAACAAAGGTCTGCGCAGCAGTCTGCGTATCAGCAGCCGCAGCAGCCTGCATATCAACAGCCTGCATATCAACCTCCGCAGCAGCCGTATCAACCAGCGCAACAGAGTCCTTACCAGCAGCCAGCGGTGCCATATCCACCACAGGCTCAATACCAGGCACAACCGTTCGACCCGTCCGCTGCATATCCAACACAGCCGTTTCAACAGCAGCAACAACAACCGTACCCGCAATCGGCCTATCAGCCACCGCCACAAAGCTACCAACAGCAGTCATATGCATCACCTTACGGCTCCTTGCCACCAAATGCGGTGGCAGCTCCAACATCAATTCCATTAGGACCTGTTACGATGCAGTCGTTCAATCGCCCGGCAGCTCCGCCTTCAATTCCCCAGGGGCAACCGGCAGTGCCAGCGACTCGACCTGTCGACCAAACGAAATCCTATGCTCAGCCACAGCAACAAGCACCAGTGCAGCCCGACGCGCCCGGCAAGGAGATTTCGTCAGCCGCCAAAAATATGGCTCAGGATAAGAAAGCAGGCGACTACGCAGCGCAAATTTCAAAATTTGGTGGCAGCTTCGCCCGCTGGACCAGAATTCCGGTGCGAGTGCACGTGCCGATGAACACCCCAGAGAACTGGAAGCTGCCACTAGACACGGCAGTGCGCAAATGGTCCCAGTACCTACCCACAATCATCGCTCCGGCACATGAACAGGCTGATATTGAGATTGGTTGGATTAACCACCTTGCGCCGCGACAGCTTGGCATCACCAATTTAGAAATATTCAACGGGCGCCCCCGTGTCACGGTGTATCTCCTCAGACCGAACTACTACCCGCCGGACATTTCTGAACGCAAATTAGAACAAGTAGCCATCCACGAGCTTGGACATGCATTAGGACTGTTCGGGCACAGCCCCAATCCTGGGGACATCATGTACCCTCTGGACGCCTCCGGCAAAGCCGGAGCGATGAAAGGGACCGGGATTTCCGCCCGGGATATCACCACGCTTCAGCGAATTTACTTATCGCCGGCGCTTCCGGATGGGTTTCAGAGCCCGCAGCCAATTTCCTGGCCTTTTCTTGACAGCCTTGCAAAGTAACACAACTAGCCCAAATTATCTGTCCTTCAGGACGTTTCGGTCGATGCGATGGACAATGGCGCAGTTGCACTAAAGTCTTCGGCTTGGCCGCAGGACACCAGAGGAGCCCGCCATGATCACCGCTACTCAGACCATCACCGTCGCGCACAGCCCGGATTCCGATGATGCGTTCATGTTCTACGGCCTGGCTGCAGGAAAAGTCGACACCAAAGGCTTTGCGGTCAAACAGGTCCTCAAAGACATTCAATCCCTGAACATTGATGCGATCAATTGTGTGTACGAAGTCTCAGCGATTTCTTTTGCCGCATACCCTGAAGTTTGCGAGAATTACGCGCTTATGCCGTGCGGAGCAAGCATGGGCTTCAATTACGGACCGATGGTCGTTGCTAAGCAAGCCTACACAGTAGAACAGCTATCCAACCTCAAGCTAGCGATCCCCGGCAAGCTCACCACCGCTTATTTGGCGTTGAGACTTTTGCAACCAGTCCTAAACAACGTCGTAGTCGTTCCCTTTGACCAGATTCTGGCCGCAGTCGAAAGCGGAGAAGTGGATGCCGGTTTGATCATTCACGAAGGTCAGCTGACGTATGCGGAAATGGGCATGCAGAAAGTTGTCGACCTTGGCGAATGGTGGTTCGAACTGACCGGTGGACTACCTTTGCCACTCGGCGGCAACATCGTGCGCAAGGATCTCGGCACAGAAAAGATGCAAGCGGTGACACGCCTGCTACAAGAAGGCATCAAGTTCTCGCTGGCAAATCGAACTGACGCACTGGCTTATGCGATGCAATTCGCGCGTGAGCTTCGCCCTGAACAAGCCGACAAATTCGTCGGAATGTACGTAAACGATTTGACAGTGGATTACGGCGAGAATGGTCGTGAAGCGCTGCGCCGATTGTTTAGGATGGCTCACGAAAAGGGCATTATCGATCGCCTGATCACACCGGAATTCGTAGATATCTAGGTCCGAAAATCGATCCAAAAATCGCCTGCCTCCTTCAGAGGTGGGCGATTTTTTCTTTGGTTTAATTCTACCAAGTTGTGAACGCGAGAGTCGAACAGAAGCCTGAAGACACAACGATGTTGGTGCATTCGTGGATCACAAACAACGCGTTACCATCGGGAACCTCGGGAACCTTATGTAGGTGATCTTCATCACACACGATGCAAGCGCGAATTCGTCACGCTTCCACCAAAATTTTCGAAGGTCAGGAGAAATTATTATGATTGCTGAAAACGAATTGAACGAAGCGACTAAGGGCGCCAGTTCTATGGGCTCTGGCGTGACACGCAAGGCAAGCTCAACGAAAAAATCCTCAAGCGCAAAGAAATCCACTGCGACTAAAAAGGCGGGAGCGAAATCCGCGGGAGCCGCAAAGAAATCTTCTACTAGCAAGAAATCTACCGTCGCCTCAAAAGCGTCACCAACGAAGAAGCCTGCTGCTTCTAAATCCAGCTCGGCAAAGAAAGCATCTGCCGCAACTAAAAAAGCTCCCACTGCAAAGAAGAGGAGTACGTCTAAGCCCGCAGTGACACAAAGCGTTGCGACAAAGAAAGCTGCCACTTCCAAGAAGAGCAACACCGCCAAGTCCACATCGACACGAGGCGCGGCCACCAAGAAG
>Ga0163152_10002821_pt1 | contig 23718 bp, 25 predicted proteins | sample OliLakLV19MP8IB2_FD_148635 | JGI IMG/M metagenome (GOLD analysis project Ga0163152, IMG submission 148635) | Freshwater microbial mat bacterial communities from Lake Vanda, McMurdo Dry Valleys, Antarctica - Oligotrophic Lake LV.19.MP8.IB-2 | ecosystem: Environmental > Aquatic > Freshwater >...
CTCCTGATCGTCGACATGCACGCCAATGGCCATGCCGAGCAGCCAGCGGTTGGGCAGCGGCTTGGGCCACAGCGGATCGACTTCAAAGCGCGGCGCCTGTACCGTGCGCGCCTGCGCGTCGGCCTGGTTCTGCAGCATGGCCTGGCCGATGCCGAGTGCGACGATCAATGCGATGAAAGCGGCGCCTGCAAGAATGCTGCGCTGGCGATGGATGATTGTCATGATCCCTCCCTCCGTTGGTGCCGCGTAAATGGTGTTACGGACTGACTACGGACTTGTTGCGGACTGCATCCTCGGAATCCGGGTGGTCCCGGTTTTGTGCAGTTATTATAGGCGCAAGAAATATAAATGCAGGATCAAGGGGAGGGCAGGCCGCGATGTGGAATCGTCATGTGCCGGTGATGGTGCAAGCGCTCGCGTTGCTGGCGGCTTTGGCCGGCCTGCTGCCGGGAACAGGTGGCGCCCACGACATCCCGGCCGACGTGCGCATCGTCACTTATGTGAAACCACTGGATGATCGTCTGCAGCTTCTTGTGCGCGTGCCGCTTGCTGCGATGCGGGAGGTGGATTTCCCAGTGCGCGGCCCGGGTTACCTCGATCTGCCGCGGGTCGACGCGGCGCTCTCAGGCGCGGCGTCGCTGTGGCTGGCCGACAACATCGAACTCTACGAAGGTGATGCCCGCCTCGCACAGCCCAGGCTGGTTGCCGCGCGGATCTCGCTCGCTTCCGACAAATCGTTCACCACCTTCGAATCGGCGATGGCGCACCTGCAGGGGCCGCGCATCCCGCACGATACCGACATCTACTGGAACCAGCAGTTGCTGGACGTGCTGTTCGAAGTGCCCATCCAGTCGGCGACGGCGGAGCTGGCGATCCATCCCAAGCTGGCCCGCCTCGGCCAGCGCGTGGTGACGGCATTGCGCTATCTGCCGCCGGGCGGTGCCGAGCGCGCGTTTGAATTCCACGGTGACCCCGGCCTGGTGCGCCTCGATCCGCGCTGGCACCAGGCGGTGCTGCGTTTCGTCGAATCGGGTTTTCTGCACATCCTCGAAGGCATCGACCACCTGCTGTTTCTACTGTGCCTGGTGATTCCGTTCCGCCGCTTCGTGCCGCTGGCGGTGATCGTCACCTCGTTCACCATCGCGCACTCGATCACGCTGATCGCGTCGGCATTCGGCTACGCGCCCGGCGGGCTGTGGTTTCCGCCGCTGATCGAGACCCTGATTGCCATCTCCATTATCTGGATGGCGCTGGAGAACATCGCCGGCATGGCCAGCATCCAGCGGCGCTGGGTGATCGCCTTCGTGTTCGGGCTGGTGCACGGTTTCGGTTTCTCGTTCGCGCTGCGCGAGTCGCTGCAGTTCTCGGGCTCGCATCTGGTGACCTCGCTGGTGTCGTTCAACGTCGGCGTCGAGATCGGCCAGCTGCTGGTGCTGATGGCGCTGGTGCCCGCGCTGAACCTGCTGTTCAGGCACGCCGTGGCCGAGCGCATCGGCGTCATCATCCTGTCGGCGCTGGTTGCGCACACCGGCTGGCACTGGATGCTGGAGCGGGGCGAGGATCTGCTGAAATTCCCGCTGCCCGTGCTGGATGTCGCGGCCGCGGCGAGCCTGCTGCGCTGGCTGATGGCTGCGCTGGTGCTCGGCGTTATCGTGTGGCTCACCAGCCGCCACATGCGGCGGTGGCTGGAGCGGCAGGCGGAGTAACCGGGGAGCGGATTTCCCTATCAGGATTGCCGGTCAGCGGCTGCGCCGGACTGGCGTCAATAAAGAATTCGCGCAACATGAATTCATCGAGCTCCGCGTTATCCCGGGGTTGGGCTGACAGCATGATACTGCGCCCCAGCCGCTGCCGACCCGGACGACGCACCTCGCCCCGCTGCAAGCGGCATTGGCTGCGTGGCGCATCGCCCAAGGCCCGCGTGCGGGGCGTTATCCGTTTATATTCACACCCGGTGACAATGACTGGACCGATTGCCACGAAGCCGGCATGCCGGGCGCAGCGGAAAGCCTGGCCAGGTTACGCGAAGTGTTTTATCCGGATGACCGCAGCCTCGGCCAGCGCACCCTGCAGGTGACGCAGCAGAGCAGCGACCCGCGCTACGTCGCTTATCGTGAAAATGCCCGCTGGACGATTGGCGGTGTGGTGTTCGCCACGCTGCACATGCCCGGCAGCAACAACAACCTCGGACGTACCCCCGAGGCCGACGCCGAATATGCCGAGCGCAATGCCGTCAATATCGAATGGATGCGTCAGGCTTTCGAATATGCGAAGAAAAACAACAGTAAGGGCCTGATGCTGCTGACGCAGGCTGATCCCAAGTTTGAGGACAGCTGGCTTGCGCGCCGCAAACGCGCGGTGGGTTTCGGGCCGACACCGAAAAAGCCCAGTGGTTATGCCGATTTCCGCACGGCGCTCACGCGCGAAACGCTGGCCTACGACAAGCCCATTGTGCTGGTGCATGGCGATACCCATTATTTCCGGATCGACAAGCCCAAGCTCATCAACGAAAAAAACGGAGCTGGCCGGGGCAATATCGTCGAACACTTTACCCGCGTCGAGCTATTCGGTTATCCCGAAGCGCACTGGGTGCGCGCGGTGGTCGATTCCGCGGATCCGCAGGTTTTCAGTTTCCGTGCGCAAATCATCAAGGATGAATGTCATGGGGAGCGGCAAACCGTAAGCGCCCTCCAAAGGCGGAGTTTGAAGGGGCCGGTGGGGCGGCCCAACCCCGAGCCCCGCGTATTACCTTGAGGGGCGGGCAGAAAATCAATGCCTGTGGGTGCGCCTACTGCACGCTGATATTCGCCTCGCGAATCACCCGCGCCCATTTCTCCAGATCGGCGCGCACAAATGCGCCGAACTCGGCCGGCGTGCTGGTCACCGGATCGAGACCGGACTTGGCGAGCAGTTTGATTACCTCGGGTGCGTTCATGAACTTCACCACCTCGGCATTGATGCGCTGGATGATTTCCGGGCGCACGCCCGCCGGTGCGAACAGGCCGTACCAGGTGTTGATGACCAGTTCCGGCATGCCGGCCTCGGCGGTGGTCGGCACACTGGGGATCGTCGGCACGCGCTCCGGCACCAGTACCGCCAGTCCGCGCAGCCGGCCGCTGTTGATGAAGGGGATGGTCGCGGGCACCGTCACCATCACCATTTCCGCTTCGCCGCCGAGGATGTGGGTGAGGGCGATGCTCGCGCCTTTATAGGGCACATGCAGGATGTTGACCTTGGCCAGCGATTTGAACAACTCGCCCGCGAGGTGATTGGAAGAGCCCACGCCGCCGGAGCCGAAACTCAGCTTGCCGGGATGGGCTTTTGCCAGCCGCACCAGCTCGTTGATGTTCTTCGCCGGCACCGAAGGATGGATCACGAACACATTGGGCACCGTTGACAGCATCGAGACGGGAGCGAAATCGCGCAGCGTGTCGTAGTTGAGTTTCTTGTAGAGACTGGGACTGATCACCAGCGAGGGGCTGGTCAACAGCAGCGTGTGGCCGTCAGCCGGCGATTTGGCTGCGAGTTCGGCGGCAAGATTGCCGCCGGCGCCGGGCCGGAAATCGGCAATGACCGTATGCCCCAGTGCAGCGCCGAGTTTTTCCGCAACCAGCAGCCCGAGAATCTGCGAGGCGCCGGTGGGGAAGGCCACGATCACGCGCACATTGCGCTCGGGATATTTCTGTGCCGCTGCCGGCAGCGCAATCGAAAGTGAAACAGCAAATGAAACAGCGCAGGCGAGCAGGGCCAGGCGCAACGAAATTCTGGCGGCAGTCATTGTGGTTCTCCTCCCAATGGTCGTTACACAAAAAATCAGGGGCCGGGTTTCTGTTCCCCGGCCCCAACAATAACGCAACTGCCTTCGCTATAAAAATATAAATAAAATCAAATATTTATGATCATTCTCCACTGCTGTTAATTGGTCTTGATGCCAGCCTTGGTTACGACGTCGGTGTATTTCGCGATCTCGCTTTTCAGCAGCTTGGTCAGATCCTCGGGGCTGCTGACGATGGGATCCAGCGCCTGCTGCGCATAGAACTCGCGCACTTCTTTCGAATCCAGCGCCTTCTTGATCTGCGCATGCAGCGTGGTCACCACGTTCTTCGGCGTGCCAGCCGGGAGAAATACGGCATACCACTGGTCCGTCACAAACCCCGGATAAAAAGTATTCATCGTCGGCAGGTTCGGCATCCATGCCGTGGGTTTCTCGGTGGTGACGGCCAGCGCACGCATGCGCTTGGCATTGAGATGCGTCATCAGCGAAGTCGGCGTGTTGAATATCATGTCGGTTTCACCGGTGGCGAGTGACAGTGCCGACGGGCCGCCGCCTTTGAATTGAATGATCACGCTTTTGGCTTTGGTGAACTGCTTGAACATTTCAGCCGACAGGTGACTGGTCGTGCCTGCACCATTGGCGGCGATGTTGAGTCCCTCCGGGGCCTGTGTCGACAGGGCCACCAGTTCCTTGACCGATCTCGCGGGGACGCTGCTGTGTACTGCGAGCACCAGTGCCGTGTTGCTCATCCATGTCACCGGGGCCAGATCCTTCAGCAGATCAAAACGGATGCTTTTTTTCTGCAGCACCGCGTTCAGTGAAATCGATGCCGTGGTCATCAGCACCGTATAACCGTCAGGCGCGGCGTTGATGGCGGCCTCGGCGCCGATCAGGCCGCCGGCGCCCGTGCGGTTTTCAACGATCACCGGCTGGCCCAAGCCCTGGCGCAGCTTGTCCGCGAGCAGGCGTCCCTGCAGATCGGTGCCGCCGCCGGTGGCGAAGGGCACGATGAGGCGGATCGGTTTGTCGGGGTATTCCGCGGATGCGGTGGCGATGGTGCCAAAGACCATTGCTGCTGATGCCAGAAGGCATTTGCCCAGTTTGATTCTGTTCATTATTTCTCCTCGTTTTGGACACGGCGTTATTAAAAGCAATGAGGTCTGATGCCCCATATTGAGTGCTTTGCCTTACACATAGTAGACCTATTGCCGTCAGGATAGTTCGATTGCAGCGTGAGGCGGCTGCGCCGTCGGGTAAGCTGAAGCCTTATCATTAACGAATTGAACAATCACAGAGAGACCTATCATGGCGAAGCAGGAAAAGGTATTGATCGTCGGCGCCGGGCGCGGGCTGAGTGCCTCGCTGGCGCGGTTGTTCGCGGCCGAAGGCATGCAGGTGGCATTGGCGGCGCGCAATGCGGACAAGCTGGCCGGGCTTGCGGCCGATACGGGTGCGAAGGCCTATGCCTGCGATGCCGCTGATCCGGCGTCAGTCAATGCGCTGTTCGAGTCGGTAACCAGGGATATCGGCGCGCCGAACATCGTCGTATACAACGCCAGCAACCGCGGCGGCCGCGGGCCGGTGACGGAACTCGATCCCGAAGCGGTACGCAACGCATTGCTGATTACGACCTTTGGCGGCTTTCTGGTTGCGCAGGCTGCGGCCAAGCGGATGATTGTGGCGGGCGGCGGCACCATCTTGCTGACCGGCGCCTCGGCCAGCGTCAAGGGCTACCCGAATTCGTCCTCCTTTGCGATGGGCAAATTCGGGCTGCGCGGGCTCGCGCAGAGCCTCGCGCGCGAACTGCAGCCGCAGAACATTCATGTCGGACACTTTGTCATCGATGGCGGGATTGCACTTCTCGAAGGTGAGGACGAAAGGGCTGCTGCACGGGGCGCCGACGGCCTGCTCAATCCTGACTCTATTGCACAGGCCTATCTGCAACTCCATCGCCAGCATCGCAGCGCCTGGACCTGGGAAATCGAGCTGCGCCCCTGGGTGGAGAAGTTCTGACGCTGCCCTGAATTAAAGATGGTCTGTCAGCGATAGTCTGCCATCATGACGCAATGACGCAGTCGACGCGATTCAAATGGCTGGCCGGCGCGGCGATCCTGACATTACTCGCCGCCACCTACTGGCTGTTGCATGAAACGGGCGCGATGGCGACGATCATGAACGGCGCTGCGCTGCGCGATCACATTACCCAACTGGGGGCCTGGGGCCCGCTGACGGTGATCGCACTGATGGTGCTCGCCATTATGGTAAGCCCCATACCCAGCGCACCAATCGCGATGGCGGCCGGCGCCGCGTATGGCCATGTCTGGGGCACGGTCTACGTCATCCTGGGTGCCGAGATCGGCGCCTTGGCGGCATTCGGCATTGGGCGCTGGCTGGGCGCGGCAACACTTCGCCGCTGGTTTGGTGACCGGCTGTCGGTTGGATTAATGGGCTCGCAGAACACGTTGATGATCATCGTGCTGGTCAGCCGTCTGCTGCCTTTTGTTTCGTTCGACATCATCAGTTATGCCGCGGGGCTCACCGTGATCACGTTCTGGCGATTTGCAGTCGCGACCCTGGTCGGCATCGTGCCGGCGAGCTTCCTGCTGGCCCATTTTGGCGGTGAAATGGCCACCGGTGAATCCGACCGGATTCTGATTTCCGTCGTGGCACTGGGGGCGCTCACCCTGATTCCGCTGGCCGTGAAAATTTTCCGTGACCGCCGGGGTCGTTCACAGTAACGCCAGTCTCGTGGCTGGGTCCGAGCGCCGCAAAGCGGCGGGATATACCGGACTGCGCGTCACGCCATCCGGTATTTGCTTACCGCGGATGCGATCCAGCTCAAGCCGTTTCCCGGGCGGTCGGCAACCACAGCGTGACCGTCAATGATGCACAGCGGTTGCTCGACGACGGTATTGATCCAGTCCACGTATTCGAGCCAATGCGCCGTCGGCGTTGCCGCGAGCAGGTGTGCGCTGACTTCCGGATAAAGGTGTGAGGATATTTTCATGCCCTCTGTTTGCGCGAGCTGCGCGGCGCGCTGCCAGCCGGTAACGCCGCCGATGCGCTCCAGGTCGGGCATGACATAGTCGCAGGCCTTCGCGGCCAGTGCTTTTTCCATGTCATGCACCTGGGAGAAGTTCTCGCCCATCTGCACCGGCGTATCGATCGCGGCCGCGAGCTTCGCACAACCCGCGTAATCGTCGTGGCGGATCGGCTCCTCAATCCAGTAAACACCTTCACCATCGAGCGCGCGGCCCCGTGCCACGGCTTCATCGACCGTGAGCGCCTGGTTGTAGTCCGTCATGATCAAAATGTCATCGGGCAGGCGCTTGCGCACGGCGCGCACCGCGGCGAGATCTTCGGCCAGCGTCGCGTAGCCCAGCCGCAGCTTCATTGCACGAAAACCGCCGGCGAGCAGCTTCTCTGCTTCGTCAGCGACTTCGGCGGGTGCCATCAGGCCGAGGCCGCAACTGTTGTACGCGGGTATGGGGCGTGGCGCCGCACCCAGGTACGTCGCCAGTGGCTTGCCGGCAGCAATTGCCAGTGCGTCCCAGCCGGCGACATCCACCATTGCCATCGCCATGCGCACAATGCCCTGCACGCCGATCAGCGTGTAGCGTTTGGTGAGCTTGCCCCACACCATGACGGGGTCCAGCGCGTCGCCGCGTATGGCGCCGACCGCATCATTGAGCATGTGCGCAATCGCCGCGGCCGCGGCAGGCGTGTAGCAGAACTGCCACGCGCGCCCGGTAATGCCTTCTTCCGTCTCGAGGTCCACCAGCAGCAGCGGCGCCTTGCGTACGATGGCCGCGCTGGTGCCCAGCGTATACGTCATCGGCAGCATCACCGGCACCGCGCGTACGGCGCGGATCGTCAGCGGTGGATGCTGCATGTCAGGCGCGCCTGCGACCCTGCGCGTGCAGCGCGAGCACATCCCAAACGGCACGGTTGGCGGGTGTGGGTACATTCACTTTCGCGCCGAGCGTGACCACGCCGCCCGACAGCCATTCAACTTCGAGCGGATTGCCGGCTTCGAGATCGTGATGCATGGACGAACTCATGTCCGGCGACACGGTATCAGCAAACGCCAGCCGCTCGTCGGCGTAGTTCTCCGGCAGCGAGACGCCGTAGGCGCGGCAGACGGCGACGACTTCTTTCATCAGGTCGTGGAGGAAGGCGCGCGTCTGCGGGTTGCTGCGGATCGGCCCGATGGGCGTACGCATCGTGGTGGTGGTGCCGGAGAGCCCGACGAGAAAAGTGTATTTCTCCCACAGCGTGCGGCGGATGTCGGTGGACAGTTCCGCCTGCAATCCGGCCTTGAGCGCAAACTTCAGTAATGTTTCGGCGCGTGCCGAGCGCGTGCCGTCATATTCCCCGAAAAACAGCTTCTGCAGCGTGCCCACCTGCTTGATCACACCCGGGCGCGAGATGTGGGTTGCCACATAACCGACGCCGCCCATCACCGCCTTGTCGCCGAAAATGCGGCGCAGGATGTCATCCTTGATGACGCCATTCTGCAATGACAGTACGGCGGTATCGGGGCCGACGATGGGCTTGAACGCTTGTGCGGCGGATTCGAGGTCCCACAGTTTAACGCCCACCAGTACCAGATCGACCGGCCCGATACTCGCGGGATCGTCGGTTACTTTGACCTTGGGCAGGTGAATGTTGCCCTCGGTCTGGTTTTCGATCAGCAGGCCGTTTTCACGCATGGCGGCGAGGTGCTTGCCGCGCGCAACAAAGGTGACATCGGCGCCGGCGTGCGCCAGCCGTCCGCCGAAAAAGCCACCGACACCGCCTGATCCCATTGCTGCAATTTTCATTCGCCTGCTCCAATCCGGTTTGAATGGTTTCCTGACTATTGTTGCGACACGCGAGGCGCGCGCCCGCGATCCTGCATTACCGGCGCGACAACTCCACCGGCTGGCCGTGCGGTGTGGCCCGTGCGGCGGCGTCCCAGTCCTGCACGCGTTGCTCCAGATCCTGCGCCGAGGCGACGTTTTTCGCGATGACGAGTTTTTCGAGTGCGGCGAGCCAGTGCTCATAGTAATGGCTGCCGTCATCAGGCTCGCCGCGTGCAGCCGCGGCCGCAAGTTCGGCTGCCAGTGCCGCCGCCCATTCCGGCCACGTAAAAATGCTGCGCTTGTGCAGCGACAACATCATGGCGAAGGCCTGCGCCTCCCATGGCGCCCTGAACACCGGTCCCGCGTCGTCGCGCGGCAGGGCGGGCAGGGTGTCGAGGTCGATTTCAGGCGGGATCGAGATGGTCATCCCACAGGTTCACATAAACGCTGTCGCGGTCGGAGGCGGCGTTGCCCCACAGTTCGCGTGCGGCAAAACGCACGCTGTACAAATGCTGCGGCTTTGGATCGCGGTTCATCGCATTGGTGTCCGGAAAGACATACACGCCGAAATCGCGGTCGATAACACCACGCCGCCTGCGCGCATAACGCGGCAGCCGCGTGTGGCCGGCGGGATTGATGTTGCGTGCCATCACGGCGTCGCCCGCCTTGAATTTCGGCGCCACTTTTTCATCACGCCGCGCGCGGATGCGGTTCTGCAGCAGCGTATCAAGGCCGTCGATGCTGAGCACACCGGCCACGTCGGCTTTGCCGGCGGCGCGGCCGCTGGCGAGCTCCTCCGCGGTGACGACACCCTGTTCGACCAGTACCGTTTCCAGGCCGAAGAGGACATGCTCGTAGTAGCTGGCCTCGAGGTAATCCACCGGCGGCATGCGCTCGACCGCGTACCGGTTGATGTCGGAATTCCAGCGACGGTGGTAGGCGCAGGCGAGACGGGTGGCAAACACGCGTTTCTCCCAATGCGCATGAAACACCGGCTCGTTGACTTCGATTTCGACCGGCCCCATGCCGTGCATGCCGCCCATGTCGTGCACGCCGTTCATTTGCTTCCTTCAGGCACGGTCACCACTGCGACCCCGATCATGGCATCTCGGGTGACGATGGCCGCGAGCTGCTCTTCGCTCCAGCCGTCGGTGCCGGCAGGACGTTCCGGCAGCACCATGTAGCGTAACTCGGCGGTTGAATCCCACACCCGCACATCGACATCGTCTGCGGCTGGGGCACCAAGCTCATTGAGTACGCCGCGCGGATCGATCACGGCACGCGCACGATAGGGTGCTGACTTGTACCAGACCGGCGGCAGCCCGAGTACCGACCACGGATAACAGGAACATAGCGTGCACACCACCATGTTGCGCACCGTCGGCGTGTTCTCGACCACTACCATGTCCTCGCCATAGCCGTAGAAGCCGAACTCCGCGATGGCGGCACGCGAATTGGTCATCAGGCGTTTTTTGTAATCGGGGTCCGTCCACGCTCGGGCGACGACGCGGGCGCCGTTGCGCGGCCCGATTTTCGTCTCGAAAGTTTCAATGATGCCGTCGATGGTCTTTGAATCAACCAGCCCCTTGTCGATCAGCAGCGATTCCAGCGCCTTGACGCGCAGCGCCGGGCCCGAGAGCGGGCGCTCGTGCTCGCTGAGATGTTCATCATCGTGATGATGATCGTGATGGTGGTGATCGTGACTGCTCATAGCGTGTTAACTCGTGAGGTTGATTGCGAGGAATGCGATGCCAACGGCGCCCACCGTGGCACCAAGCGCTGCAGACAGCGGTTTGGTCCAGCGTTCACGCCTTGCGTTGACGTGCCGGTGGATCAGCCAGGCTGCAGTTGCCACGCCGAACTGGATGACCGAGAACCCGATGAGATACGCAATGAGCGGCGCGGCCTCTGCACCGAATATGGATTCGGCATAGGCGTGCCCGTGCAACACGCCCGCGAGTGCGAGGCCGCCGGCCAGCCACGCCAATTTGATCCGGCGCCTTGCGATGACCAGACCGCCGAGCAGCAGCACCGACAGCGCGACGCCGGTTTCACCAGCGGGCAGGTTGTAGCCCTGCAAATGCAGCGCTGCGCCGACGAGGCTGCCGGCGATCAGCGCAAAGATGCCCCATAACCCGCACGGAACCAGTGCCAGCAAAAATCCTGCGGCGACAATGAACGCCGCATGGTCCGCGCCGATCAGAGGATGACCCAGGCCCGACAGGAGTCCCTGCACAAACGTCTGTGGTAGTGCGTCGTCCATGAAGTGATGGCCTAACGCAGTGCCGGGCGACAGCAGCAGTGCCGGGACGAACAGATGGCAGGCCTTGATTGCTCTTGCGGCTGTAGTTCTCACGAGGCGTTACTCCACGCAAAGGATGGCTGACAATTTAGCGCAATGGTGGGTGAAGAGCAAAATTCGGTCGCACGTCGGATTTCGAGGTGTGCGTGGTATCGATGTGGCGCCGCCCACATGGCGTTCTGGTACGGAAGCAAGCATCCGCCGTACTACAGTTCCGCAGTCTTTTCACCTGCACCGCAAAGGCTCAGTCATGAAAACCATCGACATCCATGCACACATTGTTCCGGATTCCATGTGGCGCGCCATCGAAGCCAAAGAGGACTGGCACGGTTTCAGCCACGAGGCAGGCGAGGGACTCGGCAGCATGGTCGCGTGCGGGCAGGGCACGGAATTTTCCTCGCCCAAGCTGCGCTACACGGTGGCGGATCGCATCAAGGACATGGACGCGCTGAAGGTGGACGTGCAGGTGCTCTCCATCCACACGCCCTTCGTCGGCTATCACCTGCCGCCGGATCGGGGCCTGGCGCTGGCGCGTGATTTTAACGACGAACCTGGCTCAAAAGTGGGCCAGGGCGATGGGCGGCTCGCCGGCTTTGCCACACTGCCGGTGCAGGACACGGGGCTGGCGATCGCCGAACTCGAGCGCGCGGTAACGACGCTGGGACTCAAGGGCGCATCACTCGACACCCAGGTCAACGCCGAGCAATGGGGTGAGCCGCGGTTCCTGCCGTTCTTCAAGGCGGCCGAACAACTGGGCGCGGTGCTCTTCTACCATCCGCAGCCGCGCAACAATTTCCTGCAACAGCGCATCAAGCGCCACGGGCTCAACAACAGCCTCGGGGTGATCCTTGATGACGCCATCGTCACCGCCGTGCTGATCTGCGGCGGGGTGCTCGAGAAATGTCCGGACCTGAAAATCTGCATCGCCCACGGCGGCGGACCGGCCTGTTATGCGATGGGGCGGCTCGACCGCAACTGGCACGACCGGCCGGCGACGCGCAGCACGTCAAAACCGCCGAGCGCGTACCAGAAGCAGCTCTATTACGACACCGTCACCGGGGATGAGACCACGCTGCGGTTCCTGATCGACCAGGTGGGTGCTGACCGTGTAGTGATGGGCAGCGACTGGCCCTTTGTGCCTTGGCATCCGTCGCCGGTGACCTGGCTGGAAAACCGCGAATCGCTCACCGCCGATGAGAAGGAAAAAATCCTGTGGAAGAATCTCGCGGAGCTGCTTGATATACGCTGAAGGGTGTAGAAATTCTAAGACCTATCAAGCGCGTTTTGCCTTCCGCCTTATCCTGGCGTTCCGGCTTTTCCAACCGGCAGAATTCTGAGGTGGATCAGCAGAGCGATCATCGCCGCGGTCAGGGCCACGCCGCACACCGCGAGCCAGCCAAAATGCGCGAACGCCCAGCTCATCAGGAGCGCGCCCAGGGCGTTGCCGCTCCACACGTGCAAGCCGAACAGCGTGTTGACGCGCGAGCGCGATTCCGGCGCCGCAGAATTAATCATGGTCTGGTTGGCGACCATCGCCGTGCGCAGGCCACAGTCGAGCAGGATGGCGCCGATGACCACCGCGATCACCGACCACAAGCCGAAGCCCATCGCGATCCAGGCGGCCAGCATCGCGCAGACACCCGTTAGCACCACCGGCATGAATCCGCTACGGTCCACCCAGCGCCCCGCCGCACGGCTGATCAGAATGCCCGCCGAACCTGGGATGCCGATCAGACCGGCGCCGGTCGGCCCCACGTGATGCAGCAGCGCGAGCATCGGCGCGGCCACCGCCCAGAATCCGCCGTAACAGATGCCGAGCATGAACTGTATCGTCGCCGCGCGCTGAATGGCGCCGTGCGTGCGCAACAGTCGATACATTGACCACAGCAGCGCGCGGTACCGTGCTTGCGAAGTGGGCTGCGTGGTGGGCAGCCGCATCCACAGCACGGGGAGGAGCAACAGCAGCATGCCCGCAGAGAGCACGTAGCTGTAGCGCCAGCCGATGTGCGTCGCAATCAAGCCGCCGACGATGCGCGCGAACAGGATGCCGCTGAACAATGCGGTCAACTGCGTACCCAGCGCGCTGCCGCGCTCATTCGGTTTGGCCAATTCCGCGGTCAGCGCAATGAAGGATTGAATCAGCGACGAGCAGATGCCGGTTACCAGGCTGCCCATCGCCAACACCGCGATCGACGGCGCTGCCGCCATTAGCGCCTGTGCCAGAATCAGCACGACCAGCTTGCACAGTACCAGCTTGCGCTTGTCGATCCGATCGCCGAGCGGCACCAGAAACAGGATGCCCATCAGCATGCCGCCGAAAGAGCAGGTCGGTATCCAGCCGGTTGCCGCGGCATCCGCCTGGAACTCCGCGGCGATGGCCGCCAGCATAGGCGTCTGATAGTGAATGCCGCCTGACACCATGAAAGCGGACACGATTAACAGTGTCATCAGACGGCGGTGTTCGTCTGCAGAGGCGGGCAGATTGGGCAAATGACTTCCGGGTGTGAATAGACCGGGTCAGTATAAATTAAGCGGGCAGGCCGGTCCCCGGGGTCTGTTAACGGGAGACAGCGCGTGACGAGTACGGCTTGCCGACTCCCGCACCTTTACGCCATTTACGGTGATGACAGCCAACGCAAAGCGGTGCCTGTGATAATGATCGTTGTGAAGCACAGCAGCCAGCCTGCAGCCACCACCGCCACGCGCATGGCATGCGTGCGCCTGTGGCCAAGCGCGCGCGATACGCCGAAGATGAAAGCCACCGCCATCGCCGGCGCGAGCCATACGCCGAGCATCATCCGCATGAACAGCGTACGCCGGACCTCAAGATCAGACGCGTCATCCTGCGCAACGCTGAGCAGACCCGCCAGCACCACCAGTGGCAGGCCCGACAGGATTCCGCTGGCGCCGTCTTTCCAATGGAAGCGGGGCGGCAGCACGATCAACAGCCACATCGCGAGCGCGAACAAGACAATTTTCAGCCAGGTCAGCGCCGGCCTGGCAGTGCCCTCGGCGATGTCAGCGCTGGCGATATTCCCGGCGAAATGCCACCACACGAACGTCAGAGCGATGCCGCCCGCTGCGACTGCAATCGCATAACGCGACTGCAGCAGGGGTGCCACGCCGCGCCCGACCAAAGAGCGCGTCACCAGCACCAGCCACAGCAGCGCGATGGCTGCGGCCAGCCCCCAGGCGAGTGCGGACGCGTACGCCGGTGTCGCCAGCAGGATGAACGCAGCGAGATAAATCACGCACAGCACGCCGTTGAGCAGCGGCATCCAGAGCATGGTTCCAGTAATGGCGCTGACGGTGTCGTGCCGCGAAAAAATGAAGGCAAGACCGTTGAGCGCCGGGAACGTGAGCATCAGTCCGGCCGCAGTCGGAAAATGCCCCGTCAGCCAGACGATCAAGGCAAATATTGCTGTGCCGAAGGCGATGCGCAGCGCAATGTTCAACGGGGAGAGCATCACGGGTGCCTTATGACAGGAGCAGCGGGTTAAGTGGTGAGATCGATTCTGCCTCAACGGTGGCGGATTTTCGAGGCGGTCCCTTTGATTCTGCCGGGCGACGCAGCATTGACCAAGCCAAGCGGGATTTCTTGTTCAGCCTGTTCAGGTAGTACCATGACACCAGACAACCTGATTGCCACCAGCAACCCGCAGCATAAACCAAGATCCTCAATCATGGCCCAATTCGAACCCATAGGCGCTGTCCGTAACGGTCGCACGGAGATGTCCGCCGGCCATTGGGCAGGTGTGGACTCACGCATCGAGCTCAATCCAATCTATGTCCAGGGACTCGCCGGACTGACTGGATTTTCGCACGTGGTGGTCGTGTTCCATCTCGACCGCATTCCGCCGTTTGATCCGCAGAAACAGCTCGCGCGCAACCCGCGTGGCATGGAAGACCTCGCGCCGGTCGGCGTATTCGCCCAGCGCACCAAGTTTCGCCCGAATCCGATCGGCGTGACGGCCGTGGAGCTGATCGCAGTTGATGACAAGGGCATCACCGTCCGTGGCCTCGACGCGCTCGACGGCACCCCGGTGCTCGACATCAAGCCGTACATTCCTGCATTCGAGCGCAAGGATGGCGTACGCCTGCCAGCGTGGGTGGACAAGATGATGGACGGGTATTTCTGATCAGCCCGGCACACCGAACTCGCGGCAACAGGCGTCGGCCTGCATCATTCGAAACTTTCGAACTGCAGGCGTTCGGTGGCGATACCCAGTTCACGCGCAGCGGACCTCGCCGCCGCAATTAACCGGCCCGGGCCGCAAACATAGAACAACGTGTCAGCCGACGCTACGCGCATGATCGAGTGCAGGTCGATGCGTTTTCCGCCCGTGGTGCGCGTGAAATAGAGCTGCAGCTCATCGGGAAACTCGATCGCGAGCTGATCACGGTACGCCATGTCGACGGGCGTCCGGCTGCTGTAGTGGAGTTCGAACGAACTGCCCCGGGCCTTGAGTGTCTGCGCCATCGCCCGGATCGGGGTGATGCCGATGCCACCGGCAATCAGCACGGCATGGCGGCCATCGTCATGCAGCGGGAACTGGTTGGCCGGCATGTCGGTCGCCAGTCGCGTTCCGATTTGCCAGGTGGAATGGATGGCGGCTGACCCGCCGCGCCCCGTGTCCTCGCGCAGCACGGCGATCTCGAAGCTGTCGCGTCGCGGCGGATGCGAGGCCAGCGAATACTGCCGGGACACGACTGAACCATCAGGCAATCGGACCGGCACCAGCAGGTGAGCCCCCGCCGTGACCGACGGCAAAGCGTTCCAGTCCGGCGCCTGCAGCGCATAGGCCCGCACCTGTGGCGTCAGCTGGCGCATGCCGGTGACGACCAGCTGCAGCGGGCCGGCACCGATTTCGTCGAAGTCTCCCGGATTCGGTTCGCTTTCGATGGCGGCCTTTTGCCTATCGCCAACGAGTGTCCGGACCCCGTGTTCGGTGAACCGCGGGGTAATGTATTTCGGGCAATTCCAGTCGTAAGCTTCGACCGTGATGACCACGCCACGCTCGACGCGGGCTCGATAGTCCGGTGATTCCAGCCGGGCGATGAGCGCCGGCTCGGTGTCTTCATCAATCAGCCGGGCCCGCCCCCAGATCTTCAGGCGGCGCTGCCCGGGGTAGTCCATCAGGAACAGGCTGACCCGGTCATTCCCTTCGAGATTGCCGACCGAAATGTACTGTCGATTGCCGGTGAAATCCGCGTAGCCGATCGTGTGGTCGTCCAGCACCTTGAGAAAACCGGGCGGGCCGCCACGATGCTGCACATACGGCCAGCCGTTTTCGCTGACAGTGCCCTGGTAAAAGCTGTCACGCGCGCGAATGAATTCGGTTTCATAAGAACCCAGCTCGACCGTTTCCGCTTCGCCCAGGTCAGCCGCCTGGTAGGCGTTGCGGCTGCCCATTCGTTGCTGGGCGGCGCGGACTTTCGGGGTGAAGGCAATTTTGGCAAAAGCGAGTGCCATGATGAAATCTCCTTGCCGCCGGAGATTTCATGGCCTCCGGCGTGTGGTGGGTGGATCAGGCTGCGCGGCTCAATTCGACTTTCGGGAAGTCGATATCGACATGGCCGGCCTTGCCGAGCAGGTTGGTCAGAATGTTCATGCCGACATGGGTGATGACTTCGACAATGTCGGACTCGCTGTAGCCGGCATTGCGCATTTCGAGCAACTCGGCAGTCGTCACCTCGCCCATGTGCGCGACCAGCGAGCGCGCGAACTTGACGGCCACGGCGGCTTTCGCATCCTGGCTGGTGCCTGCACGGTTGGCCTCGATCTCCGCACCGTTCAACCCCGCCTTCCGGCCGATCGCGGTATGTGCCGACAGGCAATACTCGCAACTGTTTTGCTGGGCCAGGGCGAGGGCAATGCGCTCGCGGGTCTGTGGATCAAGCGAACCGTCGCCAGCGATGCCGTGCAGTCCAAGAAAGGCCTTCAGCGCGGCCGGGGAGTTGGCGAAAACCTTGAGGAAATTCGGGACCATGCCGAACTGCCCGTGGATGGCGGCATAGAGCGCCTTCTGTTCCGCGTTGGCTGATTCGGGGGTAACGATGTTGATGCGTGCCATGATGTTTCTCCTTTGTGGGGTTGGCTGGATTGGGTTGTGTGAGGTCGTCGTGCTGTCGACGGGTGCTACTTTGCAGAATTCCTGACAGGAAAAGAATAGCTGTAGAATGGAATCAATAATTCCATTAAACGGAATAATTAAACGGGACAAATCATGGACCGCTTTCATCAGATGTCGGTGTTTGTCGCGGTGGCCGAAGAGGAGAGTTTCGCCGCGGCAGGCCGCCGCCTGCGGATGTCTCCCCCTGCGGTTACCCGCGCCGTCGCTTTCCTCGAAGAACGTCTGGGCGTGCGACTGCTGACGCGCACCACGCGACTGGTGCGGACAACCGATGCGGGGGCGCGTTATCTCGAAGATGCAAGGCGCCTGCTGCTCGAGGCCGACGAGGCCGACGAGGCCGCGGCGGGCATCAATGCAACGCCGCGCGGACACCTTGCCGTCACCGCGCCGATGCTGTTCGGCAAGTTGTATGTCATGCCGGTCATCACCGCCTACCAGCGGACCTTCCGCGAGACGACGGTATCGGCGCTGTTTGTAGACCGGGTGATCAACCTGCTCGATGAAGGGCTCGATGTCGGCATACGCATCGGCCAGTTGCCCGATTCGTCGCTACGCGCGATCCGCGTCGGCCAGGTGCGACGGGTGATCTGTGCCTCGGCCGGGTATCTCAAAAAACACGGCGCGCCGAAAACGCCCGCAGACCTTGCCGACCACCCGCTTATCGCTGCCACTGCCGTGTCTGCCGGAGCGGAATGGACGTTCACCAAAGGCAAGCAAAAAATCGGCGTCAGGATCAGCCCCCGCATTCTGGTCAACACCAATGACGGGGCGCTCGAAGCCGCCAGGGATGGCTTTGGCCTGACGCGGTTAATTTCCTATCAGGTGGCGAGTGAGCTTGCGGCGGGAAAGCTCAAGACGGTGTTATCGGAGTATGAGGAAGCACCGCTGCCGGTGCATGTGATTCACCGCGAGGGCCGGCACGGATCGGCAAAGGTCCGGAGTTTTGTCGATCTGGCGGTAACGAAACTCAGGGCTGACACGGCGCTCAATTGAGCCTGTTTGGAACAGGCGACTGACTAGTTACAAGGTTTCGGTAACACGGATCTTTGGTTCGCGCGGGCATTTCGAAAATATCAATAAAACAATTATTGGTAATTATTCAGTACGAGCGGAAGGTCGTTGAATTTGCCGCGCGCACTGAATAGATACTAGACCTGATAACCGGGGCCGTAATCGATGCGCATTTCCGCAACACCCTCGCCAACCGGCTTTACATCTCCTGGACTTCCCTGCCGCAACCGGAGAATCCGCGCTTGCACCCGCGTTCGCACCCGCGCCCGGGCGTCGCGCAAAGACTCAAGCCATGTAGAAAAGACCTGAGTTTCGCGGATTTCGACCACGGCAATAGTGTAATCCATGGGTCCAATAACGCAGCGCATTCCAAGCGATTAAACGTTGAGCCCAGCACGCCGAACTCGCGGCGCCGAAAGTCAATCGACGACAACAGGCGTCTGATAGGTGAATTTGACCTTGTTCATCACCACCATGGTCTGAAAGCGGCGCACATTGCGGTTCTCGAACAGGAAGCGGTTGGTAAAGGCTTCGTATTCCTGCATGTCGATCACGTTGACGATCAGCACGAAGTCGGCATCCCCAGTAACGTAGTAGCACTGCATCACTTCCGGTATCTGCATCATTGACCGACGAAACTCGTCGAGCAGCTGCGGCTGCTCACGTTCCACGGTGACCAGCACGATCATGCTCATGCGCTTGCCTACCGCTTCCGGCGCGACGATCGAGACATCCGCGGCAATCACGCCATCGGCACGCATCCGCTTGACCCGGCGCAGGCACGAGGCCGGCGACAGGTTCACGCGCTGGGCCAGTTCGTGGCTGGGGATCTGGTTGTTCTCCTGCAGAATGGCGAGGATCTTGGCGTCAAATGCGTCGATTTTGAGTGAGGGCATGGCTAGTCCTTGATGATGAAATTAATCATTTATACCTTCAATAACGACGAAATTTAACGGAAAACAAGAATACATAGATGTAAAAAATCATAAATGAAGCCGAAAATAGCGAAATGCTGCTTTCCAGCAACTCCTTGCGACAATACTTTATAACTTACTGATTTTAAAGATGAATATTATGACCATGATTAATCTGAACGCTGACATGGGCGAGAGCTTCGGGCGCTTCAAGGTTGGTAACGACGAGGCACTGATGAAAGTCATCAAATCGGCCAGCATCGCGTGCGGCTTTCATGCGGGCGACCCGACGGTAATGGCCAATGCAGTACGGTTGGCGCGCGATAACGGCGTCTCGATCGGTGCGCACCCGGGGTTCAATGATCTGTGGGGATTCGGGCGCCGGCAGATCCGCATGAACCCGAAGGATCTCGAGTACATGGTCGCGTATCAGATCGGCGCGCTTCAGGGCATCGCCAACGGCATCGGTGCGAAAGTAACTCACGTCAAACCCCACGGTGCCCTCAACAACATGGCGCACGAAGATCCGGATTACGCTGCGGCCATTGCGCGCGCAATCAAATCAGTGGACCGCGACATCATCTTTGTGGCGAATGTCTGTTCGGAGATGGTCAAGGCCGGGCGCAAGGAAGGCCTGCGCGTTGCCGAGGAGGCCTATGTCGACCGCACGTACGAAGACAACGGCAACATGACGTCCCGTCGATTTCCCGACGCCATGATCAATGATGCCGCGCAAGCCGTCAGGCAGGTGCTGTCGTTCATCGAAGAGGGCGCCGTCATCAGCAAAAACGGCAAGCGCATTCCGACCCGCATAGACACGTTCTGCACGCATGGCGACGAGACCACAGGTGTGGGGGTGGTGGCTTCGGTGCGGGCAGAGCTGGAGAAAAACGGCATACGCGTGGTGCCGTTGCCAGAAATGGCGATTTGAGGCAGCGGGGCGCAGCTGCTGTGCAGCCCCGCCCATGCCGGAATGCTCTTCACTCTTTTAACCTGGCCAGGAGACACAGATGAATGCACGATTCGCGGCACACGCGGGAAAACATGTACGAACTTTGCCGTTGGGCGCAAGGGTGTTCGGCTGTCTGCTGGCATTCGGAGGCGTGATCGTCGGCGGGAACGTTCAGGCGCAGGACTACCCAACGAAATCGATACGCATGGTGGTGCCGTTCCCGCCCGGCGGATTCTCCGACACCTACGCTCGCATTATCGGCGCAAAGATGAACGAATCCTGGGGCCAACAGGTAGTTGTGGATAATCGTACCGGTGCCGGCGGCAATATCGGCGCCGATATCGTTGCAAAGAGTGCCGCCGACGGCTACACGCTGGTGATGGGCACCATCGGTACCCACGCGGTCAACGTCACGCTGTTCAGCAAGCTGCCCTACGATCCGATCCGCGATTTCGTCGCCGTGGCGTTTGTCGTAGGGGCGGACGGCTTGCTCACGGTGCACCCTTCCTTGCCCGTAAAGTCGGTCAAGGATCTGATTGCGCTGGCACGCAGCAAGCCCGGCGCGCTGACCTATGCGTCGGCAGGGGCCGGAACCACCAGCCATCTGGCGGGCGAGCTCTTCAAGAGCATGACCAAGCTTGATATCACGCATGTGCCCTACAAAGGCAACGTGCCAGCGATCACCGATCTGCTGTCCGGGCAGACAAGCATGCTGTTCGCCACATTGCCCACGGTGCTGTCGCAAGTGCAGGCGGGGCGGTTGCGGGGGATAGCGGTTCTCGGCATCGCGCGCTCCGCGGCGGCACCAGAGTTGCCGACACTAACGGAATCCGGGCTCAAGGGTTTTGATGTGAGCAACTGGACCGGCGTATTTGCGCCCGCTGGTACACCGGCCGCGATCGTGAGCAAGCTCAATGCCGAAATCATGCGAGTCATGCGCTTGCCTGATGTGCAGGCCAATTTGCCCAAGCAGGGACTTACTTTCAACCCCGGCACGCCGCAGCAGTTTGCGTACTTCGTCAAAGCGGAGAAAGACAAGTGGGGCAATCTGGTCCGCGCTATCGGAGTGAAAGCCGACTGATGTCGAAAGCTATTGTGGGTGCCCCGGTGGATTTTGTGTTGAATCCGCAGGTTGAGCGTTCGCGCCCGTATGGCCGGGAGGAACTCGCCGTTCTCGGCGGCAAAGCCTATGCCGAGGCGAAGCGCATCATCACCGGATGGTCGGGCTATGCGCCGACGCCGTTACTATCTTTGCCGGGCATTGCGACGAACGCGGGTGTCGGCGCCTTGCTTTACAAGGACGAGGGGCCGCGTTTCGGCCTGGGCAGTTTCAAGGCGCTGGGCGGCGCCTATGCGGTGAATCGCCTCGTCCACGAGTGGGAGCAACGCGATGACCGTGATCTGTCGCAACTGACGGTGACCTGTGCCACGGATGGCAATCATGGTCGCGCCGTGGCATGGGGCGCGCAGAAGATCGGGTGCAAATGCGTGGTGTTCGTGCATGAAATGGTGAGTGCCGGGCGGGTTGCTGCGATGGAGCGCTATGGCGCCGAGGTGCTCCGGGTAAAAGGCAATTACGATGACGCCGTGCATCACGCGGCGACCACGGCAAAGCACAATGGCTGGGTTGTCGTATCCGATACTTCCTATGCGGGATATACCGAAATTCCGCGGCAGGTGATGCAGGGGTATGCCGTGCTGATTGACGAGGCATTGCAGCAAATGGGAGCAGCCCGCCAGCCGACACATGTTTTCGTGCAGGGTGGCGTCGGCGGTCTGGCGGCGGCACTTGCGGCGCACCTGTGGGAAAGCTTCGGCGCGGATCGCCCGCGCCTGATCGTGGTGGAGCCCGACAAGGCTGATTGCCTGCTCCGCAGCTGTCGTGCCGGTGGGTTGCAGACCGTCGGCGGAAAACTCGACACCATCATGGCCGGACTGGCCTGCGGCGAGCCTTCGTTGATTGCGTGGGAAATGTTGCACAAGGCAGCAGATGCATTCCTGAGCATCCGCGATGTTGATGCCGTGGCCTGCATGCGTCTACTCGCGCAACCGCCATTCGGCGATCCGGGTGTGGTCGCAGGGGAATCCGGCGTCGCAGGACTTGCCGGATTGCTGGCGGTGGCTGGCAATCCGGAGATGCGCGCTGCTTTGAAAATCGACTCGACGAGCTGTGTGCTTGTGATCGGCACCGAGGCCGACACCGATCCTGAGTTGTATGCAGAACTTGTCGGGCCGATGGTTGCTGCGCGGGCCGCGAAGGTAAGAACTGCTCCTACAGTAACCGCTGCAAAATAGCCGGAACGGGACGCGTCGGTTAGATCAGGCCGCAGCGTTCAGCCGGGCAAACCAAATTCCCGCCGGCAGACTTCCGCCAGTGCTGCTACGCCCTGACTGATTTCCTCGTGGCTCAGGTTGGCGAAGCACAGCCGCAGGCGGCTCTTCGCGTGGGTCTTGTTCACCGACCACTCGGGTCCGGGGTTGATGGCCACACCCGCGGCCTGTGCCAGCGGAAAGAGCTTCAACGTATCGACCCCGTCCGGCAACTTCACCCACAGGAAGATGCCGCCCTGCGGATCGTCGAACTCCGCCGCCGCGCCGAAATGCTCGGTGAGTGATTCCATCAATGTCACCAGCTTGGCGCGCAGACTCTTCCGCAGCGCAGGCACGTGCTTCGCGAAATGCGCCGTGCAGTATTCCGCCAGCACCATCTGCTCCAGCGCACCGGAGCCGGCATCGGTTTTGATGGCCAGCATGCGCGACAGTAGCGCCCACGGCGCCACGATGTAACCCACGCGGAGCGCTGGCGCGATGGTCTTCGAGAACGAGCCGATGTAAATGACATCACTGCGTTCGCTCATGGCGTAGAGCGCGGGCGGGCGCTCACCTGACCAGATCAGGTCGGCGTAGCAGTCGTCCTCGAACACCGGCACGCCGTATTCCGCAGCGAGCTTCAGGAGTGCTGCGCGCCGCGCTAAAGGCAGGATGGTGGCGGTCGGATTCTGCACCGTCGGTATGGTGTAGATGTACTTGGGGCGGATGCCTTTCTGTTTCAGATCGGCGAGCGCTGTTTCGAGCGCATCGATGCGCAGGCCGTCGCGGTCGAGCGGGATGCCCACCGGCGTCACGCCCATCCGCAGCAGGCGGTTGATCGAGCCCTGGTAACAATCCTCCTCGATGATCACGCTATCGCCGCGCGTGAGCAGCGTGTGGTTGACCAGATCCAGCGCCTGCAGTGAGCCCGAGGTGATCAGGATGTCGTCGGCAGAGCAGGTGACGCCGGCATCGGTCTTGAGTTTGCTGACGAGAAAATCGCGCAAGGCGCGATAACCCTGCGGGCCGCTGTTCATGCCGTAAGTCGAGAGCGAGCGCCCCTCGCGCCGCAGCACCGCATAGGCTGCCGCGACCAGGCCCTCGAGGGGCAGCGCATCCGGATCATTGTTGCCGCCGGTGAAATCGTATTTGCCGCGCCCGTTCCAGCGCGCTGCCGCGGGCGGCAGGCCCGCAGGCAACAGGGGGGTGAAATCGAATGGGGTGGTGGTCATGGGCACCCCGCGAACGTCAACGCTGCCGCCAGCATCGGCACGGCATAAGCAAGATTATTTTTCATTGTGTAATCCCCCATGGGTTGCGGGAACAGCATGAGCGCGCGCCGCTCAAAACGTCAAGGAGCCCGGCGGGGGGCGACCAACTGAAAGGCCGATTGTCCGGACTGCACAGTATTTCCATCAATCTGAGTTACCGCATCACCCTGGTGGTGGTCGTAACCAAATCCGAAATCGTGCCGAT
>Ga0163152_10002822_pt1 | contig 23711 bp, 30 predicted proteins | sample OliLakLV19MP8IB2_FD_148635 | JGI IMG/M metagenome (GOLD analysis project Ga0163152, IMG submission 148635) | Freshwater microbial mat bacterial communities from Lake Vanda, McMurdo Dry Valleys, Antarctica - Oligotrophic Lake LV.19.MP8.IB-2 | ecosystem: Environmental > Aquatic > Freshwater >...
ATACGCAGGCTGGCAAGCGCGTGTCCAACGTCGTGCTGGCAGTAACGGAACGCACGCTCACCGTACTTCCAGGCTTCCCGCCAATGAACCGATGACAGACCCACAAAGAAGGAGCCATCAGGCAACGAAAGCCATCCGATCCGCCGCGGCGACGCCGGTGATTGGGCCGTGGCGCGCGCCGCCGCGAGGACAGCGCCGGCGCCGGTGGCAAGAAGCAGGGAGCGCCGCCTCACTCGATCACCCGGTCCGCGCGCAGCAGGACTGACTGCGGGATCGTGAGCCCGATGGCGCGCGCAGTCTTCTGGTTGATTAACAGCTCGAACGCGCTCGGCTCTTCGACCGGGAGGTCCGCAGGCTTCGCCCCGCGCAGGATCCTGTCCACATACTCGGCGGCCCGCCGGGCGAGCTCGGTTTGGTTCTGCGTATATGAGGCGAGGCCGCCCAGTTCGACCCAGTAGCTCGACGTGTAGATCGCCGGGATGCGCACCCGCGCGGCATTGTCGATAAACACCCTGCGATCTGCCGCAGTGTTCAGCCGCCAATAGATGAATGCGATCACCGCTTCGACCCGCTCTTTTGCGAGGCGATCGAAAAGGGGCGCCACTTCCGCCGGCGTGGCAACCGAAGCGAAGTCCACCTTCAGGCCGATGCCTGCACCGACGCCAACCAGTTCATCCAGGAACTTCTGGTGCACTGGGAGAAGGCCCGCGGGCGGAGGCGTGTCCAGCACTATGACCACTCGCTTGGCGCGAGGGACCAGGTCCCTGGCGAGTTGCAGGCGCTTGGGGCCCAGTTCCGCCTCCCGGGTGGAGGCGCCGGTAACGTTTCCACCCGGCCGGGCGAGGCTGGCGACGAACCCTTCGCCTACGGGATCGCTGATGATCGAGAACACGATCGGCGTATTCGGCGCCGCCTTGCGCGCGGCGCGGGTGGGAGTAGGCAACGGCACGTGGATGACATCCACGTTCTCCGCAGCGATTTCGCGCGCGAGCGAGTCGATGCGGCCGAGGACTCCTTCGGCAAAACGATTCACCAGGACGAGGTTCTTGCCTTCGATCCATCCGAGCTCGCGCAGCCGCGATTCGAATGTCGTCCTGAAAGGGTTGGGCGCACTGCCGAGATAAAGGCCGCCGACGCGTTTTGGCGCGGGTGCGGTCTGGGCGAGGGCGCCGGTCGCAGCGGCGCCGAAAGTCGCGCCGGCGGCGTGAAGGAACGATCGCCGCTTCATTCGCTCGCTCCGGATTGATGCCAATGCACCGAGCTGATATCATTTAATCGAATTGATATCACGGAGTTATCCATGCCCCGAACCATCATCAGCCTCGACCCGGACGACAGGGCCTGGCTCAGCCGCAAGGCCAAGCGCGAGCGCACGCCGATGACGGAGCTGGTGCGTCGCGCGGTACGCCAGTTCCGCAAGCAAGCCGGGCCGGAAAAGTCTGACCTCGATCGGCTGCTGGGCGAAACGGCGGGATTGTGGAAGCAGGGCGACGGCCTCGCGTACCAGAATCGACTGCGCAGGGAGTGGGCCCGGCGCAAGTGAAGCAGCTGCTCGATTCGGTCGTTCTCATCGACCATTTCAACGGGGTTGCGGAAGCGACGGAATACCTTTCCGGCTGCGCCGGAGACACCGCAATTTCGGTCATAACGCGCGCCGAAGTGCTTGCGGGATTCGATCGGCCGGCGGCGCGCAAGGCGAAACGGCTGCTCGATGCCTTTCCCACCCTGGACATCGATCAGCCGGTGGCGGACCTGGCGGCGGCTCTGCGCCGGCAGCACGGTTGGAAATTGCCGGACGCGTTCCAGGCGGCCCTTGCTCAGCAGCACGGCCTGAAGCTCGTAACCCGGAATGTGCGGGATTTTCCGCCCAAGCGATTTGGGTTCGTGGTCGTTCCGTACATTCTGTAGACGCCGCCTCATTCGATCACCCGGTCCGCGCGCAGCAGGACGGACTGCGGGATCGTGAGGCCAATCTCGCGCGCCGCCTTCAGGTTGATCACCAGCTCGAACACGTTTGGCTCCTCGACCGGCAGGTCCGCCGGCTTTGCCCCGCGCAGGATCCTGTCCACATACCCGGCGGCACGCCTCGCCAGCTCGACCGTACTTTGGGTGTACGCCGCAAGGCCGCCCAGGTCGACCCAGAAGGTCGACGTGTAGATCGCCGGGATGCGCACCCGCGCTGCATTATCGATAAACACCTTGCGGTCAGCGGCAGTGGTCAGCCGCCAAAAGATCAGGGCGATCACCGCATCGACGCGCTCTTTTGCGAGGCGATCGAAAAGGGGCGCCACTTCCGCCGGCGTGGTAATCGGTGCGAAGTCCACCTTGAGGCCGATGCCTGCGCCGACGCCAACCAGGGAATCCAGGAACTTCTGGTGCACTGGGTGAAGGCCCGCGGGCGGAGGCGTGTCTATCACTATGACCACGCGCTTGGCGCGAGGGACCAGGTCCCTGGCGAGTTGCAGGCGCTTGGGGCCCAGTTCCGCGTCCCGGGTGGACGCGCCGGTGACGTTTCCGCCCGGCCGCGCAAGGCTGGCGACGAACCCTTCCTCCACGGGGTCGCTGATGAGTCAGAGTCAGGACGTTGTTGCCGCTGCCAGGCAGGCAATCACCCGCGATTGGCGGGAGCATAGTCGCCGCTGGTTCGAGGTTTACGTTTCTGTGCTTGTCGTCGAGGAGTCCCTTGCCGGGGACCCGGACGCGGCCGTGCAGCGCGCTCAGACAATTGTAGGGCTTTCCGTTTTGGAAGTGACCGACGCTGCGCAGGATCTCGCTGGCGACTTGATCGAACAGGGACTCGTACCGAAGACCAGCGTGGAAGACGCGCTGCATATCGCGCTGGCGACGGTCCACGGCATGGACTTTCTGTTGACATGGAACTTCCGCCACATCAACAATGCCCAAACAAAGGCTCGTATCAGGACGGCCGTCGAGACGGCGGGCTATGAATGTCCGGTGATGTGCTCGCCGGAAGAACTCGGAGGCGAAGAGTGATGAAACCCGACCCGATCGTGGACGCAGTTCGAAAAGTTCGCGAAGCCCATGCCGCGAAGTTCGACTATGACCTTGCGGCGATCTGCAGAGATTTGAAGAGCCGCGAAAAAGTCGCGAACTACGCCTTGGTACGGCGCCCGCAGAAGCTGAAATTGAAAATGACGGCAGGTTGAGGCGCGAGTCGTCAATGAACGGGGCAAGCGTTCCGATACCGCGCCTCACTCGATCACCCGGTCCGCACGCAGTAGCACCGACTGCGGTATCGAAATTCCCAGCGCTTTTGCGGTCTTCATGTTGATCACGAACTCGTAGACCGTCGGCTGCTGGATCGCGAGATCGCCCGGCTTCGCACCGCGCAGGATCTTGTCCGCGTACACCGCGGCATTCGCAAAGAACTCGACGTTCAACGGGTTATACGAAGCAAGGCATCCGGATTCGACGTATTCGCTGGTGGCGCAAAACGACGGGAGGCGGTGGTGAATCAGGGATTCGGCAAGCGCTTTGCGGCGCTCGGGGCGAAACGCGCTGGAGGCGTGGGCAAGCTGCATGGCATCGGCGCCTGCACGCTTTGATTTTTCGATCCATGCATCGTAGTCGCCGCTCACCGGGTATTCCACCCATGTGTGCGTGAGGCGGTAGCGCTTTGCCGCCTCTTGCATTACGGCTGCTACGGTTCCGGCCGGAATCGGCGGATCGTATGCAAGCAGGACGCGCCTCGCGCCCGGGAGCAGCTCGGCGAACAGTTCCGCGCGCTTGGCGTACAGCGAAAGGGGAGCGGAGAGATTCCCGGTCACGTTGCCACCCGGGCGGTTGAGCGAAGGCACGAGGCCGAGATCGACCGGGTCGCCGGGATGCACCATGACGATCGGGATCGTCGCGGTCGCGCGTCGCGCGGCGCGTGCCTCCTGGAAGCCGACCGTGACGATGACAGCCACACCGCTGCGCACGAGCTCCTGTGCGCTGAGGTCGAGCTTCGTCAGGTCTCCGCCCGCGCCTCGCCCCACGTAACGGATGTTCTCCCCCTCGCGCCAGCCGAGCTCGCGCATTCGGGCGTAGAAGCGCGCGTAGGTCGGTAATTCGCGGAACACGGTTTGCGGTCCCATGGCGACAATGCCGATCGTCCTCGGCTCAGCTGCCGTCGCAGGAGACAACAGCAGCGGCGCGCATATCGCGAGCAGAAAGGCGCGCGACTTCATTCGATCACTTCCGTCGCCTGGATCTGCACGACCATCGGGATCGTAATTCCGAGCAGCGCAGCAGTCTTTCTGTTGATGGCAAGATCGAATGTCGCCGCCTGCTCGATGGGCAATTCGCCCGGCTTGGCCCCTTTGAGGATGCGGTCGACGAAATTCGCCGCGCGACGGAAATCGGCCGCGTAATCGGTGCCATAGCTCATCAGCGCGCCCGCCTGGACGAATTCACGCATCGGGCCGAACACGGGTACGCGTTGCGCCCGCCCGAATGCGCCGATTTTTTCGCGCTGGCTGACGAGGAAAGGATCCGACAGGACGATCAAAGCGTCAGGGCCGTCTCGAACGAGCAAGGCCAGGACCGAGTCCATGTCCGCGGCCGCTGCCGCCTTGTGATCGAGGATCGTGACGCCCGATTTCGCAGCGGCGCCTCGAATGCCGTGGAGCAAGGCGTTGGAGGGGTTGGCCGGGTTCCAGATAACCGAAACGCGCGCAAGCTTGGGCAGTGTGGCCAGGGCGAGCTCGAGAATCTTCACGCTGAGGTCGCCAGCCATGTTGCTCATGCCGGTGATGTTCGCGCCGGGCTTGGCGAAACTCGCAACCATGCCGCTGGCCACCGGGTCGCCGGCGGTTGCGATGACGATGGGAATGGTGCCGGTCGCGTTTTTCGCGGCCCTCAGGGAAGGCGTCCCGGCGGCAACGATCAGGTCGACCCGATCGCGGACGAGTTCCGCCGCCAGCGCGGGAAAGCGCGCGAAGTTTCCATCCGCGTTGGCCTCGATGAAGGCGATATCGCGACCTTCCGCGTAGCCGCGCTTGGCGAGTTCCGCCTTCAATGCGCCCCACAAATGCGGGTCGGTGGAATTGGACAGGAGCAATCCGATCTTCCACGTTCGGCGCGTCTGGCCCGAGGCCGGTCGCACGAGCGGAAGCGCGCAGAGTGCGAGCAGTATTGCGCGCCTTTTCACTCGATCACCCGGGTCGCGCGCAGCAGCACGACCTTCGGAATGACCAGTCCCAGCGCCTTGGCAGTCTGGAGGTTGATCACCAGGTCGATGCGCATCGGCTGCTCGACCGGCAGGTCGGCGGGTTTTGCTCCTTTGAGGATCCGGACGACGTAGGACGCCGCGCGCCGGTAGAGGTCGGGGATGTGGGGTCCGTGGGACATGAGCCCGCCGGCTTCGACGAACTCGGACAGCGCAAATGTCGTGGGAAGCTTGTATTTCGCCGCCATGGCGACGACCTCGGCCCGGCGCACGAACTGCTGCGCGCCGTTGGTGGAATAGATCCCGTTGACGCCGTCCGTGGCCATGGCCTCGAAGGTGGTGTTGAAATCGCTCGACAGCTCGACCCAGGCCAGGGTCAGGCGAAGGGCCTTCGCAGTTTCCGCCAGCATCGCGCGCACCTGCGGGGTGTCCTGGCCCCGGTCGTATAGCACGGCAACGCGCGAAATTCTCGGCACCGCCGCCTTCAACAGCTCGAGCCTTTTACTGTGGGGGCGGTCGCCGACATCGTAGGTCAGCCCGGTCAGGTTGCCACCGGGCTTGGCGTAGGACTTCACGAACCCTTGCCCGATGACGTCCACGCCCACTACGAAAACGATGGGGATATCCCGGACAATGGTCCTCGCAACGGATGTCACCCAATTCGGGCCGGTGATCATGACGTCCACTTTTTCCCGCTCCAACTCGCGAATCGCAGAGGCGACGTTCTCCGGTTTTGCGCCGGCGAATCGAAACTCGATCGTGACGTTCTGGCCGACGATGTAGCCATGCTCGCGCAGTCCTTGCTCGAAGGCTGCGAAATGAGGCGTGACGGATTCGCGCGGCGAACTCGACGGGTAGCCGATTCGATAGACCTTGCGGGGCTGCGCCCGGATTGCGGATGCTGCGGCCAGCGCTGCGGCGCCGATCAGCACCGCGCGCCGCTTCACTCGATCACCCGGTCGGCGCGCAGCAGGAACGATTGGGGAATCACGATCCCCAGCGCTTTCGCGGCTTTCACGTTGACCACCAGCTCGAAGCGCGTCGGCTGCTCGATCGGCAGGTCGCCGGGTTTCGCGCCTTTGAGGATCTTGTCGACGTAGGCGGCGGCCCGAAGCCACGTTTCGTCCGCATGATTGGCATAGGACATCAACCCACCGATTTCGACCGCTTCGCTGTACGCGTGGCTGCTTGGCAGGCGCATTGCGTTCAGGGCTTCGACGATGACCTCACGGTTGACCCAGTTTGGAAACTGGCCGCCCACGAAAACCGCGCCCGGGCGCTGGCTCCGGACCAAAGCGAGCCCGCCCGAATAGTCTTTCGGTTGGGCCTCCGCAAAGAACATCGTGATGCCCAGTGCCTGCGCGGCCTGCCTCGCTGCGAGCCCCGCGCTCGAGTCCCATTCCGTTTTCTGGCTGAGGTAGGCGACCTTGGTGATTCCAGGCACCGCATCCTTGAGCAGCTCGAGCCGCTTTGCCGCCAATTCCGGACCGACGGTCGCGGACATGCCGGTGACGTTTCCGCCAGGCCGTGCCAGGCTGTTCACTACACCCCGGCCGACCGGGTCGGCGACAGCCAGGGCAATGATCGGCACGGTGTCGGTGAGTTTCTTGGCGGCCAGCGTCATGGGATCGCCGATGGTGACGAGCACATCCGGCTTCAGGCGCAGCAGCTCGGCAAGGATCTCGCCGAAGCGCTCGAACTTGCCTTCCGCCGAACGCCGATCGATGACCAGGTTGTCGCCTTCGGCATAACCCAGCCGGCGCAACTCGCGGATGAAGGCGCGGACCCTCGGATGGGCCGGCTCGGGGCCGAGCATTTCGGCGATCGGCGAGGTGGTCAGCACAACTGCGATTCGGTACGCCTTCTTGCGCGGCTGTGTGTAGGCGGCCGGCGCAACTGCAAGCGCACCTGCCGCAATCAGAAACCTGCGGCGGTTAAGGTTGGACACGAGACGTGCCTTTGCGCTTCATGCGGCTCCCCCGAGCTGCGGTCCGAGACGGACGAAACCACTCTAGGCTTCCGCAGGAGGGGGGTCAAGGCGCCGGTTTCCCGATTTGGAAACGCCGGCTACACCCTAAGGAGGCCTCCGTTTTCACCTTATCTCGCTGTCTGGTAACTTGTTTCACCGGTTGTCCATTGCGGGTGTAGCCTGAATCTCCGATCGGGGGATCGCATGGACAGGCGCGAAGCGGTACTGGCACTGGTTGCAATAGGAGCGGCCGCCGTTTCGCCATGCGCGCACGCGCAGCCGGTGCGGCGCATTGGAATGCTCCAGCCCAATGCCGCTTTTCCGATCCTGGAAGATGCCTTTCGCAAGCGGCTGGCCGCGCTTGGCTGGGTCGAAGGCAAGAATCTCGTCATCGAATCCCGTCATGCGGACAATCGCAACGAGCGCATGCCGGCGCTTGCGGCGGAACTCGTCGCGCTGAAGGTCGACGTGATCGTGACCAACGCGACACCCGCCACGCTTGCGGCAAAAGCCGCCACCTCCACCATTCCCATCGTGTTTACGCTCGTCTCCGATCCCGTGGGAGCCGGGGCGGTCGCGAGTCTCGGACGCCCGGGGGGCAACGTGACCGGCATTGCGAACCTCGCGGGTGAGATCGCGCTCAAGCAACTCGAGCTGCTGAAGGACCTGGTGCCGAAACTCCAGCGCGTGGCGTTCATGCGCGATCCGTCGATCCCCGGACCGAGAACGATGACAAAGGGGCTGCAGTCAGCGGCCGAGCGTGCAGGCCTCGCGCTGGTGATCATCGATGCGCAGACTGCAGAAGAGATCGAGCCTGCCTTCGCCACCGCGGTTCGTGAGCGCGTCACGGCGATGATTATGGCGCCCACGAGCATGTACGCGTCCCAGGCGACGCGAATCGCGGAGCTTGCGCGCAAGTACCGGATCGCTACCGCGTTCCAGACTCGCCGCTCGGTCGCCGCCGGAGGGCTGGTGAGCTACGGCGCCGATGGCATCGACGGTTTCAGCCGCACCGCCGTGTACGTCGACAAGATCCTCAGGGGCGCGAAGCCCGGCGACCTGCCGGTCGAGCAGGCCGACCGCTTTGTCACGATCATCAACAAGAGCACCGCCAAGGCGCTCGGGATCACGATCCCGCAGTCGGTGCTCGTGCGCGTGGACGAGGTGATCGAGTGAAGCAGGGCCGACTCTGCAGCGGGCCGCCGGGCGAGTCGGAAATCGGTCTCGCGCCGGGGGATTCTCAAACTCGCAAATTGAACAAGGCTTGGACAAAATGCAAGGATGCTAGAAGCCGGGATAAAGCGACCGGACCTCGCCTCGCGACTCGCGCGCGCGCTCGCCGCCGCCCGGCGCTCGGTGTATTTCGGCGAGGGGTTCGTGCTCGAGGAACTTATCGGACTTGTGGGCGAGCGCGACGCATACTATTGGCGCACCCAGGCCGGCGCGGAACTCGACCTGCTGCTTGTGTCGCGCGGGCGGCGCATCGGCGTGGAGGTGAAGTACGCCGACGCGCCGGCGATGACGCGCTCGATGCACGCATGTATCGAGAGCCTGAAACTCGATCGGCTCTACGTGGTGTATCCGGGAAGCGAGACATACGCACTGCGGCCCGGCGTCGAGGTGCTTTCTCTGCCGCTCGCGCGAGAGCGCGTGGCGCGCTAGGCACTCCGGCGTCGCAGCGCTCGATGAGGGTGATCGAGTGAGGCGGCGCGAGTGGTTGATTGGGGCCGCTGCGCTTGCCGCTTCTTCGGGGTTGCGTGCACAAGGATCGCGGCTGCGACGGGTGGCGCTGGCGATGCCGGGCGTCCCGGAGGTCGATGCGCGCGTCGTTGACCCGATCAGGAAGCGGCTTGAGGAACTGGGCTGGGTCGAAGGGGGCAACATCGAGTATGTAATCGGGTATGCGCATGGGCAGACCGTGCGCTACGAGTCGATGATTGCGGAACTGCTCGCGAAGAAGCCCGACGTGCTGCTCGTGTGGTTCGGCCTGATGGCAGCAATTGCAAAGAAGCAGACGCGCGACGTGCCGATCGTGTTTTCCATCTCGAGCAACCCGGACAAGAACGGACTTGTCGAGAGCCTGGCCAAGCCCGGCGGAAATGTCACGGGCGTGTCGACGCGCGAGCTGGAACTGCTTGGCAAGCGCATCGAGATTCTCAGGGAAATCACCCCCGGCATGGTCCGCGTGGCGGTTTTGGTCAATCCCGATTCCCCGGAAATATCGAAGTTGTACGTGGACAAGTACGGCGAGCACGCACGCATGGCGGGAATGCAACTGCTGACCGCGGGGGCGCGCTCTGCCAAGGAACTTCGCCCGGCGTTCGATTTGCTTGCGCGGGGAGGAGCGCAGGGGCTGCTCAACATTGCCGACCCGATCCAGGGGCTCATGCGCAACGAGATCGCTGCGGAGGCGGCGCGTACGCGGATTCCCGCGGTGTACACCGCGCAGGGTTTTGTCGAAGCCGGCGGCCTGGTTTCGTTCGGAATCGAACCGGTCGACCAGGCCCGTCGTGCAGCGGCTTACGTGGACAAGATCCTGCGCGGCGCCAAACCGGGCGATCTCCCGGTCGAGGAGCCGACGAATTTTCCTTTTGTGATCAATCTCAGGGCGGCACGTGAGCAGGGCATCAAGCTGCCGCAGTCGATTCTGGCGCGTGCCGACAGGGTGATCGAGTGAACAGGCGCGAAACGATGCTCGCGTTGCTCGCGCTCGGCGCCGCGCCGGCCGCTTCACTTGCGCAACGTCCAGGCAAGGTTTGGCGGGTCGGCTTCCTCGTCCCGCGCTCGCGTCCCACATCGTTCGATGATGACAGCATCGGCGGGTTCATTCGCGGCATGCGCGAGCTCGGCTACGTCGAGGGCCGCAACCTTCTTATCGAGTGGCGCTTCGCCGACAACAAGCTCGACCGCCTGCCGGGCCTCGCGCGCGAACTGGTGGCGCTGAGGCCGGATGTCGTGGTGGCGCTGGCGACCCCCGCCGCGGTCGCGATGCAAAAAGCGACTTCGACCCTCCCGATCGTCATGACGAATGTGGGCGATCCGGTCGGCGCGGGACTCGTCAAGTCGCTGGCGCGGCCGGAAGCCAACATCACGGGAATGTCGAACTTCACGGCCGAAGTCGGCCCGAAGCAGTTCGAGGTGCTGCTCGAGATCATTCCCCATCTCTCCCGCGTCGCGGTGCTCGTGAATCCCGACAACCCAGGCAGCCAGGCCGTATTCCGCTCGATCCAGGACGCCGCGCGGCAAGCCAGGAAAGAAGTCATTCTCGTGCATGCGCGTCACGAACAAGACCTGGCGGCCGCCTTTGCGACCATCGCCAGGGAACGCGCCGATGCCGTGATTGTGGCCGGCGACCCGAGCCTGAACGAGGCCCGCCGGCTCATCGCGGATCTGGCGTTGAAACAGCGCCTGCCGTGCATGGGTCCTTTCCGCGAACTGGCGGAAGCGGGAGCATTGGCGGGATTCGGCGTGCCGACGGACGCGATCAACCGCCGCGCGGCGCACTACGTCGACAAGATCCTGAAAGGTGCGCGGCCCGGCGACCTGCCGGTCGAGCTGCCGGCGACCTTCGAGTTGACGCTGAACCGGAAGACCGCGAAGGCGCTGGGCATCACCTTTTCGCCGGTGCTGCTGCTGCGCGCGGACAAGGTGATCGAATGATAGCGCGCCGCCGCCTGATGCTTGCGATTGGCGCAGGTTCCGTACTGGCCTGTGCAGGTGCCGCGGCGCAACCCGCCAAGCCGCCGCGACGCATCGCGTTGCTGATGCCCTCGTCATCTGGCTTCAGCAAACCGCAACTCGATGCGTTCATGACACGGCTGGCCGAGCTCGGACATGTCGAGGGCCGCAATCTCGTAGTCGAGAAGCGCTGGGCCGATGGCAAGGTCGACCAGCTGCCGGTGCTGGCGCGCGAGCTTCTGGCCCTGAATCCGGAAGTCGTCGTCGCTCCGAGCTCGCAGGTGGCAGCGGCGTTCAAAAAGGCAACGAGCAAAGTGCCTGTTGTGTTTACGGCCGTCTCGAGCCCGGTGGAGCAGGGGTTCGTGGCGAGCCTGTCGCATCCCGGCGGCAACATGACCAGCCGCAGTTTTCGAAGCGAGGCGCTGGCCACGAAACTGGGGGAGATGCTGCGCGAAATTTTTCCGGCGGCGCGCACGATCGCGGTGCTGGAGATCGATGATCAAAATATGAAAGTGTTTCGATCGGCCCTCCAGGCGAATATGGCGAAGCTCGGCTTCGCGACGGAATACGTCCTCGTGAGCAACCCGGCTGCATTTGCCCCGGCGTTCGCGCAAGTGGCCAGGTCGCGCTCCGAGATCCTGTTTGTCGGTGCTGCTCCCATGATGGTTTCGAACATCCGGGAGCTCATAGAGCGTGCAGAAAAAGCTCGGATTCCGGTAGTCGCATTGCGCAGGGCGTTCACCGCCAGCGGCGGGCTTCTCAGCTATGACAGCGATCTCAAGGATGACTACCGGCGTGCCGCAGAGTACGTGGACCGCATTCTGCGAGGCGCAAAGCCTGCCGACCTTGCCGTCGATCAGCCGGAACGGTTTCACCTTTCGGTCAATCTGCGGACTGCGCGGGTTCTCGGAATAAAGATTCCGCAATCGGTGCTGCTGCGCGCTGATGAGGTGATCGAGTGAGGACATTGTCAAACAATTGCATGCTTAAGTGCGCTCCAGGAGCGGCTCGCAGGGTAGTTCGTGTATCGATATCGGTACATTCATCGCGCGGATGCGGCCGATGAACAGACGCAACGCGATCCTTGCGCTCGCCGCGCTCGCGGCTGCGGCCGGGCCGCTGCGCGTGTATTCCCAGCCGCCGAAGATCCGTCGCATCGGGGTGCTCCTGGGCGGCACCGCGGAAGGACACAAGGCGATGATGGGCGCGTTCGCCAAGCGGCTGCGCGAACTCGGCTGGGAGCCGGACCGCACGATCTCGATCGAGGCCCGCTACGCCGACAACCGACTCGATCGCCTGCCGCCGCTTGCCAAGGAGCTTGTTGAGAGCAAGGTCGAACTCGTGGTTTCGAGTTCGACCCCTGGGGCGCTCGCGATGAAGCAGGCCACCTCCAGCCTCCCGGTGGTGTTCACGGCGGTGGCCGATCCGGTCGCGCTCGGCCTCGTACAGAGCCTCGCCCGCCCGGGCGGCAACATGACCGGCGTCTCGAGCCTGGTCCTCGACATCGCCGGCAAGCAGTTCGAACTGCTCACGGCACTCGTCCCCAGGCTGGAGCGCCTGGCGTTCATGTCGTTTCCGGGCCACCAGGCCAACAAGCCGATGATTGCGCAGCTCGAGACAGCGAGCAGAAACGCCCGCGCCACGCTCGTCGTGGTCGAGGTGGGATCCGCGCAGGCGCTGGACGCGGCCTTCGCCAAGGCTGCCGCGGAACGCGCGACCGCGATGATCATTCCCCCCGACCCGCTCTACTTTTCGCTCCGCCGGCGCATCGCGCAGCTCGCCACCGAGAATCGCATCGCGACGGCGTTCGCCTCGGCTGTCTTCGTGCGCGACGGCGGTCTCATCAGCTATGGCCTGAACTACGCTGACGAATTCGCGCGATCCGCCGAGTACGTGGACAGGATTTTGCGCGGCGCCAAACCGGCCGATCTGCCAGTGGCGCAGGCCGAGCGTTTCGAGATGGTCGTCAATCGCGCCACTGCCAAGGCGCTGGGATTGACGATCCCCCAGTCGGTGCTCGTGAGGGCGGACGAGGTGGTCGAATGAGGCGCCGCAGCCTGTTGCAATCGCGAGCCGATACAGCGCGCGAGCAGTCCGGCCGAGTGTCAATCGAGCATACGTCGAATGTTCTGCTTAAGTGGCGGAAGATCCTGCTTAACCATCGCCCAGACCGCCTCGAGGTCAACCTTGAAATAAGCGTGGATCAAGCGATCACGAGTACCAGCAATTTGCCGCCAAGGCACATTGGGCTCGTTCGCGAGCAGCGCTGCGTCCAGATTTTTCACCGCTTCGCCGATAATTTCGATCTGGCGGACCACGGCGCTCTGGGTCTTGAGGTCAGCCATGAACTCTTCCTGACCTTCTACCGTAAAGCTCTCGATCGTCGCAATCGCTTCCAGTACGTGACCGAGGAAGAGCCGGTCACGCTCGTTCATAGCAGACGCGCTTCGGCCAGTATGCGTTCCTTCAAGGCGGGATGCAGCTCGCGCTCCGTACAAAGATCCACTTTGACTCCGAGAGCGTCTTCTATCTCGAGCTGGAGCCCGACGATGCCGACCAGTGATGTGCCGGGCGCGAGATCCACCAACAGGTCGAGATCGCTTCCTTCCTTGTCGAGGCCGTTCGCGGCCGATCCGAAAACGCGAACCCTGCGTGCGCCATGCGCGGCAGCAATGCCAATCACCTGGTCACGGCGTGCTGCGAGGGCTTCAGAGGGTCGCATGGCCGCATTTTCTCAGTTTTTCCACGGTCACGCGACGGGAGTGTTCCAATGAACCGCCGCGAACTGGTGCTTGCCTCAGGCGCTTGGGCGGCGCTCGCACCGGGATTCGCATTCGGGCAAGTCACCAGCAAGCGGCCGATGGTGGCTTATGTTTTCGGCCCGGTTCCGACCTCCGCAATGACGGGCATCCCTCCACATGCGCATGTGCGGGCGTTCGTGCAGCGTCTGCGCGAGCTGGGTTGGGAAGATGGGCGCAACTTCGTACTCGAATACCACGGGGCCGAGAACCGGCGCGAGCGCGCCCAGGCGATTCTTGCCGATCTCGCCGCGCGCAATGTGGACTTGATCTACGCGACGGCTACCGCCGGCGGCGCCACGGTCGCAGCGGACGCCATCCGGGCAACCCGCACCATTCCCATTGTCTTCGCTAGCGGCACCGACGTTGTCGCCACCGGCCTTGTCTCGAGCCTTGCCAGACCCGGGGGCAACGCGACCGGCGTCACCATCGCGGCGGGCCCGGAAATCGTCGGCAAGCGGCTCGCGCTGCTGAAGGAGATTGCGCCGCGCATCAAACGGGTCGCCTATATCGACCCCAGGTCGTTCAACACCGATTTCGTGCGCCAGGCCGCCGCGCAGCTCGGGCTGACGCCGATCTTTCCTGAAGTCGAGCGCGCGGAGGACTACGATGCGGCCTTCGCGATGGTCATGCGCGAGCGCGCGGATGCGCTGCTGGTGGGCAGTTTCGGAATGAATTCGGTCCACGCTCCGCGGATTGTGGGATTTGCCGCGCAGCAGCGGCTTCCGGCCTCGTTCGCCTTTCCGGAATCGGTCGAAGCCGGCGGGCTCGTGTCCTACGGCATCGACTTCCTCGATCTCAACCGCCGCGCGGCGGTGTATGTCGACAAGATCCTGCGCGGCGCGAAACCCGCAGACATGCCGGTCGAGCTGCCGAGCAAGTTCGAGCTGGTGGTGAACCAGAAAACTGCACGGACGCTCGGGATCACAATCCCGCAGAGCATATTGCTGCGCGCCGATCGGGTGATCGAATGAATTCGAAACAACTATCGCTCGTCTGCCTGATCGGCTTTTCGCTTGCGCTCGGCACGAACCCGGCGCTCGCCCAGCCCGCGCGCAAGCCGGCACTCATCGGCGTGCTCAGTGCAAATTTTCCGCCGCCGCGGGAAGACGCCTGCTACGACGCGTTTCGCAAGGGCATGCGCGACCACGGCTATGTCGAAGGCCGGGACGTGGTGTTCGAGCCGCGCTGGAGCGAGCTTGGCGTCAAGCGCATGGAGGATCTCGCGGCCGACCTGGTTGCCCGCAAGGTCGATGTGATCATGGTCGGGGTTACCAACGGGGCGATCGCTGCGAAAGCCGCGACCAATACGATTCCCATCGTGATGGGGCCGGTAAGCGATCCCGTCGAGCTGGGACTCGTTTCGAGCCTCAGGCGTCCCGGCGGGAATGTCACCGGCTTCGCGCTGTTCTCGCGGGAGAACACCGTCAAACGCCTCGAGTTCGTGCGTGAGCTGTTCGGTCCGGGTGCGAAGGTCAGCATTCTCACAACCCTCGATACCACCATCCAACGGGCATATTACGATTCCGCTGCGCGCGCCCTGTCGCTGGAAGCTTCGCTGATCGCTGTGCGCGGCCCGGAGGATCTTGCAAGTGCCTTCGAATCGGCTGCGCGCAATGCCTCCAAAGCGGTGGTTGTTGTCGCCGACCGAAAACTGACCCACTTATAGGGGTTATGCCGATCCAAAATTGACCCAGGTGTTCCACTTGTCCTGCCTAATTTTTGGTTCGTCAGTAAAAACTGTGGGCGAGTTTGGGCTCGGGTAGTTTTCCAAGTACATGATATAGCGCCAGTTCTGTCGCCTTGAAGGTGCGGAAGCCGTACGCTTTTCTCATAGTGACTTTGGCTTTGTTGTTCAGGCCTTCGATTATGCCGCTGGAGAACTCCTTGCGGGCGCGAAAGTAGTTGAGCAGGAGCTCGCGGTGGCTGCGCACGGTGCGCACGAATTTCTTGAGCGGTTCGATGCGCGAGCGCATTACCTCGGTGCACCACTGGTCGAGGAACTTGCCCGCCCAAGTGGGCGAGTCGTAATCCCAGAAGTGCTGGAAATATTCCTTGAACAGGTAGGCACGAACGCTCTTGAGGTTGTAGCCAAGGACCTCGCGCAGCTTGATGCGCTGGTTGTCGGTCAGGTTCTCCGGGCGCTTGAGCAGGCACCACCGGGATCGCTTGAGCACCGGTTCGTAGCCATCTTTGATCATCTGCCGGGCCTCGCCGGAGCGGATTTCGTCGATGGCCACGTTGAGCTTGGCCACGACGTGGAAGCGGTCCAGGATGTTCAGGGCAGCGGTGCAGTTCTTCTTGATCACATCCAGGTACGGCTTCCACATGTCCGAGCACACGAACTCGATGCGCTGGGTCAGTTCGGTGCCGATCAGGTCGAAGAATTTCTGGAAGGCCGCCTTGGTGCGCTCCTCGCCCACCCACAGCAAGCGGGTGCAACCGGCGTCGATCTGGTAGACCAGGGTCAGATACTTGTGGCCCTTGCCGTAGGCGATCTCGTCCACGCCGATGGCCCGGATCGACCCCAGTTGCCGGTGCAGCAATCCCCATTCCACGACGTAGGCCACCGCTTGGTGGACTTTCTCCCAACTGGTGTGGAACGACTGCGCGGTCTCCTTCCAGGACAGCTTACGTGCCCATTGCGCCAGGTACAGCATGTACGCCTTGGTCAGTTGGTGCTTGCCCGTGCCCCAGGGAACCTCCTCGACCTTGACCCCGCAGCGCCTGCAATCGACCCGGCGCATGCAGTACAGTAGGACCACGGCGAAGCCCCAGATCGGGATGAACTCGAAGCTGCGCTGGGGCATCTGGTCATAGCCGCTGGCCGGTTGATGGCATCCTGAGCAGCGCGCCTTGGATCCCTGGCGCGGGCGCACATCGACTTCGATCGTATTGCAGGCCGTTTGTAACCGGGTCCCGGTGTAGACAAAGCTGGGGAAATGATGACAGGCGTTGAGAACGCGGGTCAGGAGCATGGTCGGTAGGAACCAGAAAGCTCATCAAGGTCCGAGTATGCGTGCCGCGCAGGCCACCTCCTTGGTCCAATATTGTCCGGACCTGGCGCAGTGGCCGCAGCGCTGGCAATTCGATGAGCACGATATCGCGCCGGGCCAGCGCATCGTGGAATTCCTCACGCCCTTCCTGCTTCACCTGATCGAGGAGGGTCTGGCCACCAAGGCGTTGCACCGGCACCGCGACCACCTGTGGATGCTCGGTGGCGAACTCATACGGCGCCGTTACGAGGACGACACGCTGAAGAAGATTCCCGTCGGCAAAGCCATCGCCGAACTTATCGAAGAAGAAGGCGGCCCGCTGATCTGGCCCCGGATAACCGAGGCACAGCAGCGATCCTTCGACGCTACCTGCCGCAAGCTCTACAAGTACCTCAACTCAACCCCAAAACCCGCTCGGTAGGGGAAAAACCACCCACGAATTCCGCTGACGAGGCTAATTTTTAGGCGGGAGATAAAAGGGTGATCACCATGGAAATGTTGGGCAAGATTCGGCGGTTGTATTTACGCGACAAACTGTCGCTACATGAGATAGCGAAGCGCACTGGCTTATCGCGCAACACGATACGCACATGGTTGAGGGCCTCTGATAAGGCGGTTCCGCCGACGTACCGCAGGGGCACTGGGGTGCGCAAGCTCGATGCATTTCACGCTGCGCTGGAGCAGGCGCTCAAAGCCGACGCTCACCGTACCAAGCAGAACAGGCGAACTGCGAAGGCGTTGTTTGCGCAAATCAAGGCGGACGGGTACGGGGGTGGCTACACGCAGCTAACCGCTTTCGTGCGCGGCTGGCGGGGGCGCGAAGGCAAGGCGCCGCGAGCCTTTGTGCCGCTGAAGTTTGAGCTGGGCGAGGCGTTTCAGTTCGACTGGAGCGAAGAGGGCTTGGTGATTGGCGGCATCTATCGGCGGCTGCAGGTATCGCACCTGAAGCTGTGTGCGAGCCGCGCGTTCTGGCTGGTGGCCTACCCGAGCCAGGGTCACGAAATGCTGTTCGATGCGCACACGCGCTCGTTTGCTGCGTTGGGCGGGGTTCCGCGGCGAGGCATCTACGACAATATGAAAACGGCCGTGGACAAGGTCAAGAAGGGCAAGGGGCGTGTGGTCAATGCGCGCTTTGCGGTGATGTGCGCGCACTACCTGTTTGACGCTGACTTCTGCAACGTGGCCTCCGGGTGGGAGAAGGGGGTGGTGGAGAAGAACGTGCAAGACAGTCGTCGGCGCATCTGGCTGGATGCGCAGAATCGGCGGTTCGGTTCCTTCGCTGAACTCAATGTGTGGCTGGGCGAGCGTTGCCGATCGCTGTGGAATGAGGTGCGTCATCCCGAGCACAAGGAATTTTGCGTTGCAGAAATCCTGGAGCAGGAGTGCGCTGAGATGATGCCTATGCCCACTGCGTTTGACGGGTATGTGGAGAGGCCGGCACGGGTATCGAGTACGTGCCTGGTCAGCGTGCAGCGCAACCGGTACTCGGTGCCGTGTGAGCTGGCGGGTCAGCGGGTCAGCACCCGGGTCTATCCGAACCGGGTCAGTGTGGTGGCGGGAGACGCCTTGGTCGCCAGCCATGATCGGCTGACCGAGCGAGGTCAGGTCTGCTACGACTGGCAGCACTACATCGCGCTGGTGGAGCGCAAACCGGGGGCGCTGCGCAACGGCGCCCCCTTTGCCGACATGCCGGCGCCACTCAAGCAGTTAAAGCTTGGATTGATGCGCCATGCGGGCGGAGACAAGGTCATGGCGCAGGTGCTCGCAGCCGTACCCACTGCGGGACTGGACGCGGTATTGGTGGCGGTGGAATTGGTGATCGAGTCGGGTGCGCTCAGTGCCGAGCATGTCGAGAATGTGCTGGCGCGACTCAATGCCAGCCCCGCACCGGCGAGCGTGGAGACGAGCCTGCAACTCAAGGAGGCGCCGCAGGCCAATACCGGGCGGTACGACAGCCTGCGGGGTCCTGAGGGCACGACGGTTGATGAGGTGGAGGCCGACCATGCGTGATGTCACTACCGAGCTCAAGGAACTGCGCTTGCAGGGCATGGCCAGCGCCTGGACGGATTTGATGGCTCAGGGCGCGAGTTCAACCGAGTCCTCGAGGTGGCTGATCGAACACCTCCTGCAGGCTGAAACCACGGACCGGGCGATGCGATCGGTAAGTCACCAGATGCATGCCGCCAAGTTCCCCGTGCATCGTGATCTGGCGGGATTCGATTTCAACTCGTCCAAGGTCGATCAACCCCTGGTGCGGCAACTGGCGACGCTGTCGTTTACCGACACGGCGCAGAACGCGGTGCTCATTGGCGGGCCTGGCACGGGCAAGACCCACTTGGCCACCGCCATCGCGGTGTCCGGGATCGCCATGCAGGGCAAGCGGGTGCGCTTTTACTCAACGGTCGATCTGGTCAACGTCCTGGAACGGGAGAAGCGCGACGGCAAAGCCGGGCGGATTGCGCTGTCGCTGATGCGCATGGACCTCATCATTCTCGATGAGCTGGGGTATCTCCCGTTTAGCCAGGCCGGTGGCGCTTTGCTGTTTCACCTTCTGTCCAAGCTATACGAGCATACGAGCGTGATCATCACGACGAACCTGAGCTTCTCTGAATGGGCCAGCGTGTTCGGCGACGCCAAGATGACCACGGCGCTACTGGATCGGCTCACCCATCACTGCCACATCGTGGAGACGGGCAATGAGTCATACCGATTCCAGCACAGCAGCATGGCCGCGAAGTCGCGTATCAAGTCGCGGGAGCACAAGCGCAAGGGTGGCAAAGAAGCCCAGGCTGAGGAGCCATTCTGAACCGAAGCGCGCGGGGAAATCCGCTACGGGCTACGCCCTTCGCGCCTTCCCCCGCGCATCCTGCTTATTGAGAAAGACCAGAAAGGAGGCCGTCAAAAACCAGCTATTTGCTATCCACAGTTGCTGATTCAAAAAACAGCAACCGGCCCTGGGTCAATATTCAATCGGCAGGGTGGGTCAATATTCAATCGGCGCCAACAAGCTTATTCAAGGGGGAGCAACAATGCGCGACAACAGCTCAGATGTAAACATCGAACTTCACAAGATGGCGGTGGAGCAGCACAAGGCGAATCGCGAATCCCTGCTGGCCAACGAAGCCTTCACGATTTCGATGCAGCAAGTTGTCGCAGGCGGCCTACTGATCGGATGCCTGACAAAGTTGAGCGAGCTGTTCCAATTGTTTGGGGGTGTAAAACTGGGACTCTCATTCTCACTTGCTGGGATTGCGTTGGTAGCAGCGGTTCTGGCAGCACAGTTCCGTCATGACTATCGGATGTGGGACGTTAAAGCTGCAGCAGCCAGCGAGAAAGAGGCGCAAAGATCGTGCTTTACATCGGCGGGAAAATTTCTCCGACTCATGCGCCGCGCAATGTGGACGGCAACGGCATGCACTGTCGCGGCGGTTGTTGTGATGGTCGGCTCTGCGTTGACAGGCAACCTTCCAGCGGTTCACCTTTAACGTCGCCGTCTACGCCTGTACGGCAGCCGATCATTAGCTCGCGAGCTGGGTCTTCATCAGCCCGTCGAGATAGCCCTCCATCATCCCGAGATTTATGAAAGATACCCTCAAATCGGACTGATCCGCTTCGGCCAGCGCCGCATAGTATGGTCTTCGGTTTTCTCGGATTTGCTTGGGAATCGTGTTTTTTCCTGGCACCCATAGCCGAAGTTTTACGCATAGCACCCAAAAGCACATTGCGCGGGCGGTTCGACCATTGCCTTCAATGAATGGATGAATCCAACATATTCGCCAAAGCGTGAATGCGGCGAGATGGATGGCGGTCTTTGCAGCCCAGTTAGAGTTCAGATATGCAATGAGCTCATCCATGAGCGGTACAACTTGGTCCGGATGGGGTGGCGCGTGTTTGCTGTGGTGTATCGCCACCCCTCTCTTGCGGTAGGCCCCCGGCTCGTCGCATATGCCTACTACCGCATGGTAGTGAAGACGGTGAATGATTTCGTGCGAGACGGTGACGCTGGTTTCGGTCAGTGCGATTTCGACCATGGTGCGTAGTAGGTCGTATTGCGCCAACAGATTTCGATCCTCGATGACTTTATGCATCTTAGGATCGTCTTCGACGGTAATTACCTTCATGGAGACCCCCCTCCCTCAAGGCAAAAAAAAACCCAATGGCCATTCCATTGGGTTTCGTGCGACCTTGTCAGGTCTTATTTTTCGTCAGCGACTATTCCTTTGAAATACGTCGAGGCATGACGCATCGTTTCGATGCTGCCCTTACTTTCCTCCGGCGCATTTCCGTACGCAAAGCTGATGCGTTGCTCCTCGATTTCCGCAGGCGTCATCTGATGATTGCGAGCAGCCTCAAGCAATTTTTCCAGTTCTTGATCCATGACTTCACTCCTTGATAGGCCTCTATCCGCATCACAAGAAGATGCGCGTCCCACCAACTACCCAATTACCAGCGTTCACGTCGTGCAAACGTCTGCACGTTCCCCCTGTCCGGAGCGCTTAGCCAAGTAGAGTACCTGAAAAAAAAAGCCACCTCAAGTAGTTTCCACTTTAAAACTGGGCCTTAACACACTGAATTAACTACAAAAGCCGACTGGAGGTCCTCAGTCCCGACTTTAGGGGGTATGTATTAGACCGCAGTCCCCACTCCACATTGCACGGCATCATGGATTTTTTCGACATACCTCTCTGTGCGATGGCGCACTCACTTTCTCCATCGATTTTCGATGCGGACTGTCGCACATTTTCGCCCGATCGGCGTCTTAATCTTCGCCAGTCCCGTGTCCGTCCACCCGTGGAAGGGAGTCAGCGCGCTTGGCGACGATCCCCCTCAAGTTCCTCGGCCGCTGCCTAGGCGTACATGGCTTCGCCATGGCCTTCGACGTGGGTGGCGTAGCAGACGCGCTTCAGTCAGCGCAACGCTGGCTTCAGAATCACCTTGCGCTCGACGTGCGGCAAGTTGCGCACGTCGAATCAATGCGATTGCTTACGCTGCCTTGGATAGTGGCCCTTTGCCTAGGGTCGCTTCGATCCGGTTTTGTAGTCGCATTTTGAAATCGGGGAGTTTTTCGAAGGACCAGTCCACAAAGTTGTACTGCCGGTTGTCGAAGTGGACTCTATGGTAACGGCCGCTCCGAATGGTCCAAACGACTGGAATGTCGCGACCCATGGCGAAGCCTGCCTCAAAATAAACACCGCCCCGGTTTCCCGTAAAGTCGGCCACGACAAATCGGCTTCGCCTGATCATGGCAACTATCTCGTCGTCGATCTTGTTGTTGTGCTGCACACCGTCTATCCGCTGGGGATCGTATCCAGCGTCACGAATCGCGGGCTCAATGCCCTCAGTCCAGATGGGACGCAGTTTTTCTGAGAACCACATTGCACAAAATCCAATGGCGCTTTCGCTACTAGTTCCTTGACGCATCCTTTGAATTTCCTGATGGCCATGTGGCGTGAGGTAGAGACTTACAAGCGGAGGGGTCGGTGACATTGCCTCAGAAACTAGGCCTGCCAGCAAACCCTGTCCCATCAATACTTCGACGAACAGATACTGGACTTCGACAAAGTTCTCGGACCAAGAGATTGCTAACCAGTGCTCATTACTCGGCGAAGAAAAGTGGAAATCAGCAAGAGCGCCAATGGTCGGCAGACGTTTACCCATCTCAAGCAAGATCTTTGCTGCGCGTTCCGATACTGATGGCGATCTCAGCGTTAAGAGGAAATCGATATCCAAGCTTGATAACTCAACATTTTGATGCTCGCGAATCCAGCCGCTGGCGTTGGAAATCTGGCGAGATTCGAGCTTCCGCTGACTTAGTACGGCCCAAACTAAATTTGACGCGCTGAACTGCCCACAGCGCGGGCAAATGAAACGAGTGGCGTCTCGGCCCATCGTGTCTCCAGTTGCGGCCTTTAGCCTGCAAATCGGGCACTCGTGTGTTCCGTCAGCCATGCGAATCCCTTTGTGGAGAGTCTCCCGTTATCGGGAAGAGCTGGTTGATGATGTCTGCCGCGCGCTCAAGGGAGAAGGCGGTCTGCAGAGTCACCATATGCCGGCCGTGGGCCAAGGTATTTCGAATATTCGGGAGGTGCTCCACTACGAGCTTGGTGACGCTTGGCGCTCTTTCTGGGGACACTAGGCGCGCCTCTTCGTGGCCGTCTCCGACATCGACCCATTCAATGAAATTCTGATTGAAGCCCGCATCTGAGATCCAGCCTTCATTAGCGGCGATGCGAAGCAGTTTTCTGAGCGAGGGCCCGTCATCCTGCGGCGTGATACCGCGACTGGCCCGAAATCGAGCCCTTAACGCTGCCTCGATCGCAAGGATTGCGTAAAGCTCTGCTACGGGAAGAAAGTAGTAATAGCACCAGGCGTACACGTACGCATGCCTTGCGATGTCGAACTGTGAATGAACCTCCTCGGGCGCCGCGTCATTCAGTGTGATGGAGGACGCAGTCGCGTGTAGCCGCTCGAGGGAATGCAGGATTGCCGGGCTGACATCGTCCGGCCTGAAGATCTGATCGAGTGGTTTTAGCTCTGCCATTAGGGGCGCAAGCTTCTTAAATACTTCATATTCCACCGCGCACAGGTCTTTTGAACGAGCCACTCAAAAGCGGTTTTTCGCCGATTCCCGCTTACATCCTGACGGTACGTTGATCGAGAAAGCGCTCGATCTCGGACTCGTCATAGCGGATCAGCCGTCCGACCCGGATCCAAGACAGCTTGTAGCGCTTGGTGCAGCGCCACACTGCCAAGGTGCCGGCGGACTTCAGACCGAGACGCGCTGCGGCTTCCTCTGGGGTGAGGAGGTTCCGAGCGGGCCCCGTCTGGAGTGGCCGCATATGCTGCTACCTTCAAAAACTACGGAATCGTTCCGCTGCGCCCGAGTGCCACTGCTTTACACGCGCTTCGGTAGCACTCAGGTAGCACCGACAGCGACAAGCCCTTATGCGAAGTAACCGCTGATCGCGCCTAAGTTCTTGTTTTGATTTTGGTAGGCCGTGGCGGATTCGAACCGCCGACCAACGGATTAAAAGTCCGCTGCTCTACCAGCTGAGCTAACGACCCAAAACGAACCGCGGATTTTACTTGGTGGGCGGTTA
>Ga0163152_10002823_pt1 | contig 23711 bp, 25 predicted proteins | sample OliLakLV19MP8IB2_FD_148635 | JGI IMG/M metagenome (GOLD analysis project Ga0163152, IMG submission 148635) | Freshwater microbial mat bacterial communities from Lake Vanda, McMurdo Dry Valleys, Antarctica - Oligotrophic Lake LV.19.MP8.IB-2 | ecosystem: Environmental > Aquatic > Freshwater >...
GTGCTGGATTGCCTGGTGGCAGGCGATCGCCTCGCATTCGCCAAGGTGAACCGGCTGATCTCGGGCTTTCTGGTGCAGCTCCGGGCGTTCGACTTCCGCGACGAATGGGACGATCTCCGCCAGGAGGTCGTGATGTCGTTGGTTGCGAACGCCCGCGCCGGCCGTTTGCGGGACCCGGAGGCTTTCCTCGGCTACGCCCGCATCATCACCCGCAACAAGGTCGTCGACCGCTTGAAGGGCGCCCGCCGCCGCCACGAACGGACGACGGTTGCGTGGGACGAGGAGTCGGCGCGGACGGCGGGGGCGGTCGAAGATCCGGCATTGGCCGCGGCGCGCGAGCTCTGGACGGCCGTCCGCGATCTCCCCGACGAGCAGCAGGACGTCCTCGACGGCATCTACCGTCAGGGCAAGACCTACCAAGCCGTGAGCGACGAGACCGGGATTCCGCTCGGCACGATGAAGCGGCGTTTGCGGGACGCGTTGATGGCGCTCCGACGGCGATTCGCAGATGATCCGGAGACGAGTCGATAAAATGCGCGGTTCAATGCGTGATCCAATGCCGGCCCGCCCGACGACCTACTCGTCGATGGAGGCGGACCTCTCATGAAGTGTCGGCGCGCCTTCGACGCCGATCTGGCGGCCGTGCTGCGCGGGGAGGCGAGCGACGCCGACTTCCTGGCGCACTATCCGGCGTGCCCGGAGTGCGCGGCCGAGGTGCAGGTCTGGCGCGAGCTCGACGGGATGCTGCGCGCGGGCGCCCCGGCCGACGCGGCCCATCCCGATCCGGAGGCTCTGCTCGCGTTCGCCGATGCGCCGAGCACACTCGCTGCTGCGGTGCGGCGCGACATCGAGCAGCACCTGGCGGCGTGCCGCCTCTGCACGGACGAGTTGCGAACCCTCGCGCGCTTCGACCCGGCGACGCTCGCGGCGGCGGCGCCAGCCTCAGCTGTTGCGCCGGTGCCGCGGGCGGCCGTCACCGCCGCGTCGGGGCCGGACGTGAGCGACGACGCCCCGGGCTCGGGCGGATGGCTCGCACGCATGGTCTGGCACCCGGCCTTCGCGTACGCGCTCGTCGCCGTGCTGCTGGTGCCGCTGCTGCGCGATCAGCTCTGGCGGATTCCCACGGTCTCACGCGTGATGGAGGCCGAGCACGAGGAGCGGCGGCAGGCGCCGGGGTCGGCGGCACCGGTGCTCGGCACGGCGCCCGCGCCGGCACCCGTTGCACCGCCGCCACCACCCCAGGAGTTGGCGGATAAAAAGGAGAAACTCGCGCAGCTGGAGGATCGATTTGTCGCGGCCGCGCAAGGCCCGACGGAATCGAAAGAGCGTGTCGCTGCCGCCGATGCCGATGCACGGAAGGACGTGGCCCCAGTGAAGCGGATGGCGCCCGTGCAAGCGGCGCCGGCCGATACCGGCGGTACGGGGTTGCACAGGCGGGAGCGGCAGCTGGACGAAGCCGCCGCGCCGGCGGATGCCGCCCGCCTCGGGCGTGAGGGGCTGCGACAACCGGACATCGACATCGCGGCGGAACCCGAAGCGGCCTTCGCGTCGCGGGCGCGCGGTGCCGTGGTCCCAGGCGCGGCGCCGAAGCCCGAGACCGACGTTGCCGCGAACCTATCGGCAAAGACGGCGGCGGGCGGCGCCGGCGGCGCGATCGTCGAGGTGCGCGCGAGCGCACCCACCGTCATTCCGTTTGCGGTCGCCGAGGGCGGCGTGCAGCTGCGCATGGACCGACCGGAGGAATTCGACGATGGAGCGATCAACGTCTCCGTCCGCGGGCGGCACATCGGTGGCCGCATGATTTCGACGCACGTTGCCGACGGCGCAAACGCCATCGAGCTGCGGATACCACCCCGGTGGCTCACGCCTGGGGACTACGACGTGAACCTGTCACAGGTCGGAAACGCGACCCACGGAACCTCCAACGACGGGATATTTCTTCACCTCATCGTGAGCGCCCCAACCCCCCCCGCGGCCGGCCGGTAAATCTCGGATTCAGGGTTGCCGGTCCCGTTCCGCCCCGCTAAACCACTGGCCCCATGACCGAACAAAAAGCGACCAATATCGTCTGGCACCAAGGAACCGTCACGCGCGCCGATCGCGAAAAGATCAACGGCCACAAGGCATGTACCGTGTGGCTCACTGGTCTTTCCGGCTCGGGCAAGTCCACTATCGCCGTCGACCTCGAGAAGCGGCTTTGGGAACGCGGCATCCGTGCCTACATCCTCGACGGCGACAACGTCCGTCACGGCCTCAACAAGAACCTCGGCTTCTCGCCCGAGGATCGCACCGAGAACATCCGCCGCATCGGTGAAGTGGCGAAGCTCTTCACCGAAGCCGGTGTCGTGGCGCTCACGGCGTTCATCTCGCCGTACCGTGCCGACCGCGACCAGGTCCGCACGATCATGGCGGACGGCGACTTCGTCGAAGTGCACGTCGATTGCCCGGTCGAAGTCTGCGAGCAACGCGACGTGAAGGGCCTCTACAAGAAGGCGCGCGCCGGTGAGATCAAAGAGTTCACCGGGATCTCCGCGCCCTACGAGGCGCCCGAGAAGCCCGAGCTCACCATCAACACGGCAGGGCAGAGCGTCGAGGCGAGCGCGAACCAGATCCTCGCGTACCTCGAGAAGCAAGGCATCGTTTCCAAGGCCTGACCGTGCATGCCGGGAGCTGACGCCAACGCTGGCGGCGGCTCCCGGCATGAATCTGCGCCCGCAGTCACCGCGCCGGTGAGTGCGGAGCCGAGAGTCGCGCAGCCAGTGGCTTGGCATGCGGCGCTCGTGGTGGCAGCCGTCGCGGTCGTGTACGCGAACGCGCTCGGTGCGGCCTTCGTGTGGGACGACCTCTATTTGGTCGTCGGCAATCCCGCGATCAAGCAGCTCGCGCACGTGCCGGGGCTCTTCTGGTCGGATCTCTTTCCGGCGGGCATCGACAGCGGCTACTACCGACCGCTGCAGGCGCTGACGTACGCCGTCGACTACGCGTTCTGGGGCCTGAACCCGGCGGGCTTTCATCTGACCAACGTGGTCCTGCACGCCGCGACCGCCGTGCTGCTGTATCGCGTCGGCGTGCGTGTGCTCGGCTCGGCGACGGCGGCGCTCGCCGCGGCGTTGCTCTTCGCGGTGCACCCGCTGCACGTCGAAGCCGTCACGTATGTCGCCGGCCGGTCCGATCCGCTCGCCGCCCTCTGCCTGCTCGTCGCCGTGCTCGGTTTCCTGCGCGGCGACGCGCGCGGGCGCGGGCTGTCCGTCGCCGCGTATGTGTGCGCGCTCCTCGCGCGCGAGGCCGCGTTCGTGTTGCCGTTGCTGCTGGTGGTGCTCGATCGGGTGCCGCCCGGCCGCGTGCGCCGACCACCGTCGTCCTATCTCCCGTACGTCGGCGCGCTCGGGCTGTATGTCGTGCTCCGGTCGCTCGTTCCGACGCCGACTCCGGTCGCATTCGCCGAGACCGTGCCGCTCGGGTTTCGGCTGCTCACGATGGCCGAGGTGATCGTGCGCTACCTCGGGCTCGTCGTCGCGCCGATCGGCCTCCACATGGAGCGGGTCGTCGCGCCCGTGACGTCGGTCGTCGACCCGCGCGCGCTCGCGGCGGTGGCGGTCGTGGCGATGCTCGTGATCAGCCTGATCCGTGCCCGCTCGACGCGCGCGTGGCCGGTCGCCCTTGGCGGCGCGTGGTTCTTCGTCGCGCTCCTGCCGGTCGCGCACCTGGTGCCGCTCGCGACGTTCATGGCCGAGCACTGGCTCTACGTGCCGCTCATGGGACTCTGTCTCGCCGCCGGGTGGAGCATCGACGCGATCCCACCACCGGGAGGGCGCCGGGCGATGGCGGTCGGCGTCGCGGTCGTGGTCGCGGTGTACGGCGGGATCACGATGCGACAGAGCGCGCGCTGGCGCGACGGTCGCACGCTCTACGAGTATCTCGTGCCGCTCGCTCCCGAGAGCGCCCGCGTGCGCGTCAATCTCGCCCAGGTCTACCAAGAAGCGGGCGAGCTCGAGCGCGCCCGCGGGCTCTATCTGGACGTCGTGCGTCTCCGGCCGAACGACGTCGCAACCGCGGAAGCGCTCAACAACCTCGGCAACATCGAGCGCGCGAGCGGGGCCGCCGCCGCGGCGCTCGCGCACTTCGAGCGGGCGCTCGTGCTGAAGCCGCGGCACGTCGTGGCGCGGAACGGTCGGGCGCTCGCGCTGCAGGATCTCGGGCGCGTCGACGAGGCCGAAGCCGAGCTGCACGCCGCGCTCGCGCTCGATCCCGAGGCTGCGACGACGCGGAGCAACCTCGGCAATCTGTCTTTTCGCCGCGGCGACCTCGCGCGCGCCCGCGAGCACTATCTCGCCGCCGTCCGGCTCGACCCCGACCACGCCGATGCCCACAACAATCTCGGCAGCGTCTACTTCCGCCTCGGCGACCGCGCCGGCGCCGAGGCGGAGTATCGAACGGCCTTACGCTTGAATCCGGCGTCGGAAGGCGCCCGCCGGAATCTCGCGATCGTGCTCGGCGAGTGAGGCTCAGGGCGCCACGATCACCGTTTCCGGGACGCGGATGCGGGTGGTGGGTCAGTTCGATGGGTGACGGGTGGCCGACGCGTGGCGAAGCCGATCCGTCTTCGTTGCCGGCCCGGCGCGCCCGAACTCGGTCGCTGCGCTCCCTCAGACAGCGGGCGCGCTGGTGGCCGGCTCATCGTTGAACACTTCGGCTCCGCCGATCGGATGCCTCGGCTCTCGCCACTACGTCGGCCACCCGTCACCCATCGAACTGACCCACTGCCCGGATGCGACCGTCGGTTGCGCTTCGCGGGGGGACCGCGTACCTCCGAGCCCGCGTGCGATCGCCGACCTTCCTCGTGACGATTTTGGTGACGCTGGTTACGGCGTGTGCCCCGCGGCCGGCTCTCCGCGTCGCGGCGCCACCCGCCGCGGCGCCGATTCCGGTACGCGATCCCATCGGCATCACGAGCCGAGTGTTCATCGACGACGCGCGTGATCGGAAGCTCGCCACGACGATCTGGTATCCCGCGGTCCCCGGGAGCGTGCAGCACGAGATCGAGTGGGACGGCATCTTCATCGGTCGCGGTGCGTGGAACGTCCCGCTGCGCCCGAGCCGGCAGCGCTTTCCGATCGTGCTGTTGTCCCATGGCAGCGGCGCAGACGCCTCCAACCTCACGTGGCTGGCCGAGCCGCTCGCGGCGCGGGGTTACGTCGTCGTCGCCGTCGATCACCCCGGGGATCGCTTCGGTGACTCGAGCCAGGAGGGGCGGTTCGCCGCGTGGCGGCGGCCAGGCGATGTGCGCGTCGCGCTCGATCGGGTGCTCGCGGATCCGACGTTCGGTCCGCGGCTCGATCGCACGCGCATCGCCGCGGCCGGGCACTCATCCGGAGCGTACACCGTGCTCGCGCTCGCCGGCGCCCGCTTGGAGCCACGGGCGTATCTCGCCTACTGCGGCGGGCACAGGCGTGGTCCCGACTGCAAGCTCTTCGACGATCTCGATCCGAAGGACATTCCGGACCTCGCCGAGGCCAGCCGCTCGGGGCGCGACTCACGCGTGCGCGCGGTCCTCGCCTTGGCACCCGTGCTCGGCCCGGGCATCGACGCCGCCAGTCTCAGGCGCATCCGCATCCCCGCGACGATCGTAGCGTCGCCGACCGATTCGGTCGTCCCGTTCAAGTTGAACGCGGCCCGCTACCAGCGCTTCCTCCGACAATCGCGGACTACGAAGGTGCCGGGCGATCACTTCGTGTTCATGCCGATGTGCACGTTCGCGGGGCGCGTCGTGGCGGCGCAGGTGTGCGTCGACGGCGACGGCGTCGACCGCCAGGCGATCCACGACCAAGTGGCTGCTCTGGCGCTCGCGTTCTTCGATCGCCAGCTCCACGTCGCGCCGCCGCATGCCGCACGCGGTCCGCGTCGCGCCCGTCCGCGGCACTGATCGCCGTCGCCCTGATCGCGCCCGACTCCGCGATCGTCCGAGTGTCTAGGCGCTGAGCGCCTTCTGGAATCCCGGGCGCGCCGCAAGGCGCTCCCAATACGCGGCGATGTTCGGATGATCGGCGCCGACGCAGCCGAGCATGCGGGCCGCCATCAAAAAGTAGCCCATCATGATGTCGGCACCGGAGAGCGTACCGCCGACGAGATACTCCTTGCCCTCGAGGCCGCGCTCCAGGACGTCGAGCGCGTTCTTCGCGCGCACCTTGCCGTCGGCGGCGACCTGCGGAATCCGCTCGGCTTCGGGGAGGAACATCGTGTGACGGGCGATGTCGCCGATCGGAGGAAACGCAGTCGCCTCCGCGAAGTGCACCCACTGAAGATACAGACCGCGGTCGGGGGTGCCGATCGCCGGCGCGAGCTTCCCGTTGCCGTACTTCTCGGTCAGATATTCCAGGATCGCGCCCGACTCGAACATCACGAGCCCACCGTCTTCCAGCGTCGGAAACTTTCCGGCCGGCGTGTCCTGCTCGAACGAATGCCGCGGCGGCTTGAAGGCGACGGTCGCCAGCTCGTACGGAATGCCGAGCTCTTCCAGCAACCAGATGATGCGAATCGAGCGGGTGAGCTGCGCGTGGTAGAGCTTGATCATTTCGAAGCCTCCGACGGGTGGGATGGGGGCGGTGGTACGCGGTGCTCGTGGCACGGTCAAGGCGGCGGCTCCCCGGACCATCTCCGACCTGCCCGCCTGCTGCTTCATCACTCGATCTCGTTGGAGCCGTCGGTGTGGTGGTGCGGTTTGCGCATCCGATCGTCCTTGTTGCGATGCATCGCCGGCGGGTGGGTCGGGGAGTGTCCGGGGAGCCGCAGCTCGCGTGTGCGCCGGCCATGGTGGCACCGGCAAGTTGTAGGCGCCGGGTGGCAGCGAACCGGCGACCGTAGGAGCACTCCCCGACCCACCCGCCGGCGACACCACCGACGATTTGACGATACCCCGCGCTATCGTTAACTCCCCGCGACCCCCTATGCTCGAGACGATCCTCGCGTGGTACGGCGAGCCGCTGTTCTGGCTCTTCGCCGTCGGCACCAACCTGCTGGCGGCCTTCTCCTTCATGGTGTTCGCGGTGCCGCTGACGCTGCTCGCGGCGCGCGATCCGGAATGGGCGCGGCCCTATCGCATCCAGTCGCGACCGCCGCGGGCACAGCAGCTGGTCGGGCCGTCGATCAAGAGCTGGGCGATCAACAATTCCTGGACGCTGCTCGGGGCGGTCGTGTCGTGGCCATTGCTGCGGCTCTCGGGCGTGCACGCGGGGGCGTTGCCGGCGTGGTGGGTGATCGCGGCGCAGCTCGTGTTCTTCTTCTATCTCGACGACTTTCTCTACTATTGGTCGCACCGCACGTTGCACCGGCCGTGGCTCTACAAGCGCATCCACTCGAAGCATCACCGGATCGTGACGCCGTGGGCGATCACCGGCAACTACATGCACCCGCTCGAGCTCTCGCTGACGGGGACGATCGCGATGACGGGGCCGTTGCTGCTCGGCTCGCACGTGGCGGTGGTCTGGCTGTGGTTCGTATGGCGCCAGTGGGAAGCTGCCGAGGGACACTGCGGCTACGACTTTCCGTGGACGCCCAGCCACTTCATTCCCGGGAACGACGGCGCCCGTCATCACGACGCGCATCACGCTCGCGTGAAGGGCAACTACGCCGGCTTCACACCGCTCCCCGATCGCCTGTTCGGCACGTACGTGCGCGGGTACGGGGAAGAGCTGGCCGTCCGGCGCGGGAAGCGCCTCCGCGAGCACGCTGCCGCCTGAGCGGCGCGACGACGCAAAAGAAAAGCGCCCGGTGGCAGGTGGCCACCGGGCGCTTTTCGTCACGCGACCAGGTCGCGGTTATCGCACTGCTTGTGTGCTCATCTGCGCGGCATAGGCGGGTTGCGAATGGCCGCCGCTGCCCACGGCGTGCATGCCACCCGGCACGGAGTGACTGAAGTCCGGGTAGGCGCTGTTGCCGTGCTCGCCGATGTCGAGACCTTCGATCTCCTCTTCCGGCGTGACGCGCAGCCCCATGACGGCCTTGATGATGGCCCAGAAGAGCAACGAGATCGTCAGCGTGTAGACGCCCGCTGCGACCACACCCATGCTCTGTGCCATCAGGAGCTTCATCCCGCCGCCAAAGAGGAGACCGTCACCCGTGGTGTTGGGCATGATCGAGTCCTGGGCGAAGAGGCCGACGCAGATCGTGCCGAAGACGCCGCACACGAGGTGGACCGAGAGCGCCCCGACGGGGTCGTCGAGATGGACCTTGTCGAAGAAGAGCACGGCGAAGACGACCAAGGCCCCAGCGAGCAGGCCGATGATGACCGAGCTGCCGACACTGACGAAGGCACACGGTGCGGTGATGGCGACGAGTCCGGCAAGGCAGCCATTCAGGATCATGCTGAGGTCGGGCTTGCCCAGCAGCAACCAGGCGACGGCGGTCGAGCTGATGGCGGCGGCGGCCGCCGCCATATTGGTGGTGACCGCGATGCGGGCGATGTCGCCGGCCGAAGCGGCCATCGTGCTGCCGGGATTGAATCCGAACCAACCGAACCACAGGACGAGCACGCCGAGCGTAGCCGAGGTCATGCTGTGACCGGGGAGCGGGTTGACGTGGCCCTCTTTCGTGTACTTGCCGATCCGGGGTCCAAGCATGATCACCCCGGCGAGTGCCGCCCAGCCGCCGACCGAGTGCACGACGGTCGAGCCCGCGAAGTCCCACATGCCGGCCGTTTGGAGCCACCCACCGCCCCAGATCCAGTGGCCCGTGATCGGATAGATGATGCCGACGATCACGAAGCTGAAGGCGATGAACGACAGGAACTTGATGCGTTCAGCGACGGCGCCCGAGACGATCGTCGCGGCCGTGCCGGCGAACACGAGCTGGAAGAAGAACTTGGCCCAGATCGGTACCCCGGCCCAAGCGATCGACGTGTACACGCCCTGGTAGGCGTCGCCCATGGCCGGGCTGTTGTCGACCCCGGACACGAAGAGCAGGCCTTCCGTGCCGATGATGCTGTTCCCGTTCCCGAACATCAGGCCCCAGCCCAGGACGTAGAAGGCGAGGGACGAGCATCCGAAGACGACGAAGTTCTTGGCGAGAATGTTGACGCAATTTTTGGAGCGAGCCAGGCCCGACTCGACCATCGCGAACCCGAGATTCATGAAGAACACCAACATGCCCGCGATCAGCACCCACACGGTGTCGAGCGCGATCTTGGTATTGGCGATCTGCTCCGCCATGGCGGCGGTGAAAGCCACCGTGGTTTCGGCGGCCTCTTCGGCGTGACCGAGCTTCGCTAGCAGTAGCATGCCGAAAGCAGCTCCGGCGGCGGCAACCCACAGGCGGGGTTTCTTGATCATTGTTCCTCCTCGAATGGCTGAGATGATGGCGAGACGCGGGACGCCTCTCGCCGAGTGGGCGAACGGCTCAAAGGCTGCACGATCGGAGGAGAGCCGGCGGAGCGTGAGCCTCGTGGAAGATGCCTGCAAGCCGGGCGAGCGCTGCCGTGCCGGCACGTCGATCCGGTAGCGAGGTGGTTCCCAAGCGCGCCATCGCAGCCTGGGTGCTGGGTATGCGATCACGCTGCGAATGCCGTTCGAGTCTTTGCTCGTTGAGTGAAGAATGGCCCGCAGTCGATTGGGACTTTGCGGTTGCGTGAGGCGGCGTGGCCTGTTGTCGGGCCGTCGCCGCCGGCGCGATTTCCGTCCGCGCGTTGGGCGCGCGCACCACGCGCGCGTGCATCGAGCCCTGACCGATGAGCTGTCCCGACCGCGGCGACCACGATCCCGCTGCGGCCGTGCCCGGACTCAGCAGTGCGAGACCTAGCAACGTGCACGACAATGCCGTGCTGTGGATGAGGGCGGGCAGCTGCATCGCAGCTCGGAGGGAGCAAGGGGTGTGCCCAAGGGGGGGTGTCGCAACTCCCCGCGTTGGCGTGTGCCCCAGGCGCTGCGAGGGCGGATCGTGCTTCCTTCGTACCCAGCGGTGCTGGTTTTGGAGGCAGGAACCCTGCGAATGCTACAGCAGTGGCGCCCCGAGCGTGAGATCGCCGAAGCTGAAGGTCGGCGTCATGCCGGGGAACAGCAGGTAGCTCGTGAACTCCGACGACGCGACCACGTTCGGAAAGTCGGGATTGGAGGGCGCCGGGCCGGCGATCTCCTTCTCGAGGATCATCGACAGATACTGATCGAGCCCGCCCTCGAGCGTGTTGCCGTTCAGGATCACTTCCATCCCGGTCGCGATGGCGTAGTCGCGGACGGCGGCGATCGCGGATTTCTGCGGAGCGTAGGCATCGGGACCGACGCCGTTCTCGCTCGACACCAGGACGCCCGCCGACGTGGAGGCCACCAGCGAGTGGTTGCCTTCGGTGTGGCCGGGGGTGCGGATGAGCGCGACGCCGTCGCCGAGTTGCAGGTCGCCGTCGAGCAGGACGATCTTCCGGGGGTCGAGGCCGGCGAGGCCGTTCGGGCAATACCAGTCGCGTTGCGGTGGCAGGAGCGCCTGGGCCGACTCCCATTCCTGCCGCATCACCAGCAGCTTGGCGTTCGGGAACACGCCGGGCTCGTCGCCGCTCCCGAGCCAGCGCCGCAGATCCTGGGTGTGGAGATGGTCGTACGAGATGTAGTCGACCTGCTCCGGGCGGATGCCGGTCGAGGCGAGGCAGCCCTGCACGTCGCCGAGGACCGGGGCGAAGGTGCGTTGGCCGATCTCGCCGAAGACGTTGGCCATGTCGGCGAGGCGCTTGAAGAACGGCGTCTCGCGATTGCGCTCCACGTCGGTCGGCGAGAAGAGCAGGGTCTTCACCCCGCCCGGGGTGTCGTACTGCAGCACGAAGAGGCGGTTCAGGATGTGGATGAGAGGCGTCAGCACGCTCGCCATCGCGAACACGCTCGAGAACGCGTAGCGCGTCGGGTAGGGCGCGCGGACGAGACCGAAGGAGCGATAGAAGCGGACGCGACCCGAGGTCTGGATCTCGTCGCGGAACCGGACGGCCCGCCGGCGGATCTCACGCAGGCGCTCGGTCGGTGACGACGCGACCCGCGCACCGTCGAGCGTGGTGATCGGCGTGCCGATGCTGGGATCGAACGCGGCGGGAGCGGGATGAGCCATGCGCGCCTCCGACGCCTATCGATGCGACGCGACGCGCTTCATGAGCGAGCGCGCGAGGCGGGTCGAGACGCGATGCGCCCGCGCGAAGCGCTGGACCGCGGGCGTCGGCAGCCAGTGCAGCTTCGTGCCGTGGGCGGCGTCCCAGACGACGCGCGCGACCTGGTCCGCCGTCATCCCCTCGTCCTTCAGGTTCTTGTAGACGGCGGCGGCGAAGGCCTGATTGGCGACCATCGGCGTGTGCACGATGGGAGGCATGATGTCACAGACGATGATGCTGTACTGCTCGAATTCGAGGCTCAGCGCCTCCGTGAGCGCTCGCACGGCGAACTTCGAGGCGGAGTACATGGCCTCTTCGGGCACGCCGTAGATGGCGGCCGAGGACGACATCGAGACCACGTGGGCGCCTGGCGTGCTCTTGAGGAGGGGCAGGGCGGCGTGGATGCCGTTGGTGACCCCGAGGACGTTGACCGCGAGGATGGTCTTCTCGTCGTCGCGATCGAGCTCCTCGAAGGGCGATTGCCGCAGCACGCCGGCGCAATTGAAGAGCACGTCGAGCCGGCCGTCGGTTTCCTCGGCGAACTTCGCGAGCGTGAGCTCGTAGGCGGCGTAGTCGGTGACGTCGAGGTCGCCGATCCAGACCTTGCGCGGCTTCAGGCCGGCGGCGACGCGGCGGAGGCCTTCATCGTCGAAGTCGACGAGGCCGACGAGCCAGTCGCGCGACGCGAACAGCTCGGCCGTGGCGCGCCCGATGCCCGACGCGGCACCGGTGATGAAGATCGATTTCTGCATCGCGCGGTTTCAGCAGATCGGTGGAGGTTTGGCCAGGTGGCGTGCTAGCGGAACGGCGCATGGCGAAGGCCGCCCGTCCATTGTCGGAGCAGCTGCACCCCGGCGGTGCCGTTCGTGCTCTGTTCGACGCTCTTCGCGCTGGTGTGGGTGAACATGGCGCGCCGGCGACTGAGCGGCGCTGCCGCTTGATCAGCCGCGCGCCGCGTCCCCCGCGCACCCGCAGCCGGCTTGGCGCGTGATGACCGTGCTCGTCACCGTGGCGGTCGTCGGGTCGTAGCCGAGCACGCTGCCCGCGAGCCCGCTGCCGATCGCGAGCAGGGCCTTCACGACCTCGGTCGCGATCGTCGTGCCGAGGAAGGCGTCGCGGAGTGCCAGCAGCTCGGCGGGGACCGGCGGCGCGCTCGGCGCCGTCGCAGCGGCACAGCGCGGGCAGGGCGGCGTCGCAGCCGCACGGCCGTCGGCGATCCAGAAGACGTGCGGAGTACGAGCGGCGGTGTGCTCGATGCGCTCGCTGGTGATGGCCGCGGTCTCGGGTGACGCTGCGACGACGACCGCAGCCCCGAGCCCCTCGCCAGCAGCGGGGTCACCGAGCGCGACGATCCTCACGTCGGGTTGCTCCGGATCGACGAACGCGTGCAGTGCCGGCTCCGCCGCGATCCACCCGACGCCCGCCGCCGCGAGATGCGCGACCAGGCGTTCGGCCGCGACCCCGGTTCCGATCACCGCCACCCGCGCCGCGAGCAAGCGCTCCTGGCCGAGCGGCCCGACCTCTTGCAGGATCAGCTGCCGGCTGTAGCGCTCGATCTGCTCGTCGTTCAGGCGCGTCGTCTCGGCCTCTCTACCGACTCGCCCAGAGATTGGTGCTGAGATAGCGGACGCCGAAGTCGCAGAAGATCGTGACGATGGTGCCGCGCTCGATCCGGTGCGCGATCTGCAACGCGCCGACGAGGTTCGCGCCCGACGATTGCCCGACGACGAGCCCCTCGTCGGTGCCGAGCTTGTAGACCATCTCGTAGGCTTCCTCGGTCCCGATCGGCAGCTTCTCGTCGAGCTCTTCTTCGTGGAAGATGCCGGGCACGATCGACGACGCCATGTGCTTCAGGCCTTCGAGACCGTGGAACGCGTCGTCGGGCTCGACGCCGATGATCTGGATGGCGGGATTGAATTTCTTGAGCGCGCGGCCCGTGCCCATGATCGTGCCACCGGTGCCGAGCCCGGTGACGAAGTGCGTGACGGCGCCGTCGGTCTGGCGCCAGATCTCGGGCCCCGTCGTCAGCTCGTGGGCCTGCGGATTGGCTTCGTTGAAGTACTGATCGGGCTTGAAGTATTTGTCCGGATCGTTCTTCAGCACTTCGCGGCAGAGGCGGATCGCGCCGTCGGAGCCCTCGAGCCCGCTCGAGAAGATGATCTTGGCGCCATAGGCCTGGATGATCTTCTTGCGCTCGATGCTCACGTTGTCGGGCATGACGAGCTCGACGGGATACCCGAGCGCGGCGCCGATCATCGCGAGCGCGATACCGGTGTTGCCGGAGGTCGAGTCGAGGATCGTCTTGCCGGGACGCAGCAGCCCCTTCGCGAGGCCGTCGCGCACCATGTTGAGGGCAGGGCGATCCTTGACCGAGCCGCCGGGATTGAAGCCTTCGAGCTTGGCGTAGACGCGCACCGCGTCGGGGAGATCGCGGGCGAGCGCCCGGATCCGCACGAGCGGCGTGTTGCCGACCAGGTCGAGGACGCTCGGCGTTGAGGCGCCGGACGACATTATGGTCGGCTCAGGCGCGCGTGCCGCCGGCGATGGCGGGGACGATCGAGATCTCGTCGCCGTCTTTCACCGGGGTGTCGAGGCTGCCGAGGAAGCGAATGTCCTCGCCGTTCACGTAGACGTTCACGAAACGGCGAACTTTGCCGGCGTCGTCGCAGATGCGCTCTTTCAGGCCGGGATGGCGGCTTTCGACGTCCTCGACGAGGGCGCCGACGGTGGCGCCGCTCGCGCTGACGCTCTCGGCGCCGGCGGTGAACTTGCGAAGTGGAGTGGGGATGCGAACCGAAATCGGCATGCGGAAAATCTCCTTCCTGGGAAAGGGGTTCTAGCCCGCCTGCCGCACTAGGTCCACGTCGCGGAGAGCGCCACAGGGTGCGTCGGATCGGGCTGTGGGGGTCGCGCCTCAGGCTGGATGCGACAGGGTGCGCAAGCGCGTGGCACCGATCGTTCTTCCAGTGTGGAAGGGAAGGTGGGCCCAGTGACCGTTGCACTTTCGCGCTGTCTCGGGCTCGAGCGAGCCCTACTCCCTACGACCCTCGACGTTCAGCGTGGACCGGAAGGCGAGGGAGTTGGTTATCAGGCAGGAGGCCTCGGCTTTCTCGACGAGTCGCTTCGCCCGCTCGACGTCCCCGCCCGCAGGAATCGTGAGTCGGGCTCGCAGGTGCAGCGCGGTGAACCGGACGACCCCATCCTGGCGATCCAGAGTACCATCGGCGTGGCAGGCGACATGGTTCCACGCGAGCTTCGATCCCGTTGCGATCGCGCGAAAGGTGAGGATGAAGCAGTCGGCCGCTGCGGCGATGAAGAGGGTTTCGGGAGACCATTGGTCCCCAGGTCCCCCGAACTGGGCGGGCGGTGCCGTCGTCAGCGTGGGGAGACCGTCCGCACGAAGAAGGACAATTCCTCCCGCTGCTTCCGCTGCGGCGTCGACCTCATAGTGGTGTGGGTACGCTTGCAAAGACGGTCCCTCCTTTGGTCCCTGATCCAAAAGCAGGTTGCAAAGGTCGGGCCTGAGCTGAGGGCGTGATCGGCGGCAGTTTTCGCGCCGAGCGCAGGTCGAATTCCGAAAATCGGGATCCGCATTCTCAGTTCTGAGATGCTCTGTCGCGCGAGCTGCGGGTCCTCAGGAGAGCGGCCAGCACTCGAGCCGCCCCTGAATCTGATCGCGTGCGGTGCGGAATCTCGCGAGCATCTCGTCCCGTGCAATCGCCGGATCGTCGCTGGCGGGATCCGGGATGGGCCAGTGGAGACGACGGACCTGGCCGAGGAAGACCGGACAGACCTCCTCGGCGCAGAGGGTGATCACGGTATCGACCGCCGCGGCGTCGACGGTGTCCACGGACTTGGAGTGGTGCGTGGCGAGGTCGATGCCGACCTCGCGCATGACCTCGATCGCGTACGGATTCACGCGCGACGGCTTGCTGCCGGCACTCTGCACCCGGAGGCGATCGCCGAAGAGCTTCCGCGCGAGACCCTCCGCCATCTGGCTCCGCGCCGAGTTCGCGACACAGAGGAAGAGGATGCTCCGGCTCGTGAGCGCCTCCACGTCAGCGCTCCCCGGTCGCCGCCGCACACGGCGGCGCGACGACCTGAAACGTCGTGGCGGGAAAGAAGCGCTGCGCCCAGAGCGCGACGTTCACCAAGCCGATCAGCGCGGGGACCTCGACCAGCGGGCCGATCACGGCGGCGAACGCGGCCCCGTGATGGATGCCGAAAGTGGCGACGGCGACGGCGATCGCGAGCTCGAAGTTGTTCGACGCGGCCGTGAACGACAGGGTCGTGGACTCGGCGTAGGTGGCGCCGACGCGCTTGCTCATGACGAAGGACACGGCGAACATCACGAGGAAGTAGATCAGCAGCGGCACGGCGATGCGCAGCACGTCGAACGGCAGCTGCACGATCATCTCCCCCTTCAACGAGAACATCACGACGATCGTGAAGAGCAGCGCGACGAGGGTGAGGGGGCCGATGCGCGGGAGGAACTGCGCCTGATACCACGCGAGCCCTTTGCGGCTGACGAGCACGCGCCGGGTCGCGAACCCGGCGGCGAACGGAATGCCGAGGTAGATGGCGACACTTTGCGCGATCGCGCCGATGGTGATGGCGACGGTCGCCCCTTGGAGGCCGCACCACGCCGGCAGGATCGTCAGGAAGAAGTACGCGTAGACCGGGAAGAACAACACTTGAAAGATCGAGTTCAGGGCGACGAGCCCGGCGCAGTACTCGGTGTCGCCTTGCGCCAGATCGTTCCAGACGATGACCATGGCAATGCAGCGGGCGAGGCCGATCAGGATCAGCCCCACCATGTACTCGGGCCGATCGGGCAGGAAGAGGACGGCCAGGCCGAACATCAGCAGGGGCCCGATGATCCAGTTCTGCACCAGCGACAACGCCAGCACCCGTTTGTGACGGAAGACCTTGCCGAGCTCCTCGTACCGCACCTTCGCGAGCGGCGGATACATCATCAGAATGAGGCCGAGCGCGATCGGGATCGACGTCGTGCCGACGCTCATCGCGTCGAGGGCGGTCGCGAACGCGGGCAGCAGAAAGCCGAGCGCGATGCCGACGGCCATCGCCGCGAAGATCCAGAGCGTCAGATAGCGGTCGAGAAAAGAGAGTCGGTTCGCCCTCATGCCCGCTTCGCCCGCGGCGTCCGTATCCGCGGGGCGTGCGGCGCGAGTGCCTTGCGGACGGCCTCCAGTCGGCTGGCGACGACCCGGTAGTAGACCCAGGGCCCGCGTTTGTCGCGCTCGAGCAGCCCGGCCTCGTTCAAGAGCTTGAGATGGTGGCTCACCGTCGGCTGTGAGAGCCCGATCGGCTCGATCAGGTGACAGACGCATGCCTCGGCCCCGGGCTGCGACCAGATGAAGCTCAGCAGGCGGAGACGAGCGGGGTCGGCGAGTGCGCGAAAGGTTACGGCCAACTCTGCCGCATCGTCCTGGTCGAGGAGCGTCTGGAAGATCGGCGGACAGCACGAGGCGACGTTCGAGGTGGGCATGACGAGGATATTGACATACGTCGATGTCTGGCGCAACATCGACCAATATCGATATCAGGAGGAAGCCGATGCCCAATACCTTTCATGTGGCGCTGTACGTTCTGGACATTCCCGTTGCCGTCGCGCAGTACCGGAAGCTCCTCGGTCTCGAGCCGGCCAAGGTGCGCGCGGACTACGCCAAGTTCGAGATCGCCGACCCGCCCGTGATTCTCTCGCTCAATCTCGGCGGCGCGCCGGGAACGCTCAGCCATCTCGGAATTCGCTATGGCGGCACAGGCGACGTGGCCTCGGAGATGGTGCGTACCAAGCAGGCCGAGGTACCGCTCTTCCAGCAGGAGGGAACGACCTGCTGCTACGCCAAAGCCGACAAGTTCTGGGTCAAGGACGCGGACGGCGTGCCGTGGGAGCAGTATACGCTCCTCGCAGACGTCGAGGCGGAGACCGCTTCCGATCTGCAGCTGCGCACCTTTCTCGGACAGCAGGCGGGAGCGACCGTCGCCCCGGATGACGCGGCCGGTGGCTGCGGACCCACGGGCTGCGTGCCCCAAGGGCTCGTCGACATCGAAGAGAATCGATGACGTAACTTCCCTGTTGCAACGTGGCCACCGTGCCGCGAACCTCTCGGGAGGGTAGGTGACGTACCAGGTGTTACGCGCGGTAGGCGTAGCGCCTGAGTACGAAAGTGTGGGAGCTGAGGAATGCGCGAGAGGGGACGTGCTGCAACCGACCGGCTCTCGTCGCTCCAGACTGTGAGAAGCTTTGAGGGCTCGTTTTGCCAGTGTTGGGAACGATTGCCATCCCCACCCCGTCGAATTCGAGCATCGTGAGACGCCCTCACGGGCACGGTTCGTGCTCTCAGCCTTCCCATGGAGAGATGCATCACATCGCCGACCACTTCGGGCGAGGAGAGGAAACTCGTGATGAAGAACACCGTAGTTGTGATCACCATCATCGTTTTCGGGGTGGTTCTCGCAACCGATGCCATGGCGCAAGGCGGTCCGCATTGGCGCGGTGGCGGCGGCTGGGGGCCGGGCGGATCCTATGGGCGCATGTACGACCCCAAGACCGTGGAGACTATCAAAGGCGAAGTGGTGAGCGTCGACCAGATCACCCCCCACAAGGGCATGGGGTACGGCGTCCACCTGCGCGTGAAGACGGCGACCGAGACGATCGCCGTCCACTTGGGGCCCGGCTGGTACATCGAGCATCAGGACACGAAGATCGAGCCCAAGGACGAGATCGAGGTCAAAGGCTCCCGCGTCACCTTCGACGCCAAACCAGCGATTATCGCGGCGGAGGTGCACAAGGGGAACGAGACCCTGATGCTGCGCGACACGAGCGGCGTCCCTATGTGGGCCGGGTGGCGCCGCCGTCCGTAACCGAGCGCCCAGATCGGTCCCAGAAGAAGGGGACATGCGACCAACATACGGTCGCCCGCCCCGGTGAGCGGAGCGCTCGCCTACTATGCACAGGCCGCTACAGCGACGCGGCGTGCCGCGTCCGTAACCGCAGCAAGAAGGAGCCCCCCATCCGTCCTGCTGGTCCGCTTTGACCGGCAGCGCGCGGATCGGGAGGAGGAAGCGACGATGGACCGTCAACCATCGCGTCCCACCTCTGTGGCGTTCGCCACCACGGGAGTGGCTGCGCTGGGTGCCGCTGCGAACCAGTGATCATGCAGCAGCATGCCGGCCACCATCGCCGGCACGACCACCAGCGCCGCCGACATGCCGCCGCCGAGCGCGACGACGGCAGGTCCGGGACAGAACCCGCCGAGCCCCCAGCCCACCCCGAAGATGGCGGCTCCCGCAACCAGACGTGCGTCGAGGTCCTTCCTCGTGGGGACGTAGAACGCGGGTGCGAGCAGTGGCCGCGATCGCGTCGTCACGAAGCGGCGCAGCAGCGCGTGCGTGCCGAGGGCGCCCCCCATCACCAGCGCGAGACTCGGGTCCCACGCCCCCGTGAAGTCGAGAAAACCGACGACCTTCGAGGGCTGCGTCATGCCCCCGGCCACCAGCCCGCACGCGAACACGAGTCCGCACCCGAACGCGGCGAGGATACCGGCCATCATAGCCGCCCTCCGAGGATCTGCGTGACGAACAGCGCGGTGAGCGCGCCCGTCGTCATGAAGATCAGGGTCGCCATGATCGAGCGCTTCGAGCCGCGCGCCATACCGCACACGCCGTGACCGCTCGTACAGCCGCTGCCGAGGCGCGATCCGAACCCCACGAGAAGGCCGGCGGCCGCGAGGGCAGGTAGCGAACGATCCAGAGTCATGGCGAACGCCGCCGGCTCCGCGGCGGCGAATAGGAATCCTCCGACGAGCAGCCCCGCCACGAACGCGGGACGCCACGGTCCGCCGCTCGTGTCGCCTGCGAGCAGGCCTCCGAGGACGCCGCTAATCCCCGCTACGCGACCGAGCAGGCCGAGCATCGCGGTGGCCGAAACGCCGATGAGGATCCCCCCCAGCAGCGACGAAAGCGGAGTGAAATGTTCCATCGTCGACCTCTCAAACCAGAGCGGCGATCGCCGAACCGGCCGTGAAGAGCGCCAGCAGGACCAACCCTGCCGCGAAGGCCCGCAGGCTGCGCTCGGCGTCGATGCGACCCGCGATGTGTCCCCCGGTGAGCACCCCGCCCACGGCCGCGACCGTGAAAGCCGCCGCTACCAGCCAGTCGATGTGCGCCGAGCCCATCCGGGCCAGCAGAGCCGTGGCGCTATTGATGACCACGACCAGCAGCGAGGTCCCGATCGCCTGGGGCATCGCGAAGCCGAGAAGGAGGGTGAGCGCCGGTACGATCACGAAGCCACCGCCGACGCCGAACAGTCCCGTCAGGAATCCGACGCCAGTGCCGGCGGCCAGCACCATGAGCACGTGCTCGACGTCGAGGTGGGTGGGCTCGCTCTTGGCGGCGGACGCTTCGAGCGCCTCGGCCTCGCCGCTGCGCGTGCAAGTCGGACAAGCCGTGACCATGCGCCACGCGGCAACGAGGATGAGTCCCGAAAAGGCGAGCAGCAGCAGGTCGGGGTCGAGCCGGCGGTTGAGCGCGGTGCCCGCGAACGACCCGCCGATACCGGTCACGCCGAAGGCGACACCGGGTGCGATCTTGACGCGCCCCGCGCGATGATGGACCGGGAGCCCCGACAGGGCCGCGATCCCGACCAGCAGGAGGCTCGTCGCCGTGGCTTCCTGCGGCGTCTGGCCGGCGGCGTACACGAGGGCCGGGACGGCGAGGATGGATCCGCCGCTCCCGAGCGCACCCAGTGACAGCCCCACCAGGAAGCCGAGCGGCGAGGCGGCGAGCGCGCGAATCACAAGCCGAGCGCGCGCCAGCGGAGCATGCCGCCCGCCGAGTTCGCGACCTCCTGGACACCGGCCTTCTCCAGGATCGCGCACGCCTGCGCCGAGCGTCGCCCCGACCGGCACATGCACACGAGCGGCTTGTCGCGAGGCACCTCCGCGATGCGCGCTCGCAGCTCTGCGAGCGGAACGTGGAGGCTCCCCTCGATGCGGCCGAGGTCGCCGCCGAGCTCGCTCGGCTCGCGCACGTCGAGGATGGTGACAGCCGCGCGATGCTCGGAAACCCATACCGGGTCGATCTCGTTCACGCCGGAGAAGGTGTGCACGACAGGTCCCCAGGTCGGTCCGTCGCTGCTCGTCGTCGTTTCCTTCCGACCGCACACGAGGTTGGCCGGTACCGCGACGTCGATCTGCTTCGGATGGGGCAGGCCGAGGTTGTCCATGTAGCCAGTGAAGTCGCTCTCGCTGGCCTCGCCTCCGATCCGCGGATTCCAGCGCTTTTCTTCGCCGACCGTCGTGACCGTGCGGCCCGCGTAGTCGTGGGCCGGATAGAGCAGACACTCGTCCGGCAGCGTGAAGATCCGCTCCTTGATCGAACGATAGAGCGTGTGAGCGCTCCCCTGCTGGAAGTCGGTGCGCCCGGCGCTGCGGATCAGCAAGGCGTCGCCCGTGAATGCCATGCGGAGGTCCCTGGTCACGTAGGTGACGCAGCCATTGGTGTGCCCCGGCGTGGGCCGGACCATCAGGGTCGCCGTGCCCGCGTCGATGATGGCGCCGTCGTCGACGTAGACGTCGGCGCCGGTGGCGCCGCTGCGCCCGGAGAGCACGATCTTCGAACCCAGCCCCTCGCGGAAGCGCCACGCCGCAGTGACGTGGTCGGCGTGCACGTGGGTCTCCAGGGTGTGGGTCAGGGTGATACCGAGCTCGTGAACCAACGCGCGATCGCGGTCGAACTGCTCGAACACCGTGTCGATCAACAGGCCGCGGCGCGTGACTTCGTCCGCGAGGAGGTAGGTGTAGGTGGAGGACACCGGATCGAAGAGTTGACGGAACAGCACGAGTCACGGCTAACACACCTGGCCCGGTCTCGCGATGGCTAGCGCCGCGCGAAGGATCTGGTGAGTTTGGGACGCTTCGCGCCGAAGGTTCGTTCGCGTGGGTCCGCGGTTCGCTCTGGCCGGTCTCGGTCTGCTTTGGTGCTCTAGGCGAGCACGCGCCGGACGCTGTCGAGGGACTCGCAAAACGTCTGCACCTCGCCGAGTGTGTTGTAGAGGTAGAGCGACGCCCGAACGGTCCCCGCGACGGCCCGCCGCGCGAACCAGCTATGCACGCAGTGCTGGCCGGAGCGGACGGCGATGCCCGCGCTCTGGTCGAGGAGCATGCAGACCTGGTGCACGTCGGCGCCGGCGAGCGTGAAGCTGGTGATGCCGCCGCGACGGTCCGGCGACGGGCCGAGCACGCTCACGCCCGCAATGCGCCGGATGCCGGCGTCGAGCGCCTGCGTCAGTCGACGCTCGTGCTCCGCGATGGCCGCGTGTCCGATGCGCTCGAGGTACTCGATGGCAGGCCGGAGCCCGGCAATCCCCCCGTAGTTCTGCAGCCCGGCTTCGAAGCACTCGGGCGCGCCGAGGTACGTGGCGCCTTCGAGCGTCGAATCGACGACAGTGCCGCCCCCGACGAGGGTCGGCCGCAGGCGTGCGAGCCACTCGCCTTTACCGTACAGAATCCCCGTGCCGCTCGGCCCCAGCATCTTGTGGCCGGAACACGCGAGGAAGTCGACGTCGAGAGCGCGCACGTCGACCGGGCGATGGGGTACCGCCTGCGCGGCGTCGAGCAGCACGGGGATCCCACACCGATGCGCGAGGTCGATCACTGCTCCGGCATCGATCGACGCACCGTCGAGATTCGACGTCATGACCATCGCGACGAGCTTTACCTCGGGCGTAAGCGCCGCGCGGAGCGCATCGAGGTCGCCGAACGGCACCGCCCGATGCCGCACGCCGTGCCGGGCGAGTGCGAGCCACGGCAGCAGGTTGCTGTTGTGCTCCTGATCGGACCCGACGACGACGTCGCCCGGCACGAAGGGAAACGAATGCGCGACGAGATTGATGCCGTAGGTGGTGTTCGGGATGAACACGATCTCCTCGCAACGGCGCGCGTGCAGGAGGCGCCGGGCTGCTTCCCGGCTCAGTGCGACTTCTTCGTCGACGCGGCGGCCGAGCCGGTGCAGGCTGCGGTCCCCACACGCCGGATACTCGGAATGATAGGCCACGAGCGCGTCCACCACGGTCGCGGGGCGGAGCGCCATGCACGCGTTGTCGAAGTACACGAGCCCGCCGGCTCGCAGCACCGGAAAATCCTTGCGCACGCTCTCCGGGTCGAACGTCATCGGGCCGTCTCCTCCTGGGCCGCCCGCACCGCGTCCTCGAGCGCCTGCGCCGACGGCGCCACGAGCATGCGCCCGTTCACGAAGAACGTCGGCGTTCCATACAGGTCCGCGCGGACGCCGTCCTCGAAGTCGCGGCGCACGACGTCGAGCGACCCTGGGTCCGCGCGGCAGTGCGCGAACGCAGCCACGTCGAGCCCGGCTTCGACGGCGATCTCGCCAAGCTCGCTGCAGCCGCGGGTCATCAGGAGGTGGTGGAACGCCCAGAAACGGCCCTGCACCCTAGCGCACGCCGCGGCGACTGCCGCCTCTGTCGCGCCTGGGTGTGCGGCGGCGGGTGCCTCCTCACGCCAAGGCCACCAATCGTTCGACGGCGACTCGCATGGCACGCCAGCGCTCACCGCGAGGCCGTCGAGCGGGAAGTGGCGATAGACGACCCGCACGCGATCGGCCGCCCGCGTCGCGAGCTCATCGACGACCGTCTGCATGGCCCTCGTATAGGCGCACGTGTAACAGCCAAACTCGATCACGACGACCCGGGCGTCGGGCGCGCCGAGCGAGGGCGCGTCACCGTCTCCGGGCGCGATTGCGGGCTCGTGATGGCCGGTTCGTATCCCGCTGTAGCGACTGCGGGCGCCCGTCGGATCGAACACGCAGAATCCCCGCCGGACCGGACCGGAGCAGGTTCCGTAGTGGGCGAAGTTGTAGAAGCCGTAGGCGAGATGTGCCGTGCTGGCGACGGACAGAAGGACGAACGTCCACGCCAGCGCCTCGAGATGCCGGTGCAGGAAGCGGGCGAGATCCGGGTGGGTGCGCATCACGCGCCCGGTGATCGCGGCCCGCACCCGATCGTCGAGACCGGTCGTGCACTTGCGCAGCGTCATGCGCCGCAGCACGCAGCCGAACGCCTCGCGGGCGAGAGGCCGATACCGCGCCGAGAACGTCGCGAGCACCGCGACGACGAGCAGCGTCAGCAGGCAGACCATCGTGCAACATGGACTACGTCTTGGCCGCTCACGTGGCGAGCGGATGCCCGCGGTCCTTTACACCTGGTTCCGCGGTAGGCATCGCGAATCGACTCGCACTACTGTTCGACCGCCTTGATGGTTCGCCGTATCGGTAGCCGATGATCCCCGGGCGTTCGCTGTTGGCGGTCGTGGTCCTGCTGCTGATGCCGTTGGCGTCTTCGCGTAACGGTGACGCCGATGATCAAGGTCATACGCTGCCGGCGGCAAGCATGGACCGGCGTGCGCCGCTGCCCCTTCTCGCCATGATGGCCGAGCATCAGAAGCAGAACATGCGCGAACACCTGATGGCGGTCCAAGGCATCGTGGCCGCGATCAGTCGCGACGACATGGACGGCGTCGCGACTGATCGCGGCCACGATGCCTTGGACCGCCATCAGGTG
>Ga0163152_10002824_pt1 | contig 23704 bp, 23 predicted proteins | sample OliLakLV19MP8IB2_FD_148635 | JGI IMG/M metagenome (GOLD analysis project Ga0163152, IMG submission 148635) | Freshwater microbial mat bacterial communities from Lake Vanda, McMurdo Dry Valleys, Antarctica - Oligotrophic Lake LV.19.MP8.IB-2 | ecosystem: Environmental > Aquatic > Freshwater >...
CCGAACCGCACGCGCCGACGGTAGCACCCGGTCTTGACAGCACAGAGCCTTCAATCCGATCGTCCGCCACCCCATGGTTCGCGTTCGTCCGATCGCCCTTTTCGCCGTGACCCTCCTCGCACTCGCCTCGGCGCTGCCCGCGTGTTCCGGCGGCGGCGGCGATGACGACGACGACAACACCGCCACGCCGACCGTCACGCCCAACCCCGATCCGACGCCGATCGCCGGCAGCGTGATCGAGGTGGAGCCGAACGACGACGTCGACGACGCCACACTCGTCGCCAGCACCGCCGGCACGATCGCCTTCCACGGCCGCTGTTCGCAGACCGGCGACCAGGACTGGTTCGCCCTCACGCTGAGCACCGGCGGTTTCGCCGCGGAGCTGACGTGGGACGAGCGCGACTACATCGGCGAGCCGCACATCGCGAACGACCTCGACCTCTACGTCAGCGACGTGACGGGCGAGCTCGGCGCGGACGACGGCCTCGCGCCCGGCGACTCGCCCGCGAACGTGAGCGCGAGCATGAACACCGCCGGACAGATGGTCCTGCTCGTCGACTGCTTCCAGGCCGACTCGGACCTCTTCTACCAGGGCACCGTCACTCCGTAAGCGCCATGGCGACTCGTGGCCCGGGCGATCCCTACGGCACTCACCGCGTGCTGCGGCCGAAGGGGCTGATGCCGCAAGCGGCGGAGCTCCTCGATGTGTCGCTCCCGATCTGGGACAACGAGCTCCTGATCGACGTCGCCACGCTCAACATCGACAGCGCATCTTTTCGCCAGATGCGCGAAGCCGCGGGCGGCGACCGCGCGAAGGTCGGCGAGACCGTCGCGAAGACCGTCGCCGCCGCGGGAAAGCAGCACAACCCCGTGACGGGATCGGGCGGGATGTTGCTCGGCACCGTGCGCGAGGTCGGACCTGCGTATCGCGGCAAGCTCGCGGCGAAGGTCGGCGATCGCGTCGCGACGCTCGTCTCTCTCACGCTCACCCCGCTCCACATCGAGCGCGTCCTCGGCGTTCGACCCGAGGGCGAGATGATCGATGTGAAGGGCCACGCGATCCTCTTCGAGAGCGGCATCGGCGCCGTCATGCCGACGGACATCCCGGAAGCGGTCGCGCTGGCGGTGCTCGACGTCGCCGGCGCGCCGGCGGAAGCGCGGCGGCTCGCGAAGAAGGGCCGCACGATCGTCGTGCTCGGCGGCGGCGGAAAGAGCGGCACGCTCGTTCTCGCGGAAGCGCGTCACACCATGGGCAAAGACGGTGTGCTGATCGGGCTCGACGCGATCGATCCCGCGATCGCGCGCATGGAAAAGCTGGGGCACGCCGATCACGTCGCGAAGGTGGACGCGCGCAACGCGAGCGCGGTGCGCGACGTGGTCGCCCGCCTCACTGGCGGAAAGATGGCGGACGTCGTCGTGAACTGCGCGAACGTGCCGGCAACCGAGATGGGGACGATCCTCGCGGCGAAGGACGACGGCCTGGTCTACTTCTTCTCGACGGCGACGAGCTTCACGCAAGCGCAGCTCGGCGCCGAGGGCGTGGGGCACGGCGCGACGCTCGTCATCGGAAACGGCTACGTCCCGGGCCACGCGGAGCTCAGTTTCGAGCTTCTGCGCCGGGACAAAGCCGTTCGCGAGCTGTTCGAACGCGAATACGCCAAGTCCTGACGCCGCCTCACCCTGAGCGAGGCCGCGGCAGTTTGCGGCCGAGTCGAAGGGTGAGGAAGCGGGTACTACTCGGTAGTGGCGTGGTCTTCGGGCGCGTCCGCGTAGGTGCAGTTGTCGTAGTCGATCAGGTCTTCCGGATCGCGGTCCGCGGCGCTCGCGGAGAGCCCTTCGATCCAGCAGGCGATCGCGACGTAGCCGGGATTCGTGATCGGCGTGTTCGCGAGCGGCATGCGGGAGCCCGGGACGGTTTCCGTGATGCGGCCCCAGAGATAGCTGCGCGAGAGATCGCCGGGAAACACGAGCGCCCCTGAATTGATCGTCGCGTCGTCCGCACCCCAGGTGCCGTTGCCGTTCGGATCGCCGCCGACCACGGTGGCGAGCACCGCGTCCACGAAGTCCGCGATGAACTCGTCCTCGGAGCCGACCGTGACCACCGCGTCGTTCGAGCCGGTGACGAGCGCGATACTCACCAGCCAGTCGTCCGGCGCGGCGAGGATCGTGCCGCCCTGCGCATCACGGAACTCCGGTTCGCGCGCGCCGGTGACCGCAGGCGCCTGCTCGAGGCCCACGCGCCACGTCGACGGACCGACACGTTCCATGAACGAGACGCGAGTCGTGAGGTCGACGCCCGCGTAAAGCATGTCCGCGGTGCGCTCGCAGTTGTCCCAGCCCTGCGTGCGATCGGGGATCTCCACGTTGCAGGGGCTGTCGACCACCGCCATCGTCGAGCCGGCCGTCGCGAGCTGCGGATAGTTGCTCGAGTTGTGACAGACGTTCGGGTTCGGCGAGCACGTTTGCGAGAACACCTTCGTCTGCAGGTCGAGCAGGCGCGGGTACGTCACCTGCGCTTCCTGGACGTAGACGTGCGCGTTCGGATCGGCGGTCGGCGTGACGAAACCGGTCGAACCGTCGTCATCATCGTCGCCATCTCCCTTGCCGCCGCTGCATGCGGCCGCGAGCGAGCCGGTCACGCCGAGTACGAGTGCAACGCGGAGAAGCTGGCGCGCCTTCACGAGTACACCTCGGTGATCGGGAGGTGCTGTGCGAACGGCGTGCTGACCGAGTCCACGCCGAGGAGGTCGGTGAACGTCGAGAGCAAGCGGCCCGTATGGTACGAAGTGCCGGTCGCGACGATCTGGTTGTCTGTCGGTCCCACGAGGAGGCCGCCCTGGATCGGGCCGCCCATGAGCGCGATGGCCTGGTTCCGCGACGGCCCGGATTCCTGACCGACGTGATCGGAGCCGGAGCCCGAGTTGAAACCCGTCGCGGGGTTCGTGTTGTTGCGCGAGAACTCGCTGATGGTCGCGACGACCGTGTGGTTCCAGTACATCCCGCCATCCGGATGCGGCATGTTGTGGAGGAGGTAGTTCAGCGCGGCGAACTGGCGCACGAGGTCGCGAGTCCGAGGCGCGTAGAGCTGCGACTCGTTGTCGTGCATGTCGTACCAGTCGCGCGTGACGACCGCCATCGGCGCCCCGAAGGAGAAGAACCGCAGCGCCTGGGCCACATCGGCGCCCCACGACTGCATCTGCTGCATGTCGCCGATCGCCGTCAGGTCGTAGTCGCCGAGGAACCCGAGCAGCTGCTCGTTCGAGAAGCCGGCGTCCACGGTGGTGGGCGAGCCGACGACGTCGAGGATCGGGTCTTTCAGGAGCTCGGCGAACTGCGCCGCGTTCGTCTTGGAGACGAGGAACTCCGAAAGTCGCGGCCGGTAGTTGCGCGAGCGGCGATCGCGGAAGCGATTGTCGAGCGCGGCGCGAGCCGCCATCTTCCAGCCCTTGCCGATCTCCTGATCGGCGTCGAAGCCGCCGTATGCCGAGAGCAGCGAGAGCGGACGGCTCGTCGCGTAGGAACCGGCGCCGTCGCCGAACTCGCTCGGGTTGATCTCGACCGGCGGCGGCGCCGACATCGAGAAGCCGGCGGCATACATCGGGTGCAGCTTGCCGACGAGCGAGAGGAGTCCGTTTGTGCCTTCCGGCGAGCCGGTGGCGGAACGGTAGATCGCCGTGCGGTGGTTGGGATCGTGCGGGCCGCCCGGGTTGTGATCGACGGTGCCGATGACCGAGACCTCGTGCGAGATCTTCGCGAACGACGGAACCACGCCGAGCGTGATCTGGTGCGTGTGGCCGGCGCCCAGATCGGACGTGACGGTCACCGACTGGTTCGTCTGCAGCGCGATGAAGTCCGCGGCGGTCAAGGTGATGGAGTGCGCGTGCGGCGAGTTGCCGGTGATGGTGTACGTCTTCTGCACGCCGGCCGCGATGTCCTGCTCGGAGATGTACGCGTAGTGACCGTGGTTGCCGGTGAGCGCCGTGATCGGACGCTCCGCACCGCACGCGGCGCCGAGCGCCCACGCACGCGCGGCACCCGGCGCGACGGCACTCGCACCGAACGGGTTGTGCGCCGCGGCGCCGACCGCGTTGAACGTGCAGTGGCTGCGGAACCCACCCTTCGTATGGAGGATGAGCAGGTGCTTCGCCGTTCCAGTGGCAACGCCTGCACGAACGCGCCGCGGGAGCCAGAGGATGGGAGCGGCGACGGCGGCGGCTTTGAGGAAGGAGCGGCGGGAGTGGCGGGAGTTCTTCTTCATGGTCGTTTCCAGTTTTCCCGTGCGATCAGTAGAAGATCATCGGCATCGCGCCCAGCAGGCCGACGCACACCTGGTTTCGCATCCCGGCGGGCGTGCACTCCTCACCCACACAGGTCGCCGCCGCCGTCTCGAAATCCGCGATCTCCGCGCTCGTCGGGTTCCGGCCGAATGTCAGGCCCATCTGGAACTCGAGGATGTCCGCCACCTCGGTGTCCGTGCCCTGTCCTTCCGGCGCGTACTGGCAGAGGAGCTCCGCGAGCGTCTCCTGCGTGAACGCGTAGGAGAGGCCGGTCTGCGCCTGCCGCTCGCCATCGAAGCCGGGGCAACCGCCGATCAGGTTCGCGACGTAGTCGTAGGTGAAGTCGGGAATTCCGAACGGATAGAAGTCGCCGCCCGTTTCGTCCCAGCCGCGACGATCTTCCATCATCTCGTAGAGCAGCTGGACGTCCGCGCCGATCTGCGCCTCGGTGAGCTCCGGAAAATCCGGATCGTTGAGCGCATCGAGCATCACGAAATACGGGAAGCCGTCGGTGTAGCGCGGGTCGCAGGTTCCGTTGAGGTCGAAGGTGAGCGCGCGGGCCGAGTCGATCCACGTTTCCGCAATCGCCGACTTCACCGGGCCGTGCTGGTAGATCGGCGGCACGGGCGCGACCGGATCGTCGCCGTAACCGTCGGGCGTGATGTCCGCGGCCTGGCGGTAGAGCCACGATCCGAGAACGAGGCGCTCGGCCGCCGGGTAGTCGCCGGTCTCTTCGAGGTAGTCCGCGAGGAGCTCGCGCACTTCGGGAAGGACGATGCCGGGTTCGCGCGGGAAGCGGCCGCCATCGCTCCAATCGAGAAGGCGGTTCAGGATCTCGTCCGCGGCCGCTTCGTAGAGCGCGGGCTGGCGGATGAGCACGCGTCCCGGCTCCTGCACCGCCGAGAGCTGCGCCGCGGTGAGGGAAGCGTAGCGGTAGCCACCAATTCCGCCGTTGAGTATTTCGTAGTTGGGATCCGAGGTGCTGAAAACGGACGTATCGAGCAAGCCACCGCCGAGAAGATCCGAGGAACACGACGTCAACGGCTCGCAGAGGAAAGGGACCACCCCGCCCTCGACCCGGAAGATGTAATAAAAGTCGGGATCCTCCGTGAAGACCGGAAGCCACAGGCGGTAGAGCGACGCGAAATCGGCAGCCTCCGCGCCGGTGGCGGTGCGGCCGAGGAACGCGCGGATCGCGAGCGACGCCTTCTCCTCAGGAGTGAAGAGACGGCCCATGAACCCCGGGTGCGCGCTGACCATGAGGACGAAGTCGTCGTAGCGCATGTCGCCGCGATGGAGATCGTCAACAAAGCCGTACACTTCCTTGAGGTCGCGCCAGTCGCCTTCGATGTCGTTCGTCAGCAGTCGATCGCGCCAGCGACGTTCGGAGATGAGCAGGTACTCGTCGCGCGACTGGAAGCGCCGGGCGATCTGCGTCGCCGTCCGTCCCGAGCACTCGTCGCTCGTCTCTTCCTTCGTGACGAAGTGTCCGAGCAGATCGCCGGAGAGCCGGCGACAGAGCTCGGCGTTCGACGCCGCGACGGGAGTGATGCCTTCCGCCTCGAATTTCGCCGCCAGCAAGGCGTCGATCGGGTTGTCGCCGTCATCGCTGCCCTTGTCCTTCTCTCCAGAGCAACCGGAGACGAGCAGAACGCTTCCCAGAACCCACACGAGTCGTTTCACGAAGAACCCTCCAGAGACGGATCGACTTCGGCTTCGGGCGATGGTCAAAGCAACCGATGGGCCACACCGTGACAGCGCTGTCCTGCTGTCCGGGGCCTAACCACTCCGCGTAGTTACGAGTATCCCACGGAGGCTCGAGCGAGCCCGCGAATCCTCAGCCGTTTCGCGCAGCGGTCCGGCCTGCTGAGAGCGAAAGCACTCGGGCCTCGATCGCGTTGACTTTCCCTGGAGTACGCGTGAAATCCTGGGCTTCTTCCTGTCTTTAGCCTGAGGAGCCTGTCATGCGTTTCGGACGAATTGCGCCACTCTCCCCTCTCGTCGCCCTCTTTCTCGTCGCGGCGATCGCCCCGTCGTGCAGCAAGAGCAAGGACGGCACGAAGTCGATCGACGATCTCGCGATCGACGAGACGTTCGATCTGCCGACGCTCTCCGCGCCCGTGAACGTCGTCCGCGACGACCTGGGCCGGCCGCACATCTACGCCGCGAACACGCGCGATCTCGCGGTGGTGACCGGTTACCTGCACGCGACCGATCGCTTCATCCAGATGGACCTGCAGCGCCGGTTCGCGGCGGGCAAGCTCGCGGAGCTCGTCGGCGCGCTCGGCGATCCCATCACGACGGGCGCGACGAACCAGGACATCCTCTCGCGCGCCATCGGCCTCGAGCGCGCCGCGCAGGTCACCTACGACGCGCTCCCGGACGGCTCCGAAGGGAAGGAAGCCCTCATCGGCTACGCGGAAGGCGTCAACGCGTGGATCGCGTCGCGCAACGGCGTACGTCCGACGGCGGACTACGACCTCTTCTCCTATCCCTTCTCGGCGACGCCGGCGTGGACCGCGGTCGACTGCCTCTCGATTGGCCGGCTCCTCTCGTTGCAGCTCGCGTTCGACGACCAGCTCGATCTCGTTCTCCAGGAGCGCTTCACGCTGTCGAGCAGCGCGTTCCCCGTCGGCAATATCCGCGAGAACTTCGTCGACGACGTGGTGCTGCGTTTTGAGCCGCCCGTCGAATACGCGATCGTGGATCCGCAGCTCCCGTCGGCGTCCACGAAGAACGCGCCGTCCGTGTACGAGCGGCCGTCGACGTCGGTGCGCGTCGAGCCCGGGATCGGCGCCGCTGCGCAGGCGTTCATCGCATCCGTTCGCAAGAGCCCGTTCAACCCGCTGCGCGATTCGTCGTATGGCTCGAACAACTGGGTCGTGTCCGGTGAGAAGTCCAAGAACGGCTACCCGATCCTCGCGAACGATCCGCACCTCTCGCTCGAGCTCCCGCCGATCTGGTACGAGCTGCACCTGAACACGGAGCGCGCGGGCGGCGACCTGAACGTCATCGGCGTTTCGCTGCCGGGCGTGCCCGTCGTCGTCATCGGCGCGAACGAACACCTCGCGTGGGGCGTGACCAACGTCGGCCCCGACGTCACCGATCTCTACGTCGAGCAGTATTCGTCGACCGGATCGAACGGCGAGATGGCAATCCTCTGGGACGACGACGGTACGGGGCCGAATACGCCCGCGCTCGTCGACCTCATCGCCGACAACGACCCGATCATCGTGCGCACCGGCCTCTCGACGACGAGCTCCGTCGCGAACATCGTCTACCGCATCCCTCACCGCAATTTGGGCAACGCCTCGATCATCCCCGGCACGATGACGGTCGGCACGAGCGGCGAAGCACTGTCGTGGTCGTGGACCGGCTTCGAGCCCAGCGGCGAGGTGCTCACGCTCCTCGCGCTCGCGCGTGCGCAGTCCGGTGCGGAGCTCGAGACCGCAGTCAACACGTGGGACGTGCCGCCGCAGAACTTCGTCTATGCGGACGACCAGGGAAACATCGGCTACGTCGCGAACGGCTTCTACCCCGTACGCGATGACGACGACGCGAACCCGCTGACCGACCCGCCCTACTTCCCGCAGCCGGGCTACACAGGAACGCACGAGTGGGTGGGCCGCGTCGCTCGCGCCGACGTCCCGCAGGAGTCGAATCCTGCGCGCGGCTGGGTCGCGACGGCGAACCAGGATCCGTTCGGCCACACCTACGACAACAACCCGCTCAACGACGACGTCTACATCGGATTCGCGTACGACAACGGCTTCCGCGGCTACCGCATCGACTCGACGCTCGAAGCGGACGACTCGATCTCGGTCACCGACATGATGAACTTGCAGGGCAACGCGCAGTCGGCACTCGGCGAGCGGTTCCTCCCGTTCCTGCTCGAGTCGCTCGGCGCGTCGAACCCGACGGAAGCGGCACTGCTGCAGGACTGGGCGGATCGCGGCTTCCACGCGCCGTCCGGTGTCGGCAATGACGTCTCGGCGACGGAGATCGACGACTCGGCGGCGACGTCGCTCTTCAACGTGTGGCTGATCCACATGGTCGAGCGGTCGATCGGCGACGAGATGGACGAGGCCGGGATTTCCCTCAGCACGCAGGAAATCACGCGCGCGCTGCTCTTCCTCCTCGAGCGGCCCACGGAAGCGCTGACGTATGACGCCGGCGCCGGCGAGAGCGTCCTCTGGGACGACCTCACGACGTCGCCCGCGGTCGAGACGCGCGACGAGGTCTTCACGACGGCGCTCGGCGACGCGCTCACGTTCCTCGCGGGCCCCGACGGATTCAGCTCGAGCGATCCGACCGATTGGCGCTGGGGCCTCCTCCACTACCGGGTCCTTCCGCGCCAGTCGAGCCTCCCGGGCGCCGACCTCCCCGGCAACGACAACCCCGACTTCCCCGAGGGCTTCTACCCGCGCCACGGCGATCAGTTCAGTGTTGACGTGATGAACTTCGGGTTCGACGGCGATTTCACGAATCAGGGCGGCGGCGGCGCCAGCATGCGCCTCGTCATCGAGATGGTGCCGGGAGGCAAGATGAAGATCTGGAACTCGATCCCGGGCGGCTCGTCCGGCGATCCGGATTCCGTCCACTACAGCGACCAGGCCGGCCCGCACGCGCGCAACGAATACTTCCGTACGTGGTGGAAGGAAGGCGACGTCGCCGGCCACGCCGAGTCGCGCGTCATCTTCGAGTGATCAGCGCACCCTCACCCTGAGCGAGCGAAGCGAGTCGAAGGGCTGAGCGAGCTCACACAGCCCTTCGACTCGGCGGCAAACTGCGCCGCCTCGGGTTAGGTTTGCTACGGCGGGAAGCCGAAGGCACCGACGATGTTCTCGACGCCGCCACCGCGCGACGCGAGACCTTCGTCGGTGACCTGGCCGCCGCCTTCAAAGCGGATGCGCCGGATTCCGGAGAGCTCCGCGAGATAGGCGTTCCCTTCGAGCGCGCCACGCACGATCGTGACGAAGTTCCCGGGCAGCTCGGGGGCGCCTCCTGCGTAGGTGAGCTCGACGGGCGCCGCGAACGGCGGGCTCGTCAGCGCGTCGTACTCGAGCACGTAGACGCCGTTGCCGAAGCCGTCCGCAACGATCGCCACGTCGTCGAACGGCGATACGGCGATCGAGACGGGGTCGCCGATGCTGAGCGTCTGCACCTGCGTCGGCGTTGCGGGCACGACGTCCACGACCGACACGCGATTGCCGGTGCCGAAGGCGTTGTTGTCCGCAATCAGCGCGAAGTTGCCGTCGTTCGTGAGTGCCAGATCCGAAACGATCGCGTCGTCGTCCGCGGCGAACGCGTCGACGCCGGAGGTCACGTCGAGCGGATCGAGCGAGAGCTTGTGCAAGTCGTTGGCGAACGCCGAGTCCCCGAGGCTCTTCGCGTAGACGATCGCAACGCCCGGCGTGCGGATCTCCATGTCGTAGAGGAGCTTGCTCTCGATGAGCATGCGCTCGTCCGTCAGCGCGCCGTTTCCTTCGGCCGATCCGGGGCATCCGATCTTCACGCGGTAGAGGCCGCCGCCGTTCTTCGGGAAGTTGCTGTCGAGGATCCACGCGTATTCGCCCGTCGCGTCGATGACCACGCGCGACGCGTAGAAGTTCGCGCCGGCGAACGCCGCATGCACGACGGTGGGCACGCCGGTCGCGCTCACGGTGAACACGCCGACGGTGCCGTCGTCCTGCGCGACCATCCCCACCTGCCCGTCGGGCGTGAAGACGACCTCGCCGAACGGCAGCCGCCCCATCTCGAACGTCGTCCCGGTGAAGCTCACGCCGCCCGTCGTCGAGAGCGCGACGATCTCCCACGTGTCGGCCGGATCCGACGCGCCCGTGTACGGAAGTCCGATCGCGCCGTAGCGCACGCGATCCTCCGCGGCGAGGGCACGCGGACATCCCGTCGCGCCGTCGTCGTCGTCATCATCGTCGCCCGTGTTGTCGTCGTCGCCGCCCGAGCACGCCGCCACGAACACGATCATCCCCACCAACGCCGCCCTCTTCCACATGCGCGGATACTACGGGGTCAGACCTTTCACTTTTCACTTCGACTGAAAAGTGAAAGGCCTGACCCCGGCAGTTGACCGGGGAGTCGGCGACTGGTAAGAGCTTTGCTCTTTCTCTTCGCGGGGTTACGTGAATTTGTCCAGCCTTCGACAGACCGTTTGGGGTTCCGTCCCGGACCGGGACTGGGCTTCGGGATCCTGGCAGCTCAAGAACCGCGTGCGCACGCTCGCGGCGCTCGAGGCGTGTTTTCCGCTCACGGCGGACGAGCGACGCGGCGTCGCCGCCGCCGAGACCGCCGGCGGCTTCGAGTGGGGCATCACGCCGTATTACCTGGCGCTGATCGACCCCGCCGACCCGCGCGACCCCGTGCGGCAGCAGTGCGTGCCGAGCGCATCCGAGTCGCACGTCCACCCGCACGACCTCGTCGATCCCCTCGGCGAGGACCCGAAGATGCCGGTGCCGGGCCTCGTGCACCGCTATCCCGATCGCGTGTTGTTGCTGCTGACCGATCGCTGCACGGTCTATTGCCGCTTCTGCCCGCGGCGGCGCCTCGTCGGCACCGAGGAGCGCCAGCTCCGCGAGGACGAGCTCGACGCGATCGTCGATTACCTCCGCCGCACGCCGGCCGTCCGCGAGGTGATCGTGTCCGGCGGCGATCCGCTCGTCGCCGGCGATCGCTTCCTCGAGCGCGTGCTCACGCGCCTCCGCGCGATCCCCTCGATCGAGCTCCTGCGCATCCACACGCGCATGCCGGTCGTCTGCCCGCAGCGCATCACCCCGTCGCTCGCGCGCGTGCTCAAGAAGGTGCAGCCGCTCTACGTGGTGACGCACTTCAACCATCCCTACGAGCTCTCGATCGAGGCGAAGACCGCCTGCGCGGTGCTCGCCGATCACGGCATCCCGCTCGCGAACCAGAGCGTGCTGCTCGCCGGCGTGAACACGGATCCGGTCATCCTCGAAGCGCTCTCGCGCGAGCTCCTCAAGGTGCGCGTGCGCCCCTACTACCTGCACCAGGGCGATCTCGCGAACGGCACCGAGCATTTTCGTACGCCGCTCGCGGCTGCGGTCGAGCTCGTAGGCGCGCTGCGCGGGCGCCTCGGCGGCCTCGGGATTCCCGCGCTCATCGTCGATCTCCCCGGCGGCAAGGGGAAGGTGGAGCTTTGCCCCGATCCGGTGATCGAGCGGCACGGCCGCGAGGTCACGTTCCGCGCGCCGCTCGGCGGCACCGCGCGATACGTCGAACCGATCGCGACCGATCTCTCCTGCTCGACCGCGGCCGCGGTTTCCGAGCGCTTTCGGATCTCGCGCGAGCCGGCGGAATCTCCCGCGATCGAAACGCTCGTTCCGCTGCGAGGCGCCAAAGCATGAACGTGCTCGACATCGACCCGAAGCAGATCGCTCGCGCGCGCGAGCTCGCCGGAAAAGTCACCGACGATGTGCAGGCGTTCATCGACAAGCACACGACGGTCTCCGTCGAGCGCAGCGTGCTGCGCCTCTTCGGCGTGGACGGCGCGCACAAGGCGCCCGGCGTCGAGATCCCGCTCGTGAACGTCGTCGTCGAGGCGGTGACCAAGGCCGGCAAGCTCGGCCTCGGCGTGTCGACGATCCTCGCCGCCGCGATCAAAGCCGCGGGCCCCGACGCGGAGCCGCAGGAGGTCTGCGAGAAGATCGCGCAGGGGAAGATCGCGATCGAGGATCTCCCCTCCGTCACGCCGGCCGAGGTGGAGAAGCTCCTCGCGGTGCGCGCGGACAGCGCCATCCAGCGGCTCGACCTCTGCCGTCGCAAGAAGGCCGACAAGCTCTCGACGTACGGCGATCCGGCGAAGCCCTACAAATACCTGATCGTCGCGACCGGCAACATCTTCGAGGACGTGATCCAGGCGCGCGCCGCGGTCGACGCGGGTGCCGACATCATCGCCGTGATCCGCTCGACCGCGCAGTCGCTGCTCGACTACGTGCCGATCGGCACGACGACCACCGGCTTCGGCGGCACGTGGGCGACGCGCGAGAACTTCCGCGTGATGCGCAACGCGCTCGACGAGGAGGAAAAGGCCCGCGACAAGTACATCCGCCTGACGAACTACTCGTCGGGCTTGTGCATGTCGGAGATCGCGGTGCTCGCCGCGCTCGAGGATCTCGACTGCCTGCTGAACGACTCGATGTACGGAATCCTCTTCCGCGACATCAACATGAAGCGCACGTTCATCGACCAGTACTTTTCGCGACTGGTGTGTGCGACGTCCGGAATCATGATCCAGACCGGCGAGGACAACTACCTCACGACGGCGGAATCGCTCGGCGCGTTTCACCAGGTCGTCGCGAGCCAGTTCATCAACGAGTCCTTCGCGAAAAAAGCGACGCTCCCCGACGAGCTCATCGGACTCGGTCACGCATACGAGATGGACCCGACGCGGAAGAACCCTTTCCTGCTCGAGCTCGGCCCGGCGCTGCTCGTGAAGGAGTGCTTCCCCACGAATCCGCTGAAGTACATGCCGCCCACGCGCCACATGACGGGCGATATCTTCTTCGGCCACGTCTACGACAGCTTCTTCTCGCTCGTGACGGTGTGGGCGGAGCAGACCACGCAGCTCCTGGGCATCCCCACCGAGGCGATCCACACGCCGTTCCTGCAGGACCGCTATCTCGCGCTCGGCGCCGCCAAATACGTGCACGAGGCCGCGGCCGACATCGCGGGCGAGATCTCCTTCCGCAAGGACGGCATCATCCAGAACCGCGCGCGCACCGTGCTCGCGGAAGCCGTGCAGCTGCTCGAGGAAGTGGAGCGGATCGGGCTGATGGAAGCCATCGCCAAGGCCCGCTTCGCCGACGTGAAACGCGCGGTGAACGGGGGCAAGGGCCTCGACGGCGTCGTTCCCCGTGACGCCCGGTACGCGAATCCGCTGCTCCCCCGCATGGTTGAGCGGGGCACCGCGAATATTGGGAAACGAGCCCCCGTCTAGGGTTCTCGACTACAATTCCCAAGGGTTCCGGAGGGTTCGCCAATGTTGACGCGCTGCATTCTCATGCTTCCCGTAGTCCTCGGTGGTGTCTCTCTTCTCGCTGGGTGCGGTCCGCCTCCTCGCCAGCCTCAGCGCGAAGAGATCAGCATGTTCGCCGACAGCGTCGTCGACTTCTCGACCAATGGCTCGCCGGCCAACTCCACCGACTACTCGGAGCTTCAGGCGCTCGACGAGCCCAACGTCGTCGGTTGCGGTGACGACCCGAATGCGTGGTCGCCCGCCATCTCCAATCCCGACCCGCCCGGCGTCTTCACGATCGACGACTTCATCGTGCTCGAGTTCCCCTTCTACGTGTACGTGAAGGAAGTTCGCATCTACGAGAGCTACAACCCCGGCGCCGTCGTGGCCGTGGACATGGAGCGTTCGGACGAAGGCCTCGGCCCGCTGGTGATGTTCGATGACCAGTACGGGAACGGCGTCGGCGCCGCGTGCCCGAGCTCGTTCAACATCCAGGTCGAGGACAACGGCGGCGTGACCGCGGATCAGTACAACCGCGTCGCGATCTACCTCGACAACAGCCGCATCGGCGACGGCAACGGCAACACCGACTTCAGCGACGACTGGCCGGAGATCGACGCGGTCGAAGTCATCGGCGATATCCTCGTCGACGACTGACCGCCCACAATTTTCCCCTTACACGGGCCGCGATCCTCGCAAGGGATCGCGGTTCGTCGCTTTAAAGAAAGACACCATGGACGCCCATCTTCCGAAGATCTCCGGCACCGAAGGCTCCGTTCGCGGACCCGATCCGAAGAACCTGATGCCGTACGGCGACATGTGGGACGACGGTCGCCTGCAGATCTCGTTCACGTTGCCGATGGAAGCGGGCCCAGAAGCACGCGAGGCGGCGACGCAATATCTCCAGAAGAACGGCTTCAAGAAGGTGCAGATCGCGGAGATGGCGCACGCGGCGCAGGGTTTCTCGTTTTTCGTCGCGTACGTGACGTCGACCGTGTCGATCGACGTCACGCGCATCAAGGTGCCGAAGGTCGAAACGCCGAAGCTCTCGTACGACGAAGTGAACGAGCTCCTCTCCGCACGACTGGGACGGAAGCTCGTGGTCGTCGGCGCGTGCACGGGGGCCGACGCGCATACCGTCGGCATCGACGCGATCATGAACATGAAGGGCTACGCCGGCGACTACGGCCTCGAGCGGTATCCCGAGATCGAAGCGGTAAACCTCGGTGCACAGGTCGCGAACAAGGACCTCATCGCGAAGGCCGTCGAGCTGAAAGCCGACGCGATCCTCGTCTCGCAGATCATCACGCAGCACGACATCCACGTGGAGAACCTCCGCGAGCTGATGGAGGAGATCGAGAAGGCGGGTCTCAAGGACAAGCTGATCGCGGTCGTCGGCGGCCCGCGCATCACGCACCGGCTCGCCGTGGAGCTCGGCTTCGATGCCGGATTCGGTCGTGGTAGCGTGCCCTCGGAAGTCGCGTCGTACCTCGCCCAGGAGTTGCTGAAGCGAAAGAAGGCCGCTCCCCGCGGCACGGCGCCCGCTGCGCGGGATTCGGAAAGCCAGGACTCGTGAAGGATCCGAAGGACAGCAAGACCGTCGAGCTGCCGAACGTGAAGGCTCCGGTTCCCTCGGACCGCACGATGAAGATCCGCATGCCGGACGACGGTGAGGGCGCCACCGAACGGTCGTCGTCGATCGGCACGGCCCTTCCGGAAGCGCAGATCCGCATCCGGATGTCGTCGCACGATGCGCACTACGGCGGAAATCTCGTCGACGGTGCGCGGATCCTCGGGCTCTTCGGCGACATCGCGACCGAGCTCCTGATCCGCCACGACGGCGACGAAGGGCTCTTCCGCGCCTATGAAAGCGTCGAGTTCCTCGCGCCCGTGCGCGCCGGCGACTACATCGAAGCCGTTGGGCGCATCATCAAGGTCGGCAGCACCTCGCGAAAGATGAGCTTCGAGGCGTGGAAGGTGATCACGCCCCGCGCCGATCTCTCCGATTCCGCCGCCGAGCTCCTCCGCGAGCCTGTGCTCGTCGTGCGCGCGGTCGGCACGTGCGTCGTTCCCACGGACAAGCAACGTCTTCGCTGAACATGGAAAAGCTGATCATCACCTGCGCGGTAACCGGTGCCGAGGTCACGAAGAAGGACAACCCGGCGGTTCCCTACTCGCCCGAAGAGCTCGCCGAGAGCTCCTTCGCCGCCGTAAAAGCGGGCGCGTCCATCATCCACCTGCACGTGCGCCATCCCGACGGAACGCCGGCGCACCAGAAGGCGATCTTCCAGGAGACCGTCGGGCTCATCCGGAAGAAATGCGATCCGATCATCATGGTGTCGACGGGCGGCGCGGTCGGCATGACGGTCGACGAGCGGTGTGAAGGCCTCGAGGCCGGCACAGAGATGGCGTCGATCACGACCGGCACCGTGAATTTCGGCAAGGACGTCTTCCTCAACTCGCCCGACATGATCGAGAAGATCGCGGGCAAGATCCGCGAGAAGAAGATCAAGCCGGAGATCGAGATCTTCGACGCGGGCATGGTCGACAACGCGGCCGCGCTCGTGAAGAAGGGCCTCCTCTCCGCGCCGGTGCAGTTCCAGTTCGTGCTCGGCGTCGCCGGCGGTCTCAGCGCGTCCGCTCGCAACCTCACCTACCTCGCCGACTCGGTGCCGCCGGGCTCGACGTGGTGCGTCGCCGGCGTCGGCCGCCACCAGTTCCCGATGGCCGCGCACACGATCCTCATGGGCGGACACGTTCGCGTCGGGCTCGAGGACAACCTCTACCTGCGCAAGGGCGTGCTCGCGCCGAGTAACGCCGCTCTCGTCGAGCGCGCGGCCGCCATCGCGAAGGAATTCGACCGCGAGCTCGCGGATCCCGCGGAAGCACGGCGCCTCCTGGGCATCACCCGCGCGTGACGACGAACGCGACGGCGCAGCTCCGCGGTCACGTCCTCGTGGTGGAAGAGGAAGCCGGCGTGCGCGGGCTGATCGGCCGCGCGCTCACGGGCGCGGGTGCGACCGTCGCCGAAGCGGGGAGCTCGAAGGAAGCGCTCGCCGCGATCGAGGTGCAGTCGCCGGACGTCGTGATCGTCGCGTTCAAGCTCTCCGGTGCGACGAGCGGCGCGGGGCTCACGAGATCCCTGAAAGCCGGCACACGGACGAAGGGCTTGCCGGTCCTGATGCTCGCGCCGCGCGCGAATCCTGAAGAGGTGCTCGCGTGCCTCGATGCCGGGTGCGACGACGTCGTGGCGAAGCCGTTCATCGGGCCCGAGCTCATCGCGCGCGTGCGCACGCAGCTCCGCGCGCGGCGGCTCTACGAGGCGCTCGAACGCGAGCGCAAGGAAGTCGCCTGGCTCCATGAGATGCACGATTCGATGGCCGCGACCTCGGTCCCCGAAGAGGTCATGGAAGCGCTCGTGAAGGTCGTCGCGAAGATCCTGGGCGTGCGCCGCGCGTCGATTGTGCTCGCGTCGCGCGACCCGCGGTACGGCTACGCGGTCGCCGCGTCCGACAAGGCGGTAAAGAACCTCCAAATCGATCTCAGCCGCTATCCCGAGATCGCGCGCGTGATGAAGACCGGCCGCCCGCTCGTCGTGGAGGAAGCGAGCGCGAGCACGCTCTTCGCGCATCTCGCGGAAGAGCTGAAGGCAGCTCACATCCAGTCGATTCTCGCGGTGCCGATCGTCGTCGACGGCGAGGCCGTCGGGAGCCTCCTGCTCCACACGAAAGACGACCGCCGCGCGTTCAGTCAGAGGGAGGTACGTCTATGCGCCGCCGCCGCGCAGACGGCCGGGCTCGCCCTTCGCCATTCCCGAGTTTTCGGAATGACGAGGGGAAAGCCGCCGGCCACGTAATCGGGCTGATTTCCGGAACGAGCGCCGACGGCATCGACGCGGCCGTCGTGAAGCTGACCGCGAAGGGCGCCGGCCGCCCCGACGCGAAGGTCGTCGCGTTCGTCGACACGCCCTTCCCCGCCGGCTTGCGCAACCGGATCCTTTCGGTCGCTGGCGGCGGCGCCGTCGGCGCCGCCGAGATCGCCGCGCTCGACGCGGAGCTCGGAGAAGCATTCGCGCGCGCCGCTCTGAAGGCGGCGAAGGCCGCGAAGATCGACCCGTCGAAGGTGCTCGCGATCGGCTCGCACGGACAGACCGTGCACCACGCGCCGCGCGCGCGCCCGCGCGTCACGATGCAGCTCGGCGACCCGTTCGTGATCGCGGAGCGCACCGGCATCGCGGTCGTCTCGGATTTCCGGCGCCGCGATGTCGCCGCGGGTGGCGAGGGCGCGCCCCTGACCCCGATCGCGCACTTCGACCTCTTCGCCGAGAAGGGACTCGCGCGTGCAGTCCAGAATCTCGGCGGCATCGGCAACGTCACCGTTCTCCCGGCCGACGCGAAACCCGACGGCGTGTTCGCGTTCGACACGGGTCCCGCGAACATGATCCTCGATGGGCTCGTCCGCGCCTTCACGTCAGGCCGCATGCGCTACGACAAGAACGGTGCCCTTTCCGCTCGTGGTGAGGCGGACGAGACGCTCCTCGCGACGCTTCTCGAGGATCCGTTCTATCGGGCACCACCGCCCAAGAGCACGGGTCGCGAGCTCTTTGGACGCGCGTATGTGAAGCGCCTGATCGACTCCGCGAGGCGACGCGGCCTGACGCATGCGGACACGCTCGCGACTGCCGCCGAGCTCACCGCACGCAGCGTCGCGAACAGCTACCGGCGTTTCGTGCTGCCGCGCGTCCCCGTGGAGGAGACGCTCCTATGTGGCGGCGGCGTGCACAACCTCGATGTCGTCGCTCGACTCGCGCGGCACCTCGAGCCGCTCGGCGTCGCCGTGAAGAGCACCGCCGACCAGGGTGTCGATCCCGACGCCGTCGAGGCCATCGCGTTTGCCGTGCTCGCGTACGAGACGCTTCGGGGGCGGCCGGGCAACGTGCCGCGGGCGACGGGTGCCGTGGGGCCCCGCGTCCTGGGGGCGATCGTCCCGGGGCGCTAAAAGTTCACCCGATGCGTTTCGTGCGCCGACCTGAGTGACAGCACGGGAAAGCCTTTCCGGCGCTTCTCCGATACGCTATCGATGTAGAGGTGGGCGTGGGCCGGTTCGACGTACGCATTCAGGAAGCGATCCTCATCGCGTGCGAGGACATGACCGCGGCGGACGAGCTCCTGGTCCGGCTGCATGCCGAAGCCCGCGGGGCGGAGGATCGCGCCGCGACGCTCGCGTGTTTGAAAGCCCTCTCCGTCATCACCGCCGTCACCGGGGCCGATGACGGGCGCTGGCTGAAGGTGTGCCGCACGCTCGCACGCGAGGAGCCGGAGAACCCGTCCGCCTGGATCACGCTCGGCCAGGCGGAAGAGGACCAGATGGCGTACGGGGCCGCGGGCCGCGCGTATCTCAAAGCGCTCGAGCTTTCGCAGGACAAGCGCACCGACGAAATGCTGAAGGACTCGCTCGATCGCATCGCCAAGGCGATGGCCAAGCAGAGCGCGTCCGGCTGATTCCAACGGAACGGCGCCGCTCCTGTCGCGCATCGAGGAGCTGGGCGGCGTGAAGTGGATGTTCCTCACGCATCGGGACGACTTCGCGGATCACGTGAAATTCCGCGAGCGTTTCGGCTGTGAACGGATCATCCACGTTGGCGACGACGTCATCGGCGCCGAGCGCGTCATCACCGGAACGGACGTGCCGGGACACGGGCGGCCGTATCGCGCCGCCTCGTCTGACGCGGCGCACGCGGATCTCGCCGGGCTCGTCTCCCGGATGCGTGCCCGGTAAGATCCCGCGCGATGAAACACTCTCCCGGGTTCCTGAAGCTGGTGCAGGACGCGAAGTCGCGCGTTCGCGAGACCAACGTCGCGGACGTGAAGGCCCGCCTCGATCGCAAGGACCCGATCGTCCTCATCGACGTGCGCGAGGACCACGAATGGATCGACGGCCGCATCCCCGGCGCAATCCACCTCGGCCGCGGCATCCTCGAGCGCGACGCCGAGGAGAAGTTCCCCGACAAGGACGCGGAGCTCGTCCTCTATTGCGGCGGCGGATTCCGCTCGGCGCTGGCCGCGGACAATCTGCAGAAGATGGGCTTCACCCGAGTGCTCTCGATGGACGGTGGAATTCGCAGCTGGCGCGAAGCGGGCCTTCCGACGGTAAAGTGAGCGGCGCCATGAGCATGACGACCCCTGCCCGCTTCCTGATGCTGATGCTGTGCGGCGCCTCGATGGCGGCGTGCTGCCGCCAAGCCAAGTTCGCGAGCGAGGATCGCGCGGCGGCCACGCTCACCGAGGAACTGACTCGCCTCGGGCCGCGCTGCGAGCAGTGGTTCGTGCGCGAGTGCGACACCGACGGCGTGAAGGCCGTCTGGTTCTTCCGCCCGCGAATCGACGGGCCCGCGGAGACGGCGGCCTACGACGGAACGAGCGGCGAGCTCCTCTACCAGCGGCAGTTCGGCGCGAGCGGGGGCGTGTCGTTCACGCCGGTGCGGCAGTATGGCTCCGCGCCGAAGTGCCGGCCGTCGCTCGACAGCTCCGGCGCGGATCGCGCGTGCACGTGGATCGAGGCAAAGAAGACGGGAGCCGCGCCGACACCGGCCGCGACTCCCGTAGCGAGTCCTGACGCGACGCCTCAGTAGGGCGTGATCTCGCTCGTGCAGCCGGGCAGCACCCAGGCGGCTTCGTCGTAGATGTTCGGATCCGCCTTGATCGTCTCGAACTGCGCGAGCGTGGCGCTGAGGTTCGAGCTGGCCGTGAGGAGGGACGCCGTGTCGAAGAGCGCGAGCGGACACCAGGCGCTGTCCTTCTTCGTGTCGTCGATCCGGAGCGTGAGCTCCGAGTAGCCGAGTGGCGCACCTGGACCGGCGACGCCGAGGGGATCGCCCGCGGCGAGCGCGTCGTCGTCCACGACGACCGGCAGCGAAACGTTGGACACGATCACGCTCCACACCGAGTCCGTCTTCGGCCGGATGCGAATCGTGTAGGTGTCGTCGGAGTCGTCGAACTCGAGCGATGAGACCGTGCCCGAAAGTGGCGACACGACATCGGCGCCGGTCGAGAGCACGTAGGTCCAGGAGAACGAGGGGATCTCCGCGCCGAACTCCGAGAAGATCGAGCCCAGGCTCGAATCGAGCACGAAGGCACCCGCCGTTCCGCTGACCGGATCGTACGCACCGAGCTCCACGCCGAGATTGAAGAGAACCGGCGGTTCGGTGTCGTCCTTCTCGATCAGCTCACAGCCGCTGAGGGTCAACACGCCGACCAACGCGAACAGAACTCTCATCTCGCTCCTCCCAAGATGCCCAGGAGTGATCATACCCCGAGTAAGTGAAGAGACTCCCTGGAGTAAGTCGGAAGTTACTCCAGAGTTACTCCAGGGAGTCTCTTCACTTACTCAAGAGTTACTCCAGGGAGTCTCTTCACTTACTCAGGCAGCGGGCTGACGAGACCCGGCGCGACGATGGCGCCGTCGTGCTCGCCCCGCACCGTCACCCCGTCGAGGACGAGGCAGCGCGAAAGCTTCGCGCCGGGCTCAACGATCGCACCGCGACCGATCACCACGTCGGGGCCGATGTGCGCGCCAGCGTCCACCGTCGCGTCGTGCCCGATGAGCGCGGGCCGGCGGAGGCGCGTGGCGGGACCGAGCATCGCGCCCTCGCCGAGGAAGACGCCGGGAGGCCCTTCGGCGAAGCCCGCAAGCGGATCGAATCGCGCGAAACGCGCCTCGCGCGTGAGCACGTCGATGTTCGCCTCGAAAAGGCGATCCGCCGTGCCCAGGTCGGACCAATAGCCCTCCTGCAGCACGCAGCTCACGCGGGCGCCGGCTTTGAGGAGCGCGGGGTACGTCTCGGAGCCGAGGTTCACCTCGCCCTCCGGCGCGATGTGGTCGAACACCCGCGGCGAGAAGACGTGCACGCCGGTGAAGAGCGCCTTCGAAAGTGGCGGCGCGGATCCCGGCACCGGCGCGCGGCCGACGAAGTCCCACACGCGGCCGTCGGCGGGGTCGTAGCCGATCGCGCCGAAGGTGGCGACGCGCGGATCGTCCTTGAGCACCATCGTCGCGATCGCGCTCGAGTCGCGGTGCTTCGCGATCGCCGAACGCAGATCGAAGTCGATGAGCGTGTCGCCGTTCATCACCGCGAAATCGTCGCCGGCGAGGAACTCTCGCATCTTTCGCAAGCCGCCGCCGGTGCCGAGGATCGCGGGCGACTCGTGCGACCACGTGATCTTTACGCCCCACGACGAGCCGTCGCCGATCGCTTCCGGAAGTTTCGGGCCGAGGTGGAACGTGTTGACCGCGATTTCGGTGATGCCAGCGGCCTTGAGGGTCTCCACCGCGTAGCGAAGCAACGGCCACGGCCCAACGGGCGCGAGCGGTTTCGGGAGGACGTCGGTCAGCGGCCGAAGCCGCGTGCCCAGCCCGGCGGCGAAGACCATCCCGCGCATCGTGGTCGTTACCTGAACTCCGGGACGTACTTCGCCAGCACGTCGTAGGCCGGCTGCAACTCCTCGTACTTCTGGAGATTGCGGCGCACGTACCCGAGCACGGGCGGGATGTGGCGGAGGAACTTGTCGTTCCCCTTCTTCACGTCGATGAAGACGAAGCGCCCTGCAGCCTTCAGGTTGCGCTGAACGCTGGTGAGGTCGAAGTCGCGACGGAACCGCTCCGCGTCCAGCGGCGCCCCGGCTTCCGCGCGGCGCGCGAGGAAGTGCGCGACGAGTCCGTCGACGACGTCTTCGCCGAGTGTGACGTAGGCATCGCGGACGAGCGACGCGAGGTCGTACGCGGGCGGGCCCATCAGCGCGTCCTGGAAATCGATCAGGCCGATCTTGTCGTTGCCGTGGATCATCACGTTGCGCGAGTGGAAGTCGCGGTGCGTGAGCATGCGCGGCTGGCTCTCGATCTCGCGCGCGATCGCCTCGAAGATCGCGCGGACCGCGGACTTGTCCGACGCTTCCATCACTTTGTTCTCGCGCACCTCGACGCCGTACTCGAGGAAGTGATCGAACTCCCAGACGAGCAGCTCCACGTTGAAGCGCTGGTGATACGCGATGCAGCTTTCGTCGATCTTCTTGGTGCCTTCGACCTGCAGCTGCACCATCGCGTCGATCGACTTCTCGTAGAGCGAACGGATGCGCTTCCCGTTCCCCTCCTTCACGACGCCCTCGAGCATGAGGTCGCCCCAGTCCTCGATGAGCATCAGGCCCTTCGCCTTGTCCCAGACGTGGATCTTCGGGACGGGCGTGCCGATGGCCTCGAGGAAGCGCTGCACGTTCACGAACGGCAACTCGTCGACCTTCTTCAGCGTGGTCTTCTCTTCGAAGAGCTTCGCCGGAGCGTCGTCCATGATCCGCATCAGGATCCACGACCTCCCCTCGCTGTGCGCGCGATAGTAGTGACGGTTCGAGGCGTCGCCGGGAAGGCGGTCGAGCGTGAGGTCCACGGCCGGCATGCGCAAGTGATCGCGCATCAGCTGGGCGACGTCCGCTCGAAGGGAATCGAGGTCGCTGGTCATTCGGGGCCGCATGCTAGCATGCGAAATTCACGTGACGGATCTGGGTCGGACATATCACTCGGCGGCGGTCGAGGCCCTGGCTCGATTCGACGGCGATCCGGAGCCGGTGCGGCGTGCGGCCGACCTTTGCTTCGAAACCCTGAAGGTCGGCGGCGTCATCCATGCCTTCGGCAGCGGGCACTCGGCCGCCGGCGCCATTGAGCTCTTTCATCGCGCGGGTGGTCTCGTCCCGGTGAACGGAATCCTCGAGGCGTTCCTGTCGCCGTTCCTCTCGCCCGGAAAGAGCGGACAGCTCGAGCGTCTGCAGGGCATCGGCCCCCTCCTCGTCGAGCAGTGGGATGTGCTCACCGGTGAAGTGCTGATCGTCTTCTCCAACAGCGGCGTGAACCCGGTGCCGGTGGAGATCGCAACCGCCGCCCAGGCGAAGAACGCCAAGGTGATCGGCGTGACCAGCCTCGCCCACGCTGCGTCGGTCCCCAGCCGGCATCCGTCCGGAAAAAAGCTCGCCGACGTCGCGGACGTGGTCATCGACAACGGCGCCCGCGCGGGCGACGCCGCCATCGAGTATCAGCAGGGCAAGTTCGCGGCCGCGACATCGGGACTGGTGAACGCATACATCGCGAACCGGCTCGTCGCGGAGATCGTCGGGCGGTACCTCGACGCGAAGATCGATCCACCCGTGTATCTCTCGGCGAATCTCCCCGGCGGCGATGCGCACAACAAGGCGCTCGAGGCGAAGTTCAAGCATCGCCTCAAGGGGCTCTGGCGATGAGTGCGCGCAAGGGCAGCAACGGGTCGCACTCGCGCGTCACCGCGATCGTCGGCGGTGCGGCCGCGCTGCCGACGGTGTTGCAGCCGGACGCCGTCGTGTTGCTCGAGGGCGATCGCGTGGTTGCCGCCGGACCTCGTGCCACGACGCCTATTCCTCGC
>Ga0163152_10002825_pt1 | contig 23700 bp, 20 predicted proteins | sample OliLakLV19MP8IB2_FD_148635 | JGI IMG/M metagenome (GOLD analysis project Ga0163152, IMG submission 148635) | Freshwater microbial mat bacterial communities from Lake Vanda, McMurdo Dry Valleys, Antarctica - Oligotrophic Lake LV.19.MP8.IB-2 | ecosystem: Environmental > Aquatic > Freshwater >...
GCTCCGCTTTGTGCCTTGTCCGCTTCATCTTCAAGCGTCTCCTGAACCCCGCCGGGGTTCTTTGGGACTCTCATAGCGCCTGGATCAGGTTTCGGGGGGCAGGTCACGCCGCCATTTGTGTCGATGAGGACGGCAACCCCGAGCCCGATCCCGACCTCCGTGACAACGAAAACGTTCCCCTGAAGGAGGACATCCTTGTCTACTTCGACCGCGAAGTGAAGCCGCATGTCCCCGACGCGTGGATCAGCACCGACGAGAAGCACCGCGACAAGAAGGATGGCAAGGTTGGCATCGTCGGGTATGAGCTCCCCGTCACCCGGCACTTCTACGTCTACCAGCCGCCGCGACCGCTCGATGCGATCGAGTCGGAGATTACCGGCCTGGAGCAGAACATCATGCGCATGCTCGCGGAGGTGACCAAGTGAGCACCGTTCTCGAAGCCGCGCGCCGAATCCTGCAGAAGGCCAACCAGCCTCTGCACTACAAGGACATCGCCAAGCGGATGATCGACGATGGGCTCTGGAAGCCGGAGGGAAAGACCCCAGCCGCGACCGTCAATGCCCGACTCGCTGTCGCCATCAAGGACGACCCGGAGTCTCCGTTCGTTCGCACAGGCCCCGGCAAGTTCACCCTCCGCGATGGCGTCGCGCCCATGCCGGAGTCCGCGCCCGGCGCAGACGGTGAACCCATGTCGTTCACGGAAGCCGCCGAGTTCGTGTTGAAGAAGCATGGCACACCCATGCACTACACGGCCATCACTGAGGAGGCCCTCAAACTCAAGCTCATCCAGACGGCCGGGCGCACACCCGAGGCGACGATGTACGCCCAAATCATCCAAGAGACGCAGCGCCGCGAGAAGCGCGGCGAGGCTCAGCGGTTCGACCGCAAGGGCGGTGGCGTCGTCGGCCTAGTGACCTGGAACCCAGTCGGTGTCGAAGGGCAGATCGCCAAGCACAACGAAACGATCCGGAGAGCCCTCCGACAGAGGCTCCACGGTCTGGACCCCGCCGAGTTTGAGGCGTTGGTCGGCCGATTGCTCACGGCGATTGGATTTGAGGATGTCACAGTCACGAGACTTCACGGCGACGGCGGCGTCGATGTGCGCGGCACGCTGGTCGTCGGCGACGTGATCCGCACGCGGATGGCCGTGCAGGCCAAACGATGGAAGCATGGCAACAACATCCAAGCACCCACCGTCCAGCAGGTTCGGGGCAGCCTCGGCGCGCACGAGCAGGGTCTGATCATCTCGACGAGTGACTTCTCCCCAGGGGCGAAGGCCGAGGCCCTGCGCTCCGATGCCACGCCGGTCGGCCTGCTCAATGGCGAACGTTTGGTCTCCCTGCTCATCGAGCACCAGATTCTGGTTCGCCGCGAGCCGCACGAGATGCTTCAACTCGGTGATCCCGCGAAGGAGGTCGCCAACTCATGATCGGCAAACGGTTCGAGGACATCGGTGCCAGCGACGTGACCGCCCTGATCACCAACGGCGTGCGGGAAGGTCGCACCATCGAGTACAAGAAGGTGTTGCCGCCAGGGGCAGACGCAGACAAGAAGGAGTTTCTCGCCGACGTGTCGTCGTTTGCCAACAGCGTCGGCGGCGACCTCCTGTACGGGATCGAGGCCCAGGATGGACTTCCAACGCGTGCTGTGGGTCTTCCAGGGTTCGATGCCGACAAGGACACACTGCGACTCGAGAGCATCATTCGGGATGGACTCGATCCACGAGTTCCTGGTCTTCGCACGAAAGTGATCACTATTCCGGGCATTGATCCCGTCTTCCTCGTTCGTGTCGTGAAGAGCTGGGCCGGCCCTCACATGGTCACGTTCAAGGACTCCTCTCGGTTCTTTGCACGCAGTAGCGCCGGCAAGTTTCAGATGGACACGGGTGAACTGCGGTCGGCCTTTTCGCTCACCGCCGATCTGCCGAGTCGCATTCGAGCGTGGCGCGACGATCGGATTGCCAAGCTCATCAGCGGCGATACTCCGGTACCCATCGCCGACACGGCCAAGATGGTGCTCCATCTCGTGCCGCTCGATGCGCTAAATAGCCCAGATCGCATCCCGGCAAGTGCACTCGACGGCAAACCCATCGAGTTCGGTCCCATGTGGGCGGGGTCTTGGGATCATCGAATCAACCTTGATGGATATGTCACGCACGGCGGACGCCCTTACGCCGACACGGGCGGGATTGAACGCTCCTACTGCCAAGTGTTGCGGTCTGGTCAGGTTGAGGCCGTTTCCGCCGATCTTGTCCGAGACGTGAATGGACGGAAGATCATCGCCAGCTTGGCCTACGAAAAGACGCTGTTGGAATGCACCGCACGCTACCTGAAGGCGCTGGCGGCAGTCGGCGTGCAGCCGCCTCTATTGATCATGGTGGCGTTCATCGGGGCGCGAGGCGCCACGATGAGCGTCGACATTCACTTTGGCGGAGATCTCCATCCGATCGACCGGGACGTGCTTGTTCTGCCAGACGTGCTGATCGACGAGCCCCCGAAGGACCTTCCGCGGGCAATGCGTCCCATCTTCGACGCCGCTTGGAACGCCTGCGGTGTCGCACAATCGGCGAACTACAACCGAGACGGAACGTGGATTGCGGAGCAGCTCCAGGGCGTCCCGATGGAGGGCAAGCCTTGAGTCGCCCCGCGCCACAGTCCCGCCTTGAATTTGCCGAGCGTGCTTCCCGAGAGCATGACTCGCTGTCCACGCATCAGCCCGCATACCCCGCATACCGCCACACCGGGCTCAGTTGGTTGGGGGACCTGCCGGCCCACTGGCGCACGAAGCCTCTGCGGTTTGCCTGTCGTCTGAATCCGACCAAGAGCGAGGTCTCGCACTTGCCCGCCGACACGGAGGTCTCGTTCGTTCCGATGGAGGCGGTACGTGAGTTCGGCGGGATGGACCTGTCGCAGATCATGCCGATCGAGGACGTTCTTCAGGGGTACACGTACTTCCGAGATGGTGACATCGTCGCGGCCAAGATCACGCCGTGCTTCGAAAACGGCAAGGGGAGCATCGCGGAGGGCCTCACCAACGGCCTGGGGTTCGGGACGACGGAGCTTCACACCCTTCGGCCCGGCCCCGAGTTCGATACAGGGTTCCTCTTCTACCTGACCCTGAGCCACGAGTTCCGGCATCAAGGCGCGGGGCACATGTACGGCGCGGGCGGACAGAAGCGCGTTCCCGAGGACTTCATCCGAAACTTTGTCGCGCCGCTGCCTCCCCTTCCGGAGCAGCGGCACATCGCAGCGTGGTTGGACGACCGGACGCGGCGGATCGATGCGTTGGTCGCGGCCAAGCGGCGGCTGATCGGGCTGCTGGCCGAGCAGCGCACCGCCCTCATCACCCACGCCGTCACGAAGGGCTTCAACCCCGCAGCCCCCATGAAGCCCTCCGGCATCGACTGGCTCGGCGAAGTGCCCAGGGATTGGGAGGCACGGCGGCTTCGCCATCTCGTGTCCCGCATCGAGCAGGGTTGGAGCCCAGAAGCGGACCAGCGCGAGGCGGGCGATGACGAGTGGGGCGTAATGCGGGCTGGTTGCGCCAATGGAGGGACGTTCGACGAATCGGACAACAAGGCATTGCCGCCCGGCGTGGACCCCGATCCGTCGTTGGAGATTCGTCCCGGCGACCTCCTGATGTCACGAGCATGCGGATCGACCGATTTGGTCGGTTCGGTAGCGCTGGTTCGCTCCTGCCGCCGAAAGTTGTTGCTGTGCGACAAGCTGTTCCGCCTGCGTTACCGCGCCAAACTCGTCACGCCAGAGTTCCTGGCGCTGGCGCTGGGGTCGCGCCTAATCCGGTACCAACTTGAACGTGACCTGAGCGGAGCTGAAGGCCTGGCCCGCAACATCGCGCAGGGGGCGATCAAGGAATTGGTCGTGTGCGTGCCATCAATTCCCGAACAACAGGCCATCGTCGCCCGCCTCGACATTGCCTGCGTCAAGTTCGATGCGCTTACCGCCGCCGCCGAAACCGCAATCGCCCGGCTGACCGAGTACCGCCAGGCCCTTATCTCTGCCGCCGTCACGGGCAAGGTTTGCGTGTGCGATGTCGTCGCTGAAGCGACCATCGAGAAGCCGTGCGCCGAACTGCCCATCGAAGCTCCGGCGGTCGCCGCGCGGATCGGGACTACTGGGGTAACACGCACCGCGAACAAGCATTTCCAACGCAGCGTGCTCGCCGCCGAGATCATCGCCCGCATCGGGCAGGACCGCACGTTTGGGCGGGTGAAGCTACAAAAGGCCCTGATCCTGGCCGAGGGGCACCTTCAGTTGGCGGAGATTGTGAGCCAGCCGGTGCGGGCCGCCGCGGGGCCGTTCGACAACGCGATGATGCGATCGATCCAATCGCAGCTCAAGAAGTCTCAGTGGTACGAGTACATCAAAGACGGGAAGCCGCTGAAGTTCGTGCCGCTGGCCAAGACGGGTGGGCACAAGGCGTACTTCGAGCGGTACTGGGGAGCGAAGGAGACCGGGTTCGCCGCGCTGATGGCCCTGCTGGCGCGGCTCGACACGCGGCGCTCGGAGATCGTGGCGACGCTGTACTCGGCGTGGAACGACTTCCTGATCGACGGCAACGGAGTGACGGACGACGCACTCGTCGCTGAGGTGCTGACGAAATGGGACCCGGCGAAGACGGCGATCCCGGAGGCGAAGTGGCGTGCGGCGCTGCCGTGGATGCGCGGGCAGGGCCTGGTGCCGACGGGGTATGGGGCGCACACGCTCCTGGCCAACCGCGATCGGAGCAAGGAATAACACATGAACCTCACCCCCAAGCTTGATGTCATCTACGGCAGCACGGCCATTTCTCCGGCTCTCCTCGCGACGATCGTTCGCGGCCTTGAGCAAGCCAATGTCGAAGGCACGTTCTACATCGGCTACCCGGTCATGGCGTCGGCCGACTCGAACACGACGATTGACGCATTGCTGGTCACTCAGAAGCCTGGCCTTGTGGCTTTTCACTTCGCGGACAAAGGCGAGGACCACAAGGCTACGCAGGACAGGTTGTACTATGTCCTGGAATCGAACCTCGCTCGCCATGAGACTCTGCGCCGCGGGCGCTCGCTCGGCGTCACAGTAAACGTGGTCTCGGTGTTTCCCGAGGGAGAAGTTCCGGCCCCTGCTGATGCGGCATATCCGGCCGCCTCGCCATCCACGCTCGTCGCCTCTCTTGGCACCCTTAAGCCGATTGACGATGCTCAGTTGTATAGGAGCGTCTCGGCCGCGATCCAGAGGGTGACGACGATCAAGCCGGTCAAGAAGCGTCAGAACCTCGTGAAGCCCGACTCGAAGGGCTCCATCCTGAAAACAATCGAGAAGGAAATCGCCAATCTTGACCGCTGGCAGAAGTCTGCTGCCATCGAGACGCCGGAGGGGCCACAGCGGATTCGCGGTCTGGCGGGGTCTGGAAAGACCGTCGTGCTGGCTCTAAAGGCCGCTTACCTGCACACTCAGCATCCGGACTGGCAGATCGCGGTCACGTTTCACACGCGGTCTCTATATCAACAGTTCAAGGATCTGATTGAGCGGTTCACGCTGGAACATCTTGGAGACAAGCCGGACTGGGAGAAATTGCGCATTGTCCACTCGTGGGGCTCGTCCGCCACGGACGGCATGTACTCGCTGTCGTGTGCCGCGGCGAACATGATCCCGACCAACTACCTGAGCGCGAAATCGCGGTTCGGGGTCATGCGGGCATTCGAGGGCGTGTGCGACGAGTTGGCGGCCGCGATGAAGGGGCGCGAGTTCGGGTTGTTCGACGCGGTTCTCATTGACGAGGCCCAGGACTTGCCGCGTTCGTTCTTCCGCATCATCGATGCGATCACCAAGGCGCCGAAGCGGATCGTCTGGGCCTACGACGAGTTGCAGAACCTCTCTGACGCGGGCATGGCGTCGACGGCGGAGCTGTTCGGACGCGATGTGCAGCTCACGAACACGCCGGGCGCGCCGCAGCAGGACATCATCCTCCCGGTCTGCTATCGGAACACGCCGTGGGCGCTGACGTTGGCGCATGCGCTGGGGTTTGGGCTGTTCCGTGACAGAGGAATGATCCAGCACTTTGACGTGCCGGGCTTGTGGGCCGAGATCGGGTACATGGTCGAGAAGGGCATCCTTGACGATGGTCAGGATGTCGTACTGGCTCGCGGACCACGGTCGTACCCGAAGTTCTTCGAGGCGTTGTTGACGCCCGCTGATGCTGTGCAGTCCCAAGGCTTCAACACGAAGGACGAGCAGTACGCCTGGATCGCGGACCAGATCGCCAAGAACCTCAAGGAAGACGAACTCGACGCGGACGACATCCTGATCGTGCTACCCGAGCCGATCACTCAGCGAGACGAGTACTACTCCCTACGGCGACACCTGGACAGCCGCCAGATCCCGTCGTCACTCGCCGGCGTGACCAACGATCGCGATCAGTTCTCGCAGAGTGGAATCGTCACGGTGTCCGGCATTTACCGCGCCAAAGGCAACGAAGCGCCGATGGTCTACATCGCCAACTCGGACTTCTGCGTCGTCGGGCACGAACTGATCCGGCTGCGCAACATCCTGTTCACGGCGATCACTCGCTCACGGGCGTGGGTACGTCTCTGCGGCACGGGCCTGAGCATGATGACGCTGCAGAAGGAGATCGACGGAGTTGTGAGCGCTGGCTACAAGCTGCCGTTCCGCATCCCGACGCAGCAGCAGCTGGAGGCGATGCGTCGGATCAATCGTGATCGCACCGCTGAGGAGAAGAGTCAGATCCGGAAGGCGGAGAAGAGCCTCGAAGAAGTCCTCGACCTTGTGAAACGCGGCGTGATCTCGCCGGATGCCATGCCTCAACTCAAGGAAATCCTCAAGGCGATGCATGACAAGGACAAGGGGGGCAAGGTGTGAACTCCCGCCAGGTCGCCACGATGATTGCCAGTACCTGCCAGGACCTCCGAAGCATGGGGTTGGTGACGTTCGACAACTCTCCCTGCGAGCGGCAGGAGGGAGCCTTTCATCGCGTGTCGTGGCCGACAACCGGCACGGCCGGCGCTCGCGCCCTGGCATTTGGCTCCTTGGGCCAGTACCTATCTCTGATCCGCGAAGGGGCTTTCACCTGTCTCCTATCGGACCACTCGATCCTGCAGGCCAGCTACGACTGCGACGGGACGAGCGTGGTGGCGCACAGCCTTCTCTACTGGCCTGCTCCCGTCGTCATTCAGGAACCCGTGGACGATCTCGGGGATCTGTGCGCTGCCGTCGCACTCTGCATGGAATCTCCGGCCAAGGCTGCACCGCTGTGCGAGCTTTTCCTCCGGTCCCCGATGCGATTCGACTTCGATCCGGGCCGAGCTGGCGATGAGCATCCGGAGGTTCACCTTCATACGCAGTTCGACGACACCCGCATCCACGTTGACCGTCCAATGTCGTTCACAACATTTGTGAAGATGGTGTTCAAGACGTTTTACCGGGAGACATGGAACTCGATTCCCGAGCTCGCCCGACTGCACGAACAACGGGTCCCGCTCGTAAGGGATGAGTTCGCGCCGGTCGCTCATTCTTTGTGTTTGTCGTGGTCGGCGGGGCGGGCTGAGTAGTCGCCGAGATTCAACGACGCCCTAGTCGAAGGAAGGATTGCAGCATGGCCAAGGCATCCGAGCTTGAAGACTTGAAGTTCTCCGACCCGCGTGAGGAGGAGGAGAGCGCGATCGATCACATCCCGAAGGATGATCGGCACCTTCGCACGCAAGCTTACGACATGAGCATCAGCGATATTGTCGGGAAGATCACCAACGGCGACATCGTTCTCGACCCCGACTACCAGCGCAACTACGTGTGGGACGACAAGCGAGCCTCACTCCTCGTGGAGTCGATCCTGCTCAACGTGCCCATCCCCGTCATTTATGTCGCAGAGGACGAAGACAGTGCGTGGGATGTGGTCGATGGGCTTCAGCGGTTGAACTCGCTGAGCCGCTTCTTCGCCAATGAGTTCAAGTTGAAGGGTCTGGAAGTCTTGAACGAACTGAATGGTCAGTTCCACAAAGACCTCAACCCTAAGGCAGCCCGCATCCTTCGCAACGGCATTCTCCGCATCATCCTGATCTTTAAGGAATCCAACCAAGACATCAAGTACGAGATCTTCATGCGTCTGAATCGTGGTGCTGTGAAGCTCACTGAACAAGAACTGCGCAACTGCTTGTTCCGCGGCCCCTTCAATGACCTGCTGCATGATCTCTGCGCACAAGGACTGGTTCAGACGTTGCTTGACCTAGATGCCCCGCACACGCGAATGGCGGATGTGGAGTTGCTTCTTCGTCATTTCACTATCAAGGGCGGGTATGACCCTGCGACCGGCAAGATCTCGACCTACTCGGGCAACATGCGGTCGTCCCTCAATCACTACATGGAGAAGGTACGGAACTTACCGAAGGACGAACTTGATCGTCTGAAGAAGGAGTTCCTGCTGAGTGCGATGAAGGTCGCCGCGGTATTCGGCGCAGACGCGTTTCACAGGATCAACTCCGACGGCACATTCGATGACCGGCTGAATCGTGCCATCATGGACGCGGTGATGGTGGGCGTTGGGGTTCACTCGCTCGACGCTCTCAAGGCGAAGGAGGCTGCCGTGAAGGGTGTGCTTCAACGGCTCATCAACGAGGATGCCCAGTTTGCGGACGCGATCACCACAAGGACGTCGGATAAACAGCGGATGGAATACCGGGTCCACACCTTCACACAGCAGCTCGACGCGGTCATGAAGGGCTGACCCAATGGCAACGCAGATCGAGAGTTCCGACGATTTCAGCGCCACCCTCGCCGAGGTGGAGCTGTTGTTGCGCGAGTCCGACGACTCGGCGCCTGGCGCGCCGAGAGAAAACGAGCGCCGCGCGGCGGTCCTGAACAAGGCCGCGTTGCTTCTTCTCACAGGGAAGTTCGAAGCATTTCTGGAGGCCGCTGCCGAGGACTTCTTGTTCGCGGTCAATCAAATTGGCGTCCGAGCTTGCCACATTCCTGCGCGCCTGCTCGCGGAGCACAGCGTCAGGGCTGTCGCCGGGATTGAGCAGAGGCTGAGCAACGGCGATCTCGCAGCCGTCGCCGGGACCTTCAGTGCGCTTGCCAGACGTTGGGCTGAAGCCGAGCCATGCACCGATTTGGCTATTTCATGCAAGTTCAATTACGGCAAGCACGGCGAGGCCGAGGTGATCAAGCTGTTTAAGCGCTTTGGATTTGACGACGTGTTCGAGAATGTGCCGGTCGTCGATGACACCCAGGAGATCTACGAGGGCCAGACGCCGTCGGTGATCGACATCAAGGGCATCGTGAACTCCCTCACTGGAATCCGCAACAACATTCTGCACCAGGATGAGTCGCCGACCTTGACCGCGGACGGACTTCGGAAGCAGAGCGCGATCCTCCAGCGGTTCGCTAGCGAGTTGGTCAAGGCGCTTCAGGCCGTCGTGGACGGCACAGAGAAGCGCCTCCAAGACGAAGGAGCAGCGAATGCCCGCTGACTACAAGGAAAGAGCCTTCGAGGCCGCCATCGAGGACCATCTTCTCGCCCACGGCTACGCCAAGGGCGACAACCGCGACTACGACGCCGCCACGGCCCAGGATGGGTACGACCGGGCGCGGGCGCTGTATCCGGGCGTGTTCGTGTCCTTCATCAAGGCGACGCAGCCGCAGACGTGGTCGGCGCTGGAGAAACTTCACGCGGGCAACACCGGCGAGGTGCTTGTCGAATCGCTCTGCAAAGCGATCGCCGCGAGCGAGCGGGGGTCGTTGGAGGTCATTCGGCACGGCTTCAAGTGCTACGGCCGGCAGATTGATGTGGGATTCTTCAAGCCTTCGAGCGGGCTGAATCCTGAGACGCTGCGGCTTTACGGGATGAATGTGCTCACGGTGACGCGGCAGGTGCACTACTCGGGCACGAACGAGAAGAGTATCGACGTGGTGCTCGCACTCAACGGGCTCCCGATCGTCACGGCGGAGCTGAAGAACCAGATGAGTGGGCAGACCGCCGAGCACGCGAAGACTCAGTATCGGCTGGACCGCGATGAGCGGGAGTTGTTGCTCGCGTTCAAACAGCGGACGTTGGTGCATTTCGCCGTCGATCCGGATGTCGTGTGGATGACCACGCGACTCAAGGGGAAAGAGACGTATTTCCTGCCATTCAACATGGGCAACGGCACCGGCGCGGGGAATCCAGAGAACCCCGCCGGGCACCGGACCTCGTACCTGTGGGAGCAGACATGGCAGCGAGACTCGTTGTTGGACATCATCTCCCGATTCCTCCACTTGCAGGTGGAAGAGAAGCGGTTCACGTCGGGCACCGCGGGGCGAAAGGTGCGCAAGGAAACGATGATCTTCCCGCGCTACCACCAGCTCGATGTGGTGCGGCGGATGGAAGCGGACGCCCGGGCGCTCGGCGCGGGTCACAACTACCTGGTGCAGCACTCAGCCGGCAGCGGGAAGAGCAACTCCATCGGCTGGCTTGCCCATCGCCTCGCTAGCCTGCATGACGACAAGGACGGCCGCGTCTTCGACTCCGTCATCGTCGTCACCGACCGCGTCGTGCTCGACCAGCAGCTCCAGGACACCATTTACCAGTTCGAGCACAAGCACGGAGTGGTCCAGAAGATCGACGAGAACTCCGCCCAGCTGGCGGAGGCGATCAAATCCGGCGTGCCGATCATCATCACCACTCTGCAGAAGTTCCCATTCGTCACTGAGAGGGTTGGCGGGCTCCCTGATCGCCGGTACGCGGTGATCGTCGATGAGGCTCACAGCAGCCAGTCCGGGGAGACGGCGACGGAGTTGAAAGGGGTCCTCGCGGCGGACCACATCAAGCAGGAGGCCCGGAGGCAGGCGGAGGCGCAGGGGATCAAGGAGGGCGAGGAAGCCGCGGACGGTGAGGAGGAGATCCTCCGCACGATGTTGAAACGCGGACGCCAGCCGAACATCTCGTTTTTCGCGTTCACGGCGACACCAAAGTACAAGACGCTGGAAGTGTTTGGACGAATGGGCATCGACGGTCGGCCGGCGCCCTTCCATCTATACAGCATGCGCCAGGCGATCGAGGAGGGCTTCATCCACGACGTGCTGAAGAACTACACGACCTACAAGACGTACTTCGGCCTGATCAAGTCGATCGAGGATGATCCCAACGTCTCGAAGCGAAAGGCCGCCAAGGCGCTTGCCCGCTTCATGACACTGCACCCGCACAACCTGCAGCAGAAGACCGAGATCATGGTCGAGCACTTCCGCGCATCAACGCGGCACAAGATCGGCGGCAAGGCCAAGGCGATGGTCGTCACGGCCAGCCGGATGCACGCGGTTCGGTACAAGCAGGCCTTCGACAAGTACATCAAGGACAACGGGTACACCGACGTGAAGACGCTGGTCGCGTTCTCCGGTGTGGTTTTAGATGATCTCGATCCGAACAAGCACTACACAGAGGGCGGGATGAACGCGGGGATCGACGGGAAGGAACTGCCGCAGAAGTTCGCCACCGAGGAGTTCCAGATCCTGCTGGTTGCCGAGAAGTACCAGACGGGGTTCGACCAGCCGTTGCTGCACACGATGTACGTGGACAAGCGCCTCGCGGGCATCCAGGCGGTGCAGACGCTGTCGCGCCTGAATCGCACGCACGCGGGCAAGGATGACACGTTCGTGTTGGATTTCTACAACGAGCGGTCTGAAATCCTCGAGGCTTTCAAGCCGTACTACGAGCAACCGATCGTCGGGGAGCGATCCGATCCCCAGCAGCTCTACACGCTGCAGGCACGGCTGGCCGAGTGCGGTGTTTACCATGCCGATGAGGTCGAGCAGTTCTGCGCCGTGTTCTTCCGGGGCAAGGCCAACCAGACCCCGGCGGACCACGCGAAGATGAATGCCGCCATCGATCCGGCCGTCGAGCGGTTCAAGGCGCTGCGCGACGACGTGCGCGCCACGATGCCTGAGAAGGAGTGGGTCAAGGCGAAGGAGGAGGCACAGGAGGAGTTCCGGAGCCTGCTGTTTGCGTTCCGCGGCCTGTACGCCTTCCTGTCACAGATCATCCCGTTCGCCGACAGCGACCTGGAGAAGCTCTACACGTTCACTCGATTTCTGGCCGCAAAACTCCCGCGCCGGGCGCTTGGCCCACAGTACAACTTCGATGACGAGGTCGCCCTGAAGTACTACCGCCTCCAGAAAATCAGTGAGGGTTCGATCGTGCTGGAGCCGGGCGCCGGCGGCGAACTGAAGGGCCCGACAGCCGTCGGCACCGGCATGTCGGGTGATGAGGAGGTCGAACTTTCAGAGCTCATCGACATCCTCAACGAGCGGTTTGGCACCGAATTCAAGCCCGCCGATCAGTTGTTTCTGGATTCCGTTCGGGAGGACGCCGTCGCCAACGAGGCGCTCCGGCAAGCGGCGTCGGCTAACTCGATCGAGAACTTCAAGTACGTGTTCGGCAAAGCACTCGAGGGGCTTTTCATCGATCGGATGGAGCAAAACGAGGATATCTTTGCGCGGTTCATGAACGAGCCCAACTTCCAGAGGCTCGTGGAGGAGCACCTCCGCCGGCAGGTCTACGAACAAATCCGTGCAGAACAGCAGGATGGTGGAAAGCCTGTCGGTTGACATGTGGTGTGTAGTAAACACTGGACAGCAGTATTGGGCGTGGGTACGCTCGCGGAGTTGGAAACCATGTCGTCCAAGAAGAAGCACTTCGGTGAACTGATCCGTGAGAAGCGGATGGAGAAGAAGCTCACCCTGCGCAAGTTCGCCGATCGGGTCGGCCTGAGCCCGACCTATGTTTCGCAGATCGAGCAGGGGAACTTTGTGCCGCCGCCGGTGGACCGCATCCGCAAGATGGCGGAGGTTCTTGAGGCCGATGCGGATGAACTGATCGTCGCCGCGGGCCGCATGGCGGAAGACGTCGCCGGCCTCATCGAGAAACGACCGATCGAAATGGCCTCGTTCCTCCGACACGCCAAGGGCCTGACACCTCAGCAGATCGAACAACTCACCAAAATGGCCGAGGACATGAGCAAGAAACCCAAGAAGGACTGATTCAGAATGAGGTCCCTGACCGCGACCAAGCAACCCAACGAGCCCAAGTTCCTGCCCGACAAGCACATCGAGGAACACGCCGATGTGCTGCTCGCGCAGTACGCCCAGCAGAGCGGGGAGCCGCTCGCGCCCGGGATTCCGGTTGATGACATCGCTGAGGTATTCCTTGGCCTGACCGTCGAGATGATGGACCTGCAGACCCTGTTCGGCGACGCGGATGTCAACGGCGCGATCTGGATTCCCCAGAAGAAGATCGGGATTGATCAGAGCCTCGATACCCGGGCGAACAAGCGGAAAGAGGGGCGATATCACTACACGCTCGCGCATGAAATCGGGCACTGGTGGCTGCACCGCCAGCTCTACACGCCCGACACATCGCAGGGGTTGCTGCACGCCGGCGCCTCGGCGGCACAGCCGACGTATGTCTGCCGGGACGGGTCGCGGGCTCCGGTCGAGGTCCAAGCGAACAAGTTCGCGGCGTACCTGCTGATGCCCGCCAAGCTCGTCCTCACGTCCTGGCGCGAGATCCACGGGCTCGACGCGATCACGCTCGACGCCCTGCGCCCGAGGCAGCAGAACATCATCGCCGCCGAGGTGCTTCACCGGGGCGGGTTGGCGATGGACCCGAAGACAGTCGACAACGCCATGCTCGAGCATGTGGCTCGCCCCGTGGCGGAGAGGTTCAAGGTGTCGGCGGAAGCGATGATGTACCGCCTGGAGGCCCTGGGGCTATTGCTGCGCAAGTCTGAGCCCATGCTCTTCTGAGCCGGGCATTTTTTTTCATCCGTCCGTTTAGTGTGTAATACACACTGCAATCGACTCACTCACTCACCCCCGTCGGAGACGATCCTATGAGCAAGCCGTTTGATCCCCGGAAGATCCTCAAGCACATCCGCAACGACCTGTTGCGTCCCTTCTTCGACCTGCACGGCGGGCTCGAGGGCGTGGCGTGGCACGGGCTCGGCGACACGGACATGGCGACCGTGTTTGCCGCGTGGCAGAAGATGCCCAACGACAAACGAGAGATCGTGCAGATCGTCCTCCAGGACATCAACGAACTCGCGGACGATCGAGGAATCAAGGTGCTGGTGGAGGAGATTCAGCGGAGCGTGCCCCAACGCCTCGCGGAGTGTCACGCCTATCCCGGCAAGGCCGACCGGGCCATGTGGACCTACCTCAACGCCCGCACGGCGTTCAGTTGGGCTGCCCACTTCGCACGCGCCGACGCGCTCTCTTCCGGCCGCTACTGGATCAAGCGCAACACGTTGCCGAAGGATGCCATCGCCGTGACAGACGCGCACAAGATGGCGCTGCAACAGGCGCTGACGGGTTTCTACTGGAGCACCCAGATGCGGGGTCGGTTCTGCGTGGTGGAGCACTACCAGCGCACCAACGGGGGCGAGTACTTCTTCGCATACCTGGAGGACTACCCCGATGCGCCTGCGGTATTCGAGAACGACGGCCAGGTTGTGCGCCGCGAAGAGCGTCGGGCGTTCGACAACGTCTTTGTCTTCAATCCGGGCGATGGTTCGTTGGAGATGTTCGCGCCGGGCGGAAAGGCCGTGTACGAGCCGCTGCAGAAGGCATTCTGCAAGGCCGTCATGGGCCTGGACGTTGGTCCGGCCGATCCGCTGCGGCCGGCGTACTCCCTGGACCACCTCCTCAAGCCCGGCCGCGCGATGCCCACTGACCCCGGGGACCGCATCGCCGAGGTGAAAATCACCCGCGCCCGTCTGCAGGTGGTGGATCGCCCGGCGGAGTACGTCGAGTTGGGCATCGATCGTCGCGGGGGCGGCGGCCTCGACCGGGCGATCCAGGAATACCTGAACACGTCGCGGCTTCCGCTTGATCGCCTTCGTGTCCGGCAGATGTCGTTTCAGCTCGTGTTTGCCGGCAACGCGCGGGCGCGGAGCGTCAGCTTTAGCGTGAGTTGCCCGAACTCGTGCGATCTCAAGAGCCGCCCCGATGCGCAGCGCGCCATCGGGGAACGCTGCCTCCGCCTCTGGGAGGTGACCAAGTGAACCACACCCTCTCCATCCTGTGGGCGTGCTTCGACACGACCGAGCCCCAGTTCTCCGCCTCCGAACTGGCGTCGTGGCCGCCCGCCGATCGGAAGTGGTTGCTCGAGGCGGGCGTGCTCAAGGAGACCGGTGCAGCGACCTCGATTGCGTGCCCGTCTTGCGAGGACGGTCACGTCGAAGAGGTGCTGGAACTGCCCGAGTCTACCCCACGACGGTTCTTCATCCCGTGCCCCGATGCAGTCAGGGTCGAGATTGATCTCGAGGGTCTCCGGCGGTGGACGGTCGACGTGAACACAGTGGCGGCGCTGATCGCGGCTGCGCTCGCCCTGAAAGGTCCCATCAAGCCGGTCGAGCCGGGCCACCTCTGGCGGTTGGGTACGACACAGATGGGTCAGTCGTCGCGCGAGGTCATGCTGTACCGGCAGCCCGACACCGAAGACAGCACGAGGATTGCCTCGCACATCGGTCAGACGGGCAGGCCGATCATCCTGTTCGCCGGGGGAGAGCCTCCCCCATCCGTCTGGCCGGGACGCCCGCCGGCGTGCGTGGCGCTATCCCGCGTGCTCTCGCACAACGGCAACGGGTTGCAGGTCGATGCCCTACTCCTTTACGACCTCGTGAGCCGCGCCGATGACTTGCAGTCTCAGATGCACGCGATCCCGATCGATCCGAAGGGCAAGAAGCTGGTAGTGCGTCGCCAGTTGAAGGCAGAGTTGTCGTCGCATCTGGCGGATAGCAATCTCCTCGCGGCGTACCGCCAGCACGGCTCGATGCGTGAGGCGGCCACGGCGCTGACCAAGGAGAGAGGCAAGCCTGTCACCAAGGACATGGTCCAGCGGGCGGTTGCACGCGCCGGTGGGGCCAAGGCCGTGCTGAACTCGGAGGACAGCGAATCGGTCACGCGGACTGTCGCGTCGCACCGACGCGACAAAGGTGGGAGATTCTGAAGATCGTGCAGGTGCCGTGAAAGCAGGCTTCTGCGCGTTGTCCGACAACTCATGTGCGCGTCGCGGGCTGTTCAGAACCGCGACACCGGCGGGTGGGTCCGAGGGCCACGAGGGCCATAACCCGCCGGTCGCTACAAGTTCGTGAGATTCCGTGGCGCGAGCCGCGGCGCGAGATTGGCACAGGCGGGTGATGACTCCGGCCCCGGAGGTCACCCGTGACCAACGGCGCATCACTGAACGACTCATACATCCGCACACTCATCCTGATCAAGGCCCGCCGCCTCATGGCGTCCCCCGCCTTCCGCGGCGCGGAACGGGAGGACGTTCTGCATGACCTCACGCTAATCCTCGCCACCCGCATCGACCAGTTCGATCCCGCCCGAAGCCAGTTTCGCACGTTTGTGTCTCGTGTGCTGGACTCCGCAGCAATCACGCTTCTGCGTGGTCGCCGCCGGGCCAAACGGGCCGACGGCCTCAACCTGCGGTCAATCGAAACCCTCCGCGAGCATGCATCCACAGACCCGGTGACCGGGTCGGCGGCGTTGGGTGAAGCAGATGCGGCACGCCGTCTGGGATTCGATGTGCCGTCGCCCGCCGACGAGTTCATCGTCCGCGAGTCGATCCGCGAGATCGTGGCGGCACTGCCCCCGGATCTGGCCGAGCTCTGCCGGTTCCTCCGAGAGGGTTCCGAGGTGGCGGCCGCACGCGATCTGGGCATCTCCCGCCGCCAGGTCCGCAACCGCATCGCCGAACTGCGGAAGCGTTTCGCGGCGGCGGGTTTCGGCGCTGAGTGAGCCGGGCGGACAGGAGCACGTCGGATGGCGTAGGTAGCCGGGGAGAGCCGCCCGAGTGCGGACTTGGGAGCCCTCCATGACCACCGGCGTGTACCGCTTCACATTCGACAAGGGCGTCGCGCTCACCGACGCGGAAGCAACCTTGCACCTGGCGATGATCGCCGCCGAGGGACTCTTCAGCGGAGCGCTGGTTCGCATGGACGTGACTTTCGCGGTCGACGAGCCCCGGCGCGGTCTCACCGTTGACGGATCCACTGCTGTCGGTTCGGCGGTCATCCGCATGTTCACCTCGCTCTTGCTGCGTGAGTTCGGCGAGGACGCCTTCACGGTCCGTCGCGTGGAGGCGTCCTCGCCCGAGCGGGCTCCGGTGTGCGCCGCGTGACCGCCTCTCTCCCGCTTGTCCGTCTCGGCCAGGGCGATTTCGTCCGCGACATCTTTCCCCACAATCTTGATCCCAATGGAGCACCCATGACCGCGACCAGCCTGATGAACCAGATCACCAAAGGCCGTCGGCCCAAGCCCCGCCGTGTGATGTTGTACGGCACACACGGGATCGGCAAGTCCACGTTCGGCGCGATGGCCGAGAACCCGATCTTCATCCCGACCGAGGATGGCCTGGGCGACATCGAGTGCGAGTCGTTCCCGCTCGCCAAGTCGCTCGGCGATGTCATGGCCGCCCTCGAATCGCTGTATTCCGGTGAGCACGGGTACCGAAGCGTCGTCATCGACTCGCTTGACTGGCTGGAACGGCTGATTTGGCGCGAGGTCTGCGATGACGAGCAGGCCGAGAGCATCGAGAAGATCGGGTACGCGAAGGGGTACGCCTTCGCTATCGAGAAGTGGCGGATGGTGCTCGGCGCGCTGGATGCGCTCCGCGGCGATCGCGGCATGACGGTCATCGTCATCGCTCACGCCAAGATCGAGAAGTTCGAAAACCCCGAGACCGTCCCCTACGACCGCTACTCGCCGCGCTTGCACAAGCTCGCCTCCGCGCTCGTGCAGGAGTGGGCCGACGAGGTGCTCTTCGCCACGTACAAAGTGCTCACCGTCAAAGTGGACGAGGGCTTCAACAAGGCCAAGCACAACGGCGTCGGGACCGGCGAGCGGATTATCCGCACCGTCGAGCGACCCGCGCACGTCGCCAAGAACCGCCTGAACCTGCCCGACGAGCTGCCGCTCGACTACCGCGTCTTCGCCGAGCACGTCGCCGGCGCTCGCGGTGATTCCGCCCCCACCACTCCGAACGCCAGCGCCGCGCCCGCCACGGGCGAGGCCGCCATTCCCGCCACCAACTGAAAGGACTTTGACCCATGGCAAGCCTGAACAACTTTGACGCAAGCAACGTCGACCCCTCTGTCGCCCTCGACCCGATCCCCGCGGGCAAGTACATCGCCGCGATCACCGACACGGAGATGAAGCCGACCAAGACGGGGGGCGGCAAGTACCTGCAGCTCACGTTCCAGGTGCTCGACGGCGAGTACAAGAGCCGCCTCGTGTGGGCGCGCCTGAACCTGGAAGACAAGAGCGAGATGACGGTGAAGATCGCCCGAGGCGAGCTCTCCGCGATCTGCCGCGCAGTCGGGGTCATGGCCCCGAAGGACTCGATCGAGCTACACAACATTCCGCTGGAGATCAATGTCGGCCTGAAGAAGCGCGACGACAACGGCGAGTTCACCAACGTCATCAAGGGCTACTCGAAGAAGGGCGGCAACGGTGGCGGCGGCGCTGCCGGCGCTGCCGCTCGCGTGCCCGCGGGCGTCGGACCGGGGAGCGCGGGGGGGACGCCGCCTTGGAAGCGGTGAGCCCATCCGGTCGCGTCCTCGAGCTCCCGTACCCGCCGAGTGTGAACCACATCTGGCGGCGCCTGGGACAGAGGACCGTCATCAGCCGCGAGGGCAGGCGCTACCGCACGGATGTGTGCGCCACCCTCGCGGCGATGAGGATCGAGCGGATGGAGGGACGGTTGGCGGTGCGGGTCACCGTCTGCCCTCCCGACAGCCGCCGGCGCGACCTGGACAACGTGCAGAAGGCGCTGCTGGACGCCCTCGCCAAGGGCGGCGCGTACAGCGACGACTCGCAGATCGATCGGCTGGAAGTTGAGCGCGGCCCGGTGACCCCGGGCGGCAAGGTGCTGGTGGAGATCACGCGAATCAAACCATGAACCTCCGACCCTACCAATCCGAAGCCGTCGCCGCGGTCTACGAGCACCTGCGGACTCGCGACGACAACCCCTGCGTGGTCATTCCCACGGGCGGTGGCAAGACGCCGGTCATCGCGACGATCTGCCGCGACGCTGTCGGGCCGTGGAACGGGCGAGTCGTCATCCTGGCCCACGTCAAGGAACTGCTCGAGCAGGCGGCGGACAAGCTCCGGCACATCGCGCCAGATGTGCCCGTGGGCATCTACTCGGCAGGGCTGAAGCGCAAGGACCTCGGGTACGCCGTGACGATCGCGGGCATCCAGTCCATCTACCAGCGGGCCTGCGACCTGGGGCCGGTGGACCTGCTCATAGTGGACGAGGCGCACTTCATCCCGCCCGACGGCGAGGGGATGTACCGGCAGTTCATCGCCGACGCGAAGGTCGTGAACCCGCTGGTCAGGGTCATCGGGCTGACGGCGACGCCTTTCCGGATGAAGTCGGGGCCGATCTGTGAGCCCGGCAACATCCTCAATCATGTCTGCTTCGAAGTTGGCGTCCGCGAGCTGATCGTGCAGGGCTTCCTTTCGCCGCTGCGGACGAAGGCCGGCCTACAGAAGGTGAGCACGGATGATCTGCCCGTCCGCGCCGGCGAGTTCGTAGCCAGCGAGGTCGAGGACCTCATGGACAAAGACGCCCTGGTCGAGGGGGCCTGCGCCGAGATTGTCGAGCACACGACCCCCCCACATGACCGCACGGCGACGCTGATCTTCTCGTCGGGCATCCGGCACGGGCAACACATCGTCGAGGTCCTGAAGTCACGGCACGGCGTCGAGTGCGGCTTCGTGTCGGGGGACACGCCCGCGGGCGTTCGGAGCACCATCCTCGACCGATTCCGCTCCGGCGCGCTCAAGTACCTCTGCAACGTCAACGTCCTGACCACTGGTTTCGATGCTCCGCACATTTACTGTGTCGCGCTGGTGCGGCCGACGATGTCGCCGGGTCTGTACTACCAGATGGTGGGCAGAGGTTTCCGGCTGCACCCCGGCAAGGCGGACTGCCTTGTCCTCGACTTTGGCGGCAATGTGCTCCGGCACGGGCCGGTCGATGCGATCCGCGTCGCCGCCGACGATCGTGGCGAGGGCGAAGCGCCGGCCAAGGAATGCCCGCAGTGCCACGCGCTGATCGCGGCGGGCTACCAGACGTGTCCGCAGTGCGGCCACCAGTTCCCCGAGCCCAACAAGCAGAAGCACGAGGCGCAGGCCAGCACGGAAGGCATCCTCTCGGGCCAGACGACGCGCGAGGAGCATCACGTCAGCGAGACGACGTACCACGCCCACATGAAGCGGAACGACCCGGCCGCGCCGTTGACCATGCGCGTCGAGTACCGCATCGGGTTCAACCGCTACTTCCGCGAGTGGGTCTGTTTCGACCACACCGGCTACGCCCGCACAAAGGCCGAGGCGTGGTGGCGGGCGCGCTCAGTCGAGTTGGTGCCCGGCAGCACCGAGGAGGCGGTCGAGCTCGCGCGGGCCGGGGCGCTCGCGCCGGCGCTGCACATCACGGTTGAGAAGAAGGCGGGGGAGCAGTTCGAACGGGTGGTGGCGCACCGCCTTGGCGACAAGCCGCCGCGGCTCGACAGCGATGAAGGCCTCCCAGAACCCCAGCCCGAGCCCGTCGGCACCACGTACGGCATCCCCGACGACGAGATTCCCTTCTGAACAAGGAGTTCGGCATGATCACGATCACCATCGAGGAAACGGACAAGGACGGCCGCGTGCTCGGCCGGCACATGGCGTCGGCCCTGATCGACAAGAACGACGCTAAAGGCATGGGCTCGCTGCTGGCGCGCAGCGTCGGTGGCCTCATGTACCACGGCCCGACGCGTGCCGAGGTGCCGCTGCTGCTCGCGGCGGCCGGAACGCACCGCTCCAGCCGCTCCACACAGGCGATCGCGCACGCCCTGGGTCTGGCCGGGAGCGAGCACAGCTTCGAGTACGCAGTCAAACCCGTGGTCGACATCGACCGCCTGCTCGACTACCGCGCGAGCAAGAAAGACCGGGAGCACGCCGCGCACATGCTCACGATCATGGGCGCCGGCGTCAAAACGAAGGGGGACGACGAGTAAGCGATGAGCGACGGCCCGTCCAACCTGCTCGACGCGGCGCGGTGGTACCTCGCGCGCGGCTATGCGCCCATTCCGGTGCCCGCCGGGACGAAGGTCCCCGTGCTCAAGGGCTGGACGGACCTGCGCCTGGCCGATGCCGACCTGCCCCTGCACTTCAACGGCACGGGGAACATCGGCGTGCTGCTGGGCGCGCCGAGCGGGTGGCTCGTGGACGTGGACCTGGACTGCGAGGAGGCGGTCGCGCTCGCGCCGGAGTTCCTGCCACCGACGGGCGCGACGTCCGGACGGCCCGGCAAACCCGCCTCGCACTGGTGGTACGTCTGCGCAGGGGCAAAGACCCGCAAGCACCAGGACCCGGTGTCCAGGAAGATGCTCGTCGAGCTGCGGAGCACGGGGGCGCAGACCGTCGTCGGCCCGAGCATCCACCCAAGCGGCGAGACATATGACGCCCTCGAGGGCGAACCCGCCGTGGTGGATACCGGCGCGCTGGGCGCGGCCGTGGCGGCGCTGGCTCAGGCGGTGATCGATCGGCGGCATGGGCGCAAAGAAACGATCGCTTCCCAGCCCCGCCCGTTAGGAAGCGATCGTTTCATAGCGACGGACGCGGGCGTTCGCCGCGCCGAGGCCTACCTCGACCGCGTCCCGCCCGCGATCTCGGGCTCGGGCGGGCACGGTCAGACGTACGCAGCCGCAACGGCAATGGTGCATGGTTTCGGGCTCGATGCGGATGCTGCGTTCCGGCTGCTCTGGGACCGATACAACCCGCGCTGTGATCCGCCGTGGACGGAGAAGGAACTCCGGCACAAGGTCAGCGACGCGGCGAGCAAGCCGCATGATCGCCCCCACGGGTGGCTGCGGGATGCCGGGCCGGTGGAGGCGAGCGACGTGGATCTCTCTGGGTTCGATCCCGAGCGCCCTCGTGCGATTGGCGAGCGAGCTCGCTGCGAGCGACCCGCCGATCCGGGGCCGTTCCCTGACCACCTGCTCCGCGTGCCCGGCCTCATTGAGCAGGTGGTTTCGTTCAACCTGGCGACGGCGACGCGCCCCCAGCCCGTGCTCGCGCTGGCGGCCGGGATCTGCCTTCAGGCCGTGCTCGCAGCGCGCAAGGTCCGTGACGAGCGCGGCAACCGCACGAACGTCTACTGCGTCGGCGTCGCCCCATCGGGCGCTGGAAAAGACAACGCCCGCAAGGTGAACAAAAACATCCTCTTCGCCGCCGACATGGTCGAGCATGAGGGGAACGAAGACCTCGCCAGCGACGCCGGGCTCGTCACCGCTGTCGAAAGCGAGCCCGCGATCCTGTTCCAGATCGATGAGTTTGGCCGCTTCCTCCGAACGATCGGCGACCCGAAGAAGGCCCCGCACCTGTTCAATGTGTTGACGGCGCTCATGAAGCTCTACTCGAGCGCCGACACTGTCTTCCGCGGCAAGGCCTACGCGGACAAGAAGCGGAACAAGGTCGTCGATCAGCCGTGCGTGAGCGTTTACGGCACGACCGTGCCCGAGCACTTCTACGAGTCGCTCACCGCCGACAGCCTGAGCGACGGGTTCATCGCGCGGCTCCTGGTATTCGAGTCAAACGAGACGCCGGCGCGGCGACGGGCGAAGGCGACGGCTGTGCCTGAGCCAATCAAGCAGGCGGCGGCGTGGTGGGGATCGTTCAAGCCCGGCGGCAACCTCGCGGCCGAGCACCCGCAGCCGCTCGTGGTCGAGGCGTCCGCCGATGCCGGCGCGACGTTCGATGCACTCGCGGAGGCGGTCGATGCCGAGCTCGGCAATCCCGACGAGACCGGACGGTCGCTGTGGGCGCGTGCCGAGGAGAAGGCGTGCCGCCTGGCGCTGATCTATGCCTGCTCCGCGAACGCCCAGAAGCCGGTTATCGACGCAGACGCAGCCCGCTGGGCGTGCGACCTGTCGTCGTACCTGACGCGACGGATGCTTTACATCGCCCATGAATGGGTCGCCGACGGCGTGTTCGACGCGCGGCAGAAGCGTGTCGTACGCGTGGTGCGCAAGGCGGGAGGAAGGATCTCCCGCAGTGAACTCTGCCGCAAGACGCAGTGGCTGACCCAGCGGGAGCGGCAGGAAGTGATCGACAACCTCCTGGAAACGCAGCAGTTGCATCAGGAATCCGAAACGTCCGCCACGCGGCCGAAGGTGGTGTATGCGCTGGCCTGAATCAGATTTTTCAATCTTTCACCCATTCACCGCGCGCGTACGCGGGGCGCGTTCGCGCGGGCATGGGCGGGGGCGTAAGGGAGGTATTGAAAGATTGAAACATCTCTCTCTTTTATCATGTACTTCTCCCTCCTCACCTCTCCTCGCCCATGCAGGTCGTGTGCCAGGGCGCGCCTACCACGAGCCCAACAGCCGGAAGCCTAACGGCGAGGGGGAGGGGGTCGGTAGGTACTCCCCCGCCGGAGGTGCGTTGCTACGCCCGCGGGAACAGCCGCCATTCCCGACAGAGTTTGTTTCTCTTGTCCGAGCGAGGGGCGGCCAGGTGGCGGGGGTTGGTAGACCCGCCCGTCAGGAACGCGATGTGGGCCAACGTGGGCGGACCCGTGGCCAACGGGCGGGGCCCGTAGCGGGCCAGAAACGGGCGATTCTTCGCCAACGGACGGGCCCGACTGCCCGAGCGAACTACCCAACCC
>Ga0163152_10002826_pt1 | contig 23699 bp, 25 predicted proteins | sample OliLakLV19MP8IB2_FD_148635 | JGI IMG/M metagenome (GOLD analysis project Ga0163152, IMG submission 148635) | Freshwater microbial mat bacterial communities from Lake Vanda, McMurdo Dry Valleys, Antarctica - Oligotrophic Lake LV.19.MP8.IB-2 | ecosystem: Environmental > Aquatic > Freshwater >...
TCCGATACGCTTGCTTGGGCATGGTTGGTTCCTCCAATAAAGGGAAAATGGTTCTTCCCAGAAGGTATCTTCTGGGCGGAGGAACCGCCATGCTTTTCAACTACACGGGGGACATTCTCCGTTGGTTAGTAGGGAGCGCCGCAAGCGGCGGCGCTTCGTGATGAATATACGTTGTCTTGCACTGTCTGAAGTCGTGATATGACGCTAAAACCGTTTTTGACAACTGAGTGGTCGCACCTGGCGATGCTCAATTACGAAATTGATCCGGCGATTCTCCGCACCTTCGTGCCGGGTGGCACGGAGCTGGATGAATTTCAGGGTCGTCACTTCGTGAGCATGGTCGGTTTTTTGTATCACAACACGCGGGTGTTGGGGATTGCCGTGCCGGGGCATCGTCATTTCGCGGAAGTGAATTTGCGATTTTACATCCGCCATCGCGGGCCGGAAGGTTGGCGGCGGGGGGTGGGCTTTATCAAGGAAGTCGTCCCGAGGTGGGCGGTGGCCTTCATCGCGCGCCAGCTCTATGACGAAAAGTTTGTCGCGCGGAGGATGCGTCACACGATTGAATCTCCCGGCGTGGATTCTCAAACGCCCACGCGGGTTGAGTATGCTTGGCATGATGCGCACCATTGGCAGCGACTGGGACTCACCGTGGCGGAGCCTGCTGAGTTTCCCAATCTAGGGAGCGAGGCGGAGTTTATCACCGAGCATTACTGGGGCTACACGGCTCGCCGCGATGGCAGCACGAGCGAGTACCGAGTGGACCATCCGCAGTGGCGCGTGGCACCGGCCCAGAGTGCTGAATTCTTCTGCGACGTGGCGGGCGTTTATGGAGAAGCGTTTGTCGAGTCGTTGGCCGCTGAACCGAGTTCCGCGTTTCTGGCGGAGGGGTCGGCGGTGGCGGTTTATCGGGGGGCGAGGTTAGCTCAGTCGTAAAAAGTCATTCCGAAAGGAGTTCTACGACTTGAGGAATCTGGTTTCTACCCTCGCACACTTTCTATGCGTGAGGTAATACAAACCAGATCCCACGGGTCGTCAAACTCCCCTCGGGATGACAATTCCGTAGACCGTTCCGTCACTATCATGTCACTCATAGGTGCAGAGGTAGGCGGTTTCTTCGTTGACTTGGAGTTGGAACTTTTCGTTGGCGGCGACCACGAACGACTTGCCTGCTGGGAAAGCTTGCCACTGGTCGCTGCCGGGGAGTTTGACGGTCAGCTGGCCGCTGACGACGGTGACGGTTTCTTTTTGGCTTGTGCCGAACTCGTATTCGCCGATGGCCATCACGCCGACGGTGGCGGGGAGCGTTTTGGTTTGGAAGGCAATCGATTTGACGTTGCCGTCGAAGTATTCGTTGACTTTGAGCATGAGGAGGTTTCCTAGTTTTATGGCTCGTTGGACCATCGGCTTGCGCCGACGGCTATTGTAGAAAGCCACGATTGTACGTTGGAAATTGGCTTCGTCTAGCAGCCGTGTCGGTTAAGATGTTTGATCATCTGTCACACAGACTTTTTGGGAATTATCAATGGAAACGATCCCGCTTGCGAATTTGGCTCTTTCTTTTCTGCCGGTGGCGGTGGTTGTCGCCGTCTTGCATCGCTGGTCGATCACGACCAAGACCACCTGGATCGCGCTGGTGCGGATGGTGGTGCAGCTTTTGGGCGTGGGGTACGTGCTGGCCTACGTGTTTGCTGCTGAGAACGCCGCCATCGTGTTGGCCGTGCTCGCGGTGATGCTCAGTGCCGCGACGTGGATTGCGCTCGGGCCCGTGGAAACCGAGCGGCGCGAGTTGTTCGGCAAGGCGTTTTGGGCGATTGCGGTGGGGGGCGTGGTGACGCTCGCGCTGGTGACGCAGGGGGTTTTGCAAATCGAGCCCTGGTTCGCCCCACGGCAGGTGATCACGCTGGCCGGGATGATCTTCGCCAATTCGATGAATACGCTGAGCATCGCGGCCGAGCGATTTCTATCAGACACAAAGCAGGGGGTTGGCTACGAAATGGCGCGCAACTCGGCGATGAGGGCGGCGCTGATTCCGCTTACCAATTCGCTGCTGGCCGTAGGGATCGTGTCGCTGCCGGGGATGATGACGGGCCAAATCCTCGCCGGCGAATCACCGCTGACGGCCGCGCGTTACCAGATCATGGTGATGAGCATGGTGTTTGGTTCGGGGGGGATGTCGGCGGCGTACTTTTTGGCGATGTTGCGGGGGAGAAACAAAACCGCTGATGAACGCTGATATTCGCTAATAGGAGGCGAAGATTTTGGATTTTTGTTAGCACAAATTAGCGTCCGTTAGCGGTTTGCCTGTCTTTTGAAATTCAGACTTGCCGCTCACGCCGGTTTTCTTAAAACCCAGCGGACGAGCATCCCGTAGCCCTCATCAAAGTACCGCCAGGACGAGGGAAAAAATGTCACATAGCGGTTGTAGGTCTGCACATCGACGTATTTTAAGGCCTGTTCGCGGTTGGCGACTAAGTTGTCGAACCAGGCTCGCAGGGTGGGGCGGTAGTCGTGGATTGAACGATGCTCGACACGGAAGCCTGCTCCTTCGAAGGCTCGGAGGTGCTCATTATACGTGCTGCCAATGGAGCCGGGGAAGAAGATTTGCGAGCAAATGGCGGTGGCGAACAGGTGCGGCGACACGCGACAAAAGAAATGATGCACCGCGCGGCCCCCCGGCTTGAGGGCATCGAATATCTTCCGAGCGAGCGGGGCGATCTCGTTGGGGCGGACGTGCTCGAAGGAGCCAATCGAGTAAATCGCATCGTAAGAGTTGGGTTCATATTGGCAGGTAATGAAGTTGTCGAACTTCACGTTGAAACCATTCACCTGTTCGTTGTAAGTGACTTGCTCCTTGGAAAGCGTGAGTCCATAGAGGTTTTCCTTGTCGCCCGTGTGCTCGTAAATGCGTTTGAGCATCGCGCCCCAGCCGCAACCGAGTTCCATGATCTTCTCCCCCGGTTTGGGGTCGATCAGTCGCAGAATGAAGTCGGCCTTGTTCTGCTGGGCTTCTTCGATGGTTTCGTCGCCACCCCGGAGAAAATCAGCGCAGGTGTAGAACATGTACTTCTTGTCGAGAAAGAGTTTGTAAAACTCGTTCGACACGTCGTAATGCTCGGCAATGCCAAGCACATGATCCTGCTTCATCTTGGTGTGTAGCAAGGCCCAGCGCAGGGGACGCAGGGGCCAGTGGTCGCGGACGAATTTGATCACGGGGGGGACCGGACCGGTGATCTCTTGCCAGATGGCTTCTTCGTTGAGGGGTTCCGGCGAGCGAATCTGATAGTTCAGCCAGGCGTAGGAAACTCCATAGGGGATGGCCTCAACGACGGTCATCAACTTGCGTTTGAACATGTCTGGCTCTCAAAAGGGTCGGGGAAATCGCCGCTGGGAGCCTCATAATAGTCGCCATGGCAGTAAAAGGAATGGGGCGACTGGCTTTGCACGCAGTGGGTGATTAAATTGACGGAAGAATCTGCACAGTCGCCTTGAATTCCCCATCAATTTCCGCAGCGAGGTTACCACCATGCCCCAGCCCAAAAATGTCCTCGGCACCGAATTGCAGCCCTGTTCGCTCGATCCGCTCACGGGTTTCTATCGTGATGGTTGTTGTCGGACGGGGCGAGATGATATGGGGATTCACACGGTTTGCGTGCAAGTGAGCGAAGATTTCTTGGAGTTTTCCAAGTCGGCGGGCAACGACCTGAGCACCCCCAACCCGATGTATGACTTTCCCGGTTTGTTGCCGGGAGATCGCTGGTGTTTGTGTGCCCCGCGGTGGAAGGAAGCGCTCGAGTGCGACATGGCCCCGCCGGTGGTGTTGGAATCGACGCACATGTCGACACTGGAATTTGTCGATCTCGAAGATTTGCAGGCCCATGCGGTCGAAGCCTCGGCTAGTTGATCTCGACATCCAGAATAAGGACGTTTAAGTGGCCGTGTTGAGTTCTCGAATACGCTTGCTCTTCTTTGTCTTCACTCGCTTGCTGAGCTTATTGGTTTTGATTGGATCAGCCAGCGCGGAGGAGCAATTCGAGAATTCGGTGATCGGTCGTTCCGCCGAAGGCCGTGAGATTCACTGCGAGGTCTATGGCACGGGGCCCGATGTGTTGATGGTGATCGCCACGATTCACGGCAACGAAGCTGCGGGGACACCGCTGGTGGCGGCGTTTGGCGAGTGGTTGATCGCACATCCTGAAGAACTTGCAGGGAGGCAGGTGGTGATCATTCCGGTGGCCAATCCCGACGGCATGGCGGCGAAAGTGCGCTTCAATCCGCGTGGCATCGACCTCAATCGCAATTTCCCCGCTGGCAACTGGCATGAAGGGAATGTGAAACTCCATGGCCCGACACCGCTCTCGGAGCCCGAGTCGCGGGCAATTTTGCAGGCGATTATGCGTTACTTTCCCCAGCGGATCGTGAGCATTCACCAGCCACTCGAATGTATTGATTACGATGGCCCGGCCCAAGAACTTGCTACGGCAATGGGCAAAGTGAGCCCACTCCCCGTCAAGAAGTTGGGGGGGCTGCCGGGGTCGCTGGGGTCGTTCGTCGGCGAAACGCTCAAGAAACCCATTATCACTCTGGAACTTTCGCGCAAGACGAGCAGTGATCCGCAAGAACTGTGGGAAACTTATGGCGAGAGCTTGGTCGCGGCCTTGCGATATACAGATCAGACAAAGGCCAATCATGAATCACCTTAATGTGTTACTGCGAGTCCTTGCACTTTTCTTTATTTCATGGGCCACAACCATTGCCGCGGAGGGGAAACCCTTGAACGAGACTGCCGATAAGCTGGAAAAAATCGCGGCAGGCGTGCCGGGGACGATTGGCTATTACGTGATGACCGTCGACGGCGAGACGCTTTTTAGCCGCAATGCGGAGGAATCGTTTACTCAGGCGAGCGCAATCAAGATTCCGATTTTGATGGAAGTGCTCGCTCAGCGGGAAGCCGGCAAGATCGATTGGAATCAATCTCATCGCATCACGAAAGGCAATCAAGTTGGCGGGAGTGGCATTCTTTCGCAACTCTCCGATGGCGGTTCGCAGATCAGCACGGCCGATCTGGCTGTGATGATGATTGTACTCAGCGATAACACAGCCACGAATTTGCTGATCGAGTTGGTGGGGATGGAAAATGTGACACGACGGATGGAATCGCTCGGTTTAACCAAGACCCTTTTGCGGCGCGTGATGATGGATACGGCGGCCAGTGCGCGGGGCGAAGAAAATGTGTCGACACCAGCCGAGGCGGCCCGCATCATGCAAATGTTGGCTCAAGGAAAGTTCATGAGCCGCGAGATCAGCGACGAAATTCTCACAATTTTGCGAAAGCCCAAATCGACCGCCGTTCGCAAAGCGGTGCCGGCGGAGATTGTCGTGGCGAACAAGCCGGGCAGTATTCCGACCGTGGCCACGGAATGGGCCATCGTGGAGCTTGCGGAGCGGCCGTACATCATCATTTTGATGGCGAATGGGGGGCCCGAGACGCGGTTCGTGGAGGCTTTTACTGAAATTGCCGAGTGTGTACACAAAAGTTTGGCGGCGAACGATGATTAGCAGTCGACTCCCGCTGTTTCTGATTCTGCTGTTCATTCATGGCAACCTGCCATGTGTCGCTGCTCCGCCGCGAGTTCTTGTCGACGGTTGCAAACTCGAACAGATCGCGCGCGAACCCGCGATTGTCACGCCGGTCGGGATGGCCTTCGACGCTGCGGGTCGATTGTTGGTAGTCGAGTCGAATACGCATCAGCGGCCCGAGGATTACGTGGGTCCGGAGAGTGACCGGCTGCGGATGCTGAGCGATTCCGACGGGGATGGCCAGCTTGATCGCTGGAGCACCTTTGCCGAGGGGTTTCGCCATGCGATGAACGTGGCGGTGCGGCCCGATGGGGGCGTCTATGTGGTGACGCGCAGCGATGTGCATCTGCTGCGCGACACCGACGGCGATGGCTCGGCGGATGTGAACGAAAAGATTGTGCGGCTGAAAACCACGGTCGATTATCCGCACAATGCGCTGAGTGGAATCGTGATCGACGGCGATTCGCTTTATCTCGGTGTGGGGGAGAATTTCGGCGTCGAATACGACATAGTCGGCAGCGATGGCACGTCGGTTAAGAACATCGGCGGGGTGGGGACGGTCTATCGCTGCGATCTCGATGGTTCCAATTTGGAGCGTCACGCCGAGGGATTTTGGAATCCGTTTTCACTGTGCATGGCTAAAAGCGATTTGTTTTGCGTGGATAATGATCCCGATGCCAGCCCGCCGTGCCGTTTGATCGACGTGCTGCCGAAAGGCGATTACGGTTTTCGCTTTGAGTATGGCAGGGCAGGGGTGCATCCCTTGCAAGCCTGGAACGGCGAACTGCCTGGGACGCTACCGATGGTTTGCGGTACGGGCGAAGCGCCGACGGCGGTGTTGTTTCATCGTGGTTACCTATGGGTCACGAGTTGGGGTGATTATCGCATCGAGCGGTATCAACTCACGCCCCAAGCGAACGGCACTTACACCGCCGAGCGAACGATTGTGGTGCAGGGGGATGCGGATTTTCGACCGACGGGGATGGCCGTCGCGCCGGACGGTGCGCTGTGGTTTGGCGATTGGGTGGATCGGAGTTATCCGGTGCATGGGAAGGGGAGAATATGGCGGTTGGAATTGCCGGAGAGTATGGAGGCGGAGTTTGTGGAAGTTACCGCGAAACCGCAAGCGGTGGGTTTGGGTAAGTTATCGAAATTACATGCCGTGAGGTGGGAGAGGAGTGCACCGCGGGAGGAATTGATTGAGATTCTGAAAACCGCGCTGAAGGCAAACGATCCCGACGTGAGGTTGTTTGCCGTGCGTTGGATTGCGGAGGAACATTTCACCGAACTACAACCGGAGGTCGAAAAACTCTTGGATGCGACACCGCCGAGCGAGCGATATTTCCTCGCCGTGCTGGCGACCGTTGATTGGCTCAGCCGCGCGCCAGAGCAGCGCCACGCGGGCATTGCCGATGGGCTGCTCGCTCGTGAGTTGCGTAATCCGCAGCGGGGTAATGAGATCAAAACGCTTGCCTTGAACCTCATGTCGCCGGATTACAAGGATCTTACGCTTGAGAATCTCAATGAAGTGGTGGCTAGTGAGCACGAGCCTCTGCAAATCGCTGCCGCGCGGACAATCGCCGAGCGGACTGATGCCGAGCGATTTCCAGTGCTCATGGAAATCATTCAAAATAACTCGCTAAGTGATGCGGTGCGCGTGGAAGCCCTGGCGGGTTTGGCTGTCAAAGCCGCTGAGTATCGTGAGCTGCTCGAAGAATTTTCAGCGAATCATGGGACGATGCAAAAAGAAGCCCAGCGCATCTTGCGGCTAAGCGGGCTTGGCGAAATCCCAGCAGAAGAAAAACCGGATGCGGGTGATCTGGAGGCTTGGGTCAAACTGCTCGCCGAACCGGGTGATGCGGCGGCGGGGCGGCGGCTATTTTTTACTGCCATCGGGCCGCGATGTAGTGTGTGTCATCGCCACGGCGGACGGGGCGGGAACGTGGGCCCCGATCTCACGCAAATCGGGCTGCAAAATTCCCGCGAGCGCGTGATTATATCGATCCTCGATCCGAGCCGCGAGGTGGCCCCGCATTTTGAATCCTGGATTCTCGTGACCGACGACGGCAAAACACATGTGGGCCAACGGCTACCCCAAGGAGGAGATGGAGGCGTGGAACCCTACGCCGACACGAGCGGCAAGCGGTTTGAACTCAAAAGTGAATCCATCACCCACCGCCAAGCGGCAAAGACCTCGATCATGCCCGCGGGCTTGGAAAAGAATTTGTCGATTGAAGACTTGCGAGACTTGGTGACGTTTCTTATGGAATAGGAGAACCGCTTGCTTCCATGAACGCCCTAAGCGCAGCATTGACTGCTTCATCAGTGGGAAATGCCACTCTAATTTCAGGAGCTAGTAAAGCCAGATTTGTGCCTGCTTGATAACGCTCGTAATACTTTCCGCGCACACCTTCGCCTAACTGTGTAAGATCGTATTCATCGCGCATGTCATCTTGATCAATATTGTTGCTCATACTGAGTTCTTTCGCGTCTTGTCATACGACGAGCACTAATAAGTCGTGTTTTCTCACTTCGGTCGGTATGAACAACCACTACGTAACTGCCATTGACCGTTGTGCCGAAGGTTAAATAGCGATCTTCGTCTTGTGAGTGATCGGTATCCAAATATGTGATTGCCAGAGGATCGCCGAACGCAGTGGCAGCCTCGGAAAAGCTGATGCCGTGCTTGGCAATATTATCTTCGGCTTTCTGAGGATCCCACACAAACTCCATATTCTTAAGGATAGCCTGTCCTGGCCTATTAGACAATCAAATCCCGCCCGGTTGAGGGATTGGCGGTGGTAGCGTAAAATTCACGCTGCGAACGGATTCAACCCTCACCACCTTGGCCGCGGGCCTTCTTCATGAGCGAATTACATCACGAGTGCGGCGTCGCGGCGATTTACCATTTGCCTGGTCGCGAGGTGAGTCCCCTCTGCACATCGCAAGGCCCCGAGGAAATCTCGCGGCTTATGCCGCGGATGCTGCTCGACATTCAGAATCGCGGGCAACTCTCGGCGGGGATGACCACGTTCAGCCCGCATCGCAATCAGTTGATCGACACTTATCGCAAGTTGGGACCGGTCACCCAAGCGTTTCGGCTCAACCATCGCGGCAAGGCCGAAAGCTTGATGCGTGAATACGCTGGCCGCGCGGCGATTGGGCACGTCCGTTACGCGACCTGTGGCGGCGACGATTGCAGTTACGCCCAGCCGTTCGAGCGGCATCATTTGCAGAAGCATAAATGGTTCGCGTTCGCCTTCAACGGCCAACTCGCCAACTACGCACAACTGCGCGACAAATTGCTTGCCGAGGACGATCACCATCTCGCGCGCACTACCGATACCGAAATTATCATGCACGAGATCAGCCGCGAGTTGTCGGGAGATAGCCGCCTCCCGTTGATCGAAGTGATGCGGAACATCGCCACGCGCTTCGACGGGGCCTACAGCTTGGCGCTGATTAATGCGCAGGGCGAGATGCTGATTGCGCGTGATCCGCTCGGCATCAAACCGATGTGTTACGCGATGGAAGGACCGCTGTTCGCCGCAGCGAGTGAAAGCGTGGCGCTCGTGAATTTAGGATTCCGAGCGGAGTCGGTGCATCCGCTGGAACCTGGTGAGGCCATCACCATAAATGAGCGTGGCATGGAAATCGAGCGTTTCAGCGAGGAAACGCATCGTGCGCATTGCTTTTTCGAGTGGATTTATTTTTCCAACGTCGCCAGCACGCTGGATGACCGTAGCGTCTATTTATCCCGCAAGGCGCTCGGCGAGGAACTGGCGCGACTGGAAGACATGACCATCGACGAAGATACCATCGTCGTGCCGGTGCCCGACACCAGCAAGGCAGCCGCCGACTCGATGGCGTTTCAACTTGGCGTGCCGAGCGTGGAAGGTTTGATTCGCAATCGCTACTCGGGCCGCACGTTTATCGAAGGAAGTGGCGACCGGGTGGCGAAGGCGTCGGTCAAATACACGCCGCTGCCCGAAGTGCTGGCCGGCAAGCGGGTGATCTTGGTGGAAGACTCAATCGTGCGTTCCACCACGATGCGGGTGTTGATCTCGAAAATCCGCGACGTGGGCAAGGCTCGCGAGATTCACGTCCGCGTGGCTTGCCCGCCGATTATTGCGCCCTGTTTTTATGGCATCGACATGTCGACGATTGGCGAGTTGTTTGCCCCGCCGTTTTTGCAGGCCGCTCAAGGCGATCAGCAAATGTTCGCCGCGATGGCCGCTGATCTGGGTGCCAACTCTTTGCGATTCCTACCCGTGGAGTCCATCGCGCGCGCGGTGGCTAAGCCGGCCGATCAACTTTGCCGTGCTTGCATCACGGGTAAGTATCCAACGCCCTATGGCCAACAACTCTATGACATCGCGCTCGAGAATAGCCAAAACGATGGGAACGATTCGCTGCGAACGTATGAAGTGGCGACTGGTGGGTAGGGGGACGCGACGAGTCGCGGCGCGTCATTTTATGAATTCGGAGCGGTAGACCGGTTCTTCCTTGAGTCTTGTGCGGCGTTCAAAGTGGGTGCGGAAATCGAGCGCGTGCTCGGGAGCTTTTTCTGGCACTGCGAGCGGACCGGTCAATTTGCCCATCGCGGCGATGAGTTCGAGGGTGGCGTCGAAATACTCTTTCACATCGGTCCAAAAATGCAGCCGGCCCTCGGGATTGAGCGTGCGATACACGTCAGCCACGAATGCTTCATTGAGCACACGCCGTTTGTGATGACGTTTTTTCCACCACGGGTCGGGGAAATAAACGTGGACCGCAGCGAGAGAATTATCGGGGATCATGTCCCGAAACAATCGCAAGCCATCCCCCTGGACGGCCATCGCGTTGTCGAGGCCGCGCTTGGCTAAACGGGCGGCGGTGAAGCGGGCATATTTGTGCGCGACTTCGATTCCCAGGAAATTATGCTCCGGAAAAGCACTCGCGGCACTCTGCAAGAACAAGCCCTTGCCACTGCCAACTTCCACCTCCAGCGGTGCCTCACGGCCGAAGAGCTTGCTGGGATTCCACGGCAACGGCAATTCTTCGAGCGTGCTTAAGTGACGCGAGGTATCGAGTTCGGGATCGACTTTCGGTAATGCACGGCGGCCCATGGTTCAAACACCGCGATTGGCCAGTTTGCGAATGTCTTCCTTCCAGAGTGGTATGCCGCGAATCTCGCCTTCACAGACGATTGACGTGTCGACGAACGCCTGGAAGCGGCTCACCACGATGCTGCCCTGACGCATCTTGGTCAACATGCAGGAGATTGTCAGTCGGTCGCCCGGCAGCACCGCTCCACGAAACTTCACGTCACTCAAGCCGCCAAAGCCCATGATGTCGCAGCCCAAGAGATCATGCTTGAGTGCATGGTACGAGCAAAGCTGCGCAGCCGACTCGCACATCACCACACCCGGCATGAGTGGAGCGCCAGGCATGTGGCCGGGAATCCAAAATTCCTTGTCCGAAACGTCGTGGTAGCCGGCGCAGACGTGATTCACGCCATCGTCATGGATGATGGCGGTGAGGTGTTCCATCTCGCCGCGCTGCGAATTGATCTGGCGAATGGCGTGGATGTCCGCCACGATATTGGAATAATCGAGCTTGTCGGGTTCGATGATCCACTCTTTGCCAGCCACGACATTCACCTCTTAGCTGCGCTTCGTCTTACCCGCGCAGTGTTTGTCCTCGCGGAGGCGGGGCGGGAATCCAGTATTTGAGTCAACACTGCTGGGTTCCCGCCTGCGCGGGAATGACGGATCGGAGAGCGGGAATGACCAGCGTCACTCAGGTCTTGACCTTTTGGCGGCGGCTCTTGCGGGGACGGCTGCAAGCGGGGCGCTTGCCGTGATTGGCTTTCTTGACTTTACGACCAGGTTTGGCCATTGTGTTCTCCCTTGTGGCGTGAATACATGCGAAATAGCCCCTAAGCTTAGCAAAAAACCAAGGAGACGGGAAGTGCGTCCGGCAGACTCGCTTTGCTACTTTTCCCGCAGGTTCCAGGCCTCGACCCAGGTGATGGCCACTGGCTGCATGCCGAAATCTTTGACGAGGCGTTCGTGCATGTCGTTGAGATGCCCCGCGCCGTAGAAGATACCGATCTTGCGTTTGCCCATTTTTTGCTGCTTCCGCAGCACGTCAAGTGCTCGCTTGTTGCGCTCGGTGATAAGTGTGGAGCCCTCGGGGCCGGACATGCCCGAGAGCATCGATTCCATGGAGGCAAATTGCTTGGCAATCGTGGTCTTGAGCTTGAGGGCCTTGTTCTCGGAAGTCAGGGCGGAGAGCAACTCGAAATTCATCATGAAACCTTGGCTCGGATCGCCCGATTGTTCGGCGATCGCTTGCCCCGCCATGCGCATGTACATCTGCAGAAAGCTCTCGTCGCGGTCCGTCATCGATTTGCCAAATTCCTCGGGCGACATGTCGGCATGCACAAAATTGGGCCGCATGTAGTCGACCATTTCCAATTGGTGTTCGAGTTCGAGCATCGACTTAATGCTATTCTGCATGGCCCCCACGGGATGCAAATTGGAAGTCCCCCGGCCACGCTCGACGCGGGTTCCCTCGGGGGCGACCAACTCATAGAGCAACGCTTGATACTGGCGAAACTGGCGGTTGAGCTTGTCGTAATACGCGCGATCACCCACATGCACGGCCCCGATCAGATCGACATAGTGTCGCGATTCGGGGAGTTGACCCTCTTTCACACGACCGGCAAACTGCTTGGCCAGTCGGGCGGGCATGTAACGTACGATGGCGACTTCCAACGCCTGGGGATCGCCGTTGTCGTCCTTAGTCAGACGGACCCACTCGGTGCCCAATGCTGGCTTGGAACCCAGCGCTGGCTTGGCCTTGGTGGCTGGTTCCGCGTGGACGCTGGCAATGCCGAGGGCATTAATTAGGATCAGCAAAAGTCTGGGGAGAACGTGAAGTCTCACGAAGCATTCCTTTCACGGAACGCCAGGGACGGCGTTCCCTACACAAAATTGCTAGCAAGTTCTGGGGGAAGTATATCCGTGCTGGCCTCAGTGAACAAATGCCGCTTGCGGCTTAGCGGTTTTGACAGCCTTCGACGCTAAGCCGCAAGCGGCGTGAGCGGCGGCTCGCTAGCAGCCAGCAGCCGGAGAACCGTTATTTTCGTTAGACTTTGCCGAACTTACTCAACCCTCACGACCGGCGTTTCCGATACTACCAGCACGGATCGTCCGTTTGAGTGCTCCGAGGAGGAGCCAGGACCAACCAAACTGCGCCCTATTTGGGGTGCCTGCGACAAGGGTAGTGGGAAGCTATGACCGCTCCATCATTCTCGAAATGGTCGTTCTCGAAGTGTTTAGCCGCCGGCTTGCTCATGGCCGTCAGTGCCGTGGAGAGTCGGGCGACCGACGAATACTACGACATGAAGGACACGAGCATCTACGTGGACAACACCGACCACGATTTGCAATTCTTCTCGCCGGTGGATTTCGATTTCGAGAATCGGCCGATCAACCAGTGCTGCGGTTACTTCTTCCGCTACGATAAGCTGCTCTGGGCAGCGACCGGTGAAAGGGTCACGATTGGCGATCCGAATGTGATTGTCCTTTCCGAACTGATCACTGGCAGCCCAGCGATCAACCCAGTATCAATTGGTACGCCTCCACCTCAATATGTAATCAACAACAGCATCCAGGACGCGCCGCCCAATGGCCGCGACTTTGGTTGGGGCGAACGCTACGACATCGGCTATCGGGCCGGGGACCATACCTGGTCCATCGGCATATTGGATGGTCCCGAAATCCGGGGTCGTGCGACCTACGGTTTTGACAGCTTGACCATCCCCAATCAGCTCCCCTTGTATCTTAACGTCGGGAACGCGGACGGCTTTCTCAATCTGCCTTGGCTAGATGTCAGCTTCGAGCTTGAAGACTTTGCATATCTAGCCAACGTACTGGGGCCTCCAGGTGCTGGTAGTGCCGATATCGTGACTTCTCGCAATGGCTGGGGGTCCGTCCACGTCAACTTCCGCACTCCCGAAGGTTTTTTGCGGGGCTTCGTCGACTACAGCAACAACAGCCCTGACAACCAACAGGGGCCAACCGAATCCGGCCCAGGCCGTGCGATTCAAGTCCTGGAAATCACCATCAATGACTCGGGCCTTCCCCAAGTCACCTTAGTCACGATCAATAGTGGTGCCGATGGAGTACCAGACGACTTGAATGGAAATACACTGCCTGGCTTCTTTGTTGTTGTCAATGCCGATGACGAAGTTATCGCAACTGGCGTGGACTATGGAGACCTGCATGAATTCAATGTTGCGTTTGAACGGTTCGACGTGCGCAACAATACTCAGACTGACGGCATCGAATTGATGAAGACGTTCGCGCTGGACAATCGGCATCTGCCCGTGGCGCGTCAGGGAGACGTTGCCGAAATCGGAGTCGGCGTGCGGTACTTCCGTCTGAATGACGAGTTTGCCTTCGAAGGGGGTGGCGGCATCTTGGGACGCACTTACGCCACCACGATTGCCGAGAATCAAATCGTAGGGCCTCAAGTTCGAGCCCGCTACTCGCGGCAAGTGAATCGCTTCAACTTCGGCTTCGATAGCCGATTCGTGTTCGGCTACAACGTGCAAGACCTCACTCAGAATGGTGCGATTGGCGAAGACCTGAATCCAGGTGCCGTCAATTCGCCGATCTACGCTCAGCCCCACGCCGTGTCGTATGCCCGGACTGATGACGATTTTGCCCCGATGGCGGAAATTCGCGCCGAAGCGAGCTACTCGTTCACCCGTGCTTTATCAGCCAGGCTCGGCTACACCGGCATCTTCGTCGACAACATCTCGCGAGCTTCGCAGATGGTCAATTGGTATATTCCTGATCTTGGTATCACCGACGGTGGTAAGCAAGACATCTACGTCAATGGCTTGGATTTTGGCTTCGACGTGGTCTACTAATGACGGTTTCAAAAACCGAGGGCTAGCGCCCTGCGGCTAATGAAATCAGCCGCCACGCGCTAGCGTCCGGTTCTCTCTTGTTTTGAAACCGGTACTAGTGACGCCGCTAATATCCTTGAAAATAATAAGTCCCAGGGATTGCCATCCCTGGGCTTTTTTTGTCGTGATGCTTAGGCGTTGACGCGGGTGGTGTGCAGCTCGCGGAGCTCGTCGAGTTCGCCTTCCAAGCGATGACGCAGCGGACTCTCGGGCCGCAATTCGTCGAGCAAGACTTCGGCGCTGTCAAAAGCCTCGGGTGACAGACCGTTCTTAAAGAGCCGACTCCAACTCCGTGAAACTTCGCTTTCGGTAAGCAATTGAGTGTTCCTTATGTGATCGAGCGTGAGATCCAGATCAGATGTGAAGAATTCATTATCGTTCTCAACACGGTTTGCAGCAAGTGGATGGAGTAATATACGCAAGAGAAACGCCAAGTTGCCACGACAGCAGGGATTTTTAGCCACGGATTAAACACGGAGAAAACACGGATTGGAGAGAGGTGAGGATATCAAAGCACCACTGGCTGGAATTTATCCGTGTTAAATCCGTGTTTAATCCGTGGCTATATACTCTTGCCTTGATTGGACATCGCACGGCGACTTTGGCGAAGCTTTCGGTTTTGTCATTCGCGCAAACCCTGCTTGTTACTGAACTAATCATCATTCTGCCTAACATGTGTTGGCACCACGGTTTCCGTGTCGGGAAATCGCAATCCCGCTTTGGTCGCGAATTGCTCTGGGTGCAATACTTTGCTAGTGCCGATGAAGTAGAAAATTGGCTTGAAAGCCCTGAAATCACCAGCAACGGGAATTACCCCCGGCAGGGGGTGCGTAGTCCATGTTTGCCATCTACAATAGAACCTTGGTTTTCTCGCGGTTTGGACGGCTTTTTGACGGGTTACTGTTGCAAGCCTGCCAGTATTGGTCGTGGCTCAGCAGACCAATCCACCGGCGTTTGGCCCCAGCGGTGCTGCCAGTAAGAAGTATCCCCCGCCCAAGGCGTTACCCTGCAAGCTGCGTGCGGTAACACCTTGCCGCAAGTTTCGCTCAAATTATTGATAGTGAAGGGCAGCTCGGCCCCATTTCATTGAAATTTGCCAGTCCGCTTGGAGAATTGGTAGCTACCGTGCATCTCGATCACCTTCCTGGTTCATTCTTCGGTCCCGCGAATCTGCTGGAACTGCTGCAACATCGTGCCCTGCATCAAGGGGATGACGTCGGCTTCCGGTTTGTCGTCGACGGCGAACGCGAAACCATTGAATGGACCTACGCCGATCTCGACCGCAAAGCCCGAGCCATTGCGGCTTCACTCCAGTCGCTCGATTTGGAGGGGGAACGCGCCCTGCTGTTGTATCCGTCGGGCTTGGATTTCGTGGCGGCGTTTTTCGGGTGCCTGTATGCGGGTGTAACCGCAGTCCCCGCCTATCCGCCGCGACGCAATCGCAACATGGCCCGAATCGACGCGATTGCCAACGACGCCCAAGCCAAAATCGCGCTCACGACGGTCGATGTGCTCGAGCGCGTGCAAACCATGATCGGCGATACGCCGGCGCTACAACAACTCCGCTGGCGCGCCACGGACCAATGGGATGAAGAAGGGGCCAACAGTTGGCGGCGGCCCGATGTCCACGGCGAAACCCTGGCCTTCTTGCAATACACGTCCGGGTCGACCGGCACGCCCAAGGGGGTGATGCTCTCGCATGCCAATTTGATGCACAACTCGGCAATGATCGCCTACGCCTTCGAGCACACGCGCTCGGGGAACGGCATCTTCTGGTTGCCGCTCTACCACGACATGGGATTGATCGGCGGCATTTTGCAGCCGCTTTACATGGGCAAGGCCAACACGCTGTTTTCGCCAACGCACTTCCTGCAGAAGCCGGTGCGCTGGCTACAAATTCTCTCGCAGACCGGTGCCACGATTTCGGGCGGGCCAAACTTCGCCTACGATTTGTGTGCGGAAAAAATCACCGCCGAGCAAAAGAAAACGCTAGACCTAAGCCGCTGGACACTCGCCTTCAATGGGGCCGAGCCCGTGCGTGCCGAAACCATCGAGCGCTTCACTGCGGCTTTTGCCGAATGTGGCTTCCGCCGCGAGGCGTTTTATCCCTGCTATGGTTTGGCCGAGGCCACGCTCATCGTTACCGGTGGTTACAAGCAGGCACCGCCGGAAGTCCATGCCTTCGACATTGCCAGCTTGGAAAAGAACTTGGCCGTGGAAACCGCTCTGGGTGCGGAAGGCTCGCGGATGTTGGTGGGGAGCGGGGGCAATTTGCTCGACCAGCAGATTGTGATCGCCGATCCCGAGACGTTTGCCAACATGGGCGATGGCCGCGTCGGCGAAATCTGGGTTTCGGGGCCGAGCGTCGCGCAGGGTTATTGGAAGCGTGATGAACTGACCCATGATATTTTCCAAGCGCGGCTGCAAGATGGTCGCGGACCGTTTCTGCGGACGGGCGATTTGGGCTTCCTGGCCGACGGGGAATTGTTCGTCACCGGACGGCTCAAAGACCTGATCATTGTCCGTGGCGTGAATCACTACCCGCAGGACATCGAGCAAACGGCCCAGGCCGCGCACAAAGACGTTGTGCCAGGAGCGGGTGCCGCGATTGTGGTTGGCGAACCGGGAAGCGAACAACTCGTGATTGTGCAAGAAACGGTGCGCCGCCGCGATCTTGATTTTGCCGAGATCACCGAAGCCATTCGCAAGCGCGTGTCGCTGGTTCACGACATGCCTGTTTCGGCAGTGGTGCTCATTAAAGTGAGCAGCATCCCCAAAACATCCAGCGGCAAGATTCAGCGCCACGCCTGCCGCGATGGTTATCTTGCCGGCACATTGGCGGCAGTGGCGACCTGGACCGCCGATTCGGGCGATACCACGATCGCGCCCTCAATCCACCGCCGAGAAACGAGCGACGATGCGGCCTGGGTTGAAGAGGGTGATGCCAGCGAATCGATTCGAGAAACTGAAACACCGAGCACTCTCAACGGCAACGCTGTTTCCAGTAAGCCGATACCGGCCAAACCCGCCGGCAAAATACCCGTCGGTCAAACCGCCGAGATCGCGGAGATTGTGTACGCCAAGGTGCGGCAAATTGGCCGTGAGCGCGTCGGCGAGTTGAATTGGGACAGCAACATTCTGGAGCTGGGACTTGATTCGCTCGAACGTATGGAAATCGTCGCCTCGCTCGAAGAAGCATTTGGCGGGCGGTTCCCCGAGTCGATCTTGCCCGCCATGGAAACTTGCGGCGAGGTGGTTGAGGCGATCCAACAATACATGAGTGGCGGCACCAAACGCCGCGCACACAAGCCCTCGGATTACATCGTTCCCGAAGAAGATTACCACTTCGGCAAGACGGTCGAGTATCAGCGGCTGCAAGAAAACTTTCGCACGATGCAGAGCGGGGGGTTACCGCTCCCCTTCTTCAACGTCCATCAGGGAATCACCAACGACCGGGCGCTGATCGGTGGCAAAGAATACGTCAACTTTTGCAGTTACAACTACATCGGCATGTCGGGCGATCCCACGATCATCCGCGCCGTGCAGGAAGCCACCGCCAAATTCGGCACGAGCGTCTCGGCGAGCCGCGTGGTTTCGGGGCAAAAGACAATTCACGTCGAGCTCGAACGGGCCATTGCCGACTTCATTGGTGCGGAGGATTCCATCGTCTTTGTCGGTGGACACTCGACCAATGAAACAACGATCGGCCATTTGTTCGGCGCGGGGGACATGATCCTGCATGATGCGCTCTCACATAACAGCATCTTGCAGGGGGCGATGCTCTCCGGCGCACGGCGGCGGCCCTTCCCGCACAATGATTGGCAAGCTTGCGACCAACTCCTCTCCGAGTTGCGGCACGAATACCGCAAGGTGCTGGTAGTCGTCGAAGGGGTCTACAGCATGGACGGCGATTACCCGGACATTCCCAAGTTTGTCGACATCAAGAAACGGCACAAAACCTTCTTGATGGTCGACGAAGCGCACTCCATGGGAACCATGGGCCTGCATGGCCGGGGGATGTCGGAATACTTTGACATCGATCCCCGCGACGTCGACCTGTGGATGGGAACACTCAGCAAGGCCTTCGGCAGTTGCGGCGGCTACATCGCTGGCGCGAAAGAGTTGGTCGAGTACCTGAAATACACGGCCCCTGGATTTGTTTACAGCGTGGGGTTAAGTCCCCCCAATGCCGCGGCTGCACTCGCCGCACTCAACTTGCTGCAAGAAGAACCCGAGCGCGTTTCGCAACTCGCCCACAACTCGCGCTTGTTTCTCAAGCTGGCCAAGGAAGCCAAGCTCAACACGGGCATGAGCAACAACACGCCGGTCGTGCCGATTATCACCGGCAATTCGGAGTACGCGCTCCGGCTTTCTCACGCGCTCTTTGAGCGCGGGATCAACGTGCAACCAATTCTTTATCCCGCCGTGGAAGAAAGTGCCGCTCGGCTGCGGTTCTTCATCACCAGCCTGCATACGGAAGAACAGATTCGCACGACGGTCGCGGCCCTCTCAGAAGAATTGGCAAAGTTTGACGCCAAGTACCAGCGTCGGTTGCGCGAGGGTTCTGTCGCCACTGGGGACTCGGCCATCTTTCACTAATCCGTGATGAACCAAGCGAATTGGATCGGGGTAGTGATTTCCACTCTGCTTTATGGATCACTCTCGTGGTTGATCGAAAGCGCCGGCTGGCCACGGAGCATGATGTTTCTTTTCATCGCCGTGCTCATGCTCCCCATCGTGCTGTTCTACCATCCGACAGCCGACTCACTGGAAGGTCGACCCGTCGAGACAAAAAACTAGCCCGCGGCGATTGCCACGGGCTAGCGATTTATCAATGTGGAGAGAAAATTCAACCTGCCGAAGGTTCAGGAGCGGGGGGTGCTTCGGGAGCGGCGGGTTCAGCCACTTTTTCAGGAGCGGCCAAGAGCTTCGCTTCCGTAAACTGCTTATCCAGCAATGCAGCTAACGCCGCATCGCTGCTGAAAGTTTTCTCATCGACGGCCACAGTCGCTAACTTCTTCGGAAAATCAACAACGACCTCTTTGGCACCCGGCTGAGCCGCCAGCGTTTCGCGCACCGCTTTGGCACACGATTCTTCGCACATCATGTCGGGAACCTCGAATTGCACGGTTGGTGCATCAGCAGCATTAAATGCTGCCGTAGTGGCCACGGTGTTGGTACTGCTCTCTCGTTCTTGCTCTCCACATCCCACCAGCAAAACCAGCGTTAAAACGAACAATGATTTCTGTAGCATGATAATCTCCTGTAAAGTTTTAGTGGCGAACTGAATCTTAACCAAATAGAGAACACTAGGTACCATATTCTTTGTTATCGGCGGCAAGTACCTCTTCCAAGCGGGCTTGAAGACCCAATTCCTTAGCCCAACACCGCATGTACACTTCATCGAGTTGGCCCTGCATAAAAAAACACGTCTTCGATATCACCTCATGCAATGTCTCAGTGACCTTCTTCATTCGCTCTGCCACCCGACCGGGATAAACCAGACAACATTCGCTGATTACGTTTATCATTCTGACGACGCAATAGCTCAAATCGTTTCTTAACCTGATCGGATGATCCCGCAAACAGATACGGAGTGGCCTCGTCGGTAAGTCGAAAGGTCAGCGCCAACCGCTCTCCCGGAGTCATCTGGCGATAGCGTTCAAGTATTTCGCGACTTAGCATGGATTAACTCTCAATGACGAATAACATTGACAGCCTAGGCATTTATCAATTCTCCGCTGCAATGAGCACTTGCTTCGCCTTTTCAGGAAGCTCTACCGGCAAGAACTGGGCTGCCGGGTAGAGATAACCGTCAGGCTCGGAAGTGTCCTCATCGATGATTCGGAGCAGATGGTGCGACTCCGCATCGGCGTCCGTCAACCGGCGGTACACTTTGCCTACAATCAGACTCGCTGGATTGCTCTCGCTGTCGATACAGATGACGAATTCGCTCATTGCAGCACTCGTTTAATCTTAAAGTCCCTCTGGCCAATGCCGTGGGCTTCGAACCAATGTATCTCGGCCTCACATATTGTACCATCTTCTAGCTTGACTGTGGCAATGCCCTTCATCTTCCGCCAACGACCCTGGCCGTAGGTTCGCTCGAGATGCTGCCGAATTCGCACCCCTCGGCCCGATGCAATGGTTTCGATGTCACTGATATCGCTGAGAAGCTTAAATTCGGCGTTCATCCTCTATGCTCACGTAAATCAATATGCATTAGCGCCTTATTGAATGGCGAGAGAATCGCTCTTTGAAGATGCACAGACAGTCCTCTATCTCGTGAGGTCTGAGCAACTGCAATTCCGCTGGACAATCCTTGAGTTCCAAATGCGCCGCCTTCCAGTTGAGCCCCAAGGCGCGAGCACCGGATCTTGTGCCACTATGAAGATACACACGGCTCGGCAACAATTGCAGCTTGGCTCCAATTCGAAGTGCCGTGTCATAGACAGTCAGTTCGCCAATGCCCTGAATCGGGCTAATGGCCTTCCTAACTATATTGAAAAGTGAATCAAAGTCTCGGGCTTTGGCGAGTGCCCCACGGACACTATGGAGACGCGAAGTCGCAATGCAGAGGATCGCTTCAGGAATTCTACGCTGATGGTCGTACCGTTTGCCGTCCGGTCTTTGCGCCATTCCAGCACGTTCGATTGCTGACTGCAAAGTCGCCTCGCCTTCAAAACTGCCTAGCTCCTCCAACGATTTCGGGCGATTGATTGCTATATATGCGCGTACGATGACGTCCAAGGAGTGAGTACCCACAGTTCTACTCGATGTTGAACAACTAGATTGAAAGCGACGAGTCAATCGTGAAGAGATTTTTGACATTCGCATTACGACTTCACCACCACCGGCAATTCCAATTTACCCTCCGCCGCCATCGCCCGGAAATCTTCGGTGATTTTCATCGAGCAATACTTCGGCCCGCACATCAGCAAAAGTGACCCGTCTTAACCGGTCGCGGAGCTACGGAGGTTGCCGGTGAGTAAAGGCGCAATATCGTCTGGCGCGGCGGGTGGTTGTTGGGCCGCTGTCAGTGCCGCGTTCAATAATGGCAATGTCAAGTTGCTGGGCGACGTGATTTCTATGCCGATGGGCCGACCATCAGCCGCATAGTCGGTAACCAAACCGCCTTCGCCTACTAGGGTGCGTGCGCTGGTGTCGCCGGCAAGACGCGGCAAATAAAAATAAGCGGCAACTGGTTTGCCACCGCGATAGGTGATTTCCAAATATCGGCTATTCATACTGTCTATTTTTAGCATGGGTTAGCCTACCGGGTAGGCGGTAACAGCTAACAATACCGTTTCGTCGTGAAGGGGTTCGACAATGACGACCCAATCGTTGCCCCGATGGCGAGTCTCAATTGCCCAACGCCCTTGTTCGTGATTCGGGCGAAAAACAGTGGCCTGTTCTAGCATTTCCCTCAAATCGACCTCGTTAAATTGCCGATCCAACATCCGCTTAAACAGATGTTGGGAAAGCTCCAATTCCCAATTCCACCATTCCGGCCATTGAATCATATGTCATCGCACAAGCCAAATGGCTAACTTTTCGCCACCACCGGCAATTCCAGCTTCCCCTCCGCCGCCATCGCCCGGATATCCTCGGTGATCTTCATCGAGCAATACTTCGGCCCGCACATGCTACAAAAATGGGCACTCTTGAAGGTGTCCTGCGGCAACGTCTGGTCGTGATACGCTTTGGCCGTTTCGGGATCGAGCGACAACCGAAATTGCTCCTCCCAATCAAACGCAAATCGAGCGCGTGACAACGCATCATCGCGGTCTCTCGCCCCAGGCCGATGGCGCGCGATGTCGGCGGCATGCGCGGCAATTTTGTACGCGATGAGACCCTGCTTCACATCTTCGCGTTCGGGCAAACCCAAATGTTCTTTCGGTGTAACGTAACACAACATCGCGGCCCCGGCCCAACCCGCCAGCGCGCCGCCGATGCAACTGGTGATGTGGTCGTAACCCGGGGCAAAGTCGGTCACCAACGGCCCCAAAACATAAAACGGTGCCCCCTGGCAAATTTCGATTTGCCGTTCGACGTTCATTTTGATCTGATCCATGGGGATATGCCCCGGACCTTCGACCATCACTTGCGTGCCCCGCTCCCAACCACGTTTGGTCAATTCGCCAAGCACATCAAGCTCAGCGAACTGGGCCTCGTCGCTGGCGTCGGCGAGCGAACCTGGCCGCAACCCATCGCCGAGGCTCCAAGTCACGTCGTACTGACGCATAATGTCGCAAAGATCATCGAAAGATTCCAGCAGCGGGTTCTGCTTGCGATGAGACATCATCCACTTGGCGATCAACGAGCCGCCGCGACTGACAATCCCCGTCACGCGGCCCATCGTGAGGTGCAAATGCTCGAGCTTCACGCCGCAGTGGATCGTCATGTAATCGACCCCCTGCTTCGCTTGGTGCTCGACCATATCGAGAAAATGCTGAGGACGCATCTCTTCGATCTCGCCCCCCAACTCTTCGAGCATCTGATAAATTGGCACCGTGCCGATCGGCACCGGCGAAGCCTCGATGATCGACTTGCGAATCGCGTCGATGTTTTTGCCCGTTGAAAGATCCATCACCGTGTCGGCACCGTAATGCACGGCCGTGTGCAGCTTGTCGAGCTCGCCTTCTTCATCACTCGTCACCGCCGAGTTGCCGATGTTGGCGTTTACCTTGCAACTGGCCGCGATGCCGATGCACATCGGTTCGAGCCGACCGGCGAGATGCACGCGATTGGCGGGAATCACCATCCGCCCGGCAGCGACTTCCGTGCGAACCGTGTTGGGTTCCAATTGTTCGCGCTGGGCGACGAACTCCATTTCAGGGGTGATGGTTCCAGCGCGGGCATGCTCCAATTGGGTGATCGGCTCTGACATCTCTTGAGGAATACCTCCCTGAGTTCGCCCAACCAAAAAGCCAATAGCGGCTTCAGTCGCGCGAATGGTTTGCGAATGGAAAGTCAAGCAGCCCACACACTTGAGGCTGTCTAACCCGACATTCCCCATATGGACTGAGAGTCTTTCCGGAAACGATACGTTGATTTTTCAGGCATTTCATGCCGCGAGTCGGTAATTAAATTTCGGCGTGGGGGACGGCGACAGGCGGCGAAGGAGCAGATGCGTGTGGCTGAGTTGGATCAT
>Ga0163152_10002828_pt1 | contig 23663 bp, 11 predicted proteins | sample OliLakLV19MP8IB2_FD_148635 | JGI IMG/M metagenome (GOLD analysis project Ga0163152, IMG submission 148635) | Freshwater microbial mat bacterial communities from Lake Vanda, McMurdo Dry Valleys, Antarctica - Oligotrophic Lake LV.19.MP8.IB-2 | ecosystem: Environmental > Aquatic > Freshwater >...
TCCCAGCCGGATTCAGCGATGAAGGCCTTGGCGTGCAGGCCCTGTAGTGCCTCAGGCGCCGCCTCCTCCCCATCTTCTGAGGCTGCCATCTCATCCAGCACCATGACACGATCAAAACGGTCGAGGGTATTGCGCGAGACGGAAGCAAGTTCATCCGGACGGCTGATGAGAAGAGGTTTTCCCGCAGTCTGTAGGGCCGCCAACAGCGAGAGGGCAGCGTCATCGCAGAACGGCGAGATGACCCCCAGACGGCTGCACCGTTCAGGCTGCCAAAGCTTGCCGCCGAGGCCGTTGACCGCAAAGGCGATGGTCTCGAACGGTTCGGGCAATGTCCATTCCGCGCGCCGCACATCCTCGGCGAGCTCGTCGGCGAGAGCGCGCGCTCCGTCGGGCAGACCCGTGGTTGCGAGATCGGGCAGTCGGCGGATGAAATCGACGAGCGGACGGTTCGTCGCCTGAGGGCGCTTGGTGACGACGCCGTCGAGGGTCATGGCGATATCCCAAGAGCGATCGCGCGTGAGGTTTCGCGACAGAACGAGCAGGCGCAGTTGCACTGGATCTTCCGGGCGGACGGGCTTGAAGCGCAGCCCCCACATCTTCGGATGGAAGGCGCCATTGCCCGGCGCTCCGACCTCAACGATGATCCGTTCGAGCAGAGAGCAGAGACGCGAATGCGGCCGACTATCCGCCTGGATATGCCCAGCGTCGGTAAAGATCAGCAGTCGGCCGGCTATCCGCTCCGCGCCCTCGAGCAGCGCCAGGGGATTGGAGATGATGTCCTCGCGATTTTCAGCGGCAAACAGAGCAAGGCTGACCGGCGCCGCAAGTGCCGTCTCGAAGTCGAGCGAGAAGGTGGTGGCCACGGCCGCGTCGAAAACATAGCCGGGTGGCGGCTGCAGACTCGCGCCATAGAGCACGCGCTGTTCGGGATCGAGGCTCCGCCTATTCAGCATGGGCGAGGTCTCTGAGATGCGACTTGGCCTGCCCCCAGCGGAACGAGAGGCGATCAACGCCTGAGGCGCCGGTCCAGCGATCGCGCACTGCATGGTTGGCGAAGCGCGACTGGCTGGTCTTCAGACGCCGCTCGCGTTCCTCTACAATTTGGCGGGCCGCCGGAGATGTCTCGATCGCCGTCGCCCCGTCGACCACAAGATCGAGCCACTGAGTTACGAAGCGTTTTGCGGCGGGCCGGATGCTATGGGCGGGATGTTCTACGGCTTTCCAGAAGTCGTCGAGCGACCAAGTGCGAATGACGGTAAGGTCGAGGTCTGTGGCCCAGGCGCGGACACGCTCCTGATAATCGGCGATCCAATCGTCCTGCGCGCGCAGCTCGCTGAGCGCGAGATTGTAGAGAAGCGCCGCGCCCTGCATTACCTGCGAGAAAATCTCGCCGTGGCGCACGAGGCGGCGCGCGTCCGCAGGGAAAGCCGCGAGATTGGGATGCTCCCAGATATTGCTGCAGTCGGCATCGATGCCGTCACGTGCCAGCACGGTCAGCAGCGCCGTCGGCTGTGAGGCGAATAGGCGATCGATGATGAATTGTGCCTCGTCCACTGTCAGGCGAAAGACTGCGCGGTCGAGCAGGTCCTTGGGTGCGGCGGGCAGCGCCGGGCTCCACAGGGGCGGCGCCTGCGGAGCCGACGTCGCGTCTTCGTCATTCCGCACCGTCCGCGCAGGTTGCAGGCTGCGGAGCGAAGTAAAATAGCTGTCAATGGAACCAGGGAAGAGGCGGATTCCCCATGCCCCAAGGCCGGCCCAATAGACCGAACTTGGCAGACGCTGGAGCCCGGGGCCAGCATCCCGACCGATGATGCCGTTGGACTCTCCGCCAGCCTTCAGGGCTTCAGCGAGCTGATTCTCCTTCTCGCGCGCCTCAGACATGATCAGGCTGGGCGCGGCGTCGCGGCTGCCCAACATGCAGAATATCCATGGAATGAACAGCATGTAGCGCAGTCGTGTCTGGATTGTGCTGGTGCCTGGAAAGAGATGATCCGCGATCGAATCCCGGATAGCGCCCAGTCCGAGTTCGTCGCGGGTCTCGCGCTCCTGGAAGAGCGCCATGATCCGCTGCGCGCGCTGACGCTCCGCTTCGTCGAAATCGATCCATGCCAGAGATGACACCTGTTCGCCCCGATCAGCTTCCGGCCGCCGCGGCCGACGGCGCTGAGCGCGTGACCGGAATAACGACGCCGGAGGTGGCCAGCACGATCAGCCCGCGCTCGGTCTCGGTCATATCGAGGTAGGCGCGGACTTGAGCGCGGTAGTGGTCAAGGGTCTCCGTATCGGGCTCGACATCGCTCTTCCAGTCGATGATCACCTGCGGCGCGCCGTCTGGACTCAAGGCGATTGCGTCGGCGATGCCGGCGGAGGCCTCTTCTTGTGCCTCCGTCAGGACCGACGCATAGACCGGAAATTCCGGCGTCAGGCGCGGCCGCAGCGCGGCAATCTCGGGAAGGCCAAGAGCACGTGTCACGCAGCCGGCGATCTCGGCCGGCGCGAGCCCCTGAGCCGGGTCGTTCGCGACAGGGCGTCCCATCTGCCGGATCAGGGCGTCGGCGCGCGCGACGAGCGCGGGCGTCGTCTCCGGTGTTTCGCCGGTCAGGACCTCCTCCATGAGCTTGTGCAGGATGAGGCCTCGTTCGCGGCCACCATGAACAGCGACGGGAACGCTTTCCTTCACCGGCACGCCATCGGCGTCCGACACTATGATCTCCGGCATCTCGGGCTGCACTACGGGGCCGGCCGCGTCCTCGTCACGGCTCGGGGTCAGCCAGACGATGCGGCGATGGCGCGCGGCGATCGCGGCGGCCTCGCCAACGAAGATTTCGCGGGTCTGCGGATTCGCGGCCTCGGCCGCTGCAGCGCTGACTTCCGGCGGGAGATGTTTGAGGTCCAGGGCCGGAAGCTCGGCAAGCGACAATTCAAGAAGCGAGATCCAGGCCGATCCTTTGGCGACGACGTCGAGCCGGGGCAAGACCAGGAGTTCGCGCGCCCGCGTAGCGGCGACATACCAGAGCCGGATGCGCTCGCGGTCGAGCTCTGCCTTCTCGGCGTCGCGCGCCGCGTCGTAGCCTGCCGGTTTCACCCCGAAGACTGGGCAATAGAAGTGATCGTTGGTGCGATCAATGACTGCGTTCTCCGGCGCCATGATCTGGGTCATGGTGTTTACCGGCACGACGATCGGCCACTCCAGCCCCTTTGCAGCGTGCATGGTGTAAAGCGCCACCGCCTCTTCCTGGGCATCGGGCCGTCCTTCGACGGCGCGAGATTCGTCGGTCCAGGCTGCAGTCATCGCCTCGGCGAAGGCGCGCAGACCCCGGACCGCATAGGCGCGGCTGAGTGTTAGATAGAGATCGACATTGGCGAGAGCGCGCTCGGCCTGACCCCGATGGCGTTGCAGGAGGATGGGTCGTACGCGTAGGACGTCGATGGCCTGCGACAACAGATCATAAGGGGTTGTGGCGTTGGCCCTGCGACGCAGCGCCTGCAGCTTCTCGACGATGTCGCGGGCATGCGGATTGCTGATGGCCTCGGGATCAACACCGAGGTCGAGCCTTGGCAGTGCGTCGGGCGCTTCTTCGGAACGCGGTAGCGCCCAGACGAGGTCGAGCAGTTCCTCCTCGGTCAGTCCCACCAGCGGTCCACGCAACAGGGCACCCAGCGCTAGCGTGTCGCGCCGGTCGGTGAGGATGCGCGTGAGGGCGATTAAGTCCTGGATTTCCTGACGGCGGAATAGTCCTTTGCCCGCCTGGGTGGCGACCGGGATACCGCGCCGCTCTAGCGCCTCCTCATAGCGCCACAGATCGCTGCCGGTTGGCGCGAGCAGCGCGATGTCGCCCGGCCGGCATGCGCGCCGCTCGCCGGTCTTGCGGTCGAGGATGGCCTCGCTGCCGACCAGCCGCGCGCACATCTCGGCGACGGCCTCGGCTTCGCCGTTACGTTGGCGTTCCGCCGAAGCCTTGCCCTCTTCGTCGGCCACGGCGACGTCGAGGGCGGCGACGCTCAACCCCTCGTCCCGCTCGGGATGGAAAGGGTCGAGCGCGGTGAAGCCTGGTTGGCCATTCCCGACCGAAAGCAGCGCCTCGAAGCGCTCATTCACATAACGCAGGATTGGCGCACAGGAGCGAAAGTTGGTCGAGATCGGTAAGACGCTGTCGCGATCCTGCGCTAGGAAGGCCTCGCGCGCCCTAATATAGGTGGCGACGTCAGCGCCGCGGAAACGGTAGATCGCCTGCTTTGGATCGCCGACCAGGAACAGCGCGCCGGGGCGGATCCGGAACTCTGTCCAATCGTCGCTCGCCGAGCCTGTCGGGAGTTCGCCGCACAGGCGCCAGAAGATCTCCGTCTGCAGCGGGTCGGTGTCCTGGAACTCATCGACCAGCACATGGGCGAAACGGCTGGCGAGCGCGCCGCGAACCGCGTCGTGATCGCGCAGGAGATCGCGCGCGGCGAATATCAGGTCGTCAAAGTCCAGCAGGGCCGCCGAGCGTTTGTAATCGCGGAATCGCTGCATAACTGGCTGTACCAGACCGACGAGATCGGCGAGGACGCGGCTAGCAACAGCCTGCAGCAGCTCGGTCCGTGCCTCGCAACAGGCGCCATAGTGCGTCTCTGCCACGGCATTCAGCCGGTCACCGTCGGCTTTGGCGAGGCCGACACGCTTGGCCGCATCGCCCCATTTGCCTTTCTTCTGGTAGGCCCGGAAGCTTCCCGAGGCCGTACAGAGGTCGGGATCGGGCCGAGTGAGCAGCAGCCGAACGAGATCGGCGGGCTCTTCGGCCGTCGACGCGAATGCAAGACCGTCGGCCATCTCACCGAACCGGGTAGCAATATCCGCAGTCTCCACCTCGTCGGCGGGGGCGGCACCCGTAAATGCTTTGAAGGCCTCGGCCTTCTGGCGGAAGTCCGCCACGAGCGGTGGCAGCTGAACGTAGGCCTCCACAGTTATCGTGCGCCGGCCGCGCAGGTGGGTGAGGATCTTATGAATGAGCCCGACAGTTTCGCCGGGATCTTGCAGCACCATCTCGGCAATCAGCCCAACTCCGTCGCCAGCGAGCACCTCGCGCAGCCAGGTCTCGATGATCTCGACGAAGGCGAGGTCGGCCTGGTTGCGGTCCATCACCGACGCACCTGGGTCGAAGTCGGCCTCGACCGGATATGGCTTGATCAGCCGCTGGCAGAAGCCATGAATCGTCGAGCAGGTGATCTCGTCGATGGACGCGCTCGCCGCAGCTAGATTGCGCCTATGGTGGTCGGAGAGGCCGTCAGGTAAGGCGACGCGCAGCTCGGCCGGGATGCGGCCCTCGGCGAGTTCGCCGACGAATTCGCGCACGCGGATGAGGAGCTCGCTGGCAGCGAGTTCGGTGAAAGTCACCGCTGCGATGGCCTTGGGGGCGATCCCTTCCGCCAGCATCATAGCGATCCGGCCGGCCATGACTGCGGTCTTTCCTGAACCGGCCCCGGCCTCGACGAGGATGGAGCGGTCGTGGACAGCTATGGCGGCGCGGCGCGCATCGTCATCGGCCAGCGGTTTCATCGGCGAGTTCATTACGGGGCCTCCCAGACTTGCGCGGCAGCCCCTAGGCGCGAGGTGGCAGTGGCTATCTTGCGTTTGCAATAGGCGGCGCCGGCGTTTGCCGGCAGCGCAAAGGAGAGATCGTCATAGGCCCCGCCAGAGTCCCGGCCGATCACGCCGGCCCCAGACAGAAGATTTGCGCGGGCCGCGCGCAGATAGCCAGCGATCTCGACGAGCGTGGCGTCGGGATCTTCAAGTTTCAGGTCGATTTCCTCGCGTAGGTAGAGGAGCGAGGCGCTGATGGTGACCTCCGCGCCCAGCAAGGCCCTGACGGCGAAGGCATAGAGGCAGCGTTGCAGTTCCTTGCCGCCGTCCAGCGTGATGCTGCCTTTCGGCGGCCGGCCGGTCTTGTAGTCGCGCACCAGCGCGCGGCGGCCATCGCCAGAGATGTCCAGCCGGTCGATATACCCGGCTATGCGGAAGCCGGCGCCGGGGATCTCGACGACCGCTGAGGCATCCCATGGCACGGTGGCATCCGACTTAGGCTCTGCCCCGCCGAACGGCACCTCACCGAAGGCGCGCGCGTTGGGGAGATGTTCATCGCCGAAAGACAATGCCCGCGCGGCCAAGGCGCGCGCCTCATCGAGCGTGCGCCGCCAGATCACGCGCGGCGGCACGGCCCGTTCGGTCTCCCAGAGGCGACCTATGTCAGCGGCGGTGCTATCCACAGCGGCGATAATTCGGTCTGTGCTGGCTGCTGAAAGGCCTCCACCGGCTTCGAGGGTCCGCAGCGCAAGGTCGAGAGTCATGTGGACAAGGTCGCCCATCGCGTGGGCGTCGAGTACCAGTGGGTCGGCGCCGCTTTCAGGGGTTCGCCATCGCAGTCCATATCGCCAGACAAAGCCGAGCGGATTGCGCAGGAGCTGACGCAGCGAGCTTGCCGATTGGGTCCGATTGAGGATGGCGAGCAGCGCGGGATGATCGGCGCGGACGAGGCCGTCGTGGGGCGTGATTTCTTCGCGATGCCAATCTCGCCAACAGGCCATCGCTGAAACGGCCTGCGGCATGGCGCTAAACTCTTGTGGCCGTGCCATCAGGCGGTCGGTCTCGCTGAAAGCGTGGTTCGGCACGGCGTTGCGCCGTAGATAGGTTTCATCGGGCTGGCCTTGCAGCAGGGTGCTGCGCCCGAGCAACCGGCCGTCGTCATCTCGCCGTGCGCGGGACAGGACAACCTGGCGTGTTGTGGTGGCGAGGACGGTCTCGAAGTCGCGCCGGTCAGCCGCCCCAACCGGAAGGGGATCGAGTTCGGTGGTTGGAATGATGTGATCGGAGAGAAGGCGATCTTCGGAGATACCGCGCGGCCAGCGCGAGGAGTTGAGGCCAAGGAGCCGAACGAAGCGCCGCGGCGAGGCGGCGAGCGCGCTCGCGGGCATCCAGGCTACCGAGACGCAGGCCTCCAGCGCGTCGTCCTGTTTCAGTGCTTCAAGTGTCATGTCGAGCGAGGCGGCGGGGCCGGTCAGGAGCGCCTTGCGCCAGATTGCCAGGGCGCGGCCGGAAAGCATTTTCTCGCCTACCTCCTCGGCCGCCGCGGCGCCCTGGGCCAGGAGTGCGATGACGGCGCGCAGCGCGGCTCCATGATCCGTCTCGTCCGGCCAGTCGGCGGCGGTGAGGCGGTCGACGAAGCGGGCCCAGGCTTCGGGCGAGGCCAGTGGCGCGTCGGCTGGCAGTATGCGGGTCCAGCCCGCTGGAAGCGGCCGGAAGGGGCCAGACTCGGTCCCGAGTAGCGCCGCCAATCTCCGCATCCGCGTTTGCGAGAGACCCCGCACCAGAATATCCGCCAGCGCCGCCGCTGTTTGCCCGTCCCGGCAGGCCATGATCTTGATGCCATGGACGAAATGAAGATCGAGATTGGCGTCTGCGCGCAGCGCCAGAAGGTGATCGTCGTAATCGGCGGGCATGACCGAGGCGAAGGCAATGTCAGCAGGCTCGGCCTCACCGGATGCGATTAGCTGCCGCGCCCAGCGGATGGCCTCGACGGCCTCGTGGTAGGCGGTGGAGGCGCTTACGGAGAGGATAGTGGGCGTTTGGGGTTCGGCCCGCACGACTTCGATGGCGCCGCCATCGAGCCAAGAGGGAACCGATCTCGGGCCGGCGATCCAGCGCATCGGTAGACGTGCCGCAATCGCATGCAGTAACGGCCGCCAGCAGGGTGAGAGCTCAGTGATTCCGACGATGTCGACAGGGCCGAACAGCGTCGCGGCGTGATCGAGGCGCTGTAGGGCTGCGGCCACGAGGTCAGCGGGCCGCACCATTGCTGGCGGCAATGCAGCCAAGACCGCCTGTTCGAGATTGGCGATCGACAGTAGGCGGGGATGGTCGAGAGCTCGAGCCTGTAGATCGATCCCCGCACGCCAAGCCTTGCGCAAGGTGTCGACGGCCGCATCCACCATGCCCGGGAGGGCTTTTATGCCATCAAGTTCGCCGAGCGCCGTCTCCGGCAGGGTGGCTTGGATCGCGGAGCGCAAGGCTTCGTCATCGACCGGCCGCGATAGGCCACCGGCCAAGCGGGCCGCCAGCTGCTCGAAGGTCATCACCTGCAACCCGTGCCGGCGGTCGCGTGCCGCGTCGAGGCGCAGCTCGCGCATCGCCAAACGGCCATGGGCGACAACGGTTCGCCGCTGAGCCACTCCCATCGCCATGCCCTCTCCGTTCGTCGTGCTCGTGCTTGGTCGGTAGCGCTGTTTGAACTTGACGGCCAATGTCAGGTAGGAATAGAAAATAGACGGGTCATATGGATATGTCCATATAGTTTCTATCTCTATTCGCGTTGGGAGGCGAGCTAGATGGCAAAGGCCGGCGCGGGACTGAAGTGGGGGGTGGAGCGACGGCTTGAATTCATCGAATTCCGGCTGTTCTGGGATGGAGGAGTCAATCGCTCTGACATCATCGATATGTTCGACGTGTCGGTGCCCCAAGCCTCGAAGGATCTAACCCTCTATCAGGAGCGTGCGCCGCATAACGCGGTTTACGACAAGAGCGCTAAACGTTACGTGGCCAGCGCCCGCTTCGAGCCGTGCTTTTTGGAGCCTGATCCCAGCAGATATCTTAGTCAACTTCGATCGGTCTCGGACGGCATACTTGATCGATCGGATGCCTGGATTGGGCAATTTCCGGCGTTCGATGCCGTGCCGAGCCCGGTGCGTGGTGTAAGAGCCGAGACATTACGCTCGATCATCTCCGCTATTCGCCGTTCAGATGCAGTTGAGGTGAGGTATCAATCTCTCTCCCACCCGGAGCCGAGATGGCGTTGGCTAGCGCCGCATGCCATCGGCTTTGATGGATTTCGTTGGCATGCCCGGGCTTTTTGCGACACCGACCGGACGTTCAAAGATTTCTTGCTGTCGCGCATCCTTGAGACACGTGAAACGCGATCAAACGAGATCGCGTCAAGCGCCGACAGGGATTGGCATGAATTCGTCACTCTCGAAATTGGGCCGCACCCTGATCTGTCTGAGACCCAAAAGAAGGTGATCGCTTTAGATTACGACATGCACGGTGGTAAGACGCTGATCAGAGTGCGAAAGGCATTACTATACTATGCGCTGCGGCGACTAGGCCTTGATACAGATCCGGGCGCACGACGGGCTCAAGATCAACAGATTATCCTTCTGAACCGAGCGCATATCGACCATTTGCTTGGCTCATCTGAAAGCGCATTGGGAGCTTAGCATGGTCGCGGGAGGAAAAAGACTGAAACCTAAGACCGGGTCTGGCCGCGACTGTTTTGCAATTGAAAGGCGAGTTTGCTTCGTTTCTTTCAAAGATTTCTGCCGGGTCGAGATTGCGCATGCCTGATTTTCGCGTCTCCCCAATCTCGATCGTCAATCAGATCAAGAACAATCTGCAGGATCGCTACGACTCCGGCTACCCGATTCTTAAGGAGCTGCTCCAAAACGCTGACGACGCGGAGGCCCGCCGATTTAGACTTGACGCGCTTCCGGGCTGGCCGACTGCGGCAAACCCACTTCTGCGCGGACCAGGGCTACTGGTCGTCAATGACGGGGTATTTCGCAAGGACGATGAGCGCGGCATCACATCGTTCGGCGAGAGCGGCAAGGCAACCGATAGTGCCGCGATCGGTAAGTTCGGGCTGGGGCAGAAGGCGGTCTTCCATCTCTGCGATGCGTTCGTTGTTTATGCCTATGGGGACAACGAGCCTTTCAGCACAGTCGTGAACCCGTTCCTGGGGGTGGAGGTTGACGGCAATGTCACGCAGGATTGGGACGGCCTTGTCGACACTGACCTCAAGCTTCTAAGGCGTCAGGTTTCCCCCGACTTTCCAGATCGTTGTCTTGCGCTCTGGCTGCCATTTCGCCGAGAGGGGCTGCGGCCGGCTCCCGGTGTGGACTTTTCCAGCAACTTCCCGTCGGGGTCGGAGACAATCGCGGAACTCGCCAACCCTGATGATCTACGAGTGCTTCTGACCACACTTCGCCACCTGGAATCGGTCGAGATTCGCGAACACGGTGAGACGCGCTGCGCCATCGGGATAGATGATATTCGGGACCGACTGCTCGGACCGAAGCACTGGCATAGCGGCACCCGGTCCTTCGGCGGCACAATCAAAACCCGTCCTGATCAGCCGGTGGCGCAATTCGTCGGTCGCGAATCGATGATCCTTGATGGCCGCCTTGCGGGTTTGCGGCTCACTCCGCACTGGCCGAAAACGATCAGCGTTCTTAGTTCAACACCGCAACCTGAAAAGGGTGAGCCGCACGGGGCGGCGACGCTGCTGCGCGCACCCAAAAGCGCTTTGTCGCAGCTGCGGATTTCTTGGGCCGTGTTCCTGCCAATCTCGGAAGCCTCTGACATCGCAATTCCGCTGGACGGGAATGCACTCGGTCAGTTCCGTCTGCTGCTCCATGGCTACTTCTTCCTGGATAGCGGCCGGCGCCAGATCGAAGGTCTGGCAGACCCAGCCAAAGGCGAAGAGCCTTCCGACGCCTCGGGGCTGCGTCGGGCTTGGAATTCTGAACTTCGTGACTCTGTCGTGCTGCCTCTGTTGCCCGCCCTGCTGCGGGACGCTCTCAATTCGAAGATGGTGACATCAGCGGAGCTTGCGCAACTGGTGGCGGCTGTCGCAGGGAGCGGGTGGTTTCAAAGGAACCGAGGCGCAATCTGCAAGGAAAGCGCACTCGTGCGCGTACTCGAAGCGCCGAGTGGAAATATCTGGCGCCTTGTACCGTCAGGGAGCGCCCTCCGTCCGCTGCCGAAGTCGGTGGCCGACGCTGCTGGAAGGATCGAGGAGCTATTCGCGGAGATTCATTCTTGGGCCCAAATTCGAAAGACGCTTCTTTGCCTGGATAAGAGTGCCTCGCTTACCGCAGAGCCGATGCGTTGGGCGGCCGATGATCTTGACTCGCTCTTTGCCGTCTTATCGCCGAGGGCTTTTCAGTCGGGGGCTCTTGCGTCGCTCCTTGCCGACTTCCTTGCTTCGATTGACTTGGAAGAAGCCAATCAACGGGCGGTCGGGCCACATTTGGTATCCGCATTACGTAAGGCGATGATTGATCCGGCTCCATTGTCGCCCTCGGAGTACATATCGGCAATCCTCACCCATGTGCCTCTTGGGCTCCTGTTTCCGCTTCCGACATCCGTCGAGCACCGGCAGGTGCTACGAGCTTTGGCTTCCGCTCCAGCTAACATCCTGCCGGTTCGCGGTGCGTGGATCGGCGATGCTCTCCGTCTGCCGCGGCTTTCAAAGGCAGACCTAAGAACTCTAGTGAGCGCGCTCGAACCGCACATCGGCAGCGACGATGCGGATCAAGCGGCGACGGCGGCGTTGGCCATGCTCGTGCACGCAGAGCAGAAAATATCTGAACTGGCACGCGATCCTGATTTCGCATCCATCAAGGTTCTCAGAGCGCGGGATTTGCGAACGGGTGGTCCAACTGCTCTGTCGCTTCAGGCGCTTTTCGAACGATCCCAGGCAGGACTTCTGTTCGCATCCTCTCCCGAGGCCAACAGGGTGTTACCGTTGTTGGTGGACGTCTTGCCAGATGCGACCCCGTTAGTCGTGGAGGGCAAGACAGCGGAGTTTCTCCGAAAATCGGCTGGTTCAACGCTTTCGCTTCATGTCGCGGGGAAGGAATCAGTCTTCGCGCTTATCAACCGGGCGGCTCGCTTCGGACCAGAAGACGCCCGGTCTAGATTGCTTGAGCGACTTCGGCCTGCAGATGACGACGATCGGGCAGCCTTGCGACGTTTGTGTGCTGGCGAGCGCGCGGCTGGATACACAAATGCCAATCTATGGATACTTGAGGGTGCGCCCGGTGGCATTGAAAGAATCGCCACGGCAATTCTGAGCAAGAGCGAAAGCGACTTCCTTGTCCCCTCACGCATCGCAGCTAACCTTACGCCGAAGCTGCGAACTTATCTCGGAATCGTGGCACTCGACACCGAGAGACTCGAAGCGTTGCTCGACAAGCATCGCGATGCGATTGCTCAACTCGAACCAACGGCGTTGGAACGAGAGGCGTTCCTGCAGACGCAGCTATCGGATTCATTGCTACGGCGCCTCCCTATTCACGTTCGCTCGGATGGAGCAATCGGTGATGCGGAGAATGTCTTTTGCGAGGCTGATTGGCCAATTCCAGCAACGCTGAGGGAGCACGTTCGCACGATCCAGCTTTGCAGCAATCCGGTCGCGCGCGAACGGCAGCAGCGGCTTATCACTGCCTGGTCTCCCCAGAGCCAACTCGAAATCGCGCTATCCCAGGCCGAGCCGCATTGCCTGCGAAGCGACATACTCGATGCCCTGGCAAAACTGGCCGCCGAAAAATCCGAGCCGGAGCCACGGCTGAGTAAGGCGCTTAGAACAACTCCCTGGCTTGCCGCGGACGAAAGACCAATTGCACCACAGGATGTTCTCGCGCTTCCACCTTCCGTTGATGAGGCGGCGCAAGCGCTGCTGCTCAGAAGCGGCCAGCCAGCTCCGTTCTTGCCCGTTCGAAAGCTGGCAATTGATGTACGTGAGCATCCAGGGTTTGTGTATCTCGAAAAATGGATTCTACCGGATCAGCGTTCGTCCTTCGGAGCGTTGGCACTGATGATCGAGGACTCGAAAATCGTCGGACGCCTCGGATCAGCCGATGACTACCCAATTGATGATTTCACCACTCTAGCAAACGACGGTGGAGACTTGAGGCTGCCGGGATGGCCGCTATTGGCGTCTGTCCTGAGCTCCCTCAAAGGCAACCGCGACGATACTTTGGTGATCATCGCCGCCTTTGCTGGTCTCGACGCTTCCGACCCACGTTCGACGGCAGATCACCTCGATAGTTTGGCAGCGCTGGCGGAGGAAAGAGGGCGAAGGGGTGAAGCCGCGTGCAGGGCCTATCGTCACGGATTCGGCGTCGTGGCGGGGTGGCCGGAAGATGCGCGCCGTCAGGTATTCGGTGGAACGCGCGTTCTCACCGAGGCTGGGAGTTGGCATAGTGGCCGGGAGGTCGTCCAGGGCGGTGACGGCCTCGACCCGAGGCATGTATTGGCGCGGGACTACGCGTCCATGCTCGGCAAGCGTGAACCGGAGCATAAGGAGGTTCCCGGCGCCGAAAAAGCGCCTCCTGATCCGGTCGCGGCCAACTGTTTCCGGGAAGAGATCAAGGACGTCGATCTGGTCGCGTTGGAAGCCCAGTCTGCTGATCAGCTGCGCTCGTTCCTCGATACTTGGAAGGGGCACGTTCCGTCCGACCTAGTGATCGTCTATCTCGGGCTCAGTGGTCGCAGCGAGCCCTTCAGGCGCCTCGCGAACGAGTGGGTGACCGACGCGACAGCCACGGTCGATACACTTTGGGCCGACCTCGATAACCACTTCCCTAGAAAAATCCTGTTCCCGAATACGCTGGCGGCTGAGGTCGACCAACGCCGATTCCTCGTCGAGCCAGTCGCGGGCGATCGCGTACAAGCTATCGCAATGTCGGGTGACTCGTTTGACGCGCCGTTGGGCGGTCCCGACAAAGGAATCCTCATCGGGAATCTGCACGAGAACCACAAGAACCACGAGCGTATCCGCGCTGCCGACAGCAAGCTGCGATCATTAATCACGCTGCTAGTCAGGCAAGTCGATCCGAGTGGATTCAGCCAGAGGGAAGCCAGCGGAATCTTCCGCCGGTTCGTCGAGAAGATCGCGGTGGACTGCCTGTGGCTCAGCGCGGAACCCCAACGGACGGCGTTGCAGGGGATGTTGGACAAGGCGGTTAAGGTCGATCAATCGACGATCGAGGAAACCGAACGCCTTCTTCAAGACCGATTGCCCACAATTCTCGCCGAACTGAAGCTTCCCACCGAATATCGTTCACAGAAGGCGCTGCGCGAATATCAGGCTGAGGAAAGCCGCCTCCATCATCTTTCCGCACCAGCGCAGAAGATGGAAGAACTGAAGGCAGAACTTTGGCGAAAGATATGCGATGGCGCGCTGGCGGCCGAACTTCTGTCAGCCGTTCGCGGTAAGATCGGGGATTTCGGATATTCGGCCAGCCGGGTTCTCTTCGAACTTTTCCAGAACGCCGACGACGCGTACCGGCAGTACGATGGAGCTGCGACGGACGCCTGTTTCCGTGTCGAGCTGCTTTCGGACGACTCAGGCGGATTTCGCGTCGTCCATTGGGGTCGTCCTATCAACCACATGGGACGTGACGCGGAAGAGGGACGTCATCTCGGTCGCAACCTTGACCTGCTGAATATGCTCCTGATGAACTTCTCCGAGAAGCGGCCCGGAGACGATTTGACCGGAAAGTTTGGCCTGGGTTTCAAGAGCGTCCATGTGTTGTCGGACAGCGTTGGCATAGCGAGCGGCTGGAATCGATTGCGGACGGTTGGCGGCTTTCTGCCGGCACCTTGGCCGGAAGGCGCGGAAATAGGAGAGAGCCAAAAGAGGTCCGGTGGCCGAAAGGCAACGGTAATCGACGTCCCGTTCTCGACGGAGACGGCGGATAAAGGCGCCGAGGCGGTCGCAGCGTTCAGAGCAGCCATGACTTGGTTGCCCGCCTTCGCGCGCACCATCCGACGAATTGAGATCGTCGACGATGATCCGGTGAGCATCGCTTGCGCTGACTCTCGCTTGCTTGGTGACCCCGCAATTGATGTGGTGGTCATCTCTGGTACACGCAGGCAGAGGGCCCTCCGTTTCGATCTAGGAGGCCACTATAGTTTGTTGCTCAGGGTCGATGCTGCCGGCCCGTGTGCATTCCCCGACGACCTCAGGCGCCTCTGGAACCTCGCACCGCTTGAGGAAGAGGTGCGTTCCGGCTGGCTGCTCAATGGTCCTTTCGCGGTCGATCCCGGGCGCACAGGGCTGGCCGGCTCGATTAGCGACCGGCAGGAAAAATTCCGAACGCTCGGGCAGACGCTCGGAGACCGCCTCCTGAAATTGCACGATCTGGCGGACGCCGACTGGTGTCAGTTCGCGGAGAGTCTGGACCTCGATACTTCTCGGACAACGGCTTGGGACATCTTCTGGTCCCATCTGTTTGACGTCCTCGCGCCGGACTTCGACGGCGACTTGGGCGGATACTTGCATGCCGATGGTCGTGGATACGGGAACCTCGCCGGGCACCGCCAAGTCATACCGACACACTTGCCAGCCCCATTCGCTTCATTGGTGCGGGCATCTGAGGCGGACCACTACACTGATGGAGCGTTGTCGGACTCCGTCACTCTCGGCAAGGTGCGGGACTGGCCTACCTTGACCGATCTTCAAAACCGCATCATCGCGTCAGATGTTGCCGGACAACTGAGAAAGCTCGGCTTCGGGAGCGCCCGTCCGCTTCGCTTTTCGACCCTTCTTCGTCGTCAGATCGGTGAAGAAAAGCGTGTCAATCCTGAGCTGGCCCAAACCCTTAGCCGTGCCGTTACCCCTCAATCGATTCGGGAAACGCCTCTCGACGGCGAACTCCATGAGATTCTGGAACTCGCCAGGCAGGCATTGTTCCTAGCGCAAGACGGAACATGGCGGATAGCGCAGCTTCCCAATCCTGATGCGGCGGGCGACAACGAAGAGCGAAGGCTATGCGCTTTCGCGCCTGCGAAGCATCTACTCGACGAGCGTTATACCGGCCCGGCACTTGAGTTTTTTAGGGTTGCCCGCGAACGATCGGGTTTCGGTCCTCAAGCGCGCGATCTCGGATCCTGGGCAGCGGAAATCTCTGCCGAGGACCACGACCGACAGACAGCGGCGCTCCGATACGTCATAGAGGGACGCCAAGGCCGGGAATTGAGTGAGGAGATTCGGCGCAATAGGCCCAGTTGGCTTCCCTGGCCCACTTCACGACTGCGGGACAGCGTACTGCTATCGCGCTGGACTGAGAAGGAGAAGGACGATCTCCTCTATGCTCTGCAAGGCCGCGGAGCATTCGAACCTGCACAGGTACTCCCGCCTCCGAAACCTGAGCCTGAGACTGTTCTGCGCGCAATCTATACGTGGTGGGCTTCTGAAGCTGCTGATCTTCGGGCCTCGTATTCGCGCCGGACCTATCCGGACTCCTTCTCACCGTCGCAACTACGGGATGCGAGCGATCGCTCGGTGTGGTTCACCATGTTCGCTCTGGGCTGCTTTCAGTCATTCGGCCGCACGCAGGACGGACAACACCGCAGCTTCATTGAATCTGGACGCCGCGAAGGTTGGTGGCCAGATCTCGCCGAATCGCGCCCTCCTGACGACGTACAATCATGGCTTGAACGCCTTGAACGTTGGAGCGCGCCGGAACAATTCGATCAGCGATACCTTCTGTGGCGACGTAGCTTCGTTGATTTGTATGCGGTTGCCCGTTGGCTAGATGAATACAGGGAAATTGCCGTCAAACTGCCTCGAATCATTGAGGACCACGGTGTGATCTCTCTGAATGGCGCGTTGCAGCCCAGCTACTGGGCACCGGCAATGCGTCTTTGCATCGATGCTGCGCCGATAAATCGTTCTCTCGGAATCGGCATGAACTGGATGATCCGTGAGATGTTGCGCCACGGCGTTTACGACTTGCGCGATGAAGGCCTGATGGCGCCGTACTGTTGGGCGGCATCTCAGCGGGTTCGCACATTGTTGAACGAACTTGGCGCAGACGTCGGGGAGCGGGCGGACAAGGAGGCCAGCCGTTCGATATACGAATTCATTGTCAAACACATCGGCATGGATCACGCTCGATTTACCGGCGATTTTGATCTTCCTCTCCAACTGATCACCCGAGGGACGCATAAGTCGGCACTGACCCAATGCTTTGCAGCAGCCGACCGCGATCCTCCGACTTTCGAAGAATCAGACGACGACAATGGAGATCAATTTGCTTCTGAGATGGGTGACCAATGACGAACAAGCTACAGCAATTGGATCCCGGTACTCCCGTCACCCATCCGCGGCATGGAAGCGGACGCGTGGTAGTGGACATGGGGGCTACGGCTATCGTTCGGTTCGGCGGGACAGTCGAACAGGTTCTCGCCAGCGAAATAATCGAGGTCCCGTCACTTCATTCAGCGCTTCGAAATGGCACGCTCAGCGACCCGACCGATGCAGTCATTCGAGCTCAGGCACTCGCCATTGGTTCGGTCAATGATCAGTGGGGGGTATTCTCGCGGTCACGCGTGCAGTTGCTTCCTCACCAATTATGGGTGTGCAGGAAGGTGAACCAAGAGTGGCCCTTCAGATGGCTCGTCGCAGACGATGTTGGGCTTGGGAAGACGATCGAGTGCGGCCTGGTTCTCATGCCGTTGATCGCCTCCGGGCGAGTGCGTCGGGTGCTGATACTCGCCCCCGCGAAGCTCGTCCCGCAGTGGCAGTTCCGCCTCAAAGATATGTTCGATATCCGGCTCCAACGCTACGTGACGGAAGCAGACACGCAGCGTGGAGATTTTTGGGCGACTGCTTCAATGGTCGTCGCATCCTTCCACACGCTGAGGGACGATCGTCGCGGCGCTCGCCAAAGACTCCTCGAAGCCGATCCTTGGGATTTGGTCATCGTCGACGAGGCTCATCACCTGGGCGTGGATGAACGAGCCGGCGAGACCCTGGCTTACAGCCTCGTCTCGGACCTCGAGGAGCGGAGCAAAATCAATTCTTTGCTCTTCTTCACGGGAACCCCGCATCGAGGAAAGGATTACGGGTTCTTTGGCCTGATGCATCTTGTGCGGCCAGACCTTTTCGATCCGGACGGCGACAAAACTGAACAGCTCTCTCAGCTCCCAAAGGTGATGATCCGAAACAACAAGGCGACCGTCACGGATCTTCAAGGCCAGCGGCTTTTCAAGTCAATCAGTGTCTACAGTCACGAGTACGGATACAGCGCCGAAGAGACAATCTTCTATCGGACGCTTAGCGAGTTCATCATGGACGGTCGCGCGTATGCCGGAACCCTTGACGGTCGTGCGCAGACCGCTCGAATGCTTGTGCTCGTCACCCTCCAGAAGTTGGCTGCCAGCTCGATTGCGGCTATCCGAAACGCGCTTCGTAAACGTCGGGTAATGCTGGCTGACGCCGTCAACCGTTCAAACGGCGACTCGTCGATTGCCCTACCTGACGAAGAACAGGTGACGTTCGACGACTTGGCCGAGGCAGAGGAGGCCCTTCCCAGTTCTGCAGCGGTTATGCTGATGGAAGATGAGATACAGCGGCTTGATGAACTGGTCGCGCTGAGTGAGGGGGTCGCCAACGAAACGAAGATCGAGCGCCTGCTTGAGATGATTCGGGAGGATTTTGCCGCGGAAGAACCAGTCCTGCTTTTCACGGAGTACAAGGCGACTCAAGCATTAGTCGTGAACGCTCTCCATCGGCAGTTCGGTTTTGGTTCGGCCATATTCATCAACGGTGACGAGCGGCTTGATGGGCTAGAGCAGGCGTCGGGGGTAACCAAGACAATCAGCCAGCCGCGTGAGCATGCCGCGGACGCATTCAACGCGGGCAAGGTGCGCTTTCTTGTGTCGACGGAGGCCGGCGGCGAAGGCATCGACCTTCAAGAACGCTGTGCCGTGCTGGTCCACGTAGATATGCCTTGGAATCCGATGCGCCTTCACCAGCGGGTTGGACGTTTGTCTCGCTATGGCCAGAAGCGTCCGGTTTCCGTCTACATTCTGCGGAATCCCCAAACGGTTGAGGCTCGCATCTGGGATCTTCTGAACGAGAAGCTTGAGCGAATTCAGCTGGCCCTTTCCTCGGTGATGGAAGAACAGGAGGACATCTCTCAGCTGGTCATCGGGATGGCCGGAAATTCGCTTTTCAACGAACTGTTCTCAGGGGGCAAGGGACTCTCCAACGAGCGCCTAGGGGCATGGTTTGATCAAGCGACAGCGACACTCGGTGGGCGCGACGTCGTCGAGACGGTTCGCGAACTCCTTGGCAACGTTTCGAGGTTCGACTTTCAACAGGTGGGTCAGGATCTGCCGAAGGTTGATCTTCCGGATCTCGAAAAGTTCTTCACTCAAACCGTCGGCCGACACGGGCGCCGGATTTTCAGACGCGACGAGGGTTTGGAGATCAAGACTCCCGATGAGTGGAAAGCACGCAGCTATGCGCTCAGAGACAAATATGAAGGGCTCGTCTTCGATCGCAGCCTCCGTGGGACCAATGCGGCATCTCGTGTTCTAGGGGTCGGCCATCTCCTCTTCGACATAGCTCTTGAAGAAGCGCGAAACCTCCCATCGAGCTTCGCCTGCGTAGACGGTCTCGTCGCTCCTTTGCTGGTTGTGACGGTTGAGGATGAGGTCACCGGGACAGGGGCGCTCGTCCATCGATTGATCCTTGGCGTGACGGAGAAGGAGGGGAAGGCTGAAGTGCTTCGCGATTGGGAGCTCCTGCAGCTGTTGAATGCCGTCGCTCTCAAAAGTGCCGGAAGGCCTGCAGAAGCTGACCCAGCGGTCGTCGAACAATCCTCTGTAGTTGCTCGGTTGAAGCAAGCTTTGGATGCCGATCTTGGCGCTCGGGCGCCAACACTGCGCAGGCCTGTCTCATGGCCGGAAATACTCCTTCTACCCGTCGGGCAAGGGTAACGGGTTCCGTGCGCGGATCCGGCGTCTGGCGTGACGAACGAATTGGATTTTGTCGGATGAGGAACGTGGTCAGCTTCCATGACGGGTAGCTCAGGTCAGATACATGTTGTCCGTCGTTGCCCACGAAGACTTCCGCGCCACTCTGGCGATGCCAGACCCGTCGCGGCCAACTCGACTGGTTCGTGAGTAGAAGGAGAGGATTGTGATGCGCTTTATTCACACTGCGGACTGGCAGATAGGCAAGCCATTTAAGCAATTTGGCGACCGAGAAAGCGTGCTCCGGCAGGCCCGTTTGGTGGCCATCGAAAACATCGGACACCTTGCCGCTAAAGAAAGTACAACGCATGTGCTGGTCGCCGGCGATGTCTATGACACGGAGGCGCCGACCCCTCGTACCCTGCTTGAGCCGCTCGAAAGAATGCGCCGATTCAGCGGTGTCGAATGGCATCTCCTGCCAGGCAACCACGACCCACACAGGCCTAAAGGGGTCTGGGATCGAGTGCGCGAAAGCGGGCTCCCGAAAAATGTTCACCTTCATCTTACGGCGGAGCCGGTTGCGTTTGGCCCGGCTGCCACGCTCTTGCCGGCGCCGCTGACGCGCAAGAGCGAGGGCGGCGATCTCACCGAATGGATGGACCGCGCCGAAACCGTGCCGGGCGCAATCCGCGTCGGAGTCGCGCATGGCTCGGTGGTCGGATTTGGTTCCGGCGGCGAGGCGACTAACCCGATCAATCCGCGCCGTCCCGCACTGGCTGGCCTTGAATATCTCGCACTTGGTGATTGGCATCGTACCGTGCAAATCGGTCCCTCCATCTGGTATTCGGGAACGCCGGAACCAGACCGCGCTGGCGGTCAGGAAGCTGGGCAGGCGCTCGTAGTCGATATCCCTGGTCCCGGCGCACCGGCCAATGTCGTTTCACATAATGTCGGCACCTATCGCTGGCTGACCATTGAAGATCATCTTTCCGACACGACTGAATTCAACGATCTGGAGACGCGGCTCCGGGCGCTGCCGGAGCTGTCGAGCACGATTTTGCGCCTGTGGCTGAAAGGCACTCTGCCTCTCGCGGGGAGAGCAGAACTTGATCGAAGGCTGTTGGGAATAGCGGCCGCCATGTTTCACCTCGACGTGGATGATTCGAGCCTGTCGATCCGTCCCAGCGCCACGGATCTTGAGTTGATCGATTTCGGCGGCGTTTTGCGGCATGCGGCTGATCGATTGAAATCGATGACTGAAGATACCGCGGTTGGTCTGACAGAAAAGCGACGTGCCGAAGATGCACTAATCCAGCTTTTCGTCATGGCGGTCGGGACCGGAGGGTGAAGTCATGAAGATCACAAGCGTCATCGTCGATGGTGTCGGAAAATTTGGAACTCGGAGTGAAGTCACCGGTTTAGGTTCTGGCGTCAATGTTCTCGCGGCGGGCAATGAAGCGGGCAAATCCACTCTGTTTAGAGCTGTTCGCGCATGTCTGTTCGAGCGCCATAACACCAAGAACGAGATCGTCCGAAATCTCGCCACCGATGGCTTGTCGCTGCCAGTTACGGTCACGCTCGGGTTCGAGCATGGAGATCAAGCTTACACCATTACAAAGTCCTTCGTGAAAAGCCCTGCGGCAAGCTTGACGCGAGGCGGCATCGAGATTGCTCGTGGTCGCGAAGCTGACGAGATGGTCTGGGAGTTACTCGGCATCGCTCCGGGCAGCGGCAGATCGGTTGATGAATCCGCCTTTGGTATCCTTTGGGTTGGACAAGGGCAATCTCTCCGCGTTCCGGAGCCAACGGAAGCGGCGACGACCGTTCTCAATACCGCAATTCAGGCAGAGGTCGGCACCTTGGTCGGCGGTGAGCGTGCTCGCTCCGTTCTGGCATCGCTTATGGAAGAGCTCGCGCAACTCGTCACTGATACCGGTCGGCCGAAGGCTGGCAGGCCGCTGGCCGATGCAGCAGCTCGTCTGGAAACTCTGCAGAGAGACCTCTCAGATGGAGAGTCTCGCCTATCTGTTCTCGATGGCCAATTGGTCGAGTTGGGAGCGAAGCGCGGTGAGAGAGCGCGACTCGGGGATGCTGCTCTTATGAAAGAAATGACATCTGACCTTGAGTCAGCGCAACAGAATCTGAAAGCAGGAGAAGGAGCCGCCGCGTTGCTCTTGCAGTTCGAAGCGGCCGAGCAGCGCAGCAAAGCGGGGCTCGAACGCCAGGAGCGGCACCTCGCCGATCTTCATGAACGGCGAACCCGAATAGATAGCGATCGCAAGCGCGATAAGGAAATTCGTGGAGCGCTTACGCCGCTTGACGCTGAAGAACAAACCGCGCGGGGGACAATCCGGATCGCGCGCGACGAAATTGCCGGGCTCGACGTGCAATCGGAGCAGGAAGAGGAACAGGAGCGTAACCTTCAACGTCTCGCAACGGCGGTCTCGCGCGTTAGCGCTCGTGACTCCTTGGTTCGGCAGCGGGGCGGGCTGGAAGAGCTTGGGAAACGGCTCGTCAAGAATACAGCAGGTCTTGCTAGCAATCGCGTCACCGCAGCAGTGATGACGTCGGTAGAGGAAGTCGTGCGCGAGCTTTCCCTACTCACGGCGCGCCTCGAAGCGTCAGCGCCCGAGGTGGCGATTGAGTTGGGCGTGAGCGGTGTGGGACAGGTATCGATTGCCGAGACGCCGCTTGCAGGGAACGTGGTACAGGCGGCCGTCGATACCCTGACAATTCGGGTCGGCGATTTGGCGATCATTGCCGTGACGCCGCCCAAGGCTGCCAGTGCGGCTGATCAAAAGAAACGCCGCGAAGCTTCTCGCCGTTGACGAGGATGAGCGCACCCTGGCGGAACACCGCTTGGCGCACGGCGCGTTCGATTTGGCGGGAGAAGGGAAGCGTTGCCGGCGGCGGTGCAGTTTCGCGCGCAACGGCCTTGCGCATGCGCTCGCTCAGAAGGCTCTCGTCGCGGGGTGATTTAGCCTTGCCGAACATCCACCCGCCGAATCATTGTGCAACTTTGCGATAGGCTAACACGACTGGATTAGCGAAGCGGTGCAAAGGATGTTCCCCGCCACCCGCCGCCACCTCCGCACCGGGGATCGCCGTTCGAAGGACTGAGACGCGCTGGCGCAACACCCAAACCCAACCACGCGTGGCGCGGCGGCGATGACTAGCTTTGGCGACCGGCGCGCTGGATAGCGTGGCGGGCGATGCCCATGAACACGCCGCGGCCGTTGCCCCGTCGGGCTGAACAGAGTTCGGCCGGGATTTCTCTGGCGCCGCGACGGGTCTGAATGACGCCGGTGTTGTTGTCATTGCCGGTCTGGACGATCGAGCCGTCGAGATTGCGCCCGATTTGAATGAGGCAGGCGGCGTTGTTGTCGCCGATCTGCGTGATGGCGCCGGTGTTGTTGCGACCGAACTGGCGGATGCCGGCGGTGTTGCCCTGACCGTTCTGGACAATTGCCGCGCCATTGTTCGCGCCTTCTTGTTGCACGCTCGACTGGTTCTCTGTTGCACCGATCGCGGCAGCATAGATCATGGCGGGGATGTCGCGGCGTTGCTGGGCGTGCGCTTCGCCGGCCATCAGCGCGGCCATGGAGACAGCTGCAATCATTGCGTGGGTAGAGCGTTTCATCGCCGGGCCGTTACAGGTTGAAGCTGCGGCGGCACAACTGGCCGCTGTCGTCGCGAAGCGTCAGCGTTGCGCGAACGCGCGCGCCGCGTTCGACGCTGATTTCGTTCTCGCCGAGTAGAGCCGAGGATCCGGCGGTGAGATCGAGCGCGCCACTTTGATTGATGTCGGACGACCCCGCCGAGCCTGACTTGGTGATGACGAGATCGTATGCGCCGGAGATATCGCGGTCAGCGAAGGCGCGGGCCTGAATCAGGAGTCCGTTTGTGGTGCGCCGCGAGCGGACTTCGCAGGTTACAGCATCGTTGTACGAGGCATGGCGCGCCGGTTCGACACGCGCCGATGCGGGCGCGACAGTTTCGGGTGCGATTGCCGCAGAGATGACAGGCGCAGCCGAGAGCGTGTCAGCGGAGTCCGTTTCGGTGCGTGCGGCGGCCGAACAAGCCGTCAACGCAGCGATCGCCGCCATAGCAAGGAGAGAAAATTTTGTCATGGATGTTGCTCCCT
>Ga0163152_10002829_pt1 | contig 23659 bp, 26 predicted proteins | sample OliLakLV19MP8IB2_FD_148635 | JGI IMG/M metagenome (GOLD analysis project Ga0163152, IMG submission 148635) | Freshwater microbial mat bacterial communities from Lake Vanda, McMurdo Dry Valleys, Antarctica - Oligotrophic Lake LV.19.MP8.IB-2 | ecosystem: Environmental > Aquatic > Freshwater >...
TACTCGAGAACCTTGGCGACGACACCGGCGCCGACGGTCTTGCCGCCCTCGCGGATGGCAAAGCGCAGGCCCTGCTCCATCGCGATCGGCGCGATCAGCGTCACCACCATCTTGATGTTGTCCCCGGGCATCACCATCTCGGTCCCCGCAGGCAGCACCACCGCGCCCGTCACGTCCGTCGTCCTGAAGTAGAACTGCGGCCGGTAGTTGTTGAAGAACGGCGTATGACGACCACCCTCTTCCTTGGAGAGCACGTACACCTCGCACTCGAACTTCGTGTGCGGCGTGATCGACCCGGGCTTGGCCAGCACCTGGCCGCGCTCGACCTCTTCGCGCTTCGTGCCGCGCAGCAGCACCCCGAGGTTGTCCCCCGCCTGGCCCTGGTCCAGCAGCTTCCTGAACATCTCCACGCCCGTGCACACCGTCTTCAAGGTCGCCTTGAGACCCACGATCTCGATCTCGTCGCCCACCTTCACGATCCCGCGCTCGACGCGCCCCGTCACCACCGTGCCGCGGCCAGAGATCGAGAACACGTCCTCAACCGGCATCAGGAACGCCCCGTCGATCGCCCGCTCCGGGGTCGGGATGAAGGTGTCCAGCGCATCGGCCAGCTTCATGATCGCGCCCTCGCCCATCTCGCCCGTGTCGCCCTCGAGCGCTTTGAGAGCCGAGCCGATGATGATCGGGGTCTTGTCGCCGGGGAATTCGTACTTGGACAGAAGCTCGCGCACCTCCATCTCGACCAATTCGAGCAGCTCGGCGTCACCGCAACCGGCATCAGGAACGCCCCGTCGATCGCCCGCTCCGGGGTCGGGATGAAGGTGTCCAGCGCATCGGCCAGCTTCATGATCGCGCCCTCGCCCATGTCGCCCGTGTCGCCCTCGAGCGCTTTGAGCGCCGAGCCGATGATGATCGGGGTCTTGTCGCCGGGGAATTCGTACTTGGACAGAAGCTCGCGCACCTCCATCTCGACCAATTCGAGCAGCTCGGCGTCATCGACCATGTCGGCCTTGTTCATGAACACCACGATGTAGGGCACCCCCACCTGGCGCGCCAGCAGAATATGTTCCCGCGTCTGCGGCATCGGGCCGTCGGCGGCCGACACCACCAGGATCGCCCCGTCCATCTGGGCCGCACCCGTGATCATGTTCTTGATGTAGTCCGCGTGCCCCGGGCAGTCCACGTGCGCGTAGTGGCGCCTGGAAGTCTCGTACTCCACGTGCGCGGTGTTGATCGTGATGCCGCGCGCCTTCTCTTCGGGCGCCGCGTCGATCTGGTCGTACGCCTTCGCCTCGCCGCCGAACTTCTTCGACAGCACCGTCGTGATCGCCGCCGTCAGCGTCGTCTTGCCATGGTCCACGTGACCAATCGTCCCCACGTTCACGTGCGGCTTGGTACGTTCGAATTTGACTTTTGCCATGATCTTCCCGAGGGTTGGTTACTTCTTGCTGCTGATGATTGCTTCGGCGACGCTCTTGGGCGCCTCGGCGTAATGCTTGAATTCCATTGTGTACGTCGCCCGGCCCTGGGTGAGCGAACGCAGCGTGGTCGAATAGCCGAACATCTCGGCCAGGGGCACTTCACCCTTGATCGCCTTGCCGCTGGGCAGGTCGTCCATGCCCTGGATCACGCCGCGGCGGGAGGAGAGGTCGCCCATCACGTCGCCCATCTTCTCTTCCGGCGTTTCGACCTCGACCGCCATGATTGGTTCGAGCAGGACCGGCGTCGCGGATTTCATCCCGTCCTTGAATGCGAAGATCGCCGCCATCTTGAAGGCGTTCTCGTTCGAGTCCACCTCGTGGAATGAACCGTCGAACAGCGTGGTCCTGACATCCACGACCGGGTAGCCCGCGAGCACGCCATCGCGCAGCGCTTCGGTGATGCCCTTCTGGACCGCGGGAATGAATTCGCGCGGCACCGAGCCGCCTTTGATCGCGTCGACGAACTCGAACCCCTTGCCAGCCGCCTGCGGCTCGAGCTTCAGCCAGACATGGCCGTACTGGCCCCGGCCACCGGACTGCTTGACGAACTTGCCTTCCTGCTCGACCGACTTCTTGAACGTTTCGCGGTACGCCACCTGGGGCTTGCCGACCGAGGCTTCGACGCCGAACTCGCGGCGCATGCGCTCGACGATGATCTCGAGGTGCAATTCGCCCATTCCCGAGATGATGGTCTGGCCGGATTCTTCGTCGGTATGCACGCGGAAAGAAGGGTCTTCCTGGGCGAGGCGATTGAGCGCAACGCCCATCTTTTCCTGGTCGACCTTGGTCTTGGGTTCGACGGCCTGTGAAATCACGGGCTCGGGAAAAACCATCTTCTCGAGCGCGATGACCTTGTTCACATCGCAGATCGTCTCGCCCGTCGTCACGTCTTTCATGCCGACAGCCGCGGCGATGTCACCCGCGCGCACTTCCTTGATCTCGTCACGCTGGTTGGCGTGCATCTGCAGGAGGCGGCCGATGCGCTCTTTCTTGCCGCGCACCGACGTGAATACGGTGTCCCCCGAGGCCAGCACGCCTGAATAGACGCGGATAAACGTTAGCTGGCCGACAAACGGGTCGGTGGCGATCTTGAACGCGAGGCCGGCGAACGGCTGGTCGTCGCCTGCCGGGCGCGTTTCGGGTTGCCCGCGATCGTTTTCGCCCTTGACCGGCGGAATATCGACCGGCGAAGGCAAGTACTCGACCACAGCATCGAGCATCGCCTGCACACCCTTGTTCTTGAAGGCAGACCCGCAAAGCATCGGGACGATCTCGTTGTTGATCGTGCGGATGCGCAGGCCCTGCTTGATCTCCTCGACCGACAACTCGCCCGATTCGAGGTACTTGTTCATGAGCGCCTCGTTGGCCTCCGCGGCGGTCTCGACCATCTTCTCGCGCCATTGCTTCGCCCCGGCCACCAGCCCGGCGGGAATGTCCTTCTTCTCGAATTTCATCCCCTGGGTCGAGTCGTCCCAGTAGATCGCCTTCATTGCGACCAGGTCGATCACGCCGGTGAAATTCTCTTCAGCGCCGATGGGCACCTGGATGGCCACGACGTTGGCTTTCAGGCGCGCCTTCATCTGGTCATAGACCTTGAAGAAATTCGCGCCGACACGGTCCATCTTGTTCACGAAAGCGAGGCGCGGCACCTTGTACTTGTTGGCCTGGCGCCAGACCGTTTCCGACTGGGGCTGCACGCCGCCAACGGCGCAATACACCATGCACGCACCGTCGAGCACGCGCATCGAGCGCTCGACTTCGATCGTGAAATCGACGTGGCCGGGGGTATCGATGATGTTGATGCGGTGCTCGGGGAAGGAAAGGTCCATGCCCTTCCAGAAACAGGTGGTGGCCGCGGAGGTGATCGTGATGCCGCGCTCCTGCTCCTGCTCCATCCAGTCCATCGTTGCGGCGCCGTCATGCACCTCGCCGATCTTGTGGTTCACGCCGGTGTAGAAAAGGATGCGCTCGGTGGTCGTGGTCTTACCCGCATCGATGTGCGCACTGATGCCGATGTTGCGATAGCGCTCGATGGGAGTTTTGCGTGCCACGGGAATACCCAGCCTCTCTCTAGAACCGGTAGTGCGCGAAAGCTTTGTTCGCTTCCGCCATGCGATGCACTTCGTCGCGCTTTTTCATCGCGCCGCCACGGCCTTCGGCCGCTTCGAGGAGCTCGCCCGCCAGGCGGATGCCCATCGACTTTTCGCCGCGCTTCTCGGCCGCTTCGCGGATCCAGCGCATGGCGAGCGCCACACGGCGGACCGGGCGCACTTCGACCGGGACCTGGTAGTTCGCACCACCGACCCGGCGACTCTTCACCTCGACCATCGGCTTCACGTTCTGCACAGCCTGCGTGAAGACTTCGATCGGGTCCTTGCCCGACTTGGTCTTGATCGATTCGAGCGCGCCGTACAGGATTCGCTCGGCGACCGATTTCTTGCCGCGCGTCATGATGACGTTGACGAACTTCGCGACTTCCGTGTTGCTGAACTTGGGATCCGGCAGGATCTCGCGCTTGGGTACTTCTCTGCGACGTGGCATGGTGTTGTCCTATTCCTTGGCGGCGATCAAGCTGCCTTGGGGCGCTTCGCGCCGTACTTGGAGCGGCTCTGCTTGCGGTCTTTCACGCCCTGCGTGTCGAGCGAACCGCGCACGATGTGATAACGAACGCCGGGCAGGTCCTTGACGCGACCTCCGCGGATCAGGACCACCGAGTGCTCCTGGAGATTGTGTCCTTCACCGCCGATGTAGCCGATGACCTCGAAACCGTTTGTCAGCCGCACTTTGGCTACCTTTCGCAGTGCCGAGTTCGGCTTCTTCGGCGTGGTCGTGTAGACCCTCGTGCAGACCCCCCGCTTTTGCGGGGATCCGGCCAGTGCGGGCACCTTCGATTTGGTCGGCTTGGCGGCGCGCCCTTGGCGCACTAACTGATTGACGGTAGGCATGTTTTCCTGGGTTCCAAAAACAAACCGGGTCGGCGCCTCGCTCGCCATGAATGGCTGATGGGCCGGCCCGGGTGCAAAAAAGAGGCCGGATTATAAAGAGCTTTTCGAATCTGAGTCAAGGCTTGCGACACATTGACGGCGAGCCCGAAGCGACCCCGGATTCAGGGCTTTGGGTCCTTCACGAAGCCGAATCGGGCTTCCATGACCCTGCTGTCAATCGCGCCTAGCGGCAGGGTGATCGATCCGATCCGTACGCCCCCCTCCGACACCTGCTCCGCGAGGCTGGAAAGTTCCCGGTCGTCCAGCAGCCCGATTCGACCGGCTGTGCGCAGCACGAGCGACCCCTCTTCATCGATCCATGCCCCATCGAAGGGTCCTGCAGGCAGGCCGCAGTGGTCCACGAGCCCGTCGTCCGCGAGGTGGAACACATGCGGGGCGTACGCGAGCCGGACAAACACGCGCTGGGGACCGTTTTGGAAGTACCAGCATCCGCGCTCGTCGGCGGCATAGTTGCGCGAGATGAATTCCCTGAACGCGACATTGCCGATTGTCCCGAATGGGGGGTCCGGATCCGGGGACTCGCTGCGCAACCGCCAGTTACCGCGGCGATCAAGCTGCAGCCAGCCGTAGACATCCGGGATATCCGGCCACTTGAGCATCGAACGAATGACGCTGTCGTCCATGGCGGTGCCATATCGCCGGCAATCAGGCCGGCTGGATGCCCCCGATTTCGATGGGCCGCGGAAGTGCAATGCCGAATCCTTGCGCATAGCCGACCGACATCTGCCTGAGGTGATTGATGATGTGCTCTTCCTCGACGCATTCGGCAATCATGCCGATCCCGGCGCCGACGCACACTCGCGCGATCGCCTTCAGCTTCAGTTGCGCGACGGCGCTGTTGGAGACCTTGCGTACGACCGCGCCGTCGACCTTGATGAAATCCGGCTGGAGGTCCTTGAGCGCGGAGAACGACACCGAGCGGCGCGCGAATCCGTCGATGACGACTTTGCACCCGAGTGCGCGCACCGACTGGGCGAACTTCGCCGCGGCTTCGGCGCGCTGGAGCGTATCCGACTCGTCGATTTCCATGCAAAGCTGGCCGGGGTCCACCCCGGCTTCGGCAAGTGCGGCGGATGCAAAATCCATGAGCCGGCTGTCGTCCAGCGACTGACTGGAGACATTGACCGAATAAGTGCGGATGAATCCGGGAGCGCCCTTGGCGATCCACTTCACCGTCTTGCCAACGACCCAGCAATCGAGATCCGTCATCATGCGGTAATGCTCGAAAACGGGCAGAAAATCGCCTGGCGGCAGGAGCGATTTCTCCTCCTCGCGCAGGCGCACGAGCACCTCCGCCATCGGAAACTTTTCCGTGCCGGCTTGCAGTGCGAGGATGGGCTGGCAGTAGATCTGCAACTCGTCGCGGTCGAGCGCTTGCCTCAGGCTCGCGAGCGGGTCCTCCCATCCAGACAAGCCAGGATCGGCGTCGCCGATCGCTGCCGGAGGGATTTGTTCGTTTGTCATGCGGGATTTTTGCGTGATGAAATGCGCGGCTAGTTTAACGCCACATCATCGCCGGTTGCGTTTACGCTTGCCCATCCGGATCTTTTTTCGAGATCCCAACCCGCAGTTCCAGGAGGAGTGTTCGATGTCAAGGGAGGATTTCACCTGCACGCATGCGCTCAGGGTGCGCTGGTCCGAAGTGGACATGCAGAAAATCGTCTTCAACGGCAATTACCTCAACTACATCGATGTGGCCATCGCGGAATACTGGCGGGCGATCGGGTTGCCGTATCCGCACGGTTATGTGGACCGCTATGCGAACGATGTTTACTTGCGCAAGGCATCGGTCGATTACCTCGGATCGGCTCGCTACGACGACATGCTCGAGGTGATGGTCCGCGTGGCGAAGCTCGGGCGCACCAGCATGTCGTTCGCTTTCGAGATCTGGCGCACCTCGCCGGAGCGGTCGGACAACCCTCTGATTACCGCGGAGCTCGTCTACGTGAATGCAAATCCGGTGTCGATGACGCCCGAACCGATTCCTTCTCCGGTCCGCGAGCTCATTATTCGGTTCGAGAGAGTGGCGCCGTCATGACCAAAGCGACCTTGTACTGGGAAGACTTTAAGGTGGGCGAAGTCCATGAGATGGGGAGTCACACTTTTACCGCCGAAGAGATCATCGAGTTCGCTCGGAAATTTGATCCCCAGCCGTTTCACACCGATGCCAAAGCAGCAGCGGCGTCTGTTTTCGGAGGCCTGATCGCGAGCGGCTGGCACACGTGCGCAATGGGCATGCGTTTCGCGGTCGATTCGTACATCAATTCAGGCGTCAGCCTCGGCTCACCGGGCCTGGACAACATCCGCTGGCATAAGCCGGTCAGGCCGGGAGACACCGTCACCTACCGGCGCACCACTCTGGCTTCACGCCCTTCGAAAAGCATGCCTGGAGTCGGCCTCATGCAGGGTCGCATCGAAGCAATCAACCAGCATGGCGAGGTGGTGATGATGAACGAAGGTTGGGGACTGTTCGGGAGGCGTCCCGAATAGCAAGACGGACTTACTTCAGGTTTTTCAGGTTCATCGCAACCATCGAAAGCTGCGCACCCAATCCCTGATATTGAGGCCTTCGAGCCAGGTCAGCGCTGCGATGACCTTTCCTCCGACCTTAGGGGAAGCCAAGTCCTCTACACCGCTGAAGAATTCGGCAATCTCGGTATATCCCTGGGCATTTGCCGAGTCGCGAATTTCGACCAGCTTCGCGACAATCGCCTCGCGGTCCATGGACGTGGGCCACCGTAATGTCTCGTATTCTCCGCTCAACGCCTACCTCCGTCCGGATTCAAAAGCACGCACCACAATATCACTTCTGATATCCAGATCGCACGGGCCCGACTATAGTTTTCAGTTTAAGTGGGATGGCTGGATCGACGGAGCGCGCGTGTACGGCAACGGCATAGTTGCGTCAAGGTCTGCGTCTTCGAGTTTCACGCGCAGCAGGTAAATCACGCGCGCCGCACGTGCGAAGAACTCGCGCATCGCTTCCAATTCTTCGGGGATCTCAGACCCCGCGGACTTGCGTGCGACGCACTCTTTGCGAAGCTTGTGCGCGTACAGCTCGACGTCTTCGGCGCTGATGATCGGATAAGGCATGCAGCGTTCCGGGATGATCGCCAGGTTGCTCTGATCGCACTCCGCCAGGTACATCTGCGCTGCGTCGATGACCTCGCCCATGGCTTCGGAGGGGTCGAATTCTTCGTCGGACTCATACATTTTTTAGGTCTCCCGTTCAGTTTGAAGTTGCCGGAATTACCGCTTGCTCAATCCGCTGCTGTAGCCCCACCTCACCCGCTCTGCCGGGTGCGTCCATATGGCATCGCTGTCGTCGTCGTCCGTTTTTTGCTTGGTTTTTTGCTTGATGAGGGTGATGATGCCGGCCGCACCCGCGAAGAAGTCCCGCATGATCTCGAGCTCGTTCGAAACCAAGGTGCCGGTAGCTTCCCGGCGCGCGCATTCGGTGTGCAGCTGGCCCGAATACATCTCGATGTCTTCGGCGCTGCCGATCCAGTGCGGCCGGCAACGGCGTGGGATGAGCGCAAGGCTTTCCGGGACCCACCGGGAGAGATATTGGCCGGTCGCCGCGACCACTTCGTCCAGGGTCTTGGCCTGGGCCACCAATTCGATCGGTTCAGCCATAGCGCCTCCGAGTGCCTTCCGTTCGCTCATTTGCAACACACAGTGTGGCGAAGGGCCGTATCCGAAACTGTAGGCTCGCAACGCTACCTTGCGTCGACGTTTTTCCTACAAATGGCTGATTACGATGTTCTGGTGACGTATCCCGCAGCTCTGGCTAGTGCCAGCCCTCGATTCCCGACAAGCTCATCATGATTCGCGCGAATCCATAGGCCGCCCAAATGCGCAGGCGCACCGGCCAGGCAAGACTTTTCCAAGCCTTGGGAGGCACCTGCTGCGAGCTTTCGATCGCCTCGAGCAGGCTTGCCCTGAGCATGGAGGCAAACTGCCCGTCGTTGACGAAAATATTGGCTTCCCGCGCGAGCACGAGGCTGAATGGGTCGATATTCGACGACCCCACACTTGCAACCAGGCCGTCGAACACGGCAACCTTGGCATGCAGTTCGCTGCGGGCGTACTCGTGGATCTCCACCCCGACCTCCAGGAACGAGTGAAAAAGCGCGCGCGACGCATACTGCATGACCGGATGGTCCGTCAGCCCTTGCACCACGAGCACGACGCGCACACCTCGGCGTGCCGCTTGGATCAAGGCGCGCCGGAAGCGCCGACCCGGCAGGAAATAGGCGATCGCGATCAGGACTTCTCCCTTGGCTCCTGCAATCAGCTCGAGGTACGCATCTTCGATGTCGCGCCGGTGGCGGATGTTGTCCCGCACCAGCAGCTGCGCGCTTTGCGTCCCAGCCGCGACGGCTTCAACAGGCTTCGGACGCGCTACGCGCCAACGGCGCCGGGTTTGCAGCCACTCCAGTCGCGCCCAGAGCCTTGCGGCCTCGAACCAGACATCGCGAACCAGCGGCCCCTCGATACCTACCGCATAGTCGAATCGCGGCGGCATGGGCCCGCCCGGCGGGTAATCGTCGATCACGTTGATGCCGCCCACAAACGCGTAGCTGCCGTCGATGACTGCAAGCTTGCGGTGCATTCGCCGAAGCCGGTTGCGGCGCAACGTGAACGGGCTGATCTTGGGCCTGAAGACGAGCACTCGTGCCCCTGCGTCTTCGAGCATGCGGTTGAATCTTGGCGCGAAGTCGCGCGCGCCGAACCCGTCAACGATCATGTGCACCGCGACGCCGCGGACCGCAGCGCGCGCAAGTGCGTCGCAGATCAGGCTGCCGGTCCCGTCGTCGGCAAAGATGTAAGTCTCGAAGTAGATTTCGCGCCTGGCCGCGTCGAAGGAATCGACCAGGGCGGGAAAAAACTGCTCGCCGTTCTTAATGAGGGTGAGCTTGTTGCCGGGAACGAACTTAAGCGCCATCACCTAGCCTGGCGCGACGCACGCTACGGCTCCAGGTCGTCGCAGCAATCGAGGTGGAATTTCATGTAAAGGCGATCTCGGCGCTGATCGCCAGGTGATCGGACAGCAGGCTCCACGGCGCGCCCTTATGCACTTGCGCGTCGATGACGCGAAATCCGCGCACATAGATGCGGTCGAGCCGGAGCACCGGCATGATGCTCGGGAAGGTGCGTGCCGGCCGTCCGTGACGCATGACCGAAACGTCGGTCAGGTTCAGTCTCCGCGACATGGTATCGGCCGCGGAATGGCGCCAGTCGTTGAAATCGCCGGCAACGATCATCGGTTTCTTCTGGGGTCCTTCAAGGTGGACCCCCAGTGCATCCAGCTGGCGCCGGCGTCCCTTTTCGTCCAGCGAGAGGTGGGCGCAGGCGCAGTCCAGGGGCTCATCGCGTCCCGGTACCGCAATCCTGCAGTGCAAGAGTCCCCGTCGCTCGAAGCGGTGATTCGACACGTCGTGATTGCTCATGGAGACGATCGGGAAGCGAGAAAGGATGGCGTTGCCATGATGGCCGTATTCGTACACCGCGTTCTGCCCATAGGCGTGCTGCCAGCCCTCCCCAGCCAGGAACTCATGCTGCGCGTTCTGCGGCCATGCGCCGAATTTCAACGCACATGCGCCGAATTTCAACGCATGCCGCTCGTGCAGGCCCTGCACTTCCTGCAGGAAAACGAGGTCGGCGTCGATCTTCTTGAGCCCGTCGCGCAGCTCGTGGATGACCATGCGGCGATTGAACAACGACAGCCCTTTGTGGATATTCAGGGTCACAACGCGCAAAGACTTTGGCGGCGGAACGGGTTTGGGTGAATTCTCAGTCATCTCAGGTCCAGCAAAAATCGCCGCTCAAGCAGGTCGGCGTCATCAAAATGGCGGCGGCCGACGAACGCTGTCGCATGACGGCCCCATTGCCGCATCGCGCCGGCATTCTCGATACCCATCGGCCAGAACAGAAAGCGCTCGGGACGTTCGGTGCCGGCTATGATGCCGCCGCGCCCGAAAATGTTCCGTGTGCCGCCGCGCATTTGGCGCAAAGAACGCAATTCATCGTAGGGACGCAGCTCGTAGCGCGCGAGGCTGTCATCCTGGTCGCGATAAACGCGATTCACGTAGTGGGTGCCAGACGCTATCCGGACGACCAGCCGGTCCGTCGCATTCAGCGCGCGCAGTTTCTGCGGGATCAACGCCCATTCGATTTCGCCGGGCGGAGCAGGCAGCGGCACGGCCCGCGGGGTGGGAAAAAACATGTGATAGCAGCCGCATGGGTGCATCGTATCGTATACAAGCGGTGTGCCATCCGGCGCCAGCGTCACGCGGAACACTACGCCGTCGAGCGCGCCAGCAAGCAAGTCGTTGGAAGACTCCGCGGGCCGCTCGGAGAACCAGATCGTGTAAACGAGCTGCAGGAGGTTGATGCCCTTGTATCTCGTGTACGCGACGTGCCGATAGACCGCGGGGTCGGCCGAATCGACCTCGGGCAGGTGTTTCCAGATCCAGCGCAACGATCCCGGCCGGTCGAAATCCCCGGCTGTTTCAATCTCGAAGCTCGGCGCATACAACGCGAAAAGGAGGTCGAGATCCTCATCGACCGGATTCGGGATGCGCAGGGGATTCTCCGTCGCGCGCTCCAGCACCGCGCGCACCTGGTCCCGGTCGATGCGGGGCCGGGAACGCGGCGAAAAGCGAACCACGTTTCCCTTCGCGGACGCGTCCAGCTCCCGCTCAAAGGCCGCATGCGTTTGCCTTTCATGCTCCCGCACGCCGGCCGCGAAAGGGATCCTTGTGAGCGCGTAAAGGCCGAGTACGCGATTCGCCGTCGCATAGTCGTCGGGGACCTTTGCCCTTTCGAGCATGGCCTTGGTCGCGCCCGGAGAATCAAGATCGAAGTCGCGCATGCGGCGAGCGCATTCTCGCGCCTTGGCCAGGGCAGTCCTGGCGTCGGGCTCTTCGGAGCCGCCCCACGCCGCCGCGAGTTGCTGCCGCGAAAGGTTGGCGATTTCATGCCTGCGCCCGGCGATGTCGAGATCCACCATGCGCTCTGCCAGCGCATGGAGCGTCGAGTCCTTGGTCCGCGCCGAGTCCCTGAGCGCTGCCGAGAACCGGTCCACCCGCATATGCGGGAACCCCCGAATGCGCGTCGATTGCGCATCGCGCACACCGGCGGAATCGATGGCCGCGTCGAGAGCGCGGTACCACTCGGAACACTCGCGCACAGACGACTCGCTCGATTCGCGCATCGCCGCGACGGGGTCGAGCGTGGCGCAGCCACCGGCCGCCCCGAGCAGGGCAATAAGGGAAAGCGATGCGAAAACGCGCCCCACCTTCACTTCGACGGCGCCTCCTTGCCGCGGCGCGCGAGCTCGCGCCGCTCGATCTCGCGCACCATCCCGGTGAACTGGTCCTCGATCCGCATACGCATCACCACTTCGCCGATGAGCGGCGGCAGCGAGACGTCCGGGATGATCGTGCCTTCCCATCGCAGCACCATGCCGGTGCCGGCAGGATCCGGCTCGACGTGGTAGCCCCCTTCGAAATGGCGCAGGTTGCCGGAAATGGCACGCACCTGGATGCTCGAAGGCGGCTTTTCGACCGCCTCGAGGGTCACGTCTATGGCGAAGGTGAACATCAGGAAGCGCGCCTCGCCGGACTGCTCTACGGTGACCGTGCTGCCGCGGCGCGCCGTGACCTTGCTTTTGCGCAGCCCCGGGATGAACTCCGCCAGCCGGTCGTAATCGGTCAGCGTTGTCCAGATCACGGAAAGTGGCGCTTCGATGGAGGCGTGCGCCCGGACGTTGATGAATTCGCCCTTGCGCATGGCGTCGACCTTGATCTCGCCGGCGGCGTGCGAGGCCACCGTACCGAACATCAGCAGCCAGCAGGCGAAGCGGATAGGGCGCATCAACTACCCAGTTTAGCCAAACTCCCCCGGCTTGAGCCGACTTTCCGCAATCAGCCGGATCGCGTCGCGATTGGTCCACGAAAAACACTTTTCCACCGCTTCCCGCCAAGGCAGCCAGGTCCATGCGGTGTGTTCTTCAGGCGCAAGGCGAACCGGAACGGCGCCCGGCACTTCGAGGCTGAACATGTGCTCGTCGTTATGGGTCGTGCCGGGTGCGAATCGGTGGCGCCACTGCGGATAGATCTCGAACGTGCGCACCAGGTTCCAGCTGATGAATCGTTCCGGCGCCGCCTCGATGCCGGTCTCTTCGAAAACTTCGCGCCGCGCCGTTTCTTCGAGCGGCTCATCCTGCCGGTCGATCGAGCCGGTCACCGACTGCCAGTAGCCGGGGCGAGCGGCGCGCTCGATCAGCAGGATCTCCAGCGCAGGTGTGTGGACGACCACCAGCACGGACACCGGGATCCTGGGCGCTCGATCAGCAGGATCTCCAGCGCGGGTGTGTGGACGATCACCAGCACAGACACCGGGATCTTGGGCTGGCTCAACCAGCCTTTTCCTTGTACAGGGGCGGGAGCACGAGCTTGTCGCGGGGATCGACAAACACCGCGAAGAAGGCCCGGTCCCGCTCTTTCCAGTATTCCGCAGCCGAGGAGAGCACGTCGATCAGGATGCCAAGGTCGTCGCCTGTCGAGGCGTCGGAGAATAAGAAGACCCGCGGCTTGTCGTCGCGCCAGGAAAGGTCGGTGAGGCTGTCTTCCAGCGCATCCCAGTTGCCGCCGAACCAGTCCGGGAAACCCAGTGCGCTCGCCACTGAAGCGAGGATCGCGTCCTTGCCTTTGCCAATCCGGATCGGCACAAAGTCGAAGTCCGCCCCGGCCATCGCGTCGAGGACGGCCTGATCGGTGGGTGCGCGAAACACTCCGGATTTGGACGTGTCGGCAAGGCGCGCCTGGAGCTTGCTTTTGGTCGTCATTCGATGATGCGGCGGAAGGTTCGGTAGTGATCTTCGGTGTAGTAGTACTCGCCCGGCTTGCCGGCAACAATGCGCCTCGCGCCACGATCCCGGCTGCCCGGCGTGCGAACAGTGTATTCGCGATAGTAGCCGCGCCTCTCGCGCGGCAGCAGGCCTTCGCGATTGCCGAAGGTGCTCGCGTCCTTGTCATGCGGGAACGGGCCACCGGCCTTGATGAGCGCGAGCATGGTGCGCGCTTCCCTGGGCAGGTCTGCGACCCGGATTTCGCCAAGCGAGAGTGCCGCCGTATCGGCTGCGACGAACAGCGCGAAAGCGAAGGCGAGGAACCGCTTCACGCCTTGGGCTTTTCCCTCAGGCGCAGTCCAAGCTCGCGCAACTGCTTTTCGTCGACGGGGCTCGGGGCATGGGTCAACAGGCATTGGGCGCGCTGGGTTTTCGGGAACGCGATGACATCCCGGATCGATTCCGCGCCCGTCATCATGGCGACGATGCGGTCGAGGCCGAATGCGATACCGCCATGCGGGGGCGCGCCGAACTGCAGGTTCTCGAGCAGGAAACCGAACTTGGCCTGCGCTTCCTCATCCGAAATACCGAGCGCCTTGAACACCTTGGCCTGCACTTCAGCCCGGTGGATACGCACGGACCCGCCGCCGATCTCCGAACCGTTGAGGACCATGTCGTAGCCCTTGGCCACCGCCTTGCCCGGGTCGGTCGCGAGCAGATCCTCATGCCCATCCTTGGGCGAGGTAAAGGGGTGATGCATTGCCGACCAGCGCTTTTCCGCTTCGTCGTATTCGAACATCGGGAAGTCGACAACCCAAAGCGGGCGCCATCCCTTCTCGGCATAGCCCTTCTCGTGGCCCAGCCGCACTCGCAGCGCGCCGAGCGAATCGTTCACGACCTTAGCCTTGTCCGCGCCGAAGAAGATCACGTCGCCGTTCTGCGCCTTTGTGCGCTCGAGGATGTGCGCGAGCGCCTCGACGGTGAGGAACTTGACGATCGGCGACTGCAAGCCCTCGGGCAGCTTCGACTTGTCGTTGACCTTGATGTACGCGAGCCCCTTGGCCCCATAGATCGAGACGAACTGCGTGTAGTCGTCGATCTCTTTACGGGACAGCTCGGCGCCCGGCACTCGCAGCGCCGCAACGCGCCCGCCCGCCATGTCCGCGGCGCCGCGAAAGACCTTGAACTCGACCGACTTCATGAGATCCGTAAGTTCAGTGAGCTCCAACGGGACGCGCAGGTCGGGCTTGTCCGACCCGTAGCGGCCCGTGGCCTCGGCCCACGTCATGCGCGGGAAAGGATCGGGCAGGTCGATGTCGAGGGTTTCCTTGAACATCGCGCGGATCATCTTTTCCATCATCGCGCGGATCTCGTCTTCGCCAAGGAACGAGGTTTCGATATCGATCTGCGTGAACTCGGGCTGGCGGTCGGCGCGCAGGTCCTCGTCCCTGAAGCAGCGCACGATCTGGTAGTAGCGGTCGAAGCCCGCCACCATGAGGAGCTGCTTGAAGATCTGCGGCGACTGCGGAAGCGCGAAGAACTCGCCCGGATGCACGCGCGAAGGCACGAGATAGTCGCGCGCGCCCTCAGGGGTCGAGCGCGTCAGCATCGGCGTTTCGATGTCGATGAACCCGAGCGCATCGAGCGCCTTGCGCACTGCCATCGTCACCTTGTACCGCAGGCGCAGGTTCTTCTGCATTTGCTCGCGGCGCAGGTCGAGCACGCGGTACTGCAGGCGCACCGCCTCGGACAGGTTGTCGTCGTCGAGCTGGAACGGTGGCGTCAATGAAGGGTTGAGGACCTCGACCTCGTGCGCCAGCACCTCGATCTCCCCGGAGCGCAGGTTCGGGTTCACGGTGCCTTCGGGACGGCGGCGCACCTTGCCTGTAATCTTCAGCACGTACTCGCTGCGTGCGCGGTCCGCCGTGGCGAAGGCTTCAGCGCGATCGGGGTCGCAGACGACCTGGGCCAGCCCCTCGCGGTCGCGCAGGTCGATGAAGATCACTCCGCCGTGGTCGCGCCTGCGATGGACCCAGCCCGCGAGAGTGACGATCTGGTCGAGATTGGCGGCGGAAAGCTCGCCGCAATAGTGGGTGCGCATCGAATCAGGCCTTGCCGTTGGTGAGGTCACGGGCGCTGTGCCCGCTGCGTGTAGTTGGGGCAGGGGCGACGGTGCCCATCGAAATGATGTACTTGAGAGCTTCGTCCACGCTCATGTCGAGCTCGATCACGTCGGAGCGCTTGAGCATGACGAAATATCCGCCTGTGGGGTTGGGCGTTGTCGGCACATAGACCGACACGTAGTCGCCCTGGAGGTGGCGCGCGACATCCCCGCCGGGGGTGCCCGTGAGGAACGCGATCGTCCACATGCCGTCGTGCGGCCAACGCACCAGCAGCGCTTTGCGAAAAGCCTGCCCGCTCGAGGAAAACAGCGTGTCGGAGACTTGCTTGACGCTAGAGTAGATCGAGTTGACGACCGGGATCCGATGCAGGATGCCATGCCAGAAATGCACGAGGCGCGCGCCGATGAAGTTGGCTGCAGCCACGCCCGTCACGAAGACGATCGCTACGGTGAGCAGCACACCCAGGCCGGGCACATGCAGGCCCACCCAGTTCTCGGTGCGCAACTCGGAGGGCAAGAGCAGCAGGACCTGATCGAGCGTCGTGACCACCAGGTTCAATACCCAAAGGGTGATCACCAGCGGGATCCAGATCAGCAGGCCGGTAATGAGATATTTCTTCATGCCATTGCCACGAGAAAATTGAAATGATCCAGCTCAGGGCGCCTTGGCGCGCCCGGTCGGCCGGACTGACCCGACTGCGGGGCTCAGCCCGAAGTGCTGGCCGGTACGGACTTCGCCGCCGCTGTGCCCTTGTCCGCGGACTTCTCGGCGGGTTTGTCGGTTGCGGCCTTCTCGCCGCCGGAGTCGCCGGTGGGTTTGTCCGACGACTCGCCCGATTCGCCCTTGGCATCGCTCCCGGATTTGGCCGCGGGCTTCGCCCCGCCGCCTTTGAAATCGGTCGCATACCAGCCGCTGCCCTTGAGCTGGAACCCGGCCGCAGACAGCAGTTTGTTGAACGTTTCCTTGCCGCAAGACGGGCAGACCGTCAGCTTCGGGTCCGAATGCTTCTGGAGGAATTCCTCCTGGAAGCCGCACTCGGAACACTTATATTCGTAAATCGGCATGGCCCTGCCCCAAACTCGCAAAGACGTGGATTATAACCCGAGGGACTAGCTAGGACCCTGATTTAGGGGCGAAAAGTCCGATTTCTGTGCCTACAGCGACTGCAGGAAAGCGACCAGGTCATCCACTTCGGCGTCCGTAAGCCTGAGCGGCTTGAGAATTTTCTCGCCGTCGGCATGCAGGCGATCCTCGTTCAGTTCCGAGTAATAGCGCACCACGTCGCGAAGCGTGGCAAGGTGGCCGTTGTGCATGTAGGGTGCCGTGTTCGCCACATTGCGCAGGGACGGCACCCGGAACTCGCCCCAGTTCCGGTGCTCCAGCCTCACATGCCGCGTGCTGGCGGCCGACTTCCCGGATGCGTCGTCGCTGAATCCGCCGAGAAGGTTGGCGCGGCTCTCGAGCAATTTCTGGATGCCGCCGTAACGGCCCGGGTCGACCTTTCCCGGCGCGACGAAGAAAGGGATGCCGATATCACCGAACTCGCCGTTGGTGAAGTTGGGACCGAAATGGCAGACGAAGCAGTTGCCCTTGCCGACAAAAATCCGCAGTCCGCGCTGCGCAGCGGCCGGGTACTGGTTCGCGGCCTTTGCATCGCGGCGCTCGAGCGCGTCGCGGAAATCGTCGAACGAGGTGCGCCCGGTGACCAGCGTTTCCTGGAAGGCAGCCAGCGACTTGCCGGTGTTGAGCGTCACGAGGTCGTCATCTTCGGAAGGCGGCATGCCGAAGGCCTTGCGATAGTCCTCGGCAAGCCGCGGGTCGCTTCGCATCAACTTGCCCACATGCGTGGTGCTCGCCGCCATCTCACGCTTGTCGACAATCGGCCGCAGGCTTTGCGACCACAAGCTGTCGGCCGCGCCGTCCCAGCCGAACCAGCGGTTGAGCCGCACATTGAGCAGCCCCGGCGTGTTCCGCTCCAGCACAACAAACCCCTCGCCGCGCGCCTTGCCGTCGGTGAAGTGCCGCTCGGGCAGGTGGCAGGTGGCGCACGATGACAATCCGTTCCCGGACAGGCGTTTCTCGAAGAAGAGTTTCCTGCCGAACTCCACCGCCTCGGCCTGGCCGGAAAAACGATTGCTCGGGTCGTTGGCCGGGGCCACCGGCCACGGTCCGTGTTGCAGAATCCGTGCAATTTCAGCCTGGCTGAAATCCACGGCCAATGTCAGCAGGTTCCCCGGAGACCCGCTCCCAGCCTGGGGACCTGCCCTGAAAATGTCAGTAGCAAGGAAGCCCGCAGCCAGGACTGCGGCAAGCATCGCCAGAGGCCCGCGCGGGTTCACTCGAGCACGACGGACTGCGTGAGGCGGTCGGTCTTGCCGCCGGCACGCACGTCGAAAATGAACTCCCACCGGCCGGGCATGTGGAACATCAGCCCGTTGGCGCGATAGCGTCCTTCGGACACTGGCGAGACCTCGGCCTTGTAGTTCATGCCGTGCTTGTGGTCCGGCATGTGCGCGTCGACGCGCAGGTGCTCCGCAAGCTTCGCCCCGCCCTTCGGGCACACCATGAGCTCGACCGAAAAATGCTTGCCGACGGCGATTTTCTCCGGATGCGTGCGAAAGCCTACCGAGTAGCGACCCGACTCCACAAGCTTTCCACCGGCAAGCGCCGGGCTGCATGCATGCGCCGCCGCGATCGACAGCGCGAAAAGCATCGCCGTCGGCAAGCGCCGGGCTGCATGCATGCGCCGCCGCGATCGACAGCGCGAAAAGCATCGCCGTCAGCGCGCAGTGCATCTTCACTTCTTCTTCATCGGACCGCCGAATACCGCCTCGCCGTTGCGATAGGCGATCCGTTCGGCAACATCGGCCGGCAGGTCTTTCATCCAGGCGCGCGACCAGTTGGCATGTTCAATCACGTACGGCCACCGCTCTGGCGTGAAGCTGTCCGTCCCGACCATGAAGCGGTCCGGGAACTCGAGGAACACGGCGCGCCATTCCGGCCCGATCCTGCCGCCCGATCCGTGGTCGGTGCGGAAAGCGAGGTCGCACCACAGGTTCTTGTGCTTGAGCAGCATCTCGCGCAGCCGCTCGGGCTGCTCGAATCCGGAATGCGCCCAGAGGATGCGCGCTTCGGGCCACTGCTTGAACAGCCGTTCGATCGCGTCCGCGTCCGAGTGCGCATGGAGAAGCAGCCGATGCTGTTTGGCCAGCTGCACCATGCGCCGCGGGACCGGCAGGTCCGCGTCGGCGCCATACAGGTGAAACTCGCCGATCGCCACATAGGTGTGCTTCGCGAGCCGCTGTTCGAGATAAGTGACGACTGTGTCGTCGCGGAACCACGAAGAGATCTCGCCGCGCGTGCGGTATGGCCGCAGCGAAGGCAGGATCAGGTCGGGCGCTTCGGCGAAAAGCTTCTGGTTGCCGTCGTCGTTCGAGCTCGATACCAGCGCGCGCCGCAGGCCGGCCTTGCGCAGGATCGCGATGGCCTCCTTGGGCGGCACCACTTCCCATGCATCGTGGCTGTAATGCAGGTGCGCGTCGAAAATCGGAAGCTCGGCGGCGCCCGCCGTCGTGGCTGCGCCGGCTGCGAGCAGTAGTGCCGCGAGGGTGGCCTTCATGGTCAGAACGGGATGTCGTCTTCCATGTCGTCGAACTTGCCGGCCGGCTTTTTCGCCGGCGCCGGGCGACCCTCCGGACGACCCTCCGCGCGCCCCTCGGCCGGCGTCCCGCCGCGCGAATCGGACTCACCGCGATCGCCGCGTCCGCCGCCTTCGCCCATGCCCTGGCGGCCGCCGAGCATCTGCATCGTGTCGCAGACGATCTCGGTGGTGTATTTGTCCTGGCCTTCCTTGTCCTGCCACTTGCGCGTGCGCAGGCGGCCTTCGACGTACACCTGCGAGCCTTTCTTGAGGTACTCGCCGGCGATCTCGGCCAGGCGGTTGAAGAACACCACGCGGTGCCATTCGGTCGCTTCCTTTTTCTCGCCGCTGGTCTTGTCTTTCCAGGTGTCCGTGGTTGCGATGCTCACATTCGTGACCGCGCCGCCATCGGGCAAGTAGCGGGTCTCGGGGTCGCGCCCGAGATTGCCCACCAGGATTACCTTGTTGATCGAAGCCATGTTCCGTCTCCCGAGTTATTCATCGTACGAATGGGTGCGTGCCCGTGCGACTGCGAGAGTCTACGCCGACTACGCCGTATGGGTTTCCACATACAACGGGCGGCGCGCGGCTGCGTTGACCGGCCGCATCCCCGCCACAAGTACCAGCCAGATCAGCATAAGCGCGGCACCTAGCGCGTACACCGACGCTGCGCCGAAATGCTTTGCCATCCAGCCGCCGGCCAGGCCGCCCGCAAAAAGCCCGAGGGTCTGGGTGGTGTTGTAGATGCCGATTGCGCTACCCCGCGCGCGCTCCGGTGCGATGCGTGAAACGAGCGACGGCAGCATCGCCTCGAGCACGTTGAAGGCCGCGAAGAAAAACAGGAGGAGCACCACGAGCGCCGTTATCCCCTGCGCAAAGACGAGTCCCGCCTGCACCGCAAGCATCAGCGCCACTGCGCCGGCCATCACCACGAGCGCCGTTATCTCCTGCGCAAAGACGAGTCCCGCCTGCACCGCAAGCATCAGCGCCACTGCGCCGGCCATCACCACCTGCGGACGATTGCGCCGGTCGGCGAACAGGATCGGCGGCATCATCAAGGCGAAGGACACGAGCACCACCGGGAGATAAACCTTCCAATGCGCTGCAATCGGGAGCCCGGCGTCGATCAGCGCGGCCGGCAGGACGACGAACATCGCCATCTGCACGAGGTGCAGCGAGAAAATGCCGAAGTTGAGGCGGGCGAGTTCCGGGTCGGCAAGCACCTGCATGAGCGAAGGCGCGGGCCCGGTGTGCTTGGCGTGTGATTCCGCCACCTCCGGGGAAGGCGCGGGTCCGGTGTGCTTGGCGTGTGATTCCGCCACCTCCGGGACCGCCCAGTACACGACCGCGAGCCCGGCGAGCGCCATCACGCCGGTCAGCGTGAACAAGCCGTCCATGCCGATGCGCGCGTAGAGAAGCGGTGCGGCGACCAGCGAGAGCGCGAAGGTGAAGCCGATCATCGCGCCGATCATGCCCATGGTCTTCGTGCGGTGTTCTTCCCTGGTAAGGTCGGCTGCGAGCGCGACGACGACCGACGATATGGCACCGGCCCCCTGCAGGGCGCGGCCTGCAATCGCGACGTGGATGTCGGTTGCAGTCGCAGCGAGGAAACTTCCGAGCGCGAAAACGATCAGACCAAAGGCGATCACGGGTTTTCGCCCGAACCGGTCCGAGGCCATGCCGAAAGGAATCTGCAGGATCGCCTGCGCGAGGCCATACGCACCGAGAGCGATGCCAACGAGCGTCAGGTTATCGCCACCCGCCAGCTGCGGCGCATGGACGGCGAACACCGGCAGGACCAGGAACAGTCCAAGCATGCGCAACCCGAACAGCGATGCGAGGCTGACCCCGGCGCGCAGCTCCAGTGGCGACATGCGGGTAGGACCGGGGGACGGGACAGGGTCGACCGCAGGCGCAGACAGCATCGTTCGGGGGAAGAAAGGGTTTATTGCGGTGCGGGAAAGTCGTTATAGTAGCAGGTTAACTTTCGCAGTCCCCGGTTCAGAACCGGGGACTGAATCGCTTTCATGAGCCCGATCAACACCAACACGATCCGCATCCGGGGCGCCCGCACCCACAACCTGAAAAACCTGAACCTCGACCTTCCGAGGAACAAGCTGGTGGTGATCACGGGCCTGTCGGGCTCGGGCAAGTCGTCCCTCGCCTTCGACACGCTCTATGCGGAAGGCCAACGCCGTTACGTCGAGTCGCTGTCGGCCTACGCGCGCCAGTTCCTGCAGCTCATGGAGAAGCCCGACGTCGACCTCATCGAAGGCCTCTCGCCCGCAATTTCGATCGAGCAAAAAGCCACCAGCCACAACCCGCGCTCGACCGTCGGCACGGTCACCGAGATCCACGACTACCTGCGCCTGCTCTATGCGCGCGTAGGCACGCCGTATTGTCCGGACCACAACCTGCCGTTGCAGGCGCAGTCGGTCGCGCAAATGGTCGACCACGCGCTCTCCCTGCCCGAAGACACGCGGCTGATGATCGTTGCGCCCGTGATCGCCGGTCGCAAAGGCGAGCAGCAGGACCTGCTCGACGAACTGCGCGCGCAAGGGTTCACACGCGTGCGCATCGACGGCAAAGTGCATGAGCTGGACGCGGCCCCAAAGCTGGCTCGCAACGTGAAGCACACGATCGACGTGGTCATCGACCGGCTCAAGGTGCGCCCCGAGGTCAAGCAGCGCCTGGCCGAGTCTTTCGAAACCGCGCGCCTGGCCGAGTCTTTCGAAACCGCGTTGCGGCACGCGGACGGGCGCGCCCTCGCGGTCGAGATGGACGGCGGCAAGGAACACCTGTTCTCCGCACGATTCGCTTGCCCGACCTGCAGTTATTCGTTGGCCGAACTCGAGCCGCGCCTTTTCTCGTTCAACAACCCGATGGGCGCCTGTCCCGGATGCGACGGACTGGGCGCGGTAGATTTCTTCGATCCCAAGCGCGTTGTGGCCCACCCGAATCTGAGCCTCGCCTCCGGCGCAATCAAAGGATGGGATCGCCGCAACGGCTTCTATTTCTCGATGCTCGGTTCACTGGCCAAACATTTCAAATTCGATGTCGAAGCCCCGTGGGAGATGCTGGACGATCCGATCCAGCACCTGATCCTGTACGGCTCCGGCAAGGAAAAGGTAGCGTTCACTTACCTTACGGAGCGCGGCCGCAATTCGATTCGCGAGCACGTCTTCGAGGGGGTGGTGCCGAACCTGGAGCGCCGCTACAAGGAAACCGACTCGAGCGTCGTCAAGGAAGAACTCTCCAAGTACCGCAACACCAAGGTCTGCCCGGCCTGCCATGGCACCCGCCTGCGGCGCGAAGCGCGCCATGTCCGGATCGGCGACCACCCGATCTACGAAATCTCGCATTGGCCGCTCAAGAGCACTCACGCTTTTTTCTCCAAACTCGACCTGACGGGCGCAAAGCAGCAAATTGCCGAGCGCATCATTCGCGAGATCGCGAACCGGCTCGAGTTCCTCAACGACGTCGGACTCGACTACCTTTCGCTGGACCGCTCCGCCGAGACCTTGTCCGGGGGCGAAGCCCAGCGGATCCGGCTCGCATCGCAGATCGGGTCCGGCCTCACCGGCGTGATGTACGTATTGGACGAGCCATCGATCGGCCTGCATCAGCGAGACAACTCGCGCCTGCTCGATACCCTCAAGCGCCTGAGGGATCTGGGCAACACGGTCATCGTCGTCGAGCATGACGAGGAAGCCATCATGGTCGCAGACCACGTGGTCGACATGGGCCCGGGCGCAGGCGAAGCCGGCGGACGTGTCGTCGCCGAAGGCACGCCGCGCGACATTCTTGCCAACCCGGATTCGATGACCGGCAAGTACCTGAGCCGCAAGCTCAAGATCGATGTGCCGGCGCTGCGCCGCCGGCCAGGCAAGAAGATGCTGCGCATTCGCGGTGCGAGCGGCAACAACCTCAAGGACGCCAACCTCGATCTGCCGGTTGGGCTTTTCGTTTGCGTCACCGGTGTTTCCGGATCAGGGAAGTCGACCCTCATCAACGACACGCTGTACGCGGCGGTGGCGCGCGCCCTCTACGGCAGCGCGCTCGAGCCCGCGCCTTTCGGGTCGATTTCCGGCATCGACGAGTTCGACAAGGTCATCAGCGTCGACCAGAGCCCGATCGGGCGCACGCCTCGCTCCAACCCGGCGACCTATACGGGCCTCTTCACGCCGATCCGCGAGCTGTTCGCGGGCGTGCCCGAGTCGCGTGCGCGCGGCTACGATGCGGGCCGCTTCTCGTTCAACGTCAAAGGCGGCCGCTGCGAGGCCTGCCAGGGTGACGGCGTGATCAAGGTGGAGATGCACTTCCTGCCGGACATCTACGTGCCGTGCGACGTCTGCCACGGCAAGCGCTACAACCGCGAGACGCTCGAGATCCTTTACAAGGGCCGCTCGATCGACCAGGTGCTGCAGATGACGGTCACCGAAGGGCATGAGTTCTTCTCGGCCGTGCCTGTCGTCGCACGCAAACTGCATACGCTTCTCGACGTGGGACTCGGATATCTGCGCCTTGGCCAATCCGCGACGACAGGCACGGCC
>Ga0163152_10002832_pt1 | contig 23647 bp, 17 predicted proteins | sample OliLakLV19MP8IB2_FD_148635 | JGI IMG/M metagenome (GOLD analysis project Ga0163152, IMG submission 148635) | Freshwater microbial mat bacterial communities from Lake Vanda, McMurdo Dry Valleys, Antarctica - Oligotrophic Lake LV.19.MP8.IB-2 | ecosystem: Environmental > Aquatic > Freshwater >...
CAGACGGGACTCGTCGGCAGCGAGGCCGCGATGTGCGTGAAAGGCGGCATCGGATTCGGATGCGGCGTCTCGGTGAAGGGTGGACGTCCGGACTCCGAGTGGAGAAACCCGGAGCGGCACGGGGACGCCGGCGGGCACACGGGTTCCATCAGCCCGGTGACGGCGCCAGACGGCGAGGCACACGCCGAGAGGACGCCCTGCACCGCGGGCACGAGCGAGGCGCCGTCGTAATAGAAGAGCGTGCTCCCGCTCTCGACCCACGGCTCGCCGGGCACGCGCAGGAACGCCGAGTGGGGATACGTGCCGAACGGCTGGGTTTCGAGCTCGAGTCCGGGCACGAGCGCCCAGCGACCGCGCTCGTCCCTCCTGGAAAAGCGACAAGGCACGCCGTCGAGCCAAGGCTCGACCGACCACACGTCGGCTCCGTCACCGGAGGCCAGCGCAAAGAGAGGACCGGCGCGGCCGATCTCCGCGGCTTCGTGCGTGGAGCCGGAGCGTCCGTCGGCCGCCGACCACGTGATCACTCCGTCGGCTCCGGCCGTCACGATGAGTCCGAAGCTGGTCGATGCGGCGTCGGTCACGTACCCTGGGGCGTCGTCGCTCGGGCCCCACGAGACGCCGTCGAACCGGAAGACGCCGTCGCTTCCGAATGCGATCACGTCTTCGGCGTTCCGGCCGGCGACGGCGGAGACGTACCCCAGCTCGGGGAACGCCTCGAAGGCGCCGTCGCGAAATCGCGTGAGGATGGCGCCGTAGTCCACGAACCAGAGCTCCGACGGCGTCGGCGAGTACGCGCGAAAGAGCGGGACCTCGCGCCCCGTCGCGGCAATCGTCCATTCCTCGCCGTCGAAGTGTGTGAGCTCGGAGTCCGACGTCCACACCCAGAGGTTGTCCCATGACTCCGCATGAAAATCATGGATGCCGCCCGGGACGGCGAGCTCCCAGCGCCCGTCGTTCACGCGATACAGGTCGTCCGACGTCGTGAGCGCCCAGACGCTCCGGTTTCCTCCTTTGAGCAGGCGGACCTCGGGGACGTCCAGGGAGAGTCGCCAGACTCCGCCGACGACACGTTCGAAGACGCGTTCGCCGGAAAGCCCGAAGACGGAGCCGTTCGCGCCCGCCGCGAGCGTCTCCATGGGAAGGATCGTGCCGTCCTCGCCGCGTGAGACCTCGTGGGTGAGCCCGCTTTTGCTCCACCGGAACAATTCCGCTCGCGCACCGGCCCACATCACGCCCTCTGAAACGGAGACGGTCTCGAGGATTCCGTCGAACGGCCGCGGGTGCTCGAGACACGCGCCCGTGGAGCGGCAGACCTGCACGTCGGCCGGGTAGTCGAGCGTTTCGCCTCCGGAAAAGACGCACCCGGAAAGCACGACGAGGACCGCGGCGAGGCAGGCACGCATCTCCACCCGAATGCTACGCGGCACGACCCCGTTCCTTGCGAATTCCCCAGAAGTAATTCTTCGCCCGAACGTAGTGAGATGCACACATGCCGGTCTCCCTCGTTCTCGCACTCCGCTTGCTGGCGGGTCCTTCCTTCGACGTTCCCCTGGAAGTGCCTCTGCCCACTCCGACGGTCTCTCCCGCCCCGGAGCCTTCCCCCGAGCCGGAGGACGAGCTCGAGACGTGGCCGGAACCCACGCCGCCGCCGCCAGCGGCGACGCTGAAGATCAGCGGGACGATCTGGCCCACGTATCGCTACGACCTGAGCGCGGCTGCGGAGGACCACAACCAGTTCGACGTGAGCCGGGCGTATCTCATCGTGCAGCCCTCCCTCTCGAGCGCCATCGACGGTCGGCTAACGCTGGAAGTCGTCCCGCAAGCCGCGGGACCGGACGGCGAGACCTCGAACACGACGGGCTCGCTCGTGGTGCGCCTGAAACACGGCTTCATTGCGTGGCGGGCCGCGACGCCTCTCGAACTCACGGTGGGCATGCTGCCGACGCCGTGGATCGCGTACGAGGAGGACGTCTGGGGGTATCGCATCCTGGGGGAGACGGGCGCAGGCGCTTTCTTCGACGTCCGGCCGGCGGACATCGGCGCGGGCGCCCGCGTTCGATCGCCCGGCGGACGAGTCGAGCTGCACGCGCAAGTGCAGAACGGCGAGACCTACGCGCAGCGCGAGACGAACAAGTACAAGGAATTCGCCGGCCGGATCGCCGTCCAGGTTCTTCCGCACGCCAACGGCGGCTTGAAGATCGGCGGGTATCACTCGCATTCGCTTCGCGACCGCGACCTCGAGAAGGTCCGAACGATCGGGATGGTCTCCTGGCAATCGAGGCTCGGCACCGCGATGGCGGGGTGGGTCCGTGCACAGGACGTGCGGATCGACCTGCTCTCCGGCCGCCCGGATCGCATCCACGGCGACGGACCGTTCGCGGCCGGTCACCTGAATCTCCCGCTGGCAGTGCCACTCGAGAACGTCACCGGCACACGATTGGTCGCGCGGGTGGACTACGCGGATCCCGACCGCGAGACGAACGAGGACGGCATCATGCGCACGATGGCCGGCATCGCGTTCCTCGCCGGAGAGAAGAGCCAGGTGATCTTCAACGTGCAGCGGACCTCCTTCCAGGATCCGCTCACCGACCCGCGCACGGCGGGGTTCGTCCACTGGGACCTGCGATTTTGATTCCCCTGTCCAACGGTAACCGGTTGCGTGACCAACGCGTAACGAGCGCGTAACGAGACGCGCACGGCTCGGTGGTACGCTCAGCCGATGTTCCGGACGACCGAGGGCAGCACGGCGAGACTCGTCCAGCTTTGCGCCGCGTACTTCGGCTTCTACGTCGTCACCGGCATCACGGTGAAGTACTTCCGCGACGCGGGTCTCGGCGAGATGCAGTTGCTCGCCTACTCGACGCTTGGCGGCTGCCTGCTCTGCCTCACCGTGGCCATGGCCTTCGGCTGGTGGCGGCTGCAGTCGATCCAGCGCGTTCCGTTCGCGGGCATGCAGCTGCCGGTCGAGCTCAAGTACATCATTCCGTCGGGCGCATTCACGGCCGTCGTGATTCCGACGACCACGCTCCTCTACTCGCTGCCGATTTCGGTGATGGTGGCGATGGTGATCATGCGCGGGAGCGTGATCGTGATCAGCCGGTCCGTCGACGCGATCCAGATCAAGCAAGGCATCCTGAAGAAGAGGGTCTTCCTCGAGGAGGACATCGCGGTTTGCTTCGCGCTGCTCGCGGTGGCCTCCGTGCTGCTGTGGTCCCCGATCGCGCGCCGGCTCGGCATGTCGAGCGCGGACGCGGTGAGCTTCGAGTTCCTGAAGGATCCGTTCGCAGTGGCGGTGCTCTCAAGCTACGTGATCGCGTACTCGTTCCGCATCTACATCATGAATTACTTCAAAAACACCCGCGGGAGCGGCGTGAAGCAGGACAACAAGGGTTTCTTCGCGATTGAACAGCTTGCCGCGTCCGTGGTCCTCGCGCTTGCCGCGCTCGTGGCATTCCAGATTGCTCCCGGGACGACGACCTTCGACGCGGCCGGGAAGGTGCTCACCGAGGCTGGCATCGGCGCGCGTCTACTCGACCAGTTCCACGGCGCCATCGCGAACCCCTCCACGCTCTGGCTCGCCGCGGTCACCTTTGGCGGTTTCCCCTACGGAGGCGTCGCGTTCTTCTCCGTCTTCATCTTCATGTTCCAGGGCCGCACAGCGACGTTCGCGGGTCTCGTAAACCGGCTCACGTCGCTGCTCGCGGGAACGACCGCGACTCTGATCACCTGGGCGACGCTGAGCGGGAAATTTCCGAAGCCGCAGGAGTGGCTCTCTCTCGCGTTCATCTTCGTGGCCGTCGGCTTCCTGACCGTCGCGGAGCGGAAGCGCGCATCGCAAGGTGCTGCTCCGCCGGTTGTCGCTCCGGTCGCGCCGACACTGCAGGCCTGATGAACGAGCGCCGGCTTCGTGCCGAGGAAGCTCTTTACCTTGACGAGGCCATAGCCGCTTCTGGGGAAGTGGAAGAATGCTCAAGATGATTACGGCGGGCGAAGGGGTGCGTCTCACCGCCGCGAAGACCACCGCGGCGATCAGGATCACCCCTCCAGCGATCAGCCATTCGGTGCGTCGCCGCTTCATTGGGTCGGCACCACCCGCAGCCAGCGGGGCCTCGGTCCTCGTCGGCATGACACCGAAGGTCGTATCAGCTCTTTGATGCGCGCCGCCGGGGATGGCGGCTCCGGCGTACGCCTGTTGCCGCCAATTTCTCCAGCGCCTTGGATATCCGGTCGGGAGGGAGAACGTAGTCGATACAGCCCGCGTCCTGGGCGTGGAGAGGCATCAGGTTCACTTCGGCGGTCATGTCCTGAGCGAAAGTGACTCCTCCCTTTCGCTTGATGCTCTTGCAACCCTCGGTCCCGTCGCCGTCGTAGCCGGAAACGACGATGCCGATCGCACGCTCGCCCATGGCATCTGCCAACGAATCAAAGAACAGGTCGATCTGCGCGTTCCGCTTCGTGCGAGGCGAGACGATCTTGAAGGCAGCGCTCTCGATCAGAAGATCCGCATCCGGCGGAATCACGTAGATGGCATTCGCTCCGATCGGCATCCCGTTGGAAACCACTTGAACGCGCATTTTCGTGTGACGTGACAGAATTTCCGCGAGGTGGCTGCTGGCGGACGGGAAGAGGTGGGCGATGATGACGAAGGCCATCCCCGTATCGGACGGCAGGGATTCCAGAAGCGCGGCGTACGCGTTCAGGCCTCCCGCGGAGCCGCCAATCCCGACAATGAAACTTGGGGGTAGTTTTCTCATGACCCACGGTCAGTGATCGTCGACACGGCTACCGTTGAGCCATTTTGGATCGCTCGGAATCTTCCTTCTTCTTGTCCGGGCCCGGACCGCTCGGAGAATCCATCGGTCTCAGATCGATTCCAGCATCCGACAGGACCAGCTTGTGGATGTTGCTGGAATGGCCCATACCGCGCGACTTCACGATGTAGAGGCCACGAACGCGCTTCCTTCCCTCGTCCTCCTCCAGCTCCCGGACGACGATCCAGGTATCGATCAGCGACGAGACGCCGATTTCGCCGCTAGTGAAATTCTGGGCCGTGGACGAAACGAGGCTCGTGAAAAAGCCGGTGATCCCCTGGGACTTCAAGAGATCGATCATGCGGGTGACCATCGACTGGATTTCACGCGGGCTCCCCTCACCGATGAGACTGGTCAGGGGATCGATGATGACGGCGGACGGTTTGAAGACTCCGATTGTCTTGTAGAGATCGAGCAGATGCATCTCGAGGCCGAAGAACGACGGCCGGGTCGCCACGATTCTCAGGAGCCCTTTTCGTACATATTTATCCAGATGGATCCCGATCGAGCTCATGTTCTGGATGAGCTGGCCGGGAGACTCTTCGTACGAAAGGAAAAGGGATTTCTCTCCGCGCCGGCAGCGTTCCATTGCGAATGCCGCCGCGAGGCTCGTCTTTCCCGTGCCCGCGGTGCCGGAAGCAAGAACAGTACTGCCTCGGGTATACCCGCCGGCTCCGCCTCGCGTGCCCTTGAACATCGAGTCGAGCGAGGGGATTCCGGTCGACACTCTTTCGTCCGTGCCGGGCTGATTGAGTCCGGCAGAGGTGATCGGCATGACCGAAAGCCCGTTCGTGTCGATGACGAAAGGGTACTCGTTCGTTCCGTGGTTCGAGCCTCGGTATTTGATGACTCGAATCCGGCGGACTGAAATCTGCTCCGTCACTCGATTGTCGAGAAGGATGATGCAGTCGGAAATGTACTCCTCGAGGCCGTGGCGAGTGTAGGCGTCGATTCCCGGCTCGCCGGTGACGATCGCCGTGACTTTCCTCTCCTTGAGCCACCGGAAGAGTCTCTTGATCTCGAGGCGGAGAACTCCGGCATCACTGATGCCGGCAAAAAGCGATTCGATCGAGTCCAGAACGACACGCCTGGCGCCGACGCGGTCGATGGCGTGCTCCAGCCGAACGAGCAGCCCTTCGAGATTGAAGTCGCTTTCCTGGATATCGCGGCGCTCCAGAAGAACGTATTCGAGCAGAACCTTTTTCTGGGCAATGACGCCCCGTAGATCCATGTTCAGATCGGCCACGTCTTTGAGGAGCTCCTCGGGTGTCTCCTCGAACGACATGAAGACACCGGGCTCGGCGTACTTCGTTGCGCCATTGATGATGAAATCGAGCCCAAAAAGCGTTTTCCCGGAGCCGGTCCCACCACCGATCAAGGTGATCCGATTTTTCGGAAGCCCGCCTTCGGTAATTTCGTCAAAGCCCTTGATGCCGGTCGGGCACTTTTGCAGCCGATGGCGACCCGCGGCCTTCGTCCTGGGCTTTTTGGGTTTCACGATGAGATTTCTTTCATGAAGACATTCGGTTGCGAGGAGCTCCGGGTGCATCACTTCCCCTGCGCGTCCGTGGCAGGAGTGCAACGCCGATGGCGAGCCCATTGAACCCGCTGCCAGGCGCCGTGACCGTGAATCGCGATACGAACATCGAACGGTGCCGAGCGAGGATCGCCTCGAGGTCCGCGCCGCGGGCAGCACCCGTCGGACGCCGCAGCGCCAACGGCTCAATGAGGCGGTGTTGCACGTTTTGCGCGCGCTTGGGCTAGCGGTCATCGCAGTCGGCTCGCACGGCGTGATTCTCGTCGGGCCGGACAAATCCGATCTGAAAGAGGTCTCGCTCTGGTTCAATCGGCTCACGGGGCGCCTCGAGTCCAGCGAGGACGACGATTTCTACGTCCCCGTTCCCGGTGAGCCGAAGCGCCGAAAGACGGCGCTCGCCACCGTCGTGAAGCACGCGCTGTCCGCGATCAAGTAGTCGCCCGCGTCGCGCCACCGGCGAACTGGCGACGACTGCGCTCGGCGCGGTTCAATGGCCGGATGAAAGCGTTTGTCGCGCTCGCCGTCGCCGTCGCGCTGTTCTCCTCTCCCTCGCTCGCGCTCGCGAAGACGAAGGTCAAGGAGAAGAAGCCGGCGTGGACCACCCACCAGGACAAGGCGGTGAATCCGTCCGCTGCCTACCAGTGGCTGGAGATCATGCAGGAGGCCAGCGCGCGCGAAGTGGATCGCGACGGGGCACGGCCGACGATCATTTCGCGCAACATGGTCGTCGTGGTCACCGCCATGTACGACGCGTGGGCGGCGTACGACGCGAAAGCCGTCGGCACACGACTCGGCGGAACGCTCCGGCGCCCCGAAGCGGAGCGCACGGAAGCGAACAAGTCCATCGCGATCGCGTATGGAACCTACCGCGCTCTCCTCTTCGTGCATCCGGAGGACGGCGCGTGGATCAAGGGCGAGATGGCGCGCATGGGGTTCGATCCCGAGAACGCGTCCGCGGATGTCACGAAGTCCGAAGGCATCGGCAATCTCGCGGCGCAGGCGGTCATCGACTTCCGGAAAGCCGACGGCGCGAACCAGTTCGGAGACGAAGTCGGCTCGATCACGAAGAAGCCGTTCTCCGACTACACCTACTACACGCCCGTGAATCCCGGCGACGCGATCGTCGACCCCGATCGCTGGCAGCCGCTCGTCTTCTCCGACGGCAAGGGCGGCACGATCCGTCCCGGCTTTCTCACGCCGCATTGGTACCGCGTGAGACCGCTGATGCTCGATCGCTCCGATCTCTTCCGCTCGCCGCCGCCTCCGAAGGTGGGGTCGCCGCAGATGCAGAAGGAGATCGACGAAGTCATCCAGTACAACGCGTCCCTGTCGATGGAGCAGCGGGCGATCGTCGAGTTCATGCGCGACGGGCCGCGCTCGACGGGCCAGTCGGGACATTGGCTGCGATTCGCGCAGGACGTCTCGCGCCGCGATCGCTACGGCATCGACCAGGACGTGAAGCTCTTCTTCACCGTAGCCGGCGTTGCGTTCGACGCGTTCATCGCGTGCTGGGACACGAAGCGCTTTTACGATTCGTCGCGACCCTGGACGCTCGTGCGGCACTACTACCAGGGGAAGAAGATCAAGGGATGGGCCGGCCCCGGCAAGGGCGTGCTCAGCGAGCTTGCGGCGGAGAAGTGGCATCCCTACTCGCCCGACACGTTCGTCACGCCACCCTTTCCGGGATACCCGTCGGGCCATAGCACAGTGAGTGCGGCATCGGCGCGCATGCTGGAGCTGGTGACGGGGAGCGACCGCCTCGAGGTCTTCTGCAAGCACGAGGCGGGCGCGCTCACCGGCGAGAAGGGGCTGCCGCCGGGAACGATCCTCTCGGTGGACGGCAGACCGCCGAAGGACGCGGCCGCGTCGAGCGACATCCGGCTCGCATGTCCGACGTTCCGAGCGACGGCGGAGATGGCGGGACTCTCGCGAATCATGGGCGGCTACCACATCGCGGCGGACAACGTGGAGGGGCTCGCGATGGGCGTGAAGGTCGCCGAGCACACCTGGCCGAAATACCAGGCGCTGTTCGACGGGACAGCGAAGTAGCCGTTCGATTCTGTGCGCCACCCTTCTCTTCGAAAATCGATCGGTACAGAGCAGGACCCCAAAACGCGAATAGAATGTCGTCGTGAGCGACAAGCGCGTGGTCCTCGTCGTCGAAGACGAAGAGATGTTGCGGAAGGTCTGCGCCCGGCTTCTCGGCACGACGTACCGCGTGATCGAAGCGGGCACACTCGACGAGGCGTCGCGGCAGCTGGCCGAGGGAAACGTCGACGTGTGTCTCTGCGACATCCACCTTCCGGACGGCGACGGCGTCGTCGAGCTTCCACGCCTGCGCCGCCTCTCTCGCAACACGGAGTTCGTGATCATGACCGGCTCAGGCGGCGTCGCCGAAGCGGTGACTGCCGTGAAGAACGGCGCGTACGACTTCCTCCCGAAGCCGTTCGAGCCGTTGGAACGCGTCGCGATGATCGTCGCGAAAGCGCTCGAGCGTAAGGACCTCCGCGACCGCGCCGATAGGCTCGAGAACGAGGTCGCGAAGGCCACCGGCTTCGAACGCGTGCTCGGCAGCTCGCCGCTCCTGCGCAAGGCGATGGAGACCGCGAGGCAGGCAGCCACGAGCTCGGTCAGCTTGCTGATCCTCGGAGAAAGCGGCACCGGCAAGGAGGTCGTCGCCCGCGCCGTTCACCAGACGAGCCCGCGCAATCGCGGACCGTTCGTCGTCGTGAACTGCGGTGCGCTTCCCGAGGCGCTCATCGAGAGCGAGCTCTTCGGCCACGTGAAGGGCGCGTTCACCGGTGCTTCGAGCGACAAGCGCGGACTCTTCGAGGAAGCGAACAAGGGCACCATCTTCCTCGACGAGATCGGCGAAATGCCGCCGGCGGCGCAGGTGCGGCTCCTTCGCGTGCTGCAGTCGGGCGAAGTGCGGCGTGTGGGCGCCTCCGACGCGAAGATCGTCGACGTGCGCGTGCTCGCCGCGACCAACGTCGACCTCAAGGCCGCGATGAAGGACGGAAAGTTCCGCGAGGATCTCTACTACCGCCTCAATGTGATCTCGGTGGAGATGCCGCCGCTCCGCAACCGCCGCGACGACGTGCCCGCGCTCGCGCTCCACTTCCTGCATCTCGCGGCGAAGCGCGCGAACCGCCCCGTTCAGGGCATCACCGACGAAGCGATGCGTGCGCTCATCGCGTGGCACTGGCCCGGCAACGTGCGCGAGCTCGAGAACACCGTGGAGCGCGCGGTCGTCCTCACGCGCGGAACCGAGCTCGACTCCGCCGATCTGCCCGATCACTTCTTCGGAAGCGAGCGGGTGTCGGCCGACGGCGGAACGAACCCCGCGACGGACACGCCGAAGTACCAGGAAGCTCGCGAGCGTGCGCTGGTGGAGTTCGATCGCGGCTACATCGCGGCGCTCCTGCGCGTTTCCGAGGGAAACATGGCGGCAGCCGCCGCCATCGCCGGACTCGATCGAAGCAACTTCCGCAAAGTCGTGGTTCGCGCCGGCATCGACTTCCGCGAGTATTTGCCGAGCCGCCTTCGCTGACGACTGGCTCGCCCCGGTCCGCTGGCTCGTGTGGGTGGCGGGATGCGGTCTTTGCGTGGGTCGCGTTCTTGACCCCCTCCAAGACGGGTGATATCCCCACCGTGAATTTCCACTTTTTCGACGGGCGAGAGCCCTGAACGGAGCCTTTCCCATGAAGAGAATCCTCGCAGTGTTCGCGGTTGCGGTCGGCGTCGCCGGCTGCCCGTCCACCCCCGCCGATGCGCCCAAGACCACGCCGGTCGTCGATGCGACGGCGAAGCCGGTCGAGACCGCCGCCACGACGGTCGCTGCCGCGTCGAACACGCTGATGGCGACCGTGTCCTTCACGGGCACGGCTCCGACGGCGAAGAAGATCAAGAAGACCCCGGAGTGCGGAACCGACGCGCTCGTTGACGACGTGGTCTCCGTCAAAGACGGCAAGCTCGCGAACGTCATGGTTCGCGTCATCGAGGGTGTGCCCGCGTCCGAAGGCAAGGGACAGGGCACCGAGATCGTCCAGGACAAGTGCGTCTACGCCCCCCGCGTCGCCGGCGTCCACGCCGGTCAGAGCATCGCGGTCACGAGCAAGGACAACTTCCTGCACAACGTCCACACCTTCAAGGGTGACGTCTCGATCTTCAACAAGGGACAGCCGGCGCCGTCGACGTTCGTGAAGGAAGCCGCGGACTTCTCCGCCAATGGCGAGGTCGTGAAGAACGGCGCGATCACGTTCAAGTGCGACGTGCACCCCTGGATGATCAGCCACGTGGTGGTGAACCCGAACCCGTACTTCGGCGTCTCGGGCGTGGATGGCACCGCGAAGATCTCGCTCCCCGCCGGCAAGTACAAGGTCGAGGCGTGGCACGAGAAGTTCGGCGTGAAGGTCATGGACGTGACCGTCGAAGACGGCAAGCCCGCCGACGTGAAGTTCGAGTACAGCGGCTCCGAGTCCAAGACGTAGATCCGCTGACCCACGTTCGTGCAACGAGAGAGCCCGGTTCGCGAAAGCGACCCGGGCTCTTCTCTTACCGGGCGTCGGCGCGCAGCAGGAAGAAGATCGCGACGCCCGTCACGGAAACGTAGAGCCAGATCGGCAGCAGCACGCGATTGAGGCGGCGGTGGAGGTCGAAGCGCTTCCGCGCAGCGAACCAGAAGGCGAGCAGCGCGCCCGGCACCACGAACATCGAGAGCACGATGTGGGTCGCGAGGATCGTGAGGTACGCGGTGCGCATCGCGCCGGTGCCCTGATACTTCGTGTCGCCGTGCATCCAGTGGTACGAGAGGTAGCCGACCAGGAAGAGCCCGGAGCACGCGAACGCCGAGACCATCAGGAACTTGTGGACGCGGGTCGATCGGCGCCGGATCGCGACCCATCCCGACGCGAGCAGCACGGCCGCGCAGGCGTTGAGCGCCGCGTTCACGGCGGGCATGAACGAGAGGTCGCGGCCGGTGGGCGTCGCTTCGCGGAAGACCAGGATCCACGCGATCACGGACAGCGCCACGGCGGACACGATCGCGGTGAACGCGAAGAAGGCCCGGTCGCGTGACTCCGTCGGCAGGGCGGGGGTGGCTCCGGACATGGCGCCGGATCTAGCGCCTTTCCGGGCGCACGGCAAACGAGGGGTTTCCGGGCGAGGCGTAGTACCATGCCGGGGTGAGCGTCCGCGTCCTGTTGGTCTCCGGTCGTGTGGAGATCGAGGAAAGTCTGCGCGAGGACCCGGGCGCCGACGCCTATTGGGTGGAACGCCGTCCGCCCGAGCTCGTCGTCGCGGCCGAGGCGGCGCGGGAGTTCGCGATCGCGATCGTCGATTTCGACACGTGCCCCGATCCGCTGTCGATGGCGCGCGGGCTTCGCGCGAACAAATCGTTGGAAGTGATCGCGATCGCGGGTCCGGAGCAGGAGCGACTCGCCGTGGAATCGCTGCGCAGCGGCATCTACGACTACGTCCTCTGGCCGGCGGCAGAAACGCTGTGGGCGATGCTCGCCGGTTGCGCGAAGAAGGTGAAACCCGCGGAGCCCGAGTTCCCGCTTCCGTTCGGCCGCTACACGCTTCTCTCGCGACTCGGCATCGGCGGGATGGCGGAAGTGTTTCTCGCCGATACGGGCACGCCGCCGCGGAAGATCGTCGTGAAGCGCATGTTGCAGAGCCTCGCGGGCGACGAGTTCGTCGCGATGTTCATGGACGAGGCGCGCATCTCGTCGATGCTCGTGCACCCGAACATCGTTCGCGTGCACGACTTCGGGCGCGTCGACGAGAGCCTCTACATCGCGATGGAATACGTGCCGGGCCGCAACCTCGAGCAGCTGCGTCTGGCGCTCGCCGGCCCGTTTCCGCCCGCCATCGCCTGTTACATCGTGGCAGAAATGTGCGCCGGGCTCGGACATGCGCACACGAAGGCCGATTCGTCCGGGGCGCACGCGGCCATTGTTCATCGCGACGTGAATCCGCCGAACGTGCTCATCGCGGACGACGGCCGCGTGATGATCACCGACTTTGGCATCGCGAAAGCGACGCACCGCTACTACGAGACGAGCTCCGGAACGCTCAAGGGCAAGTTCGAGTATATGAGCCCCGAGCAGGCGAACGGGAAGGCCGTCGATCGCCGAGCGGATATTTTCTGTGCGGGGCTCGTGCTCTACGAGCTGCTCACGGGCACCCGTCCGTTCATGGCGGCAACGCCCATCGAAACGCTCTTCCTGATCCAGGAGTGCAAGCCGGTTGCGCCGTCGTACTGGAACCAGCGGCTCCCGAAGTCGCTCGACGACATCTGCATGAAGGCGCTCGCGAAGGATCCGAACGCCCGCTACAGCGAGTCGGCGGAGCTCGAGCGCGACCTGCGCGAGTTCGCGCGCGGCTCGATGAATCCCGGGCCCCGCGATCTCGCGACGTTCACGAAAAGCGTCGCGCGGGCCGAAGGCGAGCCGCGACCCGAAGCGCCCGCGCCGCCGCCGGTTGCGGCCGCGGGACCCGCGACGACGAGCGACGGAAAAGTCACCGCGCTCCTGCTGCACAAGAAGAAGAAGGACGTGGCCCGTCCGGAGCAGCCGCCAGCGAAGCTCTCTCCTCTCGTCGCGGCGGTTCTCGAGGAAGAGACGCCCGCGCGCCCGACGCCGGTGCCGCGCCCCGCAGTGGCTCCGACAGCCGCTCCGTCCGTGCCTGCGGCGGTCGTCGAAACCGAGGAGTCTCGCCGGCCCGTGCCCTCCCGGACGATCACCGCGGACGCGCCAGCGGCGCGGATCCAGGTCGAGGCGACCCCGAATCCGTCGAGCTCCCGCGACGAAACGGTGCCGGGCGTGCTCGCGGATCTCGAGCGGCTGAGCGCGTCGGATGTCGAGGCGGGCGAGGGAGCGCCGCGGGCAGGCGGCACGCTCATCGTACCGCAGGAGAGCTCGGCTCCGCGAACGCCCGAGCGCACCGGCTCGGCGGAGCTCTTTCCCTCCGCGGCGAAGAGCCAGGAGCGCACGCGGCTTCGCCTGCAGCTCGGCGGTGCGGTCGCGGGCGGGCTGGTCGTCGCGGTGCTCACCGCGGTGTTCGTCGGTCCTCGCGTCGGCTCGCTTTTCGTCGCCGCGTCGCCGACGCCCTACCTCTCGAGCCCGACGCCGTTCGCGCTGGTTTCGGCGACGCCTCTCACCTCGCCAGGGATGAGAGAAACCGCCGTCGCCGTCGAGTCGCTGGCGCCGTCGGCGACTCCCGTGGCGTCGGTCAGCGCCGTCGCTCGCGTGAGTCCGAGTCCGGTCCCGTCCCGCACGGTGGTCGCCGTCGTGACGGTCGCGCCGTCCCCGACGCAGTTGCGTCCGGTCGCGAAAGGAATGCTCAGCGTGTGGGTCGATGGATGGGCCACGGTCGAGATCGACGGACGCCCCGCGGGCAACGCGCCGTTCGCAAACGTTTCGCTCCCGGCGGGACGGCATCGCCTCGTGCTCACGAACGCCGCGAAAGTCCGGAAGGAAGTGGACGTGGTGGTCCAGCCCGGAAAGCTCGTGAAGTATCAGGTCTCGTTCGACTGACGGACGCCGTCAGCCGTTGAGGCCCCGCATGCGCTCGACGGCGCCCCAGGCGCCGTGAATGCGCCGGTCGCCACTCTCGGCTTCCAGAGCCAGCCTGGCTGCCTCGGCGAACGACGAGCGATGCGGATGGTCGATGAGCCGCCAGAAGCGGTCGTCTCGTGCCAGCAGATCCTCGGTAAGGCCGACCACGACCTCGCGCGCCACGGTCCACTGCGCGCGCGTGACGAAGCGAACCCACAGCGATGACAACCGCGGCGACAGAAGGGGAACCTCGATCATGCGCGGGGGCCGCAGGCCCATGGTCCGCGCGGTCTCCTCGAGGATCTCCTTTCCGGAGAGCGTGACCGGTCCAGGAATGTCGAACCACGCGCTTGCCGCCAGGGACAGATCGAGCGCGCGCACAAGAGCCACGGCGACGTCGCGGATCGCGACGGGCTGCGTCCGCGACTTCAGCCACCGCGGCAGAACCATGAACGGCAAGCGGGCCGTCAAGTCTCGCACGATGAGCCAGCTCAGGCTGCCGTGCCCGACGATCATGCTTGCCCGCAGCTCGATGGTCTTGACCGAACCGGCACGCAACGCTTCGCCTACGTCGAGCCGGCTGCGCAAGTGATCCGATCCCGCCCCGATGGGTGCGACGCCCCCGAGATAAACGATGCGCTCGACGCCGGCTGCGGCGGCCGCGTTCGCAAAGATCCCGGCCGCCGTCACTTCATGCCGGTGGTAGTCGGGGCCTTCGCCGATCCCGTGCACGAGATAGAGCGCGGCTCGGCACCCGTCGAGAGCGCGAGCACAGGAGGCCGGATCCGCCACATCGCCCTGCATCCAGTCGATGCCGGGCTCGCGCTTCTGCGCGCGCGCGACATTCCGCGTCAGGCACCGCACGCGCCATCCCGCGCTCGCGAGGGCCGGCCTCACCGCGCCGCCGACGAAACCCGTGGCACCGGTCAGTAGCAGCGAGCGCTCAGCCTGGGGATCCGCCATCCGCTTCCTTCCGAACGTAGGATGGCACGTTTCGGAATCGACGCCGCGAACGAGCTGCTCGGCTGATCGCATCGGGTCTCCGGTAGACTCGTCCCGTGTCCGGGAGCCGGCGAGCGACAGTGATGTTCACCGACATGGTCGGCTACTCGGCCGTGGTGAGCCGGGACGAGCCGCTGGCGCTGCGCCTGCTCGACGAGCACCGCGAGATCGTTCGGACCGAGATCGTGAAGTTTGGCGGACGCGAGGTGAAGACCATCGGCGACGGCTTCATGCTCGAGTTCCGTGACGGTCTCTCCGCGGTCCAGTGCGCGGTCGCCTTTCTCGCGAAGATCGAGGAGCGCAATCTCGCCGTCCTCCCCTCCGAACGAATCCGGCTCCGCGTGGGTGTGCACACCGGCCAGGTGACCGACAAGGAAGGAGATCTCCTCGGCGACGCGGTGAACATTGCAGCGCGGATCGAACCTCTCGCCGAGCCCGGCACGGTCTGCGTCTCCCCGGCGGTCCACGAGGAGATCCACGGCAAGATCGATCAGCCCATCGTGCGGTTGGGCCGGGCGCAGCTGAAGAACATGGACCGGATTCCCACGCTCCGCCTGGTCATGCCGGACGACGAGCGACGCAGCGGGACGGTCGCCCGTGTCAGGTTCTATTCGCGGCAGCCGCGCATCCGGCGGATCGTGCAAGGCGCCGTTCTTCTCATTGCCGTCGTGGCCGTCGCCGTGTCCTTCTTCCGGACGACGCCCCACGTCTCGACGCTCGCCATCGCCGACTTCGCGAACGAGACCGGCGATCCGGACCTCGAAGGGCTCTCCGGTCTCCTCGCAACGGCGCTCGAGCAATCACCCACGTTGAGCGTGGTCACGCGCTCGCGCCTCGTGGACGCGCTCGGACGGATGGGCAAGGACACCGGCACCCGCATCGACGAGGGGCTCGCGGTGGAGCTGTGTCGATTCGCGGGGATCTCCACGTTCGTGCGCGGAACCGTCCGTCGGTTCGACCAGGTCTACGTGCTCGAAGCGTCGGTGGTGGACGCGGCGAGTGGCAGAACCCTGGGCGGCCTCTCTGTCCGAGGGGAGCGGAAGGAGAGCATCCCGGGGTTGGTGGAGTCGCTGGCAGAGCGATTGCGCGGACGCCTCGGCGAACCGGTCGCGGAGATCGAACGGACGCGCATCGGGTTGTCCCAGTCCACGACGGACGACGTCGCCGTGTATCGACTGTACTTCGACGGCGAGCAGCACCTCGCGCGCGGCGATTTCGCGGCGGCGCAGGCGTCGTTCGAAGAGTCGGTCGAGCTCGACCCCGAGTTCGCGCTGGGCTGGCAGCGGCTCGGCTACGTCATGGGCTGGCGCGGGGTCAGCGGGGCGAACGACGCCGTTCGCAAGGCGCTCGCGCTGCGCGCCTCGATCCGCACGCGCCGCGAACGGTCGTTCCTCGCCATTCAGGAAGCGAACCTCGCGGGCGACAAGACCACGCACATCGCGCTGCTCGAGGCCCACCTGAGCGAGTTCCCCGACGACAAGGAGGCATTGTTCCAGCTGGGCGACCTGCGGCACCACAACGGAGATTTCGCCGCCGGACTCTCGCTCTTCGAGCGAGCCCTGGCGCTCGATCCCGCTTTCGAGCGCGCCCTCGATCATCGGATGTGGGCACTCCTCTCGCTGGATCGGACCGACGAAGCGCACAGCGCCGGAGAGGATTTCCTCCGGCGGCACCCCAGCATCGTGTCGTTCCGTGTCACGGCCGAAGTCCTGCTCGCCGCCGGACGCGTCGACCAGGGCGAGGCGATCTTCGTTCGTGCACGCGCGACGTTCCCCGAGCATCCGGACCTGCTCATCGACCTCGCGCATGCGCGCGTCTTCCGGGGGGACTTTGCCGGGGCGCGCGAGATCCTGGAGGCAGCGATCGAAAATCCCGTCATCCGCGAGAACCCGGCGCTGCAGTCGTCCGCACGCGGCCGACTCGCAACGGTCGAGGTCCTCGCGAACCGCTTCGACGCGTCGGAGGCGCAGTTCCGGAAAGTCCTGACCGCCCCTGGCAGAACGGGGAACGCCAGCATCGACGCCCGGGTGGTCGCCGAACACGCATTCCTTCTTGCCTGGCACGGCCGCGAGAAAGAGGCCCGGAAGCAGGTCGCGGCCACGCTCGCGGGCGGTCATCTCGAGGATCGCTACGTGCTCCTGCCGCTCGTCCTTGCGTGCGGCAAGCTGCGCGATCCGGAATGTTTTGCGAAGCTCCCGCGGCCAAACAACCACCAGAAGCTCGCGGAGGGCTTCGAACGGCTGTTCGCGGATGATCCCGCCGGCGCTGCCGCGGCGTTCGCCGAGCCCGAGTCGTTCTCCGACCTGCGTGCACGTCTTGCCTACACCACGCTCGAGGCGGATGCGTGGCTCGCTGCCGGGAATCCGAAGGCGGCCCTCGCCGCGGCCCGCGCCGGGACCCGGCTCCGGTTTCTGAACAGTGTGGACGCCGTCTTTCGCCGGCGGGCGCTCGATGTCGAAGCCCGTGCAGGAGCGCCTTGACGCCCTGTCGCGTGGCCGGTGACCCAAACGGGTCGAGTGACATCTTCGTGCGGGACCCTGACGACGGAGCTGATCGAACGCTCGCTTCCGGTAGTCAGGGCCCTGCGTACTCCAGCTCGACCCACATTTGCGTGTAGCGGATGGAGTCCACGCCGTTCGTGTTGCGGATCTCGACGGCGACGCGGAGCGAATTCGCGTCCGCCACGGTGAGGCCCACGAACGCGTCGGTCCAGTTCGTCCAGGCCGTCGTCGTCTCCCGAAGCACGCCCGTCGCGAGGAGCACCTCGCCCTGGTAGAGCTTCACCTGCAGGGTGCCGCGCGCATTCGTCGCGCGCTCTCCGCGCACGAAGACCTTTGCGCCGACGACCACGCCGGCGCGAGCGGGCTGCAGGCTCGTGCGGTGCTCGGCGAAGGCGGCCCCGGCGGAGCCGCGCACAAGGCTCGTCCCGTCGTCCGCGAGCGCGAAACCGGCGCCGTCGTCGACATTTCGCCAGAGCTGAACCGTGTCGCCATGCGCCTGCAGGTTGGTCTTGCGGGTGTCGGCAGCGGGGAGCACGCGCACGAACGCGATGGCCGGAGGCGTCGCGGTCGGAATCGGAGTCGGAGGCGGGGTCGGGGTCAACGTGGGAGTCGGACTCGCCGGCGTCGGAGTCGCCGCAGATTCGGTGTCGCGAAACGCGACCAACGTCGTCGGGGACGCGCTGCCGAACGTGTACGCACAAGGCAGGCGCGTCGCGTCGGGCGTGACGATTTCCGGCGCCGTCGGATAGCCGGACTTCGCCGATATGCTGGCGAGCGTTTGCCAGCGCGAGAAGCCCTGCGAGAGCAGGAACGAGCGGACTTCGTATTTCGGCGTCGTCGACTCGACGAGATGCAACACACACACGTGCAAATCATCGCCGTAACGAGAGATCGCGGGCTGCGTCGAGTAATACGAGACGTCGTCGACGAGTTGGCGCGATGAGAAGCTCTGGCCGTCGTAGCGCCGGTAGTAGAGCTTCTCGTTGCGGCTCTTGTAGACGAGGTCGAACGCATTGCCGCCCGCGTGGACCGCGCTCTGCGCGGAGCCGTGGTAGATCGAGTCGCCGTCGGGGAAGGCGTTCGCCGGGCCGTGCCAGACGCCCGAGGGTTCGCTGTCGTCGCGCCACATCATCAACGCGGGCTGGCTGTATCCGTAGGAGCCCCAGAGGATGACCATGCGAGATGCGGTGTGGAGCATGCGTCCGCCGCCGAGGCTCGTCATTCGATGCAGGTCCGGCAGCTTCGTGAAGGTCGCGCCATCGTCTTCGCTCACCCAGACTTGCAGCGTGTCCGCGCAGTCCGAGCCCGCGGACGACGAACACGGATCGCGAAGCCACGCCTGTACCCAGAGCCGCCCCTGGGAGTCGCGCTGGAGCACGGCGCGGTGATACGCCTTGCTCGCCGGAGGCGACGCGACGGTCTTCAACGCGCCGGGCGACCAGTTCCCGCTGCCGTCGTAGTGCCAGCGCTGGTAGTAGACCTTTCGCTTCGGGTCGTTGGAGTCCGTCGGAAATCCGGAGCTCGTGGTGTCGTACGAGATCGCGATCTCGACGTCCATCGCCGTCATGATCGCGTCGGCGGTCATGTGGATCCCATTCGAGAGGATCGGCGCGTAGTGCCGCCACGTGAGCCCATCGTCGTCGCTCCGGAACCAGTTCAGGCCGCCCGGCGAGACCGAGCCGAGGTCGTTCGCGAGCAGTTGGACCGGCCCGCGACCCGCGGGCGTCAGGCGGACCATGTGGCGCTGTGACGGCGTCGACAGCGCGCTCGTTCGAGAGGTTCGCGTCACCGTCGCCGGGCTGGTCGCCGCGGAGCTCCGCGCGTCGAGCGCCCCCTCGGGATTGCCGTGTTCAACGTCGCCGCAGCCAAGGGGAAGAGCGAAGGCGAGGAAGAAGACGGCGGCCGCTTTCAGGTGTCTCACGAACGGTACGTGGGGGGGACCGCGCGGGCCGCAAACGCGCCGGACGAAAAGAGGTCGTCGAACGTCCCACATCCGAACGCTTCCACCCCTGTAAGATGCCGGTCGTGGGGCGCGAGAAGGCCGCGGGGATTTTGGACACGCGCGTGAGGGATCTCGGGCTCACTCTCGAGAAGTCGCGGTTCCACCCGCTCATCCGCCAGGTCCTCCGCGAGATGCGCTCCGCGAAGATCGCGCTCGATCCGGTCTTCTACCTCTCGACGGAATACGGCTGCCTCGAAGGCACGAAGACGATCGGGCTCCTCTGGACCGACGGCTTCGACTTCTCGTGGCGTCTCGCGAAGAAGAACCACATCCGCACGCGCACCGCGCCGATCATCATTCGCACGTTGCGGCACGAGGTCGGCCACGCGTTCGGCTACGCGCACAAGCTCTACCAGACGGTGCTGTTTCGCGAGCTCTTCGGCGTGAAGGGGCGCTTCTTCGACAGCTATCCGGAGATCTGGAAGCCGAAGGTTCGCGACTACAAGCGGCTCGAGCGCGGCGAGGTCATCCTCCTCTACGCCACGCGCCACGCCGACGAGGACTGGGCGGTCTGCTTCGAGCATTGGCTCACCGCGCGCGCCGAGGGCTGGGATTGGCGCGAGCGCTATCACGGAAAACCGCTCGTGCTCGCGAAGCTCGCCTACGTGGAAGAGACGGTCGAGCGCTACGGGCTCGCGCGCACGAAAGTGAAGCCGCCGTCGCTCGACGAGCCGATCGGCTCCGTCCGGATCACGGTTCGCGAGTGGATCCGCTCGGTCGTCGAGGGGACGAACTACAACCTCCACGTCGGCTCGGCGGTCGGCACGTGAAGAAGACGCCGCTCCAGAAGCGGCTCGACGCGGCGTGCCTCGCACACGGCGTGGACTACGACGTCGGGAACGGGAAGCGGATCGCGATTCCGCTGATCCCCGTGCCGCTCGCGCTCTCCGCGACGTGGCTCCGCTACGCACACGTGTTGAGCGAGGCGATCAACCGTCACCTCCGCAAGATGCCGGCGGCGTGGTTTGCGGACGAATCGCTGCGGGCGATCCTGCCGTTCCCCGACGCGGAGCGCGCGTTCGTCGAGGACGTATGGGATCCGGCGCACGACGGGCGGCAGACGATCGTGTCGCGCAACGACTTCGACATGCCGGAGAACCCGCGGGACGCGGTCGCGTTCGAGTCGAACGGCTGCGCGATCGGCGGTATCTGGTATGGCGCGGCCGCGGCGCGTGTGGGCTGCGCGGTGCTGCTGCCGGACATGCGGTCCCGTGGCGCCGCGATGATCCGCGACGGCTACGACGTGTTTCTCGGTGCGCTGCGCAAGCACGCGAAGCAGGAGGGCGTGCGGGCGAGCTTCCGCATCGGGCTGCTCGAGGATCGCAGTTGGGATGCGGGCATCACCGAGATGCCCTCCCTGGCGACGCGCCTTCGCGTGGAAGGTTGGGACGTCGTGCTCGGCGATCCGCGCGAGCTCTCGGTGAAGCGCGGGTTCCGCTTGCGCGGCGAGCCGGTCGATCTCCTCTATCGCAACATGGAGATTTCCGACTTCACGGCGATCGAAAAGGAAGAGCGGCGGCCTCTGCGCGTGCTTCGCGACGCGTTTCGCGAGAACCGCGTGGTCTCCGGCGTTGCGGGCGACTTCGACCAGAAGGCGCTCTGGGAAGTGCTCACCTCGCGGCGGTTCGAGCGGCACATCGCGCCCAAGGACCGCGCGATTCTCCGCAAGCATCTCCTGTGGACGCGGCTCGTTCGCGAGACGGAAACCGAAGGACCTTCCGGGAAGACTGTGGACCTCGTCCCGTGGGCGATTGCGCATCGCCGCTCGCTCGTGTTGAAGCCGAACCTCCTGTGCGGCGGCGAGGGCGTGACGCTCGGCCCCCTGCTCGATGCGAAAGCGTGGGAACGCGTCGTGCGCCGCGCGTTGAAACATCCGGGACACTGGGTGCTGCAGAAGTTCCATCGCGCCAGCCGGTTCGCGTTTCGCAGCGTGGGCCGGCGATTCGTCACGTGCGGCGTGATCAGCGGGCCTCTCGCCTTGAGCGCCCTCGGCCGCGCGAGCCTCGATCCCGTCGTGAACGTGAGCCGCGGCGGCGGGCTCGTGCCTCTCTACCGCGCCCTTCAGGCAGCGCCGAGACGAAAGGCGTTGTGAGCTCGCACAGCCCTTCGACTTAGCTCACGCCGCTCAGGGTGAGGATTCGCCAGCACCAGCCTCACCCTGAGCGAGGCCGCGGCAGTTTGCGGCCGAGTCGAAGGGCTGCTCGAACCGTCGCGGCTTAAAGCGGGTTGAAGCGGAGCACGGCGCCGTCGATGACGACGAGAGACGTGCCGTCCGGCAGCGGGGCCGCCGTTCCGCCGAGCGTCGCGCCGGGCGGCGGCGTCAGATCGGTGAAGCTGTCGAGACCCACGTCGTAGATCGAGGCCGTGTTCGCGGCGCTGTTCGCGGGATACTGGCCGGTGCTTCCACCGAGAAGCAGGATCTGTCCGCCCGTAAGGAGCCCCGCGGTGCCGCCGCGCTGCACGTCGGGGAGATCCTGGCGGACGTCCGCCGTGATCGCAGAGCCGGTCCACGTCCAGAGCTCGACGATGTCGAGGAGGTTGTGCGAGTTGTTGTCGCCCTCTTCGCCGCCCCACACGAGCCATTGGTTCGCGGCGATCTCCAGCACGCCCGACCAACCGCGCGACGAGCCGATCTGCGGGCCACCTCCGGGCGCAAGCACGACGGAGCCGCCGTTCCAGTTGAAGACGTCGCCGTCGTCGGAGAAGTCGTCGTTGCCGCCGCTTACGTTGTTGTTGAAGCCGCCCACGAAAACCGCGACGTCGCCGGACGCGGGCAGGGCGATCGCACCCATGCGCGGCTCGTTCATCGCCGGGCCCGCGGCCCACGCGCCGACGGCGCCGGTCCACGAGAAGAGGAACGTGGTGTCGAGCGCAGGCCCCAAAGTGGCCGTGGTCGTCGTTCCGCCGGCAACGAGGACGCGGCCGGTGCCCAGCTCGGCGGCGGCGAGCTCGCGGCGGACCGCGGGAAGCGCCGGGACGCCGGAGGCCCACGTGCCGACGCCATCGGGGACGTGCGTGTAGACGTTCGCGCGGTCGGTCGGCGTTCCCGCCAGATCCGTGACGCCGCCCGTGATCAAGAGCGTGTCGGCGCCGAGCGACGCGGCTGCGGAGAACGCGGTGCCGCCCGAAGACATCGTTCCCGCGGTGACGACGGTGTCGTTCACCCAGTCGAAAATCTCGGCGCTCGCGAGAGCGGTGCCGCCACCATCGAGTCCGCCCGCGATCAGGACGCGCCCATCGGAGAACGTGAACGTCGACGCGCCCGTCCGCGTGGCCGGCGTTCCGTAGACCGTCGAGAACGCGCCGACTTTCGAGAAGTACAGCTGCGCCTGAACGGGCGTCGAGCCTTCGACGATGTCGATCGGGAGCGTGCGGCCGCGAGAGACCGGAGTGCCGGCGGCGTTGCGGCCCTCGAAAACGACGACGCGTCCGGCGCCGGGCTCGAGCGATTGGATCTCGAACGGACCGTCGGCGTCGAAGTCGGCCTCGACGATCGGCGTTCCGGTCGAGCCGAGGATCGCGATGTGGAACGCCGTCACGCCGGCGAAGGGATCTTGCGCAGCAGGAGCGGCAGGCGGCAGAAGGAGCGTGATCTCCACGCGGCCGGTCTCGATGTACTGGCCGTCGTCATCGTCGTCGCCACCACCGCTGCCTCCGCTGCACGCGGGCAGGACGGCAAGCAGAGCCGCGAGCGACACCAGGCGGTAGCAAGGACGCATCTCCGTCATTCTACTCCCGGAAAGGCTTTAGGGGAGGAGAGGGAGAAGCTTCGCGATCGGGAGGGTCACTTCGCTCGTGACGAACTTGCCCTTCGCGTTCACCACGACGAGCGCCGAGCCGTAGCGAGGCAGCTGCGCCTCGAGCACGCGGACGCCCGGCTCGACCTCCTTCGACTCGGCCTCGAACCGCTTCTTGTCGATCGGCTTTCCGTCGAGGAACACCTCGGAGAAATACGGCAGCACCGCGACGAAGCCCGCGCCGTTCTTCGCGATGAGATCTCGTTGCTGGCCGGTCAGCTTGTCGTGCGGCTTGATCGCGGCGAGGTCCTTCGAGCCGAGCTTGGTGACGAGCTCGAGCGACCAGCGATCCGCGGGAATGCGAAGAACGACGCGTCCCTCGACGTCGATCGCCTCGAGCGGAGGACCGATCGGCTCCGGCTCGGCGGGCTTCTCCGGAATCTCGGTGGCTCGTCCGGTGATGACGATGCCGGAGCCCGCGGCTTGCGGCGGGCTCCG
>Ga0163152_10002834_pt1 | contig 23637 bp, 21 predicted proteins | sample OliLakLV19MP8IB2_FD_148635 | JGI IMG/M metagenome (GOLD analysis project Ga0163152, IMG submission 148635) | Freshwater microbial mat bacterial communities from Lake Vanda, McMurdo Dry Valleys, Antarctica - Oligotrophic Lake LV.19.MP8.IB-2 | ecosystem: Environmental > Aquatic > Freshwater >...
CTGGAGCAGATCGGGAAGTAGGCCGAGCGGCCTTCTCGGATTCCGCGCCCGGCACTCCATCAAGCAGGGTGACCGAGACCGACTTCGAAAGGCCGGTGCCTCACGAAACTACGCGGTCAACAACACCTTCGAGCCGCATCGAAGATCGCGGGCTCGACGATCGAATCGTGGCGACCACGATAGAACTCGCCCGCGTTCTGAATGTCGCCGACGTAGACCCGGCAGCGGAGCATTTGCTCGAGACTCGTCGTGGACCAATCTTCCCCGCTTCGATTCTTGATGCCCATCGCCTTGAGCCGGAGGCGAATGGCAGCGACCGATGGATGCTCCAGGTAGAGCGAGAAGATGAGCCTGACGATCTCGGATTCCTTGGCGTGCGGAACGAGGCTCTTGTCGATCGTTTCGAAGCCGAAGGGCGCCGGACCTCCGAGCCAGCGCCCCTCCTGGGCCATGAGCCGCCTCTTGATCTTGACCTTCCTCGCGATGACGTCCGAGTAGAACTCTGCAAATCCGGCGATTTGCAGCTCCATCAGCTTCCCTTCGGCATCCAGCGCCCCTGCTGCGTCGCTGCTGAACGCCTGCGTCGCTGAGAGAAAGCGAACGCCCGTCGAGCGCGCGAGCTGTCTCATCAGCACGTGGATCTCGATGTTCCGTGCCCACCGGTCCATGTCATACGCGACCGCGACATCGAACTTGCCGGCCTGGGCATCGACGAACAAATCCGTCAAGCCGTCCCGCTTCAGCTTCGTGCCAGACTCGACGTCGCTGTAGAGCCGGAAGACCTCGCCATGCTCCCGCTCGACCCATTCCCGGAGGTAGTCGGCTTGGCTCTCAAGAGAGTTGTAGCTCCGCCCTTCGAGCTGGCCCTTCGTCGATTCACGGACGTAGAGGGCGTATTTCAATTTTGCGCGCGGCTTCGATGATTCGTCGGCGGACTTCCGGCGTTGGCGAGCGCTCACGATCGCTCCTCGGGCCAGAGAGGAGTCGATCTGATCAACGCGAGCGTCATCTTCTTGCCCGACGCTTCGAGGCTGATCCACGCAAGAGAGACGGACAGCCACTTCCGTTGAAGGCGGCTGAGCCGTCCGCCCTCGCGCCAGCGTTCGTAGTATTTCCACCAAGCCCAGTTCCCGGACCGGAGAGCGATCCCTCCCATCAGCGTGGCGAGCCTGGCATCCCGAGACGCGAACGTCAGCGGTGCTGGTCCGGAGACTCTCCCTGCCCTCGTAGGGACAGCAGGGTGCGACGCGCGAACGCTTCGAGCCTCCGAGTCCCGACTGATCCCGCCGGACGCGTCCTCGCACAGCGAGGGCACTCCGGCGGAGTCTTTCGTGGGCGCTGTCACGCGGCGCGCCGCTTGCGAGCCGACTGATCCCGCCCGAAGAGTCGGCAGTTCTCGTTCCGGCAAAACGACCACGGGTCCGTCGTCGCAACACGCGCCGGCAATTTGGACTTGTAGAGTGCTCTTCCGCACTCGCACCGGGGATGGACCGGGTGCGTGCCGATTCGAGCGACTCGCCGATTCTTGCGTGACGTCTTTCCTTTTCGAGCAGTGCGTTTCATGACTGATCTCCTTGGCAGAGGGGTTGAGTTATCGACTGCTACCAATAAGATCGTAGCTGTCTTGACGCATCGCGTTATGGAAAACCGTCTCATGTGGGCGGCTCGGAATTGTCGTGGGCAGCGCGCACTCCAGACAACGCAGCGCGTTCCGCGCATTGCTCGGGATCTTGCACAGTGGGCCTCAGCCTCTGCGTCCGGCGAGCACGCGTGCCACCGTCTCGTGAACAACGAGCGACCCATTCAAGCGAGCGGTCGCGCTCCACAGCCCTTTTCCAGCCCGGCCATATCGCACCAGCCCCGCACGGGCCAACCGCTGCAGTGTCGCGTGTTCGGCCTTGTCCTTCGGATCTCTGCGGACAACGCCGTCCGCAAGCAAGGCAGTCCAAATCCGGAGTGCGCTCCTTGCCTGCCGAGGAGGAAGCACGGAACAAACAAGCTCCCAAATCGGAAGGTAGCCGCAAGGTGCATTCAGTGAGTCTTGGGTGTCGAGAATCGGCTGGTAGACCTTGGCTGCAAGCTCGTCGAGATCGGCGACGAGGCTCTTGATGTCCGCAAAACAGATCGAACGTCCGATCAGCCGCTGCACGCCCTTTCCAGAGACCTGCGCCTCGTAACGGAGGAGATTTGCGCGCTTGCCGTAGAGTTTGTAGCCGACGCCTGAAGCGCGTCCCTTCGCATACGGCTGCTCATCGCCGCTCAAGAGGCCAGCCCTCAAATACGCGCCGGGAACCTCGATCCTCCAGGCGTCCCACGCAAGCTTGGAGACGAGCTTGGCGATCAGGCAAGGTCGGTCCCACGCCAGCTCAAATCCACCCAAGCCGACTCGGACGTCGAGCGGAGAGATTGGCGTGGCAAATAGCAGCGCGTAGTCCGTGGCGAACGATTCTCGAGCATCTCGGATTCGATCCACGAGTAGGGAGAGCATCCGTCGCCGGACCAGCGCGAGATCGGCCTCAGTCTCAAGAATCGAGTTCAATTCATGCGAGCGCGTTTCCGGATGAGGGCGGAGGCTTCCCTCCCGTTCAAGAACCACACGCACTGCGCGAATTGGATTCCAGTTCAGCCACCGCGTTCGCGATCCACGGCCTCCGGGTCCTCTTCCAAGAAATTGAGTGCAAGCAAGATCGTCGGGCTCACGCCAAACGAGCGCAGGCACGCCCTTCACTCGCCGAACCTCGCCATGCCGAACACTCTTGAGCGCGAGCGAATCCGGTCGCCGCCAGTGAAGGGAAGGGATGCCTGCGTGAAGGAACAACTTCAGGTCGTCAATCAAGTAACCGCCCGCGTCTCGCGGGAAGGGAGTGATCCGCTCGATCAGGGCTCGCCGCCTCATGGCTCACACGATCCCGGGTGAACGCTCAGCACCATCCTGCAAAGGGGTAGGGCGACACGGGAAGAGCTTCCCCAGGGCGACAGCACGCGCTCGGCGTGTCCCTTCACCGACGGAGCGTGTGACGAGGCCGACGGAGCGTGTGACGAGGCACGCGGTCGAACTCGCCGGCAGACGACGGAAGAGCACGGATCACGGCGAGACTCGATTGTGAGAACTGTGGGCATGGCGGCCTCTTGTGTGGGCGCACATGCACTACTTGATGGAGTCGACAATCGCTGACATCGCCGCACCTGCGTCGTGGCGTCGAAGTCTCTCCGTCTCAGGAGTTCCCGATTGCTCCCGACGAGTTCGCTGGTGCCTCCATCAAGGCTCCGTGCTGAAACCGTCCCGCAGCGTGATGAGGACGATTCCGCGATCGCCGGAGGCTTCACTCAGCGGATGCCCCTCAAGGTCGATCGGAACCGCGACCAGCGTGGCACGAACGAACCCCGTTCGGATCCGCAGGCCCGTCGTCCCTGTGTAGCTCGGCTCTGCTTGCGGATTGCCCCCGCAGCCGCATCGGATCAACTCATAGTGTGATTCGTCCGGAAGTTGGTCCGTGACGAGCCGCCAGAGATGGCCATCCGGCGCCTGGTATTCGAGGAGGTGCATCAATGGCGCCTCGCCGGGGCGGTGTGCTCAAGAATGTAGGAGATGGTTCCGCCGAACCACTTGCCGCGTCGCTTGGTGGGGACGTCGGCAGCGTTCAGGCGATCAGCGATCTCCCGCATGGTCAATTTCTCGCCGCGCCATCGTCGGATCCGCGCCAGCACGGCTTGCTCGCTCGCAAGCGGCCGGATGGCGTCGCCAACACGCTCGAAGCCGTAGGGCGTCGGACCGTAGACTTGACCAAGTCCTTTCTTGTATTGCAGCGCGGCAGCCGTCCGCTCGCTGATGAGATTTCGCTCCAACTCCGCGAACGCTGCCGTGAGTGTCAGGAAGAGCCGCCCCATCGCGCTCGCGGTGCTCAGCGTCTGACCGCCAAAGTCAATGAGGTGCAGTGCGACGCCGCGATGGTCCCATTCCCGCGTCTGCGAGAGGGCGTCGGCCGCGTCTCGGAAAAGGCGATCCAACTTCACTGCCACTACGTTCTTGATCGCCTTCCGCTTGAGCTCGCGCAAGAGCTGATCTCCGCCGTCCCGGGTTCGAAACGGCTTCGCCCCGCTCACCCCGCACTCGCGGACCACTCCGGCGAGCGTCAAGCCTGCAAGGGAGCAATACGCGCGGATCCGCTCCTCTTGCGCTTCGAGCGAGACGCCCTCGCGCGCTTGCTCCTCGGTTGAGACTCGGATGTATGCAATTGCAGTCGGTGCCATCGGCCTACCCCCTGCACCGCGAGCGTATCGCTCCGTTCCATGCAAGAGCGAATGAAAAGGACCGGTTTCATTCGCGCAGCCGAAGGCAATCTTGCAGAACTGCCAGGCCGCGGACCCCTGTGTGGGTCGAGCCCTCTTGTCGTGCCGCGTGCGCGGTCCGGCGTTGTCTGGCCTTCTGCACGCCACCGCTCCAGCAAGAACGCGCCGGAACCCAAGCAAGAACCCGCCGCGTGTCTCCGACTCAAGCGAGAGAGACGCTCAAATCCGCGCGGGCAACTGATAGCGGCAGCAACTCGCCAGCAAGCCTGCCGAGGAATCCCTACAGGACGGCGCCGGCAAGCGAGCGCATGACGACGGCGCTTCCCGTACCGACTCCCCATGGACGATGGCCCGGTCGAGCCGGAAAGATCCCGGACTGAAAAGGCGCCGCGTTACCGGAAGGTCATCTCGTAGGCCCAATCGTGACCGTCTGTCAGGAGAACCTTCTTGAAGCCCTCCTGCCCAACTTGTTGAACGAGATCGCCCTGCTTCATCTTGTGTGCCCAGACCGCGTCAAAGAGCGGGTAGGTCAGGGTCATTGTCGTGTTGTCCGGCCCATGAACGCGCACCTTGATATCCAAGCCATCATCGAGAAACTTGTTCCGGGCGATCGAGCCAAACTGGCTCCTGCGAAGGACGCCGAGTCTTGTCTGGACTTGCGGCTCTTGCTTGGGATCCGCCAGGCACAGCATGTAGAGGGGGATCGCCTCGTCTGCTTTGCCGCTCTTGTCGAATGTCCGCGCCTTCTTGCAAGCCGCAGCGACCTCTGCCTCGACGAGCGCGGCCTCGATATCGGCGGCCTTGCGGTTACAGGTGGACTCGACCTGCTCGATCGGGACTTTCAGCGCCCCGGAAACCTCCTGGTGCCATGCCAAGAAGTTGGATGCCACGATCCCGCGGAACTTCTTGATCGTCTCCTCGTCCGGAGGTGAAGCATTCGCCTCCTTCTCTTGGCGAAGCCACTCGGAGACGCAGGCCTGGAGCGTCGGGCAGGTGCCGTCGTCGCCGCGGCTTCGAGCCGAGACAAAGGCGGGAACGATCCTTTGATCAAGCTTCGCCTGCTCGGCAAGAGCCGCTTGAAGTTCCTTGGCGAGGCCGGGGAGATCCGAAACGAATTGCTCGGCGCGCCGAAGCGTCTCGATCGCGAGATCGACTCTCTCGGCCGTTCGCTCTTGCGTTCCGCGATCCTTCAGCAGCTGTGCGACCGCGAGGGCGTCTTCTCCCGCGAGTAACGTGATCTTGTGCGCCGCCTCGAATGATTCGATAGCGGCATCGGGGTTCCCTTTTGCAAGCTGCGCACGAGCATCGGCAATCAAGCCTTGGTGGCGTGCTGCTGCCTCAAGAGCGGGATTCGGCGCGTGCTCGGTTGTGCGCGAGTTGCACGCGGCCCCGAGGGCAAGACACAGGCTGACCGCAGCGATCCTTCCGGACATTCGTAAGCCTCCTTGCCGGACGATCCTAGCGCGTTATGACTCATGAGTTTGTTAGCTCATGAGTTATTAAGCTCACGAGTTCTACCGGTTACTCAGTGTGAGTGCGCCGTCCGCCATCGAGCTATTCCCATGGGAAGTCGGAGCGGCGAGAGAAGCCCGGCGTTGAGAAGGCGGCAGTGGAAGCACTGGCGAGGCTCGGGAAGGAACTCCGGCGCCTCCGAGAGAAGCGCAATCTGTCGCAGGACGAAGCCGCAGAGCGCGCCGGGCTTCATCCGAACGCGCTCTCGCGTATCGAGAGCGGCAAGCAAAACGTCACGATGCTAACCGTCGCTTCTCTCGCTCTCGCCTATGGCGTCACGATCCAGGCGCTGTTCGTCCCGAAGGTGAAGGCGTTGGACCCCGAATTTCGGCGCCGCTCCAGCGGTCGGTGAGTCCACGGCTTCCCTCGGTTTCGCGACGGAGGCGCCGTCGATCGCTTACCCGTTTCCGTTGCAGCCGTTCGGACAGCGCCAGTATCCCCGGGGCAACTTGCCTCCGTCCCGCAGGTTCGGGCTCCACACCTGCTCGCACTTCGCGCATTCGAGGCGCGCCGCAGCGGGATCGACGATCTTGACGCCCACGCTCTCGAGTTCACGAGCAGTGAACGCACGCGGCGCAAGCTTCATGGGCATCGGCGTTTCGGTCTTCATGTTCGACTCCGACAGCCTGCGAACGCCCGCAGAGGGCGCGACCCGATAGGGCCGCGTCTCTTACTACTGGGGCCAGGTCGACGGTGCTGAGATCCCGATTGCTCGCCCGCTAGCTCCTGGCGCCCCTCCGGTGGATGTGTCGAATAGTATTGCGCTTCAGCGAGATGTTCGGCATTCTGTTCGGTATACGGGTTTCGCCCTCCAGGGAAGGGAGCAAGGCATGTTCGGTCAATGTATCGTCGCGCTCCGATGGCTGGACGGAAGCGGAAAGAGTCACCGCAGAAAATTGTCACGATGCAGGAGTATGTCGAGTCCTTCTGCGACCTCCCTTCGTCGCGAAAGGAGGTCACGGGGCTCTCATCACTACTCGCTCACGCCATTGGTCGCGAAATCCGAGAGGCGCTTCCGGACGCGGACCTTGTCGTTGGCCACCGCTATTTCGGCGGCGAGATCCGCCGGCATCATCTCGACAACTTCGTCGCCAACGAGCACTACGGCCTACAAATGGGCATCGACGTGAAGGGTCTGAACAACGCGTCGAGCGTTCGCAAGAACTGGAACAACAGGGTCGGCGACTTCCACGAGCTGGCGACCAATCACCACGGCCACGCGCCGAAGGCCGTTCTCGGAGGTGTTCTCTGCGTGCCGTTCGAGGGAGTGCCCGCTAGCGTGCTCAAGAACCTCGAAAAGTCGATGGCGAACCTTACGGGACGGCGAGTGGTCGCGAACGCCCACAATCTGCTCGAGGTTGCTGCTCTGATCGTGATCAGCAAGAAGGACCGGAAGATTCTCACGGAAATCCCCGACCCGAATGGTCCGTTGCGGGTCGAGAAGTTTGCGACTGCGCTTGCAGACGTCTTCAACAGTCGCTGGACCTGACGGAGGCGAAGATGCGCGTTGTTTCTTCGAGCGATCGGCTCTCGTCTGTCGAACGCAAGGACCTTGGGGCCTTCTACACGCCGAGTCTCTTGACCGACTACGCGACCGCTTGGGCGATCGAGTCGCGTTCAACGACAGTTCTTGATCCAGGATGCGGGGACGCCGCATTTCTCGCGAGTGCTGCAAGGCGCCTCTTCGACCTTGGGGCATCAGCAGACGCGGCCTCGCAGCAGGTCTTTGGCATCGATCTCAATATTGATGCGGTTGAGACCGCAGCCGAAACGCTGGCGGCAGCGGGAGTGGAGCGTCCCACTCTTCTCCAGGGAAACTTCTTCAACTTCGAACCAGGGGCCCCAAGAAGTCCGCCCCAGGTCGATGCGATCGTCGGGAACCCGCCATACGTCCGCTATCAACTTTTCCGGGATGAAAATCGCGCCGCTGGTCTGAAAGCTGCTGCGAAGGCCGGCGTGATTCTGCCGCAGCTGACGAGTTCATGGGCTCCTTACGTTGTTCACGCTTCGCGGTTTCTCCGTCCGGGTGGACGCCTCGCCTTGGTTCTCCCAGGAGAGCTACTGCATGTCGGCTACGCTGCCGCCGTTCGCGAATTTCTCCTGCGATCTTTCGTTGATCTGACTCTCGTTGCCTTCCAGGAGAAGGTCTTCCCCGGGGCTCTCGAAGAGGTCGTCCTGGTCCAAGGCATCAAGGGGAACGGCAAGGGGACTCTTCGGGTTCGGAAATACAACGCTCTCTCTGACCTCGCGACGGGCAGCGAAGATGGTTCAGGACTTGTTTGCGAGCCCGAGGGCCGTTGGGTCAAGGCTCTCCATCAAGAGGACTCGGTTCGCGAGGCGCTTGAGGTGGTCGATCGTGCCAAGTATCTGCCTCTTGGCGAGTATGGGCGCGTTGATATCGGTGTCGTAACGGGCGCGAACAGCTACTTCGTGCTCTCGAAGGAAGAGGTCGCACAGCACAAGCTTCCGGCGACGGTTCTCCTTCCTGCCATTTCAAAGGCCGCGCATGTTCAGGGAACGCGCTTCCAGCAACTGGACTGGGAACGAATGCTCGCAGATGGAGCCGCGTCTTACCTTTTTGTCGCCGATGAGTCGGTGAACACCGGGGCGGTTGCGAGCTACGTGAAGCGAGGAGTCGAGCTTGGACTACCTGCACGATACAAGTGCAGGACTCGCGAGCCTTGGTTTCGCGTCCCATACATCCGGAAGCCCGACCTCTTCCTCACGTATATGTCGCACGTTTCGCCGCGCCTCGTGACCAACGACGCGAAGGCGGCGCACACGAATACGATCCACGGTGTCTTTCTCCGCGATCCGCTGATGGCGGAGCCCCTCTCCATCGCGTTCCTCAACTCCGCGACGTTGCTGTCGACCGAGATCGAGGGTCGGAGCTATGGCGGCGGCGTTCTCAAGTTGGAACCTGGAGAGGCTGTCAAATTGCGGGTCCCCAAGATCACACGCAAGCTTGGCGAGGCGCTGAGCGTCGTTGGCCCTCGGGTCGACAGCCTCGTCCGCGAGGGGCGAATTGACGAGGCAAGCGCCGTCGTTGACCGGATCGTCCTAGGCAAACATTTCAAGCTCGCCGAAATCGAGAAGATCCGCGCCGTGCTGCACACTCTCCGCGAACGGCGTTTCACGCGGGGCGCCGGCAAGAGGTAGCCCATTCGCTACCTCGTGGGATTCCTTCGAGCGCTGGAGTAGAACCACGCGCGAGGTGCCGCGCACAATGCGGGGGCCGTGCGAGGGAGCCAAAAGATGGGAAAGCTTGAGGAGGCGTATGACGCGATCGTGAGCGTCGCGAGCCCTGACGCGAGCGAGGGGCTCCTGAAGGAGAGGGTCATCCTCCTTCTCTGGTATCTCCGGAACGTTCTCGGGATCGACGACATCGACGCCTACGACTACATCTGTGACGGCGACGATGATCTGGGCCTCGATGGCCTAATGGAGGACTCGGACAACGACAGCACGATCGTTTTCATGCAGTCGAAATTCCCGGAGACAGCCAAGAATGTCGGTCCAAACGATCTGAAGAAGTTCGTCGGGAGCATCAAGCCGTTCGAGACCGCCGGAGGGCTGAAGAAGATGCTCTCCGGAAACGTGGAGCCGGCTCTCGAAAAGTTGATCGACCGATTCCAGCTAGTCGACCGGCTGGAGAACGGGAAGCTCAAGCATCGCCTGCTCTACGTTACTGCGGGCCTCCTTGATGGCAAGGGGAAGGCCTACGTCGACACTGTGAACAAGCTTCATGGTGCCGGCTATCTCACGACCGTCGATGTCTTGGACTTGAAGAAGTTTGTAGACGCATTCAAGGGGCCCACCCTCGTCTCGGGAACGCTCGACCTTGATTGCCCGTCGACCAAGCGCTTCGAAGTTGACCTCGCTGACGGCAAGGCGGTTCTTGCTGCCATCAAGGTTACCGACGTAGTCACCTGGCCAGGGATCGACGATCGCACGCTCTTCGAGCTCAACATCCGAAAGCAACTCCGGAAGAACGATGTTCGGAAGGCACTCGACGAAGCGATCGAGAAGACCTCGGAGCACGGAAACTTCATCGCCTGCCACAACGGCCTGACCGTCATCTGCCGTGCAATCGATACCAGTGACGCCAAGCGCTTGAAGATCACGGATCTATCCGTCGTGAACGGTGCTCAATCGACGATCGCGTTCAAGGACAACGAGGACAGGGTCTCGAAGGAACTCCTCGTGAGCGTGAAGTTTGTTCAGACGGCGCCCGAAAAGTCGCTTGCGCGAGCGGTTGCGATCCGCAGCAACACCCAGAACCCGATCAATCAGCGCAATCTCCGGGGTCGCGACAACATCCAGCTCATGATCGAGCAGGAGTTCAAGAGCAGCTACTCCCACTACCACTACGAGATGCGTCCCGATGCGACCCAGAAGTTCCCGAACAAGAAGATCATCCAGAACGATGTCGCGGCCCAGCTCGTAACCGCGGTAATCCATCAAGAGCCGTGGCTTGCGGTCAAGAAGCTCTCGTTGTTCGAGTCAGCAACTTACCCGCACGTTTTCGGCGGCATTCATGCTCCGCACATCATCGTGTGCGACCTCATCAACGAAATTGTCGGCGAGCTCAAGGCGAAGTTTCCTCCCGACTACGCCAAGAGCTGGCAGTTGACGAGGCTGATAGCGGTCTACCTAATTGGCCAGCTTCTGCACTCGCCAGAGCACATCGAGGTGCTGAACAACCCGGCCAAGGTCCTTAAGGATGGTCCTGCGCTCCGCGCAAGACTCACGAAGCTCGCGGGTATCGCCGTCGGAACGCTTCAATACCGATTCCAAGTCCGGCAAGGCGGGCCCGACGACTTCAAAGTCGAGTTCAAGCGAGAAAGCTCCTTGCGCGATCTCGCGAAGGAGATGAAGGCCTCGATGGCGATGACGCAGACGATCAATGCGACCGCAAAAGAGATCGAAGACTCGGCGCCCGCGACGCCGACGGGCAAGAAGAAGAAATAGGAAACGAGGTGCGGCATGGCGGGTGAGTCGAAGGATCCCAAGGAGAAAAAAGCCGTCCCTCCCCCGAACTTTGCGGGAGTCCAAGGGTGGAAGCAGGTCCACAATCAGAGGAAGGAGCTTCTCGACCACTTCGACGCCGCGAAAGCTCAATCCAAGGGGCACGAGGTTGAAACTTGGCACGGCGTTGTGGCCGAGGCCGAGTTCCGAAAATGGCTGACTGGCTTCTTGCCGAAGCGCTATGGGGTCAGTCCGGGCTACATCATTTCGCAGGGCGCATCAGAGGAGGAGAAGTTTCCGCACTACGACGTCATCATCTTCGATGCCCTGGAAGCCCCGACCCTTTGGATTGAGCACAGCCCCGACGCCTCTCCGAATGCGCTGTCTCGAGCGCTGCCTGCGGAATACGTGCGAGGCGTCATCGAAGTGAAGGCCTCGCTCAACTCCACGTCGGCAAAAAAGGCGGTCACTCACTTGGAGGACCTCCGCCCACTCCTCCATGGGGCCGATGCTCCCGGAGAGCGATATAAGAAATTTCTTCCGCCGAACTTCTTCTCGCTCGCGCTGTTCTTTGATCTTCTCAAGAAGGAAGAGTTCAGCGAGGCGGCAATCGACAACCTGATTCCGGAGAAGATTCTGCGTGGCTACGCGGGAGGATCCGTTCTTCGAGGAGAGGGTCACAAAGAAGCGTTCACGGGACGAATCCGGCTCTTGAGTTCCGAGGCGCCGATCGTTTCGACCATGAAGGAGAAGAAGGACTCATTGATCTCCGGGAGTCCTCTGGCGAACTCCAAGGAGATCGCGAAGGACGCCCACCTCGGCGCGATGTTGGATTGGAGCATGGCCGGGTTCGCCGCTTTCGCGTTCGACCTCATCGCGCTCTTGAACGGCACCTTTGATCCGGGTCGCGCTTCCAGCTTCCACGGAATGGTCTGGCTCAATCCAAAGCGGCCGTCGTAGCGGCGTGGTGAAGCGGCTCCCTCAGGGAAGGCGCTTGGCTCTCGAAAAGATCTGAGTGATTCGTGAGCGCGACACTCCAAGCCGCCGGGCGAGTTGCGACCGCGTGAGCGTCGGATCTTGGTCGAGGAGTTGCTGGAGGAGAGACGCGCGAACGCGAGAGCCGAGGCGACTCACGGGCCGCAAACGCTTAGGAATCAAGAACATCTTGCGGTAGATCCAGGTTCGAGAAACGGCCGGTCCGAGGAGCCAGACAAACACGAAGCCCCGCGGAAGATGCGGGGCTTTCGTGTTTGAGGTCAGGTCAGCCAGAGCATCAAGAGCGAGACCGCCAGCGTCGGAACGAGAACCAGAGCTCCGAGGCGGACGAACTTCCCGATCCCGATCTCGATCCCGTGACGCCTCAACAGGTCCATCCAGAGAAGTCCGGCGAGAGAGCCGATGGGCAGAAGCCTCGGCCCGATATCGCCACCGATGAGGGCGGCGAGAAGCGGCCGGGTATCCCCATCATTCTTCAACGCCATCATGTTCAGAATCGACATCGGATGGTTGTCGATGATCGCGGAGCCGATGGCCGAGGTCACGCCGATGACGGCGAGGTGCTCGCCTGCCGCGTGGCCGTGTGCCGCGTAGAAGCTCGCCAGCCAATCGACGACGCCCACGTTGCGCAACCCCGCGACGACGAGGAACACGCCCCAGAGGAACGCGAGGATGTCGAAGGAGACGTGGCCCGCAACCGTGCGTAGCGGAGCGATCCGGTAGGCGCGAGCGAGCAGGAGGCACCCGGCCGCTCCCAACACGGCGACGCCCCACATCGGCCCCCCGAAGGCCGCCATGAGCGGGTACGAGAGAAAGACCGCCAGCAAAAAGCCGAGTGCAGGGCGCTCGGCGGTATGCGCCGCCGGAATGGCGACCGGGGCCGCGACGGGCGCGCTCGTCGCAAGGACGTCGCGATAGTGAAAGCGCAAGATGGCGAAGGTCATGAGCGCGCCGACGATGGAGATGGGCGCCATCACCACGGCGTACGAGTTGAACCCGAGCCCCGCGTATTCGGCGACGACCATGTTCATCGGGTTCGAGATGATGAAGGGCGCGACGCCCGGCGCGAGGAACACCGCGAACACGAACGGCTCCAGGATTCTCCCGTTGCCCGGGTGGAGCCTTCGCACCAGGGCAACCACGACCGGCGTCAGGAGGAGGATCGCGGCGTCGTTGTTCAGGAGCGACGGGGTCAGGACACTTGCGAGGAAGATCAGATCGAAGGCTCGCGTCGTGGTCGTCGCTCGGGCGTGTGCCTCGATGCGGCGCGAGAGCCGCTCGAACGCGCCAACCTCCCGGACGACTCCGGTCATGACCATGATGCACGTGAGCGCCAGCAGCGGGCGCCACTGGACCTGTGCGGAGACCCAGAGATCACCGACGCGCAGCAGCCCCGTTGCGAGCAGCACCAGAACCCCGAGGATGGCCGCGATGCCCGGCGTGATCCGGAGGTCTCCCACGCCCACGCGCGGGCGTGAGACGGCGAGGCCGACCGTCATCGCAAGCGTCGAATAGGCAACCAGCTGCTCCATCGTCAGACCCGCCACGATGCGCGGTGCGAGATCCGGCGGCCACCACCCGCTCGCAAATGTTCCTTATTCGCACCGTCTCTTACTTTGGATTACTTTGATGAGCATGCCCGGGGACATGATGTCGAGCCGCGAGGTCGCCGCGTATCTTGGGGTCCACGAGAAGCAGGTGTATCGACTGCTGCGGCAGCGCCGGCTTCCCGGCACGAAAATCACCGGGCGCTGGATCTTCTCCCGGCGCCTGCTCCGGGAATGGATCGAAGCCCACTCGCGCGAGGGCGTTCGCACCAAGGGCCGGAGCCACGCGGTCGATTCGCACCACCTCATCGTCGTCGGCAGCGACGATCTCCTTCTGCAGATCCTCCAGCGCGAGTTCAATCGGAGACATCCGTCGCTGCTCGTCACGTCCGCGTCCATGAGCTCCGTCGCCGGCATCGCCGCGGTCAAGGAGCGGCGCGCGCACATCGCCGGCGTGCACCTGCTCGAGCCGGAAACCGGCGAGTACAACCGCCCGCAGGTGGCGGCCGCGTTCGAAGACAAGCGGGCGATGTTGGTGACGCTGGCGCACCGCCAGCAGGGGCTGATCCTTCCTCGCGGGAACCCGCGCAAGGTCGCCGGCCTCGCCGACGTCGTCCGCTTGCGACTTCGCATGGCGAACCGCGAGATCGGCTCGGGCGTTCGCGCGTTGCAAGACCACTTGCTGAAGTCACACAAGGTGCCACGCCGCAAATCGTCGTCGGGCAGCGAGCTCGAGTTCGCGACGCACCTCGAAGTCGCGACCGCGGTGGCCGAGGGACGCGTGGATGCCGGCATCGGCGTCATGTCCGCGGCGCGCGCGCTTGGCCTCGAGTTCTTGCCGCTGACGTGGGAGCGATACGACCTGCTCACCACGGACGAGGCGTTTTATCACCGGCCGACCCAGACGTTCTTCGAGATGATCAAGTCCGAGTGGCTGCGGCAACTCGTGGCAACCCTGCCGGGGTACCACGCTCGCGAGACGGGCCTGCTCACTGTCGTTCAGGCGGACGACCGATAGTTTCACGCTATCTGAATGGTCGGAAAAATGTATTGGAGGCGATCGAGCGAGCCGAGCATCGTGCGCCCATGAACAAGACCCCGAGCGAGAGCGAAAACCCGGTCATCCCCTCACCCACGGTCAAGAACACGCGCCCGAGAAACAACCGGGACTGGTGGCCGGACCAGCTCGATCTCCAGGTGCTCCACCAGCACTCGCCGCGGTCGAATCCGATGGAGGAGAACTACGACTACGCGAAAGAGGTCGCGTCGCTCGATGTCGAGGCGTTGAAGAAGGACGTCTTGAAGGTGATGACGGATTCGCAGGCGTGGTGGCCGGCGGATTACGGCCACTACGGCCCGTTCTTCATCCGCATGAGCTGGCACGCCGCCGGCACCTATCGTATCGAGGACGGCCGCGGCGGTGCCGGAGACGGCGGACAGCGATTCGCGCCGCTCAACAGCTGGCCGGACAACGCGAACCTCGACAAGGCGCGCCGTTTGCTCTGGCCGATCAAGCAGAAGTACGGCCGCAAGCTGTCGTGGGCCGACCTCCTCGTCTACACCGGGAACGTCGCGCTCGAGTCGATGGGCTTCAAGACGTTCGGCTTCGGCTTCGGTCGGCCGGACAAGTGGGAGCCGGTGGAAGTCTTCTGGGGGCCGGAAGACGCCTGGATGGGGGACGAGCGCTACGCGGGCGATCGCGAGCTCGCCGGCGCGCTCGGCGCCGTGCAGATGGGTCTCATCTACGTGAATCCGGAGGGCCCGAACGGCAAGCCGGACCCGCTCGCGTCGGCGCGCGACATTCGCGAGACCTTCCGCCGCATGGCGATGAACGACGAGGAGACGGTGGCGCTCATCGCGGGCGGACACACGTTCGGCAAGGCGCACGGCGCCGGAGACCCGAAAAAAGTCGGCAAGGAGCCCGAGGGCTGCCCGTTCCACGCCATGGGTCTCGGCTGGAAAAATTCCCACGGAACCGGCAAGGGCGTGGACACCATCACCAGCGGTCTCGAGGGCGCGTGGACGCCCACGCCGACCAAATGGGACAACAGCTTCTTCGAGACTCTGCTTCGGTACCAGTGGGAATTGACGAAGAGCCCCTCCGGCGCGAAGCAGTGGACGCCGAAGAACGGCGAGGGCGCCGGCACCGTGCCCGACGCGCACGATCCGTCGAAGAAACACGCGCCCATGATGGCGACCACGGACCTTGCGCTGCTCGCCGACCCCGCGTACGAAAAGATCTCGCGACGGTTCTTCGCGAACCCGCAGGAGTTCGCCGACGTGTTCGCCCGGGCCTGGTACAAGCTGCTCCATCGCGACATGGGCCCTCTGTCGCGTTACCACGGCCCGTGGGTGCCCACGGCTCAGCTTTGGCAGGATCCGGTTCCCGCCGTCGATCATCCGTTGATCGGGACAGACGACGTCGCTGCGCTCAAACAGCAGGTGCTCGCCTCCGGCCTGTCGGTCTCGCAGCTGGTTTCGGTCGCGTGGAGATCGGCGGCGTCCTACCGGGGGACCGACAAGCGCGGAGGCGGCAATGGCGCACGCATCCGCCTCGCCCCTCAAAAGGACTGGGCGGTCAACGAGCCCGCGAAGCTCGGCACGGTGCTGAAGAGCCTCGAGAAGATCCAGCATTCGTTCAACGCGGCGCAGTCGAAGGGCAAGAAAGTTTCGCTCGCCGATCTCATCGTCCTCGCAGGCGGCGCGGCGATCGAGAAGGCAGCGAAGGACGCCGGGCACGACGTCTCGGTTCCGTTCTCGCCGGGTCGCACCGACGCGTCGCAGGAGCAGACGGACGTGACGTCGTTCGCGGTGCTGGAGCCGAAAGCCGATGGCTTCCGTAACTTCGTCAAGGAGGGGCAGCCGCTCTCTCCGGAGACCTTGTTGCTCGACCGCGCCAACCTCCTCAACCTGACCGCCCCGGAAATGACGGTGCTCATCGGCGGCCTGCGCGTTCTCGGCGCCAACGTCGCGGAGTCGCCGCATGGCGTGTTCACCAAGCGCCCCGGGGCCCTGACGAACGACTTCTTCGTTCATCTCCTCGAGAACGGCGTCGAGTGGCAGCCCGCGGCACCGGGCTCCAGCGTGTACGAGGGTCGTTCGCTCGGCTCGACCCAGGTGAAGTGGACCGCGACGGCCGTCGACCTCGTCTTCGGATCCCACTCGCAGCTGCGGGCCATCTCCGAGGTCTACGCGTCCTCCGACGCAAAGGAGAAGTTCGTCCGGGACTTCGTGTCGGCGTGGGTGAAGGTGACGAACCTCGATCGCTTCGACCTGGCGGGATCGCGCCACTGAAAACGACCGGCGCAAGGATCGCATGAAGAACATCGCGCTGTGGTGGGAGACCTCGTGAAGAAGAAGGCGAGTGCAAAGGCAAGGAAGGTATCGCCGGCGACGTCGAGCTTCCGGCAGCCGTCGAAGGCCGGCGCCGTAAAGGTGAGCGGCGGCGACGCGTCGACACTCATCGACGAGCGCATCCGCGATCTGGGCGATTGGCGCGGCCAGACACTGGCGCGTATGCGGGCGCTGATCCTCGATGCCGATCCTGAAATCATCGAGGAGTGGAAATGGAAGTGCCCCGTCTGGTCCCACGACGGGATCGTCTGCACGGGAGAGGCGTACAAAGCGGCCGTGAAGCTCACGTTCGCACAAGGCGCGAGCCTCCCGGACCCGAAGAAGCTCTTCAACTCGAGTCTCGGCGGCGGCACGCGTCGCGCGATCGACATCCCCGACGGGGCGACGGTCGACGCGGCCGCCTTCAAGGCACTCATCAAGGCCGCGGTGGCGCGCAATGGCAAGAAGTAGAGCGAAGAAGGCGCGCAAGAAGTCGGGGATGGCCGCGACGAAGTCGAAGCCGCCGCTGAAGCCCGGGAAGGACGGGATCGTCCGGCTCGCTGGCGGCAAGCCGCAGATTGCGAAGGCCGACGGCGACGGCCAGGTTCAGAAATACATCGCCGCGATGCCGGGCTGGAAGAGCGCCATCGGCAAGCGCCTCGACGCGATCATCGTGAAGAGCATGCCTGGCGTGCGCAAAGCCGTGAAGTGGAACACGCCGATGTACGGCATCGAGGGCCAGGGCTGGTTCATGGGATTCAACGTGCTGACAAAGTCCGTGAAGGTCGCGTTCTTCCGCGGCGCGTCGGTCAAGCCGCTTCCGCCCGGCAAGAGCAAACAAAAGAACGTCCGCTACCTCGACATCTTCGAGGACGACGAGCTCGACGAGGCGCAGTTCGCGAGCTGGGTGAAGCAGGCAGCCGAGCTGCCCGGCGAGTGGCCTACGACGTAGGGCGAGCTTTCGGATCGGTGGTCGCCGGATCGACCCTGTAGTACCGCTGCAACTCGGCGTAGAGATCCGGCGCTTTCTCTTTGAGCTGTCGCGGCTTTTCGAAGAACGCTTCGGTGGCGACGGCGAAGAACTCCGCTTCGTCCGTCGCGCCGTACGCGCGCAACACGCTCTTCTTCGGGCGCTCGCACAACGCGAAATAGTGTTTCGAAAATGTCGCCGCCCACGAGACGTAGTCGCGGGCGCCGTGCAGCGCAGGCGTGCCGTCGAACGCGCCGTCGCCGACGTCGAGCACGTGTGCGAACTCGTGCAGCGCGGTGTCGTGCCCGTCGCCGGCGTTCGCGATACCCGCTTTTACGGCGTCCCAGCTGAGGACGACGGTCCCCCACTTGTGCGCCTGTCCGAGAACCGAGCCGGGCTCGTGGCCGGGGGGCGTGTAGTGCGAGGGATACACGATGATCGAGCCGAGGTCGTCGTAGACGGAGAGGTCGGCGTTGCGGCTCAAGCGCGCGGCGCAGCCCGAGATCACCACCTTCATCTCGTCGGACACGACGAGGTCATGCGCGCCGATCCAGTGTCGCTCGAGTGCGAAGACCTTGAGGTGGAGCAGGAAGCGCTCGCGCTCGGCAGGATCCATGCGAGCGGCGAAGGCGAGCTTGCGCTCGACGAGCTCGCGCCATTCATCGGGGAACGGGTCCCGCGCGAGGCGGGCACGGCGCCAGCGGCGGTAGAGCGAGAACACGCCGCATCCTACCGCCGGGTGTTTCGCGGCGCGGCCGCTATACTGGCCGCTTCCGTGAGCACGCTTCGGTTCGACAACAGCTTCGTCCGCGAACTGCCCGCCGATCCCGAAGAGGGACCGCGGCTTCGCCAGGTGCATGGCGCGCTCTTCTCGCGCGTCGAGCCCTCGCCCGTCGCGGCGCCGCGGCTCCTCGCGCATTCTCCAGAGGTTGCCGCGCTGCTCGGCATCTCCGAGGCGGAGATCGCGTCGCCCGACTTCGCGAAGGTCTTTGGCGGCAACGCGCTCTTCGACGGGATGGAGCCGTACGCGGCGAACTACGGCGGGCACCAGTTCGGGAATTGGGCGGGACAGCTCGGCGACGGCCGTGCGATCACGCTCGGCGAGACCATCAACGCGGCCGGCGACCGATGGGAGCTGCAGCTCAAAGGGGCAGGCCCGACGCCGTATTCGCGACGCGCCGACGGCCGCGCGGTGCTGCGCTCGTCGATCCGCGAGTTCCTCTGCAGCGAGGCGATGTTTCACCTGGGCGTACCGACGACGCGAGCGCTCTCGCTCGTCGCGACGGGCGAGCCGGTCGTGCGTGACATGTTCTACGACGGCCATCCGAAGGAGGAGCCGGGCGCGATCGTGTGCCGCGTGGCGCCGTCGTTCCTCCGCTTCGGCAACTTCGAGCTGCCCGCGTCGCGCGGTGACTTTGCCTTGCTGGCGAAGCTCGTCGACTTCACCATCCGCCGCGATTTTTCCGAGCTCGCCTCCATTCCGGATGCCGGTGATCAGCGACGGGCCGCGTGGTTCCGGCAGGTGTGCGTGCGGACGGCGCGGATGGTGGCGCACTGGATCCGCGTGGGCTTCGTCCACGGCGTCATGAACACCGACAACCTGTCGATCCTCGGGCTCACCATCGACTACGGACCGTACGGCTGGATCGACAACTTCGATCCGGAATGGACTCCGAACACCACGGACGCGCAGGGCCGCCGGTATCGCTTCGGCCAGCAGGCGGAAGTCGCGTACTGGAATCTGGGACAGCTCGCGAGCGCGCTGCAGCCGTTGTTCGCGACGGCCGAGCCGCTCGATGCGGGACTGAAGGCGTTCGTCGACACGTTCAACGAATGCAGCCGCAACGACATCGCCGCGAAGCTCGGACTCGCCGCGTTCACGGACGACACCGACCTTGCGCTCATGCACTCGGCGCACGAAATTCTCGAGGCGGGCGAAGTCGACATGACGATCTTCTTCCGCACGCTCGCCGACGTGGACATCGCGAAGCCGAGCGCCGAGCCGCTGCAGGAGGCGTTCTACGTCGCGGAGAAGCGGATCGCGGCGGCGGCGCCGCTCGACGCGTGGCTCGCGAGGTGGGCCGAGCGCGTGCGCCGCGACGGACACGACCCCGCCGCGCGTCGCGCGAGGATGAACGCGGTGAATCCGAAATACGTCTTCCGGAACTACCTCGCGCAGGAAGTGATCGATCGCGCAGAAGCGGGCGACGCGACCGGCATCCGCGACCTTCTTCAGGTGTTGCGCCGCCCCTACGACGATCAGAAGGGTGGCGAAAAATATGCGCAGCGAAGGCCCGATTGGGCTCGGCACCGCGCCGGTTGTTCGATGCTCTCGTGCAGCTCCTGATACGCCTGTGATCGCGCGCACCGCGCGCCTTACGTGGTTCGAGGGTGATCGCCTCGGTCGCGCATTCGATATCGGTCAACGACTTTCGAGGGTTGCGTCCGACCAGCGGCGTTCCATCAAAGAGGGCGTGGATTCGGATGCCCAGCCGGCTTCTTCTCGCAGGGTCGTCATCGTCGAGGACGACAAAGACGCGCGTGAAGCGCTGGCAGAGTTGCTCGAGCTCATGGGTCACGAGGTGAGCACCGCTGCCGACGGCGTGGCGGGCCGGGATCTGATCCTTGCCGTGCGACCCGACCTCGCGCTCGTCGACGTCGGCCTGCCGGGCATGAACGGCTACGAGGTCGCGTCGGCTTTGCGCGCGGCCCCCGGGCTCGAGGGCACGAAGCTCGTCGCGCTCACCGGGTACGGCAGGGAAACGGAGCCGCGTGCGCTGGCCGCCGGTTTTTGCCGCCAAATGACGAAGCCGCTCGACTTCAGCGCGCTCGAGAATCTGCTGCGCTGACTACCGCCGGCCGGTTTCCATGCGGAGGCGAAGCGCGAGCCGCTCGAAGGGCTCCGCGGCGCGGCGGGAGTTCGGATCGAGCGCGCGCAGCCGCTCGACGTCGGCGCGACGCACCATGACGAGCCCAGCCGAGGTCTCCTCGGAAGGGAGCACCTCGTCCTCGATGAGCTTGATGACCACCGCGGGCTTCAGCTCGAGAGCCGCCCCCACATCCGTCCACAACATCCAGCCGCCACCGTCGTCGATTCGCATGTCGTGAGGTGTTGCGCAGCAGCTTTTGCGCGGCCAGCGGAAGGTGAACGCTTCGTGAGTCAGCGCTTCCGTTGCGTCGTGTCGGCGCGCAATAGCTACCAGAGCCGCTCTGATGGCCGCAAACTCGGCACGTCCACACCTCGGCGGAGGGCGGAGCGGGAGCCGCGTCGTCGATCGTTCTCACCCGATCACGGTCGCTGACGCTCACTTCTCGCAGGCCGCGGCTCGCGCGAGCAGCAACGCCTTCTCGCGGACGTTCTCGGTGAGCGACGCGGCGCGCTCGAGCTCCTTCTTCGCCGCGTCGAGCCGGCCCAGCTTGAAGAGGAGGTCGCCGCGCACGCTCGGGAGCAGGTGGTAACCGGCGAGCGCGGGTTCCTTCGTGAGGCGATCGGTGAGGGCGAGTCCGGCCGCAGGTCCCTCCGCCATGCCCACCGCGACCGCGCGGTTCAGCTCGACGACCGGAGACGGAAGGATCGCCGCGAGCTCCGCGTAGAGATCGGCGATCCGCTTCCAGTCGGTTTCCTCGGGAGTCCGCGCACGCGCGTGGCACGCGGCGAGAGCACCCTGCAGCGCGTACGGCCCACGCGCCCCTCCGAGCGCCTCCGCTCGCGCGAGCGCCGCGAGTCCGCGGCGGATGAGAATGTGGTCCCAGCGTCCGCGATTCTGTTCGAGCAGCAGGACCGGCTCACCTCTCGGACCGACCCGCGCGGCCGAGCGCGACGCCTGGATCTCCATGAGCGCGACGAGCCCGTGCACCTCGGGTTCGAGTGGCGCGAGCTCTGCGAGGATGCGCCCGAGTCGCAGCGCGTCCTCGCAGAGCGCCGGCCGCATCCAGTCGTCGCCCGCCGTCGCGGAGTAGCCCTCGTTGAAGACGAGGTAGATCACCTCGAGCACCGAGGAGAGCCGTGCGGCGAGCTCGGGCCCGCGGGGAACTTCGAAGCCGACGTTCGCGTCGGCGAGCGTCTTCTTCGCGCGGACGATCCGCTGCGCGAGTGTCGCTTCCGGCACCAGAAACGCGCGCGCGATCTCCGGCGTGGTCAGGCCGCCGAGCAGCTTCAACGTGAGCGCGACCCGCGCGTCCGTCGTGAGCACGGGATGGCACGAGGTGAACACGAGCCGCAGGAGGTCGTCGCCGATGTCGTCGTCGATCGCCGCCTCGAGCGTCGCGACGCCGTCGTCCTTCTCGCGCTCGATCTCGTGGCCGAGCTCCTCGTGCTTCCGTTCGGCGAGCTTGTGGCGGCGTAGCCGGTCGATCGCGCGATGTTTCGCCGTCTGCGTGAGCCATGCGCCGGGCTTGTCCGGCACGCCGGAGACGGGCCACTGCTCCAGCGCCGCGACGAGCGCCTCCTGCGCGAGATCCTCCGCGAGCCCGACGTGGCGAACCATTCGCGCGATGCTGGCGATCACGCGCGCGGACTCGATCCTCCAGACCGCGGCGATGGTGCGATGGGTCTCAGAAGCCGCCACGGCCGCCGATCACACCACGACCCGTCAGGCCGCGGGGCTCTTGGTGCGTGGCGCGAGCTCCGCGATCGCCCGGATCAACTGATCGATGCCGACCGGCTTCACCATGTGCCGTTGGAATCCCGCCGAGATCGCACGGACGCGATCCTCCTCGCTTCCGAACGCCGTGAGCGCCACGGCGGGAAGACGGCCACCCTGGTCCGCCGGGAGGCGTCGCAGGCGGCGGATCAGGGAGTAGCCGTCTTCGCCGGGCATCGCGATGTCGCAAATCAGCACCTGCGGCCGGAACTCCCGAACCGCGGCGAGACCCTCCTTCGCGGTCGCCGCGATTTTTACGACAGCGCCGGTCTCGTGGAGGAGCTCGGCGATCGCGTCGCGCGTCGCGACGTCGTCGTCGACGACGAGTACGCGGAGAGCGTCGAGGGAGCGATGCTCCGGAGGACCCGCTGCCGGCGAGAGGCTGCCGCCAGGGGGTCCTTTCGTGCGCTCGACGTCCAGGCCGGAGGCTTCCCGCGATCCGCCGCCGAGGAGAGGAAGCGTGACCGAGAACGTCGCGCCCGATCCCTTTCCGGGGCTCTCGGCGCGGATGTGTCCGCCATGCGCTTCGACGAGATGTCGCGCAATCGCGAGCCCAAGGCCGAGGCCGCCGTGTTTCCGGATGGTGGAGCCGTCCTCCTGCGCGAACCGGCTGAAGACGTGCGGAAGGAACGCGGGATCGATGCCGCTGCCCTGATCGCGCACCGTGATGTGGGCCTGGCTGTCGCCGTCGGTCAGCGCGACCGAGACGACGCCCTTCTCCGGGCTGAACTTGATCGCATTGGTGAGCAGGTTCGTCACGACCTGCTGGAGGCGTGTGTCGTCTCCGTCGATGTCTCCGAGCGTCCTGGACAGCGAGGTCTCGAAGGTCAGCGACTTCGCGTGTGCAGGGCCTTGAACCGATTCGATCGCGGCCTTGATCACGACACGCAGGTCGACCGGCTTGAACTCGATGCTCAGCTTGCCGGCAACGATGCGCGAGACGTCGAGCAGGTCGTCGATCAGCTTCACCTGCATGCGGGTGCCGCGCTCGATGGCGTCGCCGGCGCGCTTCACTTTCGACGCGTCCAGTTCCCCGCGCCGCAGCAGCTGGGCCTGCATCAGCATCGACGAAAGCGGCGTGCGGATCTCGTGGGAGAGCGTTGCGAGGAACTCGTCCTTGGAGCGGTTCGCCCTCTCGGCTTCCGCCCGGGCAGCCTGCGCCTCGCTCACGTGGTGCTTGAGCGCGTCGATGTCGACGAGCGAGAGCGTGGCGCCGTCGATGCGGTTGTCGGTCGTGCGATAGGGCCGGATCTGCATGCGGTACCAGCAGCCGTCTTCCCCCTGCACTTCCGACTCGTGCATCTCGTTGGTCTCGATGACCTTCGCGATCCGCTCGTCGAGGCTCGAAACCGCAAGGCTGGACTTGGTGTCGTCGAGC
>Ga0163152_10002835_pt1 | contig 23636 bp, 24 predicted proteins | sample OliLakLV19MP8IB2_FD_148635 | JGI IMG/M metagenome (GOLD analysis project Ga0163152, IMG submission 148635) | Freshwater microbial mat bacterial communities from Lake Vanda, McMurdo Dry Valleys, Antarctica - Oligotrophic Lake LV.19.MP8.IB-2 | ecosystem: Environmental > Aquatic > Freshwater >...
TCGTTGCCGCTCACGCGCGCCGTGTACACCACCGAGCGGCCGTCCGGTGCAAAGGTGGGGGAGTAGTCCGCAAACGCGTCCTTGGTCAGGTTGGTCAGCGCACCTGTGGACAGATCCACGACAAAGATGTCGCTGACCGCACCCTGCAGGGCAGAGAACGCGACGCGCGTGCCATCAGGGCTGAACGTCGGGGACTCAGGCGCGTCCACCGCATCAAGGCTGAACCGCTGTTCGACCCGGCCGTTCACCACGTTCTGGATCACCAGCGTTTTGTTTTTCTCCGTGCGGGCAAAATACGCCAGGCGGTCACCCTTCGGCGCCCATGACATCCACGGCACCAGGTTGCCGCGCAACCCGCCAGCGGTCGCGATGTACTCCCAACCGCGGTCCTTGTCGAAGCCCTTGGTCAGGTTGCGGATGAACTGGCCATCCTTCGCCGAAAGCAGCACGATGTCGAGCTCCTGATCGCGCCGATTGCCAACCACCGCAGCGATGATGTCGCCGATGGGGGATGGTTCAATCGACAGCACGGCCGTGAACGGGGTGCGATCGGCGCGCGGCGCGAGATTGCGCCCGTAGTCAGCCGGACGTTCCTTGTCGCGGAACGGCTTGAACCGCTCCTTGATGTAGCGGTCGAACTGTTCGTCAAACTCTTCCGGCTTGAGCCGGAGCGCTTCTTCAAAGGCGCTCTCACCGCCACCGATGACATTTTTTCGCAGGGAGAAGAGGAACTGCCGGAGGCCGTCCTGGCCCCACCGGCTGGAGATGAATTCAAAGGCCGCGTGGCCCATCGAGTAGGGGAGCCGGCCCGACAGCGGCTGTGCATCAAACTCACTCATGCGCGGGACATTGTCGGTCAGGGCCGCGTCACGTACCTGCATCAGGTCGAGCACGTTCCAGTAGCCGGCCATGTAGTTGGCCAGTCCCTCGTCCACCCACAGCGGAATCGCCGATCCCATGATGCCGCGCGGAATCACGTCGAACTGGAAGATGTGGGTCAGCTCGTGCGTGATGAGCCGGTAGAGCTGGTCGGGTGGTTCGTCGATCGGGAGCACCATCCGGTCGCGGGAGGGCTCGGCAAACGCGAGCACCCCTTCAGGCAACTCGCTGCCTGAAATGTCCTGCTGCTGGAATTCGCTCTGGGTTTTGAACAGGATGAGCGGCACGCGGCTCGCCAAGTCGTGTTTCAACTCCGAGCTGATCCGCTGATAGGCGCTCTCGGCATACGACGCAATCCGCTCCAGATGCTGCTCAAGTTCCGGGTAGTAGTAGATCTCGAAGTGTTCCGTCTTGTAGATGTGCCAGTTGAACTTGTCGTACTTCACGCGGTTCTTGCCGAAGTACGGAACATAGGGGGTTTGGGCCGCAGCCACCGCCGGAGCCAAGCTGGCCAGGGCCAGGGCCAACAGGGTCACCACTCGTGCGAGAGTGCGCGAAGAGCGCATCGACATAGACGTCACCTTTTCGTGAACTATTGCTACCGATTCGAATCTTACACTGCCAAGGTTACGGTGCCCCGGCCCGTGTGGATGTCAGATGTACGTCCATTTCCACGGACGTGCATCGAACGTCGCAGCAAAGGTCATGCCTGACAGGGACGGACGGTTTGGCCTCAGATCCCGCCGCCAGACACCCGGGTTGTCCCTTGTAGGCATCACGCCGTCGCGATAAGGTTGAAGACATGACCGTGACCAAGCCGTGGCTGGTCCGATGGGCAATCGCCTTCGGCCTGGCTGCCACGCTGACGGTGTGGCCTTTGGGCTGCGCCCCTGACGACCATTCCGACGCGCCCGAACCACCGGCCGGGGCCGAGTTGGCGAAGCTCGACGACACCCTCAAGGATATGAACGGCAACGACGTGCGCCTGAGCGACTTTCGCGGGCGACCGATGCTGATCAACTTCTGGGCAACGTGGTGCGCGCCCTGCCGACACGAAATCCCGATGTTCGTCGAGCTGGTCGATAAATACAAGGATCAGAAATTCATCGTCCTCGGCATCTCGGTGGATGACAAACCGGAAGATCTCCGGATCTTCGCGGCGGAGTTCAAGATGAACTACCCCGTGCTGGTCGGGCTCGGCCACGACGCCCTGCAGGAACACTACGGGGCGTACACGCTGCCCGTATCCTGGTTTGTCCGGGCCGATGGTTCGGTGGACTACAAACACATCGGCACACAGACCAAAGAGTGGTTCGAGGACCGCGTGAAAAAACTCTTTGTGCCGCGGGAGGGCAACTGATCATGGCGCAGCCACCGATTTCCCCACTGGTGTCGGCGCGTCTGGCGTGTGGCTGTGAAGCCACGTTCCGGGCCGGCGTCGAAGGCAGCCCCATCACCGTCGTCGTCCTCCAGAAGGCCGATGGGTGCCTGATCAGCCTGCACGTCGCCGGGATGCCCGTCTACGATCACCGCGAAGCAATGCGGGCCTCGACGCGCCACCCGTTGCACATGCAGCCTGATTTTGAAGAAGAAGGCTGAAAGAGGAAAGAGGCAATGAGGCAATGAACACAGCGTGACGCCAATGCTCGTCATTGCCTCATTGCCTCATTGCCTCATTGCCTCATTGCCCCAGGGCCCCAGTGTCGGAGGTGTCTTTGTCCGGCAGGCGTCCCACTTGTTTGAGCGCGCGCCGCAGCACAAATTCAATCTGACCGTTCAAGCTGCGCAGGTCGTCATTGGCCCAACGCTGTAAGGCGTCGAGCACCTGACGATCTATGCGCAGCAAAAACGGTTTGCGATCAGCCATGGGAGTCTCTGGCGAATCCTATTGGTAGATCGTCCCGGTGTTGATGACCGGTTGAGTGTTGCGGTCGCCGCACAAGACGACCAGCAGGTTGCTCACCATGGCAGCCTTGCGGTCGTTGTCGAGGGTCACGACTTCCCGCTGTGACAGGAGGGCGAGCGCCATCTCCACCATGCCGACCGCGCCCTCCACAATGCGTTGACGCGCGGCGATGATCGCGCCGGCCTGCTGGCGCTGCAACATGGCTGAGGCAATCTCGGGCGCATACGCGAGGTGATTGATGCGCGCTTCGAGCACCTCCACGCCAGCCTTAGCCAGGCGCGCCTGCACTTCCCCTTTGAGCTGGTCGGCGATCTCGGCAGTATTGCCGCGCAGTGACTTGTGATGTTCTTCGTGGGCATCGTACGGATAGTGCGTCGCCAGGTTGCGGACGGCCGCTTCACTCTGCACCTTCACGTAGTGTTCGTAGTTGTCGACCTCGAAACAGGCTTCTGCGGTCTCGGTGACCTTCCAGACGACGACCGCCGCGATCTCGATGGGGTTGCCCTCAAGGTCGTTGACCTTGATTTGCGCACTCTCGAAGTTCCGCACGCGCAACGTGATGTGCCGCTTGGTCAGCAGGGGATTGGCCCAGTGAAAGCCGTCCTGCTTGACCGTACCCCAGTACTTGCCGAAGAGCGTCAGGACTTTGGCCTCATTGGGGTCCACCACGAAGAGGCCACCGAGGCAGACGCTGGCGACCAGCAGGACGACCGACCAGACGGCGACCCCTGGAATCGAGGCGGGTTGCGCCTGCGCGGCCGCCACGATCTGCCAGATCGAGACGCCCAGCACTGCCACCAGCACCGGCACCATCACCCACCCAGAAACTCCTGACCGAACGCGTTCGCGAACCATCATCCCCTCCAGTGGTCGCCGGAATCACGCGCCGACGATGCCAAAGTGATATCACTGTGATTCCGTGGCTGTCAAGGACCCAGGACCCAGGACCCTGTGGGACCTTGGACCCTTAGAACTTGACCGTGATGTCCGCCACCAGCGGGAGATGGTCGGAGGCGAGCATGGCCAGGCGGGTGCGGGGCAATGAGACGTCCCGGACCGTGATGTTGCCCTCGTAGTAGATGTGGTCGAGATGGAGTAGAGGGAAAAACCCGGGATAGGTCCGGCGCCGTTTGAGAAACGGGAAGAGGTCGATGCTGTTGAGACGTTCGGCGAGAATGTCACCGGCGAGTGTGCGTGACCACTCGTTGAAGTCTCCCAGTAGAATTTTTGGTGTCGGCGTCCGACGGTCGTGGACCCAAGCGGCGAGTCTGGTCGCTTGATACCGTCGCTCCAGGAGCGCCGTGCCGAGGTGAGCGTTGTAGACCTGCAATGTACCCGACCCGACGTCCACCGCGACGCGCTGTGTGCCGCGCGGTTCACAGGTCTGCCACGACAAGTCGTATTGCGCGTGATTCCACATCGGGAACCGGCTCAGAATCATGTTGCCGAACTGGTGCTGTCGCAGTTCACGCACGGGCCCCATGATCCAGCCCATCCCGAGCGCGGCCCCGATGATCTCGGCGTGTCCGGCTGACGCGCGCCCGGGGCCCATGACCTCCTGCAGTGCGATGACGTCCGCATTAAGAGCCTGCAGGACCTCCGCTATCCGCTCGGGGCGGGTACGCCTGTCGAGGCCTCGGCCGCGATGAATGTTGTAGGTGACGATCCGCAGGTCCACGTCTAGCGCACAATTCCGGTGCGAATCAGCGGCGCCACATCCTGTCGCACCACGAGCTGCTGTTCCGACAGCGCGGTCGTGACGATCCCTCTTTGTTTGACCAGGCGATCGAAGGTCCGCGGGTCGCCAAGCTCGCTCTGATCGATCTCCCGCGTGGCTGCCAGGAAATATTGCCCGAATGGAAGACCGCGAAACTCAAATGCGCCTGTCTCGTCCGGATACGTGAGTTTGATGAATCGGCTCTGCGGGCGCCAGTTCAGCGGACTGGTGGAAAACGCCACCACTGCGTAGCTTTGCAGATCGTCACGACCGGGGGGGGTGACATACCCCCGGAGAATCGAGGTACGGTCGGTGAGGATGATCTCAAAGTCAGCGGCGAGCTCGTCGTAGTTGAACCTGATGGGGAGGTCGGTGATGTCCCCGCCGTTTCGTTGGATGCGCTTCATGTGCCAGCCATCCGGCAACCCGTCGACGCGGAAGTGGTGCCGTCCGGCCATGATGCCGTTCACCTTCCACGTGTCATCGGCCCGGACGTAGCCGGAGACGGAGTCGCCGAATTCATTGCCATCTTCCATGGGCATTCGCACGATGATGCCTTTCCGCCCAGCGGGGACACGGCCACTCGTGGTCTCCCAAATCACCCGGCCCTGCACCACGGCGCCCTCCGAGAGGATCATGTGTGCGTCCCGCTTGTCGGCCCCCATCACCTCGAGCGTGAACTGGCTGAACCGCGTGACGTCTTCGCGGCCGGTTTCGCCCCGTGCCTGGATGCGGTACCGTCCCGGGGGGACGTTGGAAAACAGATACCCGCCACCGGGCTCCATGCTGGCCTCGGTCAGCGTGAACAGGGAAAACTGGTCGTTGCGCATTGGACTGATCTGCACGGCCGCAGCCACGAGAGTTTTTGAAACGCCAACCCCGACGACGGGGGTCGAAATGGAACCCAGCACGCGCGACGGGCGGATGATCTGCAGCTTGAACTCCAGACGCTCGGAGTTCACGCCGGGGTCCAGCGTGATCCGGACCGCCTCATCGGGAAAGACCACGCCGGGATAAAAAGTCGGCGAATAAAACAACTGCCCGTCTTTGTCACCGATGTTCTGAAATGCCGGGTCAAACGCGCTCAGAAAGTACTGTCCTGGGGCCAGGCCGACGAGTCGAAACTCACCGCGGTCGTCGGTGACGGCCTCAGACACGGTGACCAGCGTGCGTTTCTGACCCTCATAGACCGCGCGCATTGCTTCGACCAGGGCACCGGCGAACGGCGTGCCGTCTTCATCAAGCACGCGGCCCGCAATGGAGACCTGAGCCGCCAGCTGTACGACGACGTTGTCCCTGACCTCATCAGGCTTCAAGGTAATCAGGGTTGGGGGCACGGCAGGCGGGGCCTCGCCGAAGGCCCGTGGGGCATAACCGGTTTTGGTCACGGTCAGCAGGAAGCTGTCGGTCGCGGGCAGCTCCGTAAAACGGAACGTGCCATCCGCTTCGGTCAGCAGCACCCGCGGGAATGGCATGGCGGCCGGGTCGGCCGACAAAATCACGCGCGCACGACCAAGTGGGGCACTGGTGGAGAAGGCCGTGATGCGCCCGGCAATGACGCCCCTGGGGGGAGGCGGCGGGGCGACCTCGGTCTGCGGGACCTGGACGGCCTGGCCCTGAGCTCCGGGCAGTATCGGCTGCGGGTTCGCGGACGGCGCCGGCGCGGTGCCCGTCGGTTGACCGCCAGGCGTGGCGCCGGGGGAGATGACGCGTGCACCGGCACCTCCGCCGCAGGCGGCAGTCATCAGAACGACGATCGCGGCCAGGCTGGGGAGCCACGGCGTGGAGCGGGCGTGTTGCATTCACCTATGATAATCCGATGGGTCGTCTCCGCACCGAATTCGAGGTCACGTGCCCCTGCTGTCAGAGTGTCCTTGTCGTCGACGAGGGGCTTCAGCGGGTCGTTCGCCACATTGAGCCCGAACGGCCGGACAAGCCGAAAATTGATGACGCCCATCAGATTCTCGCGGACGAAAAAGCCCGGCGCGAAGCCCTTTTTGAGAAGTCCGTCCTCTCAGAGAAGACGCGCGGGGAGGCACTCTCCAAACGTTTTGAGGATGCGCTCAAACAGGCGCAGGCCGAGCCGATCTCAAAACCCACTCGGGATTTTGATCTCGACTGAGAGCTTTTTACAGGGAGGCGTGGAGATACGGAGGAGTTTTTGGGGGGGTCTACTTTCCCTGCTCTACCGGAAAGTGCACCGGCAGCTCCGACCACGTCGACCGGTCGTAATAGGCGACAGGTCTGACGCCCGGGTGTTCGCGCCGGAAGGTGAAGTAGCGGCGACGAAGGCGGTCTACGCGCGACGGCGAGTACCGAATCGCCGTGTGCGGGATCTCGTAGAGCAGGCGCTCGACCTTCCACACGTGTCCTGCAGACAGACGCCAGTCATAGCGGCTCAACACGCGCAAATTCACCATGCCGTACGCGCGCAGGCATCCGGTCGTATCGATAAACGGTTCGAAGTAGGTGAGCGCCAGCGCACGAAGCGACCGGAACACGGCCTTGCGCCCATGTAATCCCGGGTCGCGGGATTTGGCAATCGATCCCCAGCCCGTCCTGGCCTTGTAGACGAAGAGCACGTGGTCCAGGCCGTCCTCTGATTCCAGGCTCATCACCGTGGGCGGATACCCGTGCTGCTCGAGAATGACGGCGGCCGTCAACGCCGCCTCAAGGCAGTGGGCCGTGCCTGTCGCCACCACACTCCGGAACGTGCGCTGCTGCGGCCCACCGGGTGGAGGTTCGGTGTTGTAGGTCAGGCCGTTGAGATACCGCTGCACTTCACGTGGCGTACGCACCCGGTCTATCACGCGACGTTCAGCGCGCGTAAACGCCGACCGCGCCGGGATGGCGTTACCGGGCGAGATGGGCACGGAGGTCGGCAAGAACGACGCGTGGGGCCCAGTCGCTGCCCGGATACATCTTGAGCAACGTCCCGTCGCCGGCAAAGAGTGCGGTGCGCAGATTGTGGGTGATCTCCGTCGCGCCGTCAGGGCCGCGGATGACCCCGACGCCAAACCTGGCCGCGAGTCGATCGACCGTCACCTTGTCGCCCGTCAGGAACGTCCACGACGAGGTGTCCGCCTGCACGGTCGCGGCATGGGCCGTCAGCACCGCCGGCGTGTCGAATTCGGGATCAAATGAAATCGACAGCAATTGCAGATGGCCCTTCAGCGCGGGATCTCCCGCCACAGCGCGCTGGATGGTCTCAAAGTGCCGATCCATCAGGGGGCAGTAGTTGGGCAGCGGGCACCGCGTGTAGATAAACGTCACCAGCACGGGCGACCCACGCCATTCCGAGAGAGATCGCCGACGGTCGGTCTGATCAATCAGCGCGGCATCGGGCATGGCGTCACCGACATCAAGGATGCCCTCGGCCATCGCGACTTCGTTGGTCAAGTCCGGGAGTGGCGCATCGCCTTTGTGCGTGATCGTTGTGAGCTTGCCGATGAGGCCGTCCACTTCCAGTGTCGCGCTGATGAGCTCGCCCGGTCGACGGCCCACCATGAGTGAACTCGCCACCACTGGAAACCGCATCGTCATGCCGGGCATGTACTTGGGGATGTCGTCGTGTTTGATGGTGAGTTCCTGGCCGTTCTCGTGGACGGCCAGAATTTGTCCGGTCATTTCATACCGTGTGACCCGATCGGGATCGGTGCGGCCTCCGCAGGCCACCAGTGAGAGGGCGAGCAGGGGGCCGAGGACGGCGGCGACGTACGGGCGGGCTGACATCGGCGTGACCTATTGCTGCGGCGCGCCAACCACCCAGCCGTCTTTCAGCTCGATGATGCGCGATCCGAACTCGGCGTTGGCCTCCGAGTGGGTAACCTGAATGATGGTCGTGCCTCCATCATTGAGCTTCTTGAACAGCTCCATGATTTCGCGGCCCTGACTCGAATGCAGGTTGCCCGTGGGCTCGTCGGCCAGAATGACCTTGGGATTGGCAATGACCGCCCGGGCCACCGCCACCAACTGCTGCTGGCCACCCGACAATTGATTCGGATACAGGTCTTTTTTGCCGACGATGGCGAAGCGGTCGAGGATGTCGCAGACCATGCTGTCGCGTTCGGACTTCTTGATGTCGCGGTACGACAACGGCACGTCGAGGTTTTCGTACACGGTGAGGTGGTCCAGGAGGTGATAACTCTGGAAGACAAAGCCGATGTGTTTTTTGTGCAGGGCCGCGCGGTCCTTCGGGCTGAGCCGGTGCACGGGCTGGCCGCCGAAGTAGTACTCGCCACTCCACGCGCTGTCATGCATCCCGAGGATGTGCAGCAGCGTGGATTTGCCGGCGCCCGACGGGCCCATGATCGACACGAACTCGCCGTCCTTGATGTCGAGCGTAATTCGCCGGAGGACCCAGCTGCGGCCGGCGCCGTGCGCATACGATTTTTCGAGGTTGTGCAGGGAGATCAGCACATCGGTCGGTGCCGGCGCGTCGTCGTACGACGCGGGTGTCGGCTGCGGAGCCCGGGAGAAAAAAGACATGCCCGATGATACCCCGGCGGCACTCACCGATGCCGCGCCACTACCCGCCGAATCCGCCGAGCGTCCTCGAAAGGCTGTCCGTAATCTGCCACTGTGATGAGGACACGCGAATCGTGGCTGGTGGCACTGCTGCTGGCGGGTGAACTGGCGGCGATGGCGGCCGTCAGCCTGTGCTGGCGCCTTCTCACGGGAGGTGTGTGGTGAAAAAGAACGACTTGGTGGGCGGGGTGATTCTAGTTCTCGTCGGCCTGATGTTTCTGGCCGGCAACTACGACCTGGGGGTTGACATCGATTTTGGCCGGTTGTGGCCAGTCATCCTGATTGTCCTGGGACTGGCCAAGGTGGCCTTCCCGGAAGGGGAGTCCCGGCTGAGCGGCATGCCGCTGCTTGTCGTCGGCGGCATCTTTCTCGCGCACAATTACGACGTGATGCGCATCCACCAATCCTGGCCGCTGTTTATCGTCGCCGCGGGGATCGGTATTCTCGCCGGGGCCTGGTCCTGCGGGACGCCGAAGGAGGCACGGTAGTCATGCAGACCATCCCCTCACCGACCTCTCCAGGGTTCCGGCTCACGCCGCAAGCCGTGTTGGGTGTGCTGATTGTTGGACTGGGGTTGTTGCTGACCGCCGACAACTTCAACCTGGTGGACGCCGATCAGGTGCTCCGTTTCTGGCCGATGGTCTTTGTCGCGGTGGGTCTGACCAAACTGGTGCAAAGCGACACCACGTCCGGCCAGGTGTTGGGCGGGTTCCTCGCCGTGATTGGCGTGTCGATGATCGTCGACGAGTTCTGGGCCATCGATCTGGATATTGACCGCATGTGGCCGCTGGCCCTGGTCGCGGTCGGCGCCTTCATCGTGTATCGCGCGGCGCGCGGGGACAGGTCGAGTCCATCTTCCGGACCGGTGACGTCCGATACACAAATCTCCGAGTTCGCGTTCTGGTCCGGAAAGGTCCGGAAGAACGCATCACCCGCATTCCGTCGGGCCGATCTCACCGCCGTGATGGGTGGTGTGGAACTCGACCTCCGTGGCGCCAGTACCGCGAGTGGACAGGAGGCGGTGATCGATGTGTTTGTCTGGTGGGGGGGCGTGGAGATCACCGTGCCGCCGGACTGGGCCGTGTCCAACCAGGTCGTGGCGATCATGGGCGGGGCTGATGACAGCAGCACGGGCACGCAGGATGCGACCAACCGGCTGATCGTGCGCGGGTTTGTCATCATGGGTGGCGTCGAGATCAAGACCAACGCGGGGGTGGCAGCCAACAAGTGGTAACGCCGCGGCTTCAACTGCACATCGTCGGCTGGGCCCTGGCCGGTGGACTCATTGCGCTGCTGACGCGGACGATGTTCGGCGTGACGATGACGCAGGCGCTGGTGTTCGCCGTGCCGCTGAGTCTGCTGGCCGTGCCGGTGTCGCTGTCGGCGTGGTATCTCTGCCGGGCGATGCCGATCTCGCGGACCAATGTCTGGTGGGTGGCGATCAGCGCCGTTGGTGCCGCCGTGGTGGCGTCGTCGGTGTGGGCGGCGTTCGGCCAGGTGTGGTGGGGAAGCCTGAGCCGCATCGGGATGCCGCCGACGCCTGGCACGCCGCTGGTGACGTTGCTCGCCGGCTTTGGCGGGATGGCGTATCTGATGTCGGTGACGGTGCACTACACCGTGCAGGCGGTCGAAGGCGGGGCCGAACTCGCCCGGCGTGAACTCCAGTCGCAGATTGCTGCACGCGAAGCGGAACTGCGCGCGTTGCGGGCGCAGGTCGATCCACACTTTTTGTTCAACAGTTTGAACGCGATCTCCGGACTGATCACGCCCCACCCGGAGCGGGCCCGTGAGATGACGAAACGACTCGCGGACTTCCTGCGCGAGAGTCTGACGCTCGGCGCAGTGCCGCGCATCACGCTGACCCGTGAGCTTGCGTTGACGGAGCAGTATCTGGAGATCGAACGCGTCCGTTTCGGCGATCGTCTCCGCGTAATAATCGCGTCGTCGGTGGATGGCACCGCCGGTGTGCCGCCGCTGCTCCTGCAGCCGCTGGTGGAAAACGCCGTGCGCCACGGTATCGCGACGTGTCTCGAGGGCGGCGTGGTGGAGATTCACGCCGAGACGCGAGGTGCGCTGGTCTGGCTGACAGTGTCCAACCCCAGGGATCCCGACGGCGGGCGGCGCGGCACCGGATTCGGCATGGACATCGTGCGTCGCCGGCTGCACGCGGCCTTTGGCGATCGGGCGGCGTTGGCCGTTGAACCGTCCGACGAGGCGTATCGCGTGTCGCTGACGTGGCCATACGAAGAATTGAGGCCATGAAGAAATGGGGCAATGGGGCAATGAGGCCATGGGGCCATGGGGCCATGACACATGAGTGCTGACGCTGTTCTCAGAGTGGTGATCGTTGACGATGAGGAGCCGGCGCGGATGGCGGTGCGTCAGGACCTTGCTGCCGTGGGTGACGTCGAGATTGTCGGCGAGTGCGCGAACGGGTTTGAGGCGATCAAGGCCGTCACCGAGCTCAAGCCTGATTTGATCATTCTCGACGTGCAGATGCCGAAACTCGACGGGTTCGAGGTGCTGGAAGTGATCGGGCGGAACGTGCCGGTGATCTTCATCACGGCGTACGACGAGTTTGCGTTGAAGGCGTTTGACGTCCATGCGGTGGACTACCTGCTCAAGCCGTGTTCCGTGGACCGGCTGCGGGAAGCGGTGACGCGGGCGCGTGCGCGTTCCGCGATGGCGGTGGCCCCGACGGTATTGCGGCAGGCGGCCCGCCGGCCCGGCTCCCCGTTGGAGCGCGTGATCATTCGTGATGGCGCAGACGTCCACGTGCTGCCGGTGGGGAAGATTGACTACGTCGAGGCGCAGGACGACTACGTGTCGTTCCAGACGCAGGGCCGGGCGTATCTGAAGGAGCAGACGTTGGGGGAGCTCGAGACGCAACTGGATCCGCGCCGGTTCGTCCGCATCCACCGGTCGTACATCCTCAACATCGAACGACTGGCCAAAGTGGAGCTGTATGCCAAGGACAGCCGTGTGGCGATTCTCCAGAACGGCACCAAACTGCAGGTAAGCCGGGCGGGGTATCAGCGGCTGCAGCAACTACTGTGACCAGGCGCGGGGGTACGGAGGTCCCGAAGCCCCGAGGCTTGACAGTCGTCGGGATGTTGTATTAACTATCCAGTTAGTTATGGTGGCCGTCAGGAGAATTCGGGACGCCGAGGAGTCCAGGCGGCGGGTCTGGGGCGCCGCCGCGGCGGCCTTTGCCAGCCGAGGATACGACGGCGCCAAGGTCGACGAAATTGCCGCCGACGCCGGCATCAACAAGGCGATGCTCTACTACCACTTCGCCGACAAGGTCACCCTCTACCGCGCCATCCTCCAGGACATGTTTGCCGCCGTCGCCCTCGCCACCACCCAGGTGCGTACCAACGGCGGCACGCCAGAGCAGCAACTGCGCGGCTACGTCGGGGCACTCATTCGCGCGGCCGAAGAGCGCCCGCATTTCCCCGCCATCTGGCTGAGGGAGATTGCTGACGACGGTCGCCACATCGACGAGGGCATCTTCGCCGCCATGCGATCGGTGCTCGCCAACCTCACCGGCATCCTCACCGACGGCGTGCAGGCCGGCGTGTGGCGCCAGGTGGACCCCTTTCTCGTCCAGGCCGGTGTGGCGGCGCCGGTGATGCTGGTCCTGGCCACACGCCGTGTGCGGCAGCGCGCCGGCATCGGCACGCCCGACGGATCGGTCGACGCCTTGATCGATCACGTCACCACCATGACACTCGCGACGCTTACTCTCACTGGCCGGAGCCCCGCATGAATCGAATTTCCGTGGTCCTCGCATTTGTTCTCGCAACCGCGTCCGCCTGTGGCAGAACCGTGCAGGAGGGACCGCCGCGCTCCTCCGGCTACGTGGAGGCCACCGATATTCGCGTGGCGTCCAAAGTGGCCGGCCGTGTCCTGACGGTCGCCGTACGCGAGGGCGAACGGGTGGCCGCCGGCCAGGTGCTCGTGACCGTGTCCACCACCGACGCGGATCTGCAGCTCGATCGCCTGACCGCCGAGCGTGCGCAGGCGGACGCACAACTGCGGCTGCTCCTGGCAGGCAGCCGCGCGGAGGACATCGACCAGGCCGTGGCGCAGGCCCGCGCGGCCGACGCCGAACTCGTGCTGGCCCAGGCCGAACTCGACGCGGCACAACTTGAATTCACGCGTGTTGCGCGTCTCGTCGAGCAACGCGCCGGCGCCACCAAAGCCCGCGACGATGCCGAGGCGCGGCGACGGGCTGCGGCCGCACGTGTGACCGCGATGACCGAACGGGTGACCGCCGCGCGCGCAACGGTGGCACGCCTCAAGGCGGGCGCCCGGCGCGAGGAAGTCGACGGCGCCCGTGCGCGCCTGGCGTCGGTCGACGCGTCACTGGCGATCGTCCGCGCCGATGTCGCTGAAGCCACCATCACCGCCGCCGGCGACGGCATTGTCTCCTCCCGCCTGGTGGAGCCCGGCGAACTGATTGCGCCGCGCACCCCGCTCCTCGTGCTGATGGACCTCGATCGGGCCTGGGCCTCGGCCTATGTCGAGGAGCCGATGATCGGCGCCCTGCAGCTCAATCAGGAGGCGACCGTCATCACCGATGGGGGACATCGGGTGCCGGGCCGTGTCACCTTCATCGCCCCTCGCGCGGAATTTACCCCGCGCAATGTGCAGACGGCTGACGAGCGGGCGCGACTCGTGTATCGCGTGACGGTCAGCGTCGACAACCGCGACGGTGTGCTCAAGCCGGGGATGCCGGTGGAAGTGGTCTGGGAGAAACGGTGACCCCGGCGCTGTCGCTCACCCACGTCTCGAAATCCTTCGGGGCCACCCTGGCAGTTGACGATGTGACGGTGCACATCGATCGCGGTGAACTGGTTGGCCTGATGGGACCCGACGGCGCGGGGAAATCGACGACCCTGCGGTTGTGGTGTGGACTCCTCAAGCCCGACACGGGTGAGGTGCGCGTGGATGGCGCCGATCCGCGCCAGGTGCGACACCGGGCGGTGGCCTCCATCGGCTATGTGTCCCAGCGCTTCAGCCTCTATGGCGATCTGTCGATTGACGAGAACATTGCATTTTTTGCGCGCCTGCATGGCGTCAACGATTTCACCGCCGAGCGCAACCGGCTGCTGGACCTCACAGGACTGCGACCATTTCGTGAGCGCCTGGCCAGTCGGCTCTCCGGCGGCATGAAGCAGAAGCTGGCGCTCTCCTGCACGCTGGTCCATCGGCCCGACGTCCTGATTCTCGACGAGCCGACGACGGGTGTGGATCCGGTGGCGCGTCGGGAGTTTCGCGCGCTGATCCGTGAATGCAACGAACAGGGCATGACGATTGTGCTCGCGACGCCGTACATGGACGAGGCCGACACGTGTCATCGCGTCGCGCTGCTGCGCGAGGGCCGGTTGTTGGCGGTGGGCACCCCGACCGAACTCAAGGACCTCGTGCGTCCTCGTCATACGACGCCGACACTGGATGACGTCTTTATTGATCTTGCCGTAGGAGGGACCGTATGACCCGCGCCGTGTTGTGCATCGTGCTGCTCACTGTGTTGGCCTCGGGCGCGTCCGCGCAGCCGTCGACGGTCCTGACGCTCGAGGACGCCATTACGCGCGGGCTGTCCGCGTCGCCTCGTGTGCAGGAATCCCGGGCACGGGAGGCGGCGGCGGCAGCCGGCCGGGATGGCCGTCGAGCCTTGTCGGGACCGACCGCCTCACTCACGACCAGCTACGTGCGAACGAACCACATCGAAGAGTTTGCCGTGCCGCTGCCGGGAGGCGGGTCGCGCGTCATCTTCCCGGACATTCCCGACAACTGGCGACTGCGCGCGGATGTGATGTACCTGCTGTGGACGGGAGGCCGCACGGACGCGCTGGTGGAGGCCGCGTCGAGTGAGTTGCTGGCCGCAGAGGCGGACGCGAAGGTGGTGGCGGCCGATCTGGCGATGGAGATCGCGCTGACCTACTGGCAGGTGGTCACCACGCGTGCCACGGTGGTGGTGCTCGACGAGGGACTCGCGCGCACCGAGGCCTGGGTCACCGACGTACGGGCCCGGGTCGACGCCGGCGTCAGTTCCCCGCACGAGGTGGCGCAGGCGCAGGCGCATCGCGCGCGCCAGCGCGTCCAGCGGATTCAGTCGGCGCAGGCCGCAACCCTGGCTGAACGCGAGCTGGTGCGCCTCACAGGACTTCCGGCGGGGCAGGCGCTGGTGTTGGCCACGCCCGTGGATCAGCCGCTCGTGGGCACCAGCGGAGCGACGCTGGCTGAGGTGGCCGATCACTACACCCGTGCTGTGGCGGGTCGTGCGGAGCGGGACGCGTTTGCGGCGCGTCGGGAGGCCTTCTCCGCCGCGGCGCGCGCGGCGATGGCGACCCTGCATCCGCAGGTGGCGACCTTTGCAGGGATCGAACCGGCACGCCCCAACTCACGGTTTGTGCCGCGCACCGATCGCTGGAACACGTCCTGGGACCTTGGTGTGTCGGTCACCTGGTCCCTCTGGGACAACGGCCGGGCCCGCGCGGATCGGGCGCTCGCACTCGCCCAGTCGGAGGCACTCGCCCATCGTCAGCGCGAGTTTGAGTCCCGGCTCGACGTCGAGGTGGTGCAGCGCCTCCTTGACCTGGAGTCCGGTCGCGCGGCGGTGGAGGCCTCGTCGGAGGCGGTCGACGCCGCGGTGGAAGTGCATCGGGTGATGCGTGAGCGGTACGACGCCGGGGTGGCGACCAGCACTGAGGTTCTTGACGCACACATCGCGTGGCTCGACGCGTCACTGGAGCGGACGCGACTGCGTGCGGCGCTGCGTGTGGCGGAATCACGGCTGCAACGTACCCTTGGAGCATCGATCCGGTGACGCCCGCCATTCACGTCGAACATCTCACGCGGAGATTCGGCGCCTTTGTGGCCGTTGATGACGTGAGTATGGACGTGCAGACGGGAGAGGTCTTCGGGTTTCTCGGGTCCAACGGCGCGGGCAAGTCCACCACGATTCGCATGTTGTGCGGCTTGTTGCGGCCCACCAGTGGTCGCGCGGTGGTGGGCGGCGTGGATGTCGGTCGGGATCCGGAAGGCGTCAAACGGCGCATCGGCTACATGTCGCAGCGGTTCTCCCTCTATGAGCCTCTCACCGTCGACCAGAACATCACGTTTTACGCCGGACTGTACGGCGTCGAGGGCGATCGCCTGAAGGCGCGCCGGGACTTTGTCCTCACGATGGCGGGCCTGCATGGACGGGAGCACCAACGCGCACGCACCCTGTCGGGAGGCTGGCGCCAGCGGCTCGCGCTGGGCTGTGCGCTGCTGCATGAACCGCCGATTCTGTTTCTCGACGAACCCACCGGTGGCGTGGATCCCGTGTCGCGACGCGATTTCTGGCGACTCATTCGCACGCTCGCCTCCCAAGGCACCACGGTGCTGGTGACGACCCATCATCTCGAGGAAGCCGCGCAGTGTGACAGGCTCGCGATCATTCATGCCGGCCAGTTGGCGGTGCTGGGCACCCCGGCCGCGCTCACGGCTGACGGACGCTCGCTCGAAGACACGTTCATCGACGTCGTCACTCGCGCGCGCTCGGAAGGGCGGCCCTGACGTGGCACTCAGATCCATGACCTCATTGGCCCATTGGCCCATGGCCTCCCTGACACACGTCATTGCCGTGGCCATCAAGGAGGCACGGCAGATCGTCCGCGATCGACAGAGCCTGCTGGTGGTGCTGGTGTTGCCGGCCATGTTTCTCCTGCTCTACGGTTACGCCCTCAACTTCGACATCCGCCACATCGAGATGGTGGTGCAGGATCGGGACGGATCCGCGGAGAGTCGCAACCTTGTCAGCCGGTTCGTGGCGTCCGGCTATTTTGATCACCGTGGGGCGGTGGTGGCTGACGCGGACGTGGCCGGGGCGCTCGACAGCGGCCGCGCGCGTGTCGCCCTGGTGATCCCGGAGGGCTTCGGACGTGTCCGACAGCAGGGAGGCACGGGCCAGATCCAGGTGTTGCTCGCCGGTGACAACGCCAATACGGCCTCCACGGTACTGGGCTACGTGAATGGCCTGGTGCGCGAAGCCTCGCTCGCGAATGGCCTGTCCGACGTACGGCTCGTGGGAGTCGAGCCACGGGTGTGGTTCAACCCGGAGTTGCGGAGTGCGTTGTTCCTGGTGCCAGGGCTCATCGCGTACATCTCGATGATCACCGCCGTCGTCTCGACGGCCCTCTCAATCGTGCGCGAAAAAGAACAGGGCACGATGGAGCAGATTCAGATGTCGCCGATTTCCACACCGGCGTTTATCCTCGGCAAGACCCTGCCGTACCTGGTGTTGTCACAAGTCTCGGCCGTGCTGGTGATCGTGTCGGCCATGGCCCTGTTTGATCTCCCCATGCGTGGGAACTGGGGGGCGCTCCTGGTGGTGCTCGCCATCTTTCTGGTCGGCGCACTGGGGACGGGCATCCTGGTCTCGACCATTGCGGAGACGCAGCAGGTGGCGTTCCAGATCGGCACACTCGTGGCGTTCCTGCCGACGTTCATTTTGTCGGGCTTCATCTTTCCGATCTCCAGCATGCCCGAACCGCTGCAATATGTGACGTCCATTGTGCCGGCTCGGTATTTCCTTGTCGCCTTGCGCGGCATCGTGCTCAAAGGCACGGACATCTGGGCGTTGTGGCAGCCGGTCGGCGCGTTGGTCATTTACGCGGCGGCGGTACTCGGCGTCGCGTCCTTGAGGCTGGCACGTCGATGAGGCTCATGTGGCGGCGGATCTGGACGCTGGTCTGGAAAGAGTTCCTCGAACTCCGCCAGGACCCTCGCCTGGCCGGCGTCGTCATCATCGCCCCGATCCTGCAGTTGACGTTGCTGGGGTATGCGGCGACCACCGATGTGCGGGATGTGCCGATGGTGGTGGTCGATGGGGACCGATCGATGTCGAGCCGCGCCCTGTTGGAGCAGTTCGCCGGTTCCCGCTACTTCAAGGTGGTGGACGAATATTTCGAGCCGCGTCAGGCGGGGGAGGCGCTCGAGTCCGGCCACGCGTGGATCGCGGTGATCATCCCCACGGGGTTTGGTGACAGCCTGCTGGGATCGGGACCGCTCTCGTCCCGTACCGTGCAGATCCTCGCGGACGGCACCGATGCCAATTCATCGGGGCAGGCGCTGGCGTATGCGGGTGGACTGATCAGCGAATTTAACGGCGCGCTCGTCGACGTCGCGAGTGGAGGCGCTGCCCGACCAGGCATTCAGGCGCAGACCCGCGTCTGGTACAACCCTGAGCTGGTGAGCAAGGACTTCATGGTCCCGGGTGTGCTCGCGCTGCTGCTGTTGCTCATCACGACCAACTTGTCCTCCATGGCCATTGTCCGCGAGCGCGAGGTCGGCACACTCGAACAACTCAACGTCACGCCGCTGGGACGATGGGAGCTGATCCTGGGGAAGTTGCTGCCGTACGGGGTCATCGGCGTCATCGATGTGGTGCTGGTCGTCTCCGTGGCCGTCTTCTGGTTTGAGGTCCCGCTGCTGGGCAGTCCGGCATTGTTGTTTGCGGGATGTCTGGCCTACCTGTTGTGCACCCTCGGCCTCGGGCTGCTCATCTCGACCATCGCATCCACGCAGCAGCAGGCGATGATGACCTCGACGTTCTTCTTTCTGGTGCCGATGATCTACCTGTCGGGATTCATCTTCCCGATCGAGAACATGCCGGGTCCGATTCAGGCGTTCACGACCGTCATACCCCTTCGATATTTCCTTGTGATCGTCCGGGGCATCTTCCTGAAGGGGATCGGGTGGGACATCCTGTGGTCCCAGTTCGCGGCCCTTCTGGCCTGGGGCACAACCGTGTTGATCATCGCCGCCTTGCGCTACCGCAAGACCGCTTGAGCTGCTATCGTAGCCCCCGATGGACATCCATGTCGGCACGTCCGGGTACAACTACGCGGAATGGAAAGGCACGTTTTACCCAAATCCCTTTCCGGCGTCGAAAATGTTCGGGTACTACGCCGAACGTTTCCGCACGGTTGAGATCAACTACACGTTCTACCGGATGCCGACACCAAAGCTGACGGACGGGTGGAAGGCGCAGGCACCTGACGGCTTTTCGTACACGCTGAAAGCGCCCAAGCGCATCACCCACGATCGGCGCCTGACCGATTGCGCTGAGTCGATGACCCTGTTCATCGAGAGTGCGCGCGGTCTGGGTGAGCACCTCGGGTGCCTTTTGTTTCAGCTGCCGCCGAACTTCCGCGCGGACGTCGCGAAGCTTGACGCGTTTCTGGCGTTGATTCCCGGCGATGTGCGTGCCGCCTTTGAGTTCCGTCACGAGTCCTGGCACGCAGACGATGTGTTCCGACTGCTCTCGGCGCACAACGTGGCACTGTGTATCGCCGACATGGGCGACAAGACGACGCCGCTGGTCGCGACTGCCGGGCACGGCTACTTCCGGCTGCGTGATGAGGGCTACGGCCCGGACGACATCGCCCGCTGGGCCGCCACCGTGAAAACGTTCGAGGACAAGTGGACCGATGCGTTTGTGTATTTCAAACACGAAGACGACGGCAAGGGCCCCGAGTTTGCCAAAGAGTTCCGCGGACTCCTGTAGTCTTGGGAGCCTCGCGGTGTTGCAGCGTGGCGGTGGTGCGATAGACGCGGCCGTCGCGGCGGGCGAGTGGTTCACGATGCCCGACCTGGCCCGGACGTATCGCGAGATGGGGTCGATGGGGCCGACACACCAGTACGGGGGAGCGCTGGGTCGTCCCGCCCAACGGCCAGGGCGTGGCAGCGCTTGAGATGTTGCGGCTGCTTGAGGCAACGGACCTGAAGGCGATGGGCCACGAGATCCAAGGTCTTGGGGGATCTATGAAACGGATGATGATGTGCGGCGTGTTGGTCGGGGTGCTGGCGATGTTGGTGGTGCTGTCGGTGGGTCCAAAGGTGCAGGCCACTCCGCAGGCGGGTGCGGTGACGGCGCTGGTCGGGGGCACGCTGATTGACGGATTTGGCGGCACGCCGATTCGCAACTCGGTGATTCTTGTCCGTGGTGAACGGATCACGGCCGTCGGCACGGTGGGCACCCTCCCGGTTCCCGACGGTGCGCAGGTCATTTCCACCGAAGGGATGTCGGTCTTGCCTGGATTGTGGGACATGCACGTCCACCTGATGATCAACGGGCACTCGGACTACACCCATTGGGACAAAACGTATCCGGCGCGATTCGAGAAGGAGATCATGCCGGCGTCGGCGCATCAGTTGCTCCGCGCGGGGGTGACCTCGGCGCGCGACCTCGGTGCGCCGCTCGAGGCGAGCATCAACGTCCGCGAGCGGATCAATCGAGGGGAGATTCCCGGACCTCGTCTGTTTGTGTCTGGGCCGTTCCTCCAGAAAGCACCGTACCCCGGGACGGAGGAGTTTCGTTGGGGCGTCAACGGCGTCGACGATGCCAGGGCCAAGGTCAAGAAGTTGGCGTCGGCCGGCGTCGACGTGATCAAACTCATTGACCAGGACCAGATGACGCTCGCCGAGGTCGAGGCCGTGGTGGGCGAGGCGCACGCGAACGGCCTGCCTGTGGTGGGCCACTCGCACCGGCCCGAAGAAATTCGTCTGGGCATGAAGGTCGGCGTGGACAACTTCGAACACACGGGGCTCGCGACCGCACCCGAATACCCCGAGGATGTGATGGCGGCCATTCGCGAGCGGACCGCGCAGATGAGCAAGGGCCCGTTCTACTGGACACCCACGGTGCAGGGCCTGTTCAACTACGACTACCTGCGCGACAACCCCGAGTCACTCGACGACCCGTCCTGGACACTTGGCCTCGGCGCCGACATCGTCGCAGACATCCGTCAATCACTGCGCAAGCCGGGCGAACTCGGCTACTTCCAGCTGACGCCTGCACGAAAGCCCACACTCAAACGCAAGATCACGCAACTGCGCGAAGCCGGTGTGACGTTGTTGATTGGCACCGACAGCGGGATCCCCACACAGTTTCACAGTCAGAGTACGTGGAACGAGCTCGACGTCTGGGTGCGTGAGATGGGCATCCCCCCGATGGAGGCCATCCGCAGCGCGACCTACTGGCCGTCGCTGATGATGAAGAAGGACGCCGATGTCGGCACCATCACGCCCGGCAAATACGCCGACATCATCGCCGTCCGCGGTGACGTGCTGAAGTACATCAACCTCCTCCAGCGCGTGGACATCGTCATCAAGAACGGATCCCGGGTGCGGTAGCGTCACAGTTCACGTGCGTGTTCGCCATGACGTTCCATGAGCGACCCCGAGGGAGAGCTCTTTGCAAGAACTCGACGACCTGGGCCTCGGCCCAGTAGCCGTCATGGTCGACGGTGCGACGGCCGATGAAGCCGCAGTGACCGCCGTGTGGCTGGATGTTCACCGTGATGTGGGAATTCGCGCGAATCTCATCACGACCATATTGTGACGTCGGCACAAACGGGTCATCCGCCGCCGCGATGATGAGCGCGGGAATGGTGATGCTGCTCGCCACGCGCAATGCGCTGGCCTGCTGGTAGTAGTTGGCCGCAGTGCCGAATCCGTGATGCGGCGCCGTGTAGGCATCGTCAAACTCGCGAATGGTGCGAATGCGCGCGAGTGGCGTCGTGTCGAAGCGCCCCGGCCATGACACGGCCTTGCGGCGCATGCGGGCCTTGAGCCCGCGCACGAAGTTCCACTGGTAGAGCAGGTTGGCCGGCGCTTCGATCGCATCGACACACAGGGAGAGATCGACCGTCGGACTGACGGCCGCGACCGCCACCATGGGCAGATCGGTGGACGCGGCCGATTCGCCGGCGAGCTTGAGCGTCAGATTGCCGCCGAGGGAGTAGCCGGCGATCGCGATCATCGAGAACGGAACTTCCGCATGAAGGGTACGAAGCACCGCCAGCGGATCCGCCGTGAGGCCGGAGTGATAGAGCCCTGGCGTCAGGTGCTCAGTGCCGCCGCAGTTGCGCTGGTTGAGCAGGATCACGTTCCATCCGCGTCTCCACGCTTTGTCGCCCAGCCCGCACATGTAGTGCGCCTCGCTGGATCCTTCAAGCCCATGCAACGCCAGCAACGTCGGCGCGGCCGCACGATCAGGCTGCCAGAAACAGTCGGCACGTACCTGCGACTCGGCATCCACCGGAATCAGTCGCGTGTGCACCGCCGGAAGTGATCCAAAACGGCGACGACGGGCCCAGGCCGCGATCGTCATCACGTGGCCATTCGTGAGCCCGGGCGCGGGGAGGAACGCCGTGTCAGCGGAGGTCGTAGATGACAAATTGCTCATTGCGATACAGGACGGGTAAATCCAGCAGGTGATGCACCTCGACGATGACGACGTCGAGATCGTAGGTGGCGTCTAGGCTTCTGGCGCGCAGGGTGGTCAAGCGATCAAAATCGACCAGATCGCGCGTGCGCATCGCCACGCGGGCGGCGATGTCCCGGTCGTAGAGCGAGAGGGCGCTGTCCTTGACCGACTCAAGCACGGCGTCCTTGGTGGCGGCCAGTCGGACGCTGACGCCGTATTTCCACGCGTGATCGGGATCGGCCAGGACGTGCCAGTCGTCAGGCTGCGTCCTGAGCCAGGTCATGGCCTCGTTCCACGGCGTCACCGGCAGATCGATCCGGGCGATCTCGCGCTCAGGCTGGTTCACTTCAAGCAGGTAGTACCCGCGACCGGCGGAGGCCACCGCCAGGAGGCCCACCACCGCGGCCGCGACGCGATGGTGGCGTGTCATCCACCAGGCGACGTACCCGATCGCGATGAAGTCCATCACCCAGAACACGCGTGTGATCTGCAACTGCACGGCCAGCGCCACTTTCATCGCCGTGAGAGGCACGGAGACCAGGAACAGCGCGGTGAGTGCGAGGCTGCCCCAGACCAGCGCTTCTTCGCCAGGCACCGCGAGTCCGCGTGCGAGCCGGGCGCGCCACGTAAACCAGATGACCACCGGGTACGCGAGGTTGATCAGCCACGCGTCGATGGGCCACCCGGTCGGGAAGAGATAGTCCTTTGAGGCCAGGACCGCCAGCCATGCGGCATCCATGGTGACCAGTCGGTCGGCCATCGGGCCGGCGGTGACCGCCCAGGTCGCGACGGCCGCCGCGACCGCCGCCGCGCCGATCAGGTGGACGCGCCACGCGGGCCGACGGACCGCGACACCAACGGCCAGCGCCAACCCGAACCAGAGCGCGGTGGTCGGATGCAGCACACCGGCCAGGGCCACCAACGCGACGCCTGCCAGCAGGCGGTCGCGCAACAGGCAGGCGAGCGCGGCCACCCCCAGCCCGAACGCCAACTGTCGCGGGTGCATGTACCCTTCGAGCGAATTCGCACCGGTCTTGGTGATGCGGTGCCGCAACGTCAGCAGAATGCCGAACGCCGCCACGGTCCACCACGAGAACTGGAGGCCACGTGCAAACGCGACGGCCGCCCCGGCCAACACCAGGAGCGACAGCACGTAGAAGGCCGCCGCGACGCCAGGCAACGTGGCGCCGGTGGACTCGACCACACCGGCCATCACTTCATCGGAGGTCATCAGGTGCGACTGGACGTCGAGTATCTCGCCGTCGCGCGGAAAGAGGTTGGGGTTCAGATGTTGCTGGATGGCGGGGATGTAATAGGCCTGGTCAGAGACGCCAAACCGGTAG